>Ga0209382_10010349_pt1 | contig 11622 bp, 11 predicted proteins | sample SoiMetdeltSBSDD5_FD_187599 | JGI IMG/M metagenome (GOLD analysis project Ga0209382, IMG submission 187599) | Bulk soil microbial communities from a Populus tree surrounding site in Tennessee, USA - Soil MetaG P. deltoides SBSDD5 (SPAdes) (version 2) | ecosystem: Environmental > Terrestrial >...
CCGGATCGGTTACGTCAGTTGGCTTCCCGATGACCTGCCGGCTTCCGCGCCAATGCACGTCCGTGTCGACGAATGGGTCATGCCCAGTCACGTTCAGATCGCGCGTGTCCTCGACGGCGGACTCGACGCCGCGATCGCGTGGGCCGGTTCGCGCGACGATCGGCTGGACTTCCGTCTGCTCTGGCCCGAACCGCTCGTCGCCGTCGCCCCTGCCGGGCGAGCCGGAAAGACCGTTCAGGCCGGCAAGCTGCGCGTACTCGTAGACGCCGACCTCACGTCTTGGCAAGCATGGAACGACTACGCGACGGAATTCGCCGAGGCGACCGGCGCACGCGTCATGCACATCGATGATGGCGGCATCGCCGGCCCGGCGTTCCACGATCGCGCCCTTCATCTCAACGCACCCGTCCTGATGTCGCCGAAGCGATACACCGACACGCTGCCCGCGCGCCTGCGCACACGGCCGGTCGTCGATCCGTGCCCGCTCTGGTGCTGGTCGCTCGTCACCCGCGCAGACGACGACCGCGAAACCATCGCCGCCCTACGCGAACACGCAAGCACCGTCGCGCAAACCGCCGGACTGCACACCGTCCCCGCCGGGCCAACCTGGCTCCCCGCGAGCGACCCGCACCGAGACGAAATCACACCGCCACCCGCATAACGCCACGACCGATCGCCTTCGGTTCCTCAGCTTGCCGACCCACGTCCAGGTCGTCGGCCCCGGTGGCCCTACGGCACGTCGCCGTTCTCGCCCGCCGGCGAGGACGTCCTCCTCTCGACTTGCCACGCCGCGCGATGGCCGGCGTCCGATGCGTCGTGCCGCACGTCGATTTCGCGAGCCGGCCGCGTCCGGACGGCCTCGTCAGTGGCCTGAGCCGAGCCTGACGGCCTGGAGCTTCCCGATCTCCTCCTTGGTGAGGTCGACGCGTACCTCGTCGCCGATGCGCGCTGCGGATCCGATCGGTATGGCGACCTGCTTGCGTCCCCAGAGATGGCCCTCTTGTAGAAGGAGGTGGGTGACGCGGTTGTCACGTGGGTCGATCACCAGACCCTGAACAGCGCCGATCCACCCGTCTTTCGCGTGCACCGCGTCCGCACGACGGATCTCGACCTCTCCGACCGGGATCCGGTCGCTGTATATCGGCTCGGGTCTGCCGGAGCCCGCGCTGTGGGCTGTGTCGGTGGCGTGGAAGGGCATTGGATCGGTGTCGGCCGGCAGGAATTGCACGTCGACGGCGACGTCGAGTTGATCGAACTCCTGCTTGCTGCAGCGCAGGCGGATCGTGTCGCTCTCGACCGCCTCGACGAAGTCGACCGACACAAGCCGCGCCAGCTCCTTGTGATGCGGAGGCGTGATGACGAGATGCGTGAGCGACTGCGCGACCGGGTCGATGATCACGCGCGTCAGCTTCCCGCACTGCCCGTCGCTCGCATCAACGCGCAACCCAATCCTGAATCGCTGCGTCTCTTGGCTCGAGCTCATCTCTACGCGACCAGCCATCCTGATGATTCGATGCGGAACCGCAATAGTACGGCCTCGCCAGGCGCGCGAATGCCGAGACCACGGGAGCGGCAGCGAGTCGCCCGCGGGATCGAAAACGCCCTCCGCGGCGGCCAGGGTGACGTTGGCCGCAGCCCGACGTTGGGCGTCCTGCCGCGATCATGACGCTGCGCAATCCGGCGTTCCCGTTTCCCTTCGGCCGATAGATGCGGCAGGCTGAATGGCGTGCACGCGATGGAGAACATCTCGAGGGCGTTCGAGTGGATCGCCGTTGGCGTCCTGATCCTCGCGTTCGCGCTCACGGTCGTCGGCGTCGCTCGCGATCTGCTCCGCGGCACCGGAGCGGAGGCCATATACCGCAGGGGCCGCCAGATCCTTGGTCGCGGAATCCTTGTGGGGCTCGAGGTTCTCGTCGCTGCCGACCTCATACGGACGCTTGCCGTGCAGCCCACGATCGAGAACATCGGCGTTCTGGGACTCATCGTCGTCATACGGATCCTGCTGGGCTTCGCCCTCGATGTCGAGATCGACGGCGTGTTGCCATGGCGCAAGCGCGAGTCGCGCGCGCTCGATCACCAGCGGTGAGCTCTGCGACACGTCACACGATGCGATGCGCAGCCTGGCCCGGCTGGTGAGCCGTTGTGCGGCCAGTGCCCAGTCAAGGCCTGCGAGCGGACGGACCCGCCGTCTCTCGATCACAGCCAGTACGGTTAGCCGCCGTTTCTGAATTGGTTGGTGGACAGCAAGGTTTTGCCTGCAAATCAGGGGTTTCTGGCACCAAAGACGGGCGTTGCAACTCTCGCCTCGTGCTGCGGTTCGCCGCAGGCCTCAGCTTTGGTCGGTCGTGCGCGCCGACGCAGGTTGGTCGACCGTCGCTGCCAGGCTGCCGAGGAGCTTCAGTGCTTCCTCGGAGCGCGAGCCGGGCTCGGCGGTGTAGGTAAAGAGCGTCAGCCCTGGGTCCGCGGCGAGGTCGAGCCGGTTGTAGCTCAGGTGGAGCTCGCCAACGTCGGGATGGTTGAAGTGCTTGATGCCGGTGTTGTGGAAGCGGACGTTGTGCGCGGCCCAGCGGGTGCGGAACGCCTCGCTTCGTGTTGCGAGCTCGCCGACGAGATCTGAGAGGTCGCGGTTGTGCGGGTCGCGGCCGGCGGCCGAGCGCAGGATGGCGACGGATTCGGTGGCGACGCGGTCCCAGTCGCCGTAGGAAGCCTCGGCGCGCGGATCGAGGAAGACGAACCGGGCGGTGTTGACCGGCCTCGCCGGCGCGGCGTAGAGCTCGGAGAACAGCGCGCGTCCGAGCTCGTTGGCGGCGAGGATGTCGAGGCGCTCGTTGCTTACGAACGCCGCGGCGCCGGTGATCGCGTCGAGCGTCCACTGGATCTCGGGCCGGACGCGCTGCTTGGCCTGGCGCCGGCGGGGTCGCGCTGGTGTCGGCTGTGCGGCGCGGGCGAGGTCGAAGAGGTGGGCACGCTCGGCGTCGTCGAGCTGGAGCGCCCGAGCCAGCGCCTCCAGCACGCTCTCAGAGGCCCCGCTCATGTCTCCGCGCTCCAGGCGCGTGTAGTACGGCGCGCTGACGCCGGCCAGGACGGCGACCTCTTCACGGCGGAGTCCGGGAACGCGGCGACCGCCGTAGGACGTCAACCCCGCCTGTTCGGGCGTGATCCGGCCGCGGCGGGAGGTCAGGAACTCGCGGATTTCCTTTTTCGTCTCCACGCCACTAAGCGTAGATCCGGCTCTCGCCGCCTGGGGGACCCTGCCAGTACCGGCCTCAGCAGGGACTCCCACCTTCGCGAGATCCGCGCTTTGGTGAAAGCCATGAGACACATTTCGCTACGCACACTCGACGTCTCGCGCATCGGACTGGGCACGATGGCGATGTCCGGCTACTACCTCGACCCCAGCAGCAGCGACGCCGAGTCGATCCGCACCATCCAGCGAGCACTCGAGCTGGGCGTCACCCACATCGACACCGCCGAGATCTACGGCCCCTATGCGAATGAGGAACTCGTCGGCCGCGCCCTCGCGGGCCGTCGCGACGATGTGGTGGTGGCGACGAAGTTCGGCTTGGTCTCGCACTCCGGCGGAGGCGCCGGGGTGCTCGACAGCAGCCCGGCGAACGTCCGGGCCGCGGTCGAAGGCTCGTTGAAGCGGCTGGGAACCGACCGCATCGACCTCTACTACCAGCACCGCGTCGACCCCCACACCTCCATCGAGGACACCGTCGGCGCCCTGGCCGAGCTGGTGACCGAAGGAAAGGTCCTGCACATCGGCCTGTCCGAGGCCGGCCCCGACACGATCCGTCGCGCCCACGCCGTGCACCCGATCACCGCACTGCAAACCGAGTACTCCCTGTGGACCCGTGACCCCGAGGGAGAGCTGCTACCGCTGCTGCGCGAGCTCGGCGTGGGCTTCGTGCCCTACTCGCCGCTCGGGCACGGCTTCCTCACCGGCCAGATCCGCTCCCCGAAGGAGCTCGCCGACGACGACTGGCGCAAGACCAACCCGCGCTTTACCGAGGGCAACTTCGAGAAGAACCTCCGCATCGTCGACGAGGTCCAGGCCGTCGCTTCCGAGGTCGACGCCACACCGGCGCAGGTCGCTCTGGCCTGGCTGCTCGCGCAGGGCGACGACATCGCCCCGATCCCCGGCACCAAGCGCGTCTCCCGCGTCGAGGAGAACACCGCCGCCGACAGCATCGAGCTGAGCACAGAGCAGATCCAACGGCTCAACGATCTCACCCCAGCCACTGGCGAGCGCCACGACGAGGCGAACATGTCCGCCGTCGACCGCTGACCACGGCATGGGGCGGCGCCGCCGTGCCCACTCCGGGACAGCACGGATGGCCACTACCCAACTGGGCCTTCGATGGGTGGGTGTCACATGTAATGCCCGCGCCTGAACCAGGTGAGCAGGATGATGCTCGCGACGGCGAGCCCGCCGATGCCGAGGCCCACAAAGGCTGCGAACGAATCGATGTGGTGGACGAGCCAGCCGAAGTTCTGCCCGAAGAAGCCGGTCAGGAACGTGAGCGGCAGGAACACGCTGGCCATCACGGTGAGCTGCTTGACGATCCCGCTCTGGCGCGCGGTGATGTCGTTTTGGCGCACGGTTAGCAGTGACACGTTGGCCTCAAGCGCGCTCGTTAGCTGGTCGCGCTGGGCGAGCACCTCCTCTTGGACGCGACGCGCGTGGTCGTTGACGTCCCGAAAGTAGCGCCGCAGGGCGGGGTCGATCTGCTCAAAGGCGCCCCGCTCCAGCGCGTCCAGCGGTTCGAGGAGGGGGTGCACCGCCCGGTAGAAGTCGCTGACTTCGCGCTTGAGGAAGTAGATTCGCTCTGTCGAATCCTTGCGGTCGGCGAAGATCCCCTGCTCGACGGCCTCGATGTCTCGCTCCAGCGCCTCGGCCACGGGTCGATACTCGTCGACTACCGCATCGAGCATGCCCCAGACGACCGCAGCGGGTCCGCTCTTGAGCAGCTCGGGCCGCTGCTCAAGGCTCCGACGGACCCCGGCCGAATCGACGGTCGGGCCGTGGCGAACCGCGATGACGTATCCCGATCCGACGAACAACTCGAGCTCCCCGAACTCAACCTGTCCCTCTCCCTCGTCGTATCGCGCAGTCCGAAACACGATGAAGTAGAAGTCGTCGTAGCCCTCGACCTTTGGTCGCTGGTGTGCCCGGGTGGCGTCCTCGACGGCCAGCTCGTGCAGGTCGAACCGCCAGCGCAGCTCCCCCATCAACTCGGCGCCGGGCTCCTGCACCTCCAACCAAACGAAACTGCCGCCGCTCCGACGACGGGCCGCAGCTTGCTCGACCGTCATCTCTCCGTAGTCCTGGCGCACTCCACGAACGTAATGGGCGCAATCGACGATCATCGCGGCCTCCTCAATTGACGTGTCTGTTCGCGAAGTGTCCTCCGCCAGGCGCGACGCAAACGCAAGTGGCCGCCGACCTCCGCGGAGCGCTGACTGCGCGCTCCGCCGCAACCGTTCCGCGGTGGCTACCCGTCGAAGTACATCGGGAACTCGTAGGGGTGCGGCCGAATCTTTACCCGGTCGGACTGCTCGCGGCGAAACTCGATGTAGGTGGCGATCAGGTCGTCGGTGAACACCTCGCCGCGGGTGAGGAACGCGTGATCGGCCTCGAGCTCGTCGAGCGCCTCGTCGAGCGATGTCGGGACGGTGGGGATGTCGGCGAGCTGCTCGGGCGGGAGCTCGTAGAGGTTGAGGTCGATCGGCTCCCCGGGATCCAGCTCCCGCTCGATCCCGTCGAGCCCCGCCATCAGCATCGCCGGGAAGGCGAGGTAGGGGTTGGCGAGCGGGTCGGGCGGGCGGAACTCCAGTCGCTTGGCCTTCGGCGACGCGGTGTACATCGGGATCCGCACGGCGGCCGAGCGGTTGCGCTGGGAGTGCTTGAGCAGCACGGGGGCCTCGTAGCCCGGGACCAGCCGACGGTAGGAATTGGTGGCTGGCGCACAGAACGCCAGCAGCGCCGGCGCGTGCTCGAGCAGGCCGGCCGCGTAGTGGAGGGCCAGCGGGGACAGCAGGCCATAGCCGTCCGGCGAGTGCATCAGGCTCTCGCCGTTCTTCCACAGCGACTGGTGGACGTGCATGCCTGAGCCGTTCTCCTCGAAGATCGGCTTGGGCAGGAACGTCGCCGCTTTCCCCGCCTGCTTGGCCGTGTTCTTGACGACGTACTTGTGCAGCTGCAGGGCGTCCGCCATCTCCAGCAACGGGAGGAAGCGCAGGTCGATTTCGCCCTGGCCCGGGCCGCCGACCTCGTGGTGGTGGCTCTCGGTTCGGATGCCGAGCGCTTCCAGCGCGATCACCATGCTGGCGCGCAGATCGCTGAGCGTGTCATTCGGGGGAGCCGGGAAGTAGCCCTCCTGCGAGCGGTTCGTGTAACCGAGCGCGGCCAGCCCTTCGCCGCGTCGCTGGAACCCCTGCCCCGAGGTCCAATGACCCTCCTCGGAGTCGACCTCGTAGAACGCGGTGTTGGCCTGCTGGTCGAAGGCGACGTGGTCGAACACATAGAACTCCGCCTCAGGCCCGAAGTACGAGACGTCCGCGACCCCACTGGAACGCAGGTACTCCTCCGCCTTGATCGCCACGTAGCGCGGGTCGCGCGAGTACGGCTCGCGCGTGATCGGGTCAAGCACCGTGCACACCAGCGAGATCGTCGACGCCTCATAGAACGGGTCCACCACAGCCGTCGACGAATCTGGGAGCAGCAACATGTCGGACTCGTAGATCTCCTGGAAGCCGCGAATCGACGAGCCGTCGAAGCCGATCCCCTCGGCCAGCGCCTCCTCATCCAGGCTTGCCAGCGCCATCCCCATGTGCTGCCAGGTCCCTGGAAGGTCGGTGAACTTGAGATCGACCATGCGCGCGTCGTGGCGCTCAGCGAGCGCAAGCACATCGGCCGGCTCCGGGGCCCGCTCGCCCACCAGCGTTCGAACGCTGAGCGGCTCGGTCACCTTCCCACTCAAGAGATCCGCAATCGCCATCCGATCCTCCTTCAGTCGTTACATCCAGCGGATTCTCGCGCTCTCAGGCGCGCCGTCGTTGGGCCCCGTGTCCAAGGATCGCCCTCGCGGGTTCGCCGCGATAGCCGCTGGTCTTGCCAAGCCAAGGTTGGCGCCCTTCACCCCGACCGTACAGCGGACCCGCCATGGTCGCCGTGCGAGGTGCAGCGCGTCATATGCTGCGCCCACGCCCATCCGGGTCGTCCTCGCCGATCAGCGCGCGTGCGGCGATGGGTTGGAGTGTGCGCGGGTCGCCGTGCCGCTCGACTGGTCGCGGCCGACGGGCAAGCAGATCTCGCTGCCGTGATCCGCCACTCGGCGAGCGACCCCGAACAGCGGATCGGCTCGATGTTCTTCAACCCGGGCGGCCCGGGCGTGTCGGGCGTCGACACCCTGCGGGCGCAGGCGAACGTGCTCGACGCCGAGGGGGCGGGCGCTTCGACGTCGTCAGCGCCGCGCTCAGGCGGCGGCGGGTTCGGCGACGGGCGCCGGCGGGGCGTTGCGCGCGGCCAGCACGCCTCCGTCGATCGGCATCGTGGTGCCGGTGATCCAGCGCGCGCGCTCGCTCGCGTAGAAGAGGATCGCCTCGACAACGTCCTGCGGCTGGCCGTGCCGGCCGAGCGGGTGGAACGCGTTGACCGAGTCGAGCACCTCACGCGCCTCTTCCGGCGTCATGAAGCGCTCGTAGGCCGGCGTCTCGACGAAGGCGAGCCCCACGGTGTTCACGCGGATCGCGTGCGGCGCGAGCTCGATCGCGAGATTCTTGGTGAGCGAGTGCCGACCGGCCTGAGCCGCGGAGTACGCACTCGTGGGCGTCGCCGTGATCGCGTCGATCGCCCACATGGACCCCACGTTCACGATCGCACCGCCTTCGCCGCGGTCGACCATGGCGCGGGCCGCCGCCTGGGAGGTGTAGAACGTCGGGCGGAGGATCGAGTCGAGCGCCTCCTCAAGGTGCGCCTCGGTCTGCTCGAGGAAGGGCACCGGACGGAAGATGCCGGTGCTGTTCACGAGTACGTCGAGGCGCCCGAAGCGCTCGAGCGCCACCGCCACCAACCGCTCGGCCGCGGCCGCCGAGCTGACGTCGCCGCCGGCAAGCTCCACGCGATGGCCGCGTGGATCGAGCCTTTGGCGCGCCGCGTCGAGCACCTCCTGGCGCCGCCCGGACAGGACGACCGATGCGCCCTCGTCCAGGAGGCGCGCAGCCGTCGCCTTCCCGATCCCGCCGCCGCCGCCGGTGATAACCGCGACCTGTCCCTCGAACTCCGACATCTGTTGCTCCCTCGAATTGTGATTTCCACGGAAACTATCTCTTCGGCAGCGTAGCAGGATCTGATTTCCGCGTAAACTAGTTCGCATGAGCGCCCGTGTGCCCGAGCCCCACCTCTCTGCCTGGCGGGCGTTGCTGAACGCGCATGCCTCCGTCGTCGGGCGGATTGAGCAGGCCCTCGCGAACGCCGGGCTGCCGCCGCTCGCGTGGTACGACGTCCTGTGGGCGGTGCGGCGCGCGCCGGGGAGACAGGTGCGAATGGCCGAGCTCGCCGACGGCCTGACGCTGAGCCGCGGCGGCGTCACGAAGCTGGTGGATCGCCTCGAGGCGGCCGGGCTCCTTCGCCGCGCGCGTGCCGAGGACGACGGCCGTGGGTTCTATGCGGTGCTCACCGACGCCGGGGAGGAGATGCTGCGGCGTATGTGGCCGGTCTACGCGCGCACGCTGCGCGAGACCTTCGTCGACACCGTCAGTAGTGAGGAAGCGGCCGTGATATCCGCGGGGCTGGAGCGAGCCAAGGACGCCGCCGCCTCACCCCCGGCCCAGTAATCGCTCGACTAACCGGCCGGGGCAGCGCGGATGGACACAACGTGGTCCGGATTGACTGCAAGCGGCCGGCCGCTCGTGGTCTCGGTGAGCCAGGCAAGCGCCATGATCGATCCTCGGGCGGCTCCGATGATGCTCGCCTCGATGGTGTCCGGTTCACCCTCGACTTCGTAGCGATCGCCGGTGATCATGACGACTTCGGTCGTGGCCATGATCCAACCGTATCCCGGCGCGGATCGATGCGAAGCCGGTGCGCGAGATCAGAACGACAGGCCGCGCTTCAGGTCCTCGCGTAGAGCATCGCGCCCCTTGCGGCTCTTGACCGCCGCCTCGTGCGCCTTGCGGTTGCGCTCGGCAACGTCCTGGGCGGCGCGCTGGCGCGCTTCCTCGTGGCGACGCGTCACGTCGGCGGCCTCGCGATCGCTGATGGCCGACGGTTCGTCGGACGCCTGCATGGTGATCTCCTCGCCGTTCCCTTCGATGAATGCGGCCCCGCCGAGGGACGAAGGGAAGACGGAAAGCGCCCACGACCGAGAAGTGGCTCAGTCCACGTTACTCCGATCGGATTCGCAGGACGTCGGACCCCTCGGCCGGGAGCTCCCTCGTGCTTCGGGCGCGGCCGCGCGCCGGACGCTGCCCTCAGAGCTCATTTCACAAAGGAGCCCCAGTTAGTAACGGTGCGGATTTGGGGAGCGTTCACCGGCGCTCTGCATCATCATCGACTCGAGCAGCTCGTGTCATCCATCCCGGGAAGGATGCTATGCGGGGTGGGCCGCCTACTGGCCCGGCGCCTCCGGGCCGTTCGCCAAGCCGATGAACGAGATTCCCAAGGTCGTGTTCTCGGACTCGCTCGCGTGCGCCGACTGGGGCGAGACGACGATCGCGGCCGGAGACCTGGCCGCAGCCGTCAAACGAGCCCTCAGGCGAGCTGTGCCCGGTGGGTGTGGAACGGGAAGAGGATGCGGGCGACCTGCGCCTGCGTGACGCCGCCGAAGTACGTCGACTCGAGGCGCTGCCGCCGGAGGAGGGGCAGTGCGCCCAGAGCTTGTTGCACGCCGGCGGCGGCGCCCTCGGCACGTCGGGTGCGGGCGCGATGCGCAAGCAGCCGGTTCAGCTGTCCCCGCGCGGTCCATCCGCGATCGCCGAGCGCCCACCCGCCGTAGCCCAACGAACCGAGCGCCCCGGTCGCGGTCAGCAGCAGCCCCGCCGCCGCCACAGCGCCAAGATCGTGCGAGCCCAGGATCAGCAGGGTCGCGCCGGCGCCCGTGCTGGGCCCCAGCGGCAGGATGCCGAGCACCGCGACCCCGAGCAGCACAGCGGTGGCGTCGAGCACCGAAACGTCTAGCCCGGTGACGTTCAGCACGATCCAATTGCGCAGGATCTGCGCGACCATCGCGACCAGCACCGCCGCCGCCATGCGCCAGCGCGCACCCGGATCGCTGAGGACCGCCAGCCCCGCCAGCCACCGACGCGCCCGTTCGCCGACCCTCAGCCGACTCAGAGCCACGGTGACGCCCGCCATCACAGCCAGCAGCACCACCGGCACCCACCACGGCCACCCGAGCGGCGACACGAGCGTGAACGACACCAGGATGGCGAGCACGAGCTCGACGAGCAGGATCGGCACCTCCGTCGTGGCCAGCGTGCCGAGCTTGGGGGTGGTGCTCGGTGCGCTGCGTCGCAAGGCCGCGATGCGCATCGCAAACCCGATCTCTCCGTTGATGAGGTTCCCGACGTAGCCAACGCTCGCGGCGCGGTAGAGCCGCCGCCGGCCGACCGTTCCGCCCGCTGCGCCCACGCAGCGGTACCACGCCTCGCTGCGCGCGAGGAGGGAGCCGAGCTGCAGGAGCGTCGCCACCGCGAGGATCCAGAGCGGTGCGCTCGTGAGCGAATGCTCGAGCGATCCCCACTTGCCTCCGACCGCCACGGCGATCAAGACGAAGCCGGCGGTCGCCCCGGCGGCTGTCAACGCCGCGCGGCGTCCGAGGGTCACGGAAGGTCGTTGGATGTAGGGGCCACGTTCACAGGAGACCGAGCAGGTCCCCCGCGCGTCCGCGGGCGGCCCGAGAGAATCTGCGTGACACACTACCCGGAATACCCCGCCGGGGGGACGGGCCCACGAAGCGGGCGCCTGAAGATTCGACGATGAGGCCGATCGCCCTTCAGCCGTCGCGGTCGACCGCGCGCAGGGCGGGCCTGGCCTCCGACGCGGACTCGTCGAGCTCGGCGGACAGCGCTTCGCTCTCGAACCGGGCGAGCGCCTCCTCGCACGAGGCGACGGCCGCGGCGGCCTCGTCGGCCCCGGGCGCGTCGAAGTAGTCGCGCGCGCGAATCGCGGCGAGCCACTTCTGATGGCGTGCGAGGTCGACGTCGGACTCCTCGAGCTCGGTATACGTGGCCCGGCCGCGGCGGCGCTCGAGCTGGAGCTCCTCGTGGAACTGCCGCGTGCGCTCGACCACCTCGCGGTACTCGTCGGTCCGCTCGCGCTGGATCGCGTCGACGACCGTGGCCTCCTGCTTGGAGTCCGTCAGGCGGATGCGAAGCATCTCGCCGTGGCCGCCCTCCGAGCGCAGCCGGGTCACGAGCCGTGCCGCGGCGCGAGTGGTCTTCGGCGTCGCCGGGAGCAGGCACACGGACTGCTGGAGGTAATGGGCGCCGAGGCGGCGCAGGGTGCGCCAGGCGTAGACGCGCAGCGTCGAAGGGCCGCCGCGCGGGGTGGAGACGGTGATCAGCAACCAGTCACGTGCCACGTACCACCTGGATCCTAGACGCGTAGCCCGGGTT
>Ga0209382_10010350_pt1 | contig 11620 bp, 9 predicted proteins | sample SoiMetdeltSBSDD5_FD_187599 | JGI IMG/M metagenome (GOLD analysis project Ga0209382, IMG submission 187599) | Bulk soil microbial communities from a Populus tree surrounding site in Tennessee, USA - Soil MetaG P. deltoides SBSDD5 (SPAdes) (version 2) | ecosystem: Environmental > Terrestrial >...
CGGCGAACGGGGCGGCGTCGTCTTCTCCGCGGCCGGGGGCTCCGGCGCCTACCGACACGCGGGCGGCGTCTGGACCGCCACCGGACCGGGATTGCCGTTCGGACGGGCGAACGTCCTCGGCGTCGCCCCGGACGGCGCCCTCTGGGCCGGCGCCGACGGCTTCGCGCGCTACGACTCTGGATCCGATGCGTGGACCGCCCATCGAACCGACGGTCCGATCGTCGACCAGATCTGGCGCGCGGAGGCCGATGCGCGCGGCGCGTGGTTCATCACCGGGAACGTCTCGGCGCTGGGCTCCGGCGGTGGCGTCGTCGTTCACTTCGACGGCTCGAGCTGGAGCGCCGTGACGTCGACCTCGACCGGCGGCGATCTTCAGGGGGCCGGCACGTTCGGCCTCCTGTCGGACCGAAACGGGCGTCTTTGGTTCGGCCACTGCTGCGCTCCGGGTCCCGATCCGCCGCGCACGGATCGCTGGGATCCCGGGACCGACACGTGGGACCGGCCCGAGGCGACGAACCTGTTCTCGTTCGGCCTCGGCCCACCCGGCCGGGTCTACGGAGGGAGCGTCGAGCACGGGAACGGCGTTTACGTCTTCGACGAAGCATCGGCAGCGCTCCTCGATTCGCTGACGCCCGACAACACGGCCGGCGGCTTGAGCGAGAATCGAATCAGCGCCATCGCCTTCGAGCCCGGCGGCCGGGGCTGGTTCGCGACGTTCGCGACCGGCGCCGACCGATGGGACGGCCGCGGCACGGACACGCACGCCGACGACATCTGGACCCACTTCGTGACGGGCTTTCCGAGTCTCCAGACGACGTCGCTCACCGTGATGAGTGATTCGTACGTGTACGTTGGCACCGCGAGCGGGATCGTGGCGCTTCAGAACGGCCTCGTCGATCTGACCCGAACGAACGCGATCAACGCCCTCATCGGCGGTGTCGCCGTGACGGCGCTTTCCCGCGATCCGCGGGGGATCGTGTGGATCGGTTCGGCGGCCGGGCTCGTCCGCCTGGATCACGCGACGGGCGCCCTCGAGCGCTTCACCGCCTCGGACGGCCTCGTGAACGACGACCTCAAGGCGCTCGCGTGGGACGAAGCGCGCGGCGTGCTTTGGGTGGGCACGTCGCGCGGCATCTCGGAGGTGCGCCCGAGCGAGAAAGGCGCGCCCGCATTCGACGACGGAGCGTTCGTCTTCCCGAATCCGCTCGGTCCGTCGACGGGACCGCTTCGGATCGGCGGGCTGACCGGAGAGGCGACGGGGGAGGTGCGCGACGTGGCCGGGAATCTGATTCGCCGATTCCGCGTCAATCCCGCATCGAACACGGCGTGGGACCTGCGCGGCGCGAACGGAGAGCCGGCGGTGTCCGGAATCTATCTGGTCGTGCTCCGAGACGGCGCCCGCACGCGAATCCTGCGCGCCGCGGTGGCGCGTTGAAGCTCGAGGCGCCGCTCACGCACCTGGCGCCGCCGGATCCCGCCGCCTGGAGCGCGCTCGTCGAGAGTGCTTCGGGCGCGTCGGTCTTTCACACGGCGGCGTGGGCCGATCTGTGGACCGGAGAGTGGCGGAATGCGCGCTGGGAAGCGATCGCCTACCTCGACGGCGGCGGGGGATACCTGGGCGCGATCGGCGCGATCGTGCGGCGGCGCGGCTTCTTCCGGACCGTGGACGCGATGCCGTTTCAGACGTACGGCGGCCCAATCGTTCGCCGCGGGGAAGGCCCCGCGATCCGCCGGGCGCTCCTCGATGCCTTCGCGCGCTGGACTCGCGGGCGATTCGTGCTCCGCTCGGGGCTCTCCTGGTATCAAGGCGTCCCCGAGGAAATGCCGGAGGAGCTTCCCTTCGCCGAGGCCTTCACGCACGTCCTTCCGCTCGGACGACCGTTCGAGGAACTCGCGGACGGCTTCTCGGCCTCGACCCGCCGCCTCATTCGTCAGGCCGAAGAGAGCGGCCTCACGATTCGGCCGGCAACCACCGAAGACGAATTGCGCACGTACTACGCGCTCGTGGTCGAGACGGTGCGGCGTCGAGGGGGGACGCCGAAGCCGTTCTCGCTCTACCGGCGCATTCTCCGAGAGCTCGTACCCGCCGGGCTCGCGCGGTATCACATCGTGTCTCACGGCGAGGAAATCGTGGCGGGGAGCCTCCATCTCTTTCACGAGGGAACCGCGATGAATTGGCTGCCGGTCTCGCGCGTCTCGGCGTGGCACCTTCGGCCCAACAATTTTCTGATCGCGAGCGTGCTCTCGAGCCTCTGCGAGGCGGGCTACCTCGACTACAACTTCGGGGCGTCGCCGCCCGATGCCCACGGGCTCATCCGCTTCAAGGAGGGGTGGGGCGCGTCTCGGCGGAGCGTGTTGAACGCCGGAAGCCGGAGCGGAATCCATCGTCGGCTCCGCCCATAGGAGCACTTCCTAGGATGCGTCTCCTCCTGCTCGCGCACGCGCCGGTCGTCCACACGCAGCGCTGGGCGCGCGCGTTCGAGGCACGCGGACACGACGTCCGCCTCCTGACCCTCGACGCGGCACCGGAGGCGAGTCATCCCGGCCGCGTGGTGGGGGCACGGTTTCCGATGACGGCGCTTCGCGTCGTGAGCGCCGTGGGCGGCGTCCGCCGCGAGCTCCGCGACTTCCGACCCGACGTGACGGTGGCGCACTTCCTTCCGGATTACGGGTTTCTCGGGGCGATCTCGGGTGCCAGCCCGCTCTTCCTCGTATGCTGGGGATCCGATCTCCTGCTGAACGCGACGCGGACTCCGCTCCACCGCGCACGCGCGCGCTTCACGCTCGCCCGCGCCGCGTTGGTGCACGTCGACGCGTCAGTCCTGGCGAAGGCCGCGATCCGCTTGGGCGCGCCCGCGGGCCGCGTGTGGAACCGCGCCTGGGGCGTGGACACGGACGCCTTGGCCCCGGCCGAGTCGTGGGCGGCGCGCCGGGCGCGCGCGCAGGGCCCCATTCGGCTTCTCTGGACGCGCCGGCTCGATCCGCTCTACCGGCCGGAGATCTTTCTCGAAGCGCTGGCTCGTCTTCGCGCGAAGCGAATCGCCTTCGTCGCGACGATGGCCGGCGATGGAGCGGCGCGCCCCGCGATCGAAGACAGAGCGCGCGCGCTCGGCGTGGCGGACGCGGTTCGATTCACCGGATGGGTCGGCGACGCGGAGCTCAAGGCGCTCCTCGCATCGCACGACGTCTACGTGTCGCTCTCGCGGTCCGACTCCACGTCGCAATCGCTCCTCGAAGCGATGGCCGCCGGGCTCGTTTCCGTCGTGAGCGACATCGAAGGGAATCGCGAGTGGGTGACGCACCGGCAGGAGGGGTACCTCGTGCCGGGGGACGATGCCGAGGCAGTGTCGTGTGCCGTTGCCGAGATCGCGGCCGGACCGATGGGTCGGGAACCCCTTCAAGATCCTGGCGCCATGGCCGAACGGGCGCGTGCGAAGGTCGGGGTGCTGGCGCGGTTCGAGGACACCGTTGGGGAGACCGAAACGCGTCTCCAGGCGATTTCCCGGGTCCAAACCTAGAGAATTCGTACCACTTTCCCCACCTGGAGTCAAAAAGGGGGGTCTTGGTGGCCGGTTTTGCGCCTCTCGAGCGCGTAGAACCCCGCGGGTCGAGGCCTGTCCACGCCGCATTCATCCCACCGCTCCACCCAGTTCCCCCACAAGGCTCTAAGCCGAACTCCCCCAACCGAATAAAAAATTGAAATATTTCCTCAATCCAGCTTGACAGCGCGATTTCGTGGTCCTAGGATGCGCCAGGTGGTAGTAAGTGGGTGGAAGTGGGAAATTGTCTGGGCTCCCGGGTAGGTGGGAGCGGGCGGAGGATCGGAACAGTCGGGATGGCAACGTTCCGTGGGAGCTACCAGCATTCGATCGACCACAAGGGTCGAGTGAGCATCCCTGCGCGCTTCCGTCGCCAGCTCTCGGGCGACGCGAACGACACGTTCGTGATCCTCCGCGGCCTCGACGCGTGCGTGGCGCTCTACCCCTCCGACGAATTTCGCCGCCTCGAAGAGCGCCTTCGCGCGCGCTCCTTCACCGACGAGACCGCGCGCCGCTTCCAGCGCCTTCTCCTCCTCGACTCACGCGATGAAACGCTCGACGCGCAGGGACGCATCGCGCTCCCGCCCCGTCTCATCACCCACGCGACGCTCTCCAAGGACGTCCTCGTCAACGGACTCCTGGATCACATCGAAATCTGGAACCCCGACATCTTCGAGTCGTACGTGAAGAGTAGCGATCGCACGTACGAGGACATCGCGGGAGAACTCCTTCTGTGAGCCCGCTCGCGTTGGCCCGGCGTCCTGCCGCCCACGAGCGCCCGATCTACCAATGGGAGTCCGGCGTGGGAGGCGCGGCCGCGACGCTTCGCCTCTTCGGCACGCTGGGCCAGCGCGAGCTCACGCTGGCGCTCGACGCGATCGTGGAGCGCGCTCGTTCGCCGCGCGAGGTGATCTGCATCGACTTCGAGCACGTCGAGCATCTCGATTTCCGGGCCGCGCCCGAGTTCGCGCATCGGCTGGCGCGCCAGCGGGACCGCGGCTCGTCCATCTGGCTCGCCGGAATGACGCCCTACGTACGCAGCCTGTTCGATGTCGCCGGGCAGGGCGCGATCGTTCGTCAGTTGACGTGGAATGCCGAGGCGGAGGCGCTTGCCGTCGAGCGCGTCCGACCTCTTGCCGGCCGTGGCGTGGTGGGCGGCCGGCCGGCGCGCAGCGGCGCCTGGCACTAGCCGGCGCCGCGCGATCGCCGATGCCGGGACACATCCCGGTTCTCAGGGAGGAGGCGGTTCGGTTGCTGGTGACCGATCGGAAGGGAATCTACGTGGACGCGACTTTGGGGGCCGGCGGACACGCGACGGCGATCTCTGCGGCGCTCGAGGAGAGCGCGAGGGTGATCGGCTTGGATTGCGATCCCGCGGCGGTGGGCCGGGCCAACGCCGCCCCTCCCGCCGCGGCGCCCCGTTTCCTCGCCGTCCGCGCCCGCTTCTCGGAGCTGGAGCCGACGCTCGAATCGCTCGGCGTCCCCCGCGTGGACGGAATCCTGGCCGACCTCGGCATTTCCTCCGCGCAACTCGACGACCCGAGCCGCGGACTCGCCTTCGCCGCCGAGGGGCCGCTCGACATGCGGCTCGATCCCACGCGCGCCGAAACCGCCGACGGGCTGATCCGCCGCGTCGGTGAGGAAGCGCTGGCCGGCCTCTTCGCCGAGCTCGGCGAGCTTCCAAAGCCGCGGGCCGCGGCGCGCGCCGTGGCTCGGGCGGCGGCCGCGCACGATCCCTTGACCACTCGATCGCTCCGCGACGCGCTTGCGTCGCTCTATCCCGGGCCCGCTCGTCCGCGGCGCCTGGCACAGGCATTTCAAGCGCTCCGCATGGCCGTGAATCACGAGTTGGAGGAGCTCGAAGCGCTCTTGGCCGCCGCCGCCCGGGTCATTCGCCCGGGGGGGACCCTCGTGGTCATCGCGTATCACTCCCTGGAGGACCGCATGGTAAAGCGCGCCTTCACGCCCCCTCGATCCTACGACGTGTGGGTCGAGACGCCGGGGACGCCCTGGCTCCCGCTCACGAAGAAGCCGGAACGTCCGTCTGCCGACGAGACCGCTCGAAACCCGCGTGCTCGAAGCGCCATGCTTCGCGCGGCGCGCCGAAAGGAAGGCTTCGAATGCTGACCGCCGCTCGGGAAGCGATCCGCGCTGCGTCGACGCTCGACGCGCCCGCACCGACGGGGCCGTATCTGCGTCGCGCGAGTCTCGCCCGCCCACGTGGGAAGCGGCACCGGCTCGTGCTCGCCGTGTTGGCGGCCGGGATGGCCCTCCTCTTCACGAAGGTGTGGCAGGTGACCGCGGCGCACGGGCTCTCCGCGGACCGCGACCGGCTCCGGCGCGAGGTGCGTGCGCTCGAGAACCGGATGCACCTCTCTTCGGAGCTTGCCGTACGCGCGGCCCTTCGCGAAGGGCTCGACTACGAGGCGCTGGCGGGGCAGGGGTTTCTGAGCCCCGATCCCTCCGCGATCGTCGATATCGATCTCGCGAATCCCGTCCCGAGCATCCGCCCGCGGGAGGGCGCCGCGGCCCGCCTCTCCTCGCAGGTGGGGCAGATCCTGCGCGGTTTCCTCCCCGAGCCAAGGCACGGCCGGGAGGCCCGCGTGAACGTCGCCACGGTGGGCGCCGTCGTGCCGGCCACGGCCGCGGATGAGCGGTTGCCGTCCAAGGGGACGCGATGAGCGCACGCGATCAGGGGCGGCTTCGGCTCGTGGCGCTTCTCGGCCTCGGCGCGTTTGCGATCCTGGTGCTCCGCCTGGTGCAGATCCAGCTCGTCGACCACGGGCGGCTCGCCCGTGAAGCGACGTCCCAGCAAACACGGCGCGTGATCCTGGAGCCGGAGCGCGGCCGGATCTACGACCGGCACCTCCGCCCGCTCGCGGAGAACGTCGCCCTGAGCCAGATCTCGGTTCGGCCCCGCGAGGTGGAGAATCCCTCCGAGGCCGCGCGCTTCATTCGAGAGACGGCGGGATCGCGCGGTGTGAGCCGCTTCAAGCAGGGCCGCGCGCGGCATCGCGCCTACGTTCGAATCGCGCAGCAGCTTCGCCCCGAGCAGGAGCTCAAGCTCGCGACGAGCGTGCTGCCGCGCGGCGTCCACGTGGATCCGGTCCCAGGGCGCGTCTACCCGCTCGACGCGCTGGCGCGGCCCGTCATCGGGGTCGTGGGGAACGAGGGCGCCGGACTCGAGGGACTGGAATTCGCGTACGACCGGGAGCTCAAGGGACGTAGCGGTTGGGCGACGCTCTTCCAGAACGGTCGCGGACTGGCCTACGAGCTTCCGGGCAGCATGGTGAAGCTGCCGGAGCCGGGGCTGAGCCTCGTCAGCACGATCGACCTGGACGGCCAGTCGGTCGCGATGATGAAGCTTCGCGAGGCCGTGGCGAAGAGCGGCGCCAAGAGCGGGATGGCGATCTTCGCGGATCCCCGCACGGGAGACATTCTCGCGATGGCGATCGTCGACGGATCGGGGCGCGATCGGACGAGCGAACACCGGAACCGGCTGATCGCCGATCAGTACGAACCGGGCTCCACCTTCAAGATTTTGGCCGGCTGCGCGGCGCTCGAGGAACACGTGTTCACGCCCGGGGACTCGTTTTGGGTCTACAAGGGAGAAGCCGATCTGGGCGGGTTCACGATTCACGACAGCCATCCGGAGACCGGATGGTTCTCGGTGCGCCGCGCGACCGCGCATTCGAGCAACGTCTGCTATTCGCGGATCGGCATGGCGGTCGGCGCCGATCGCATGTACCGATACGCGCGCCTCTTCGGCTTCGGCCAGCCGACGCGCGTGTCGCTCCCGGGCGAAGCGCCCGGGCAGATCCGGCATCCATCCAAGTGGTCGGCGCGATCCCTCGCAACGATCTCGATCGGCCAGGAAATCCTCGTCACGCCGATCCAGATTCTCATGGCCTATTGCGCGGTCGCGAACGGCGGCATGCTCCTCCGTCCGCGCATCGCGAGCGCCTTGGTGGACGAGGCGGGCGAGCCGATCCGCGAGTTCCCGGTCGAGTCGGTGCGGCGCGTCGTGTCGGAGGAGACGGCACGGACGTTTCGCTCGTTCCTTCGCGACGCGGTTCTCGACGGCACTTCCGCCGAGGCCGCCGTCCCGTGGTGCGAGGTGGCCGGCAAGACCGGGACCGCGCAGAAGTCGGACGAGACCGAGCGGGGCTACGGCGCCGGGCGCTACATCTCGTCGTTCGTCGGAATGGCGCCGGCGAACGACCCGCGCGTCGTCGGGCTCGTGATCTTGGACGAGCCGCGCGGCGCCTACTACGGCGGGTCCGTCGCAGCGCCCGTCTGGAGGGAAATCATCGCGACCTGGGCGGCGCAGGGACGCGGGCCGATTTCGATCCCGACCACGGTCGTTCCCTCGAACGCGATCGCGGGCGCGCCCGGCACGCCGGCGACGGTGCCGGACGTGCGGCTCCTGGCGCTCGATCACGCGCGGGCCGCGCTCGGGCGCGATGGGTTCGACGTGCGCGTCACAGGAACCGGCGAGCGGGTCGCCGCGCAGTTTCCCGCGTCGGGCGAGACGGCTCGTCCCGGATCGGTCGTGGAGCTCACGCTGGCTCCGGAGGGGGGCGGTGCGGATGTCGTCGTGCCGGACCTCCGTGGGCTCCCGATCCGGGATGCCGTTTCCCGACTGAGCGCGCTCGCCATTCCGGTCGGGCGCATTTTTGGAACGGGAATCGTCGTGAATCAGTCGCCGCCGCCCGGACGCTCCGTGCGCCGGGACACGCCGTGCTCCCTCACGCTCTCCCCGCGGGGGGCGTGATCGCGGCGGGGATTCGCGACGTCGCGGCATTGCCGCGAATCCTCACGGCCCTCGACGCCCGCGGGAGCCTGGAGGGGGAATGGGGGCGCGTGCAGTACGACTCGCGCGCGGTGGAAGCGGGCGATGTCTTCGTCGCCGCGCCCGGACTCACCACCGACGGCCACGCGTACGTGAAGGCGGCGGCGTCCGCCGGCGCCTTGGCTGCGGTGGTCGAGCGGTACGTGCCCGAGGCGCCGGTCGCGCAGGTCCGGGTCCCGAGCGCGCGCCGCGCGCTCGCGATCCTGGCCGCCGAGGAGTCGGATCACCCGTCCCGCGAGATGACCCTGGTCGGCGTGACCGGGACCAACGGCAAGACCACGACCACGCATCTGATTCGGGCCGCGCTCTCCGCCCGCGGGGAGCGGACCGGACTCGTCGGCACCATCGGCTACCAGTTCGACGGGGAAGCGGCCGCCGCCCCGCACACGACGCCGGAGGCGCCCGATCTCCAGCGGCTCTTTCGTCGCTGGCGGTCGAGCGGCGCCACCGCCGTCGTGATGGAGGTCTCCTCGCACGCTCTGGAGCAGGATCGGACCTTTCGCGTCGCGTTCGACGTTGGAGTCTTCACCAACTTGACGCAGGACCATTTGGACTTTCACGGGGACATGGAATCGTACCGGAACGCGAAGGCGAAGCTCTTCCGCGCCGCCGATCGCGGCGACGACACGAAGAAGATGACCGGCGTGACGAATGAGGACGACCCGGCGGGGCGCTGGATGCGGGCCCACGCCGACGGTCCGACGCTCGGATTCGGAACCGGTCGCGGGGCGGAGGTGACGGCCACGGACGTCGGGTTGGATCCGGCAGGCACGAGACTCCGGATTCGGTATCCCAACGGCTCGGTCTCGGTCGCCCTCCGCCTTCGCGGCGCGTTCAACGTATCGAACGCGCTGGCCGCCTTCGCGGCCGCGTACGCCGCGGGAACGCCTCCCGAGACGATCGCCGACGGCCTCGCGGCGGTGAAGGCCGTTCCGGGCCGCCTCGAGCCCGTGGACGAGGGACAGCCCTTCCAGGTTCTCGTGGACTACGCGCACACCCCCGACGCGCTCACGCGCGCACTCGAAGCCGTGCGCGCGTTCGGACCGAACCGACTCCACTGCCTCTTCGGCTGCGGCGGCGATCGGGATCGGGGGAAGCGCCCGCTGATGGGCGCCGCCGCCGCGCGGCTCGCCGACCGCGTCACCATCACGTCCGACAACCCGAGAAGCGAGGACCCCGCCGCGATCATTCGGGAGATCCAGGCCGGAGTGGGCGGTTCGAAGAACGTCGTCGCGATCGTGGATCGGGCGGAGGCGATCGCCTCGGCGATCGGCGCCTGCGAGGCGGGGGACGCGCTCCTCATCGCCGGCAAGGGGCACGAGACGTATCAGATCCTCGGCGACCGGACGATCGCCTTCGACGATCGCGAGGTCGCGCGGCACGCGCTTCGCGCGCGTGGGGTGGGCCGGTGAACGCGTCGACCAGCCCCTGGCTCACGATGGACGCCGTGCTCCGCGTCGCCGGCGGGCAGCTCTGGAGACCCGCCGGTGCCAAGGCCGCGCGCCCGAGCGTTTCCTCCGGGGCCGCGATCGGATTCACCGCGTGCGCGATCGACAGCCGCTCGCTCACGGGCGGCGAGCTCTTCGTGCCGCTCCCGGGAACGCGCGCCGACGGCCACGCGTTCGTCTCCGCCGCCCTCGAGGCGGGCGCGGCCGGAAGCCTGGTCCGCCGCGGCTGGTTGGCACCTCCGTCCGTGGCGGCGACCGAGAAGCCGATCGTCGAGGTGGACGATCCCTTGACCGCGCTCCAAACCCTCGGCGGCCATTGCCGCGCCCGCGCGGACCTTCCGGTCGTGGCGATCACGGGTTCGAACGGGAAGACGACGACCAAGGAGATGATCGCGGCCATCCTCGGAACGGGGCGCCGCGTGCATCGGAACGTTGGAAATCTGAACAATCACATCGGCGTGCCACTCACGCTGACATGGCTAAGGCCCGAGCACGAGGTGCTGGTGGTGGAGATGGGGATGAGCGCGCCGGGCGAGATCGCGTTCCTCGCGTCGCTCGCCCATCCGGGCATCGGCGTTTTGACCAACGCCGGACCGGCGCATTTGGAACAGCTCGGTTCGCTCGAGGCCGTCGCCCGGGCCAAGAGCGAGCTCGCGGAGGCGCTGCCTCAAGACGGACTCCTCGTGCTGAACGCCGACGATCCGCTGCTCTGGCCCATGAACAAGAACCGGCCCGTTCGGAAGCGCTCCTACGCGCTGGACAACCCCGAGGCCGATCTGAGGCCGACGCGGGTGGAACCGAACGCGGCCGGCGGGACGCGCTTCGTGCTCCCCGGCGGGCCCGACTTCACGCTCTCGCTCCTGGGGCGGCACAACGTGCGAAACGCGCTCGCCGCGCTGCTCGTGGGCGACGAGTTCGGCGTCCCGCGCGCGGCCGCCGCCGCCGCGCTCGCCGCGCTCCCGCCGCCGAAGCACCGGCTCGAGCGGATCGAGGCGAGAGGCGTCTCGGTGCTGGACGACGCCTATAACGCGAACCCGTCCTCGATGGGCGAGGCCTTGGGCCTGCTCGGATCGATCGAGGCACGCGGCGCGCGCCGCGCGGTCCTGGGGGACATGCTGGAGCTCGGCCCCACGGCCGAAGCGCTACACGAGGAAGCGGGCCGGCGCGTTCCGGCCGACGCGTGGCTCTACGCCGCGGGCTCCCATGCCGAAGCGCTCGCGCGCGGCGCGCGCGCGGCCGGCATTCCGGCGTCCCGCATTCGGACGTTCGACGACGTCTCCACGATGGCGGCCGCGGTGGCCTCGGACGCGAAGCCCGGGGACCTCGTGCTCGTGAAGGCGTCGCGGGGCATGCGGCTCGAGCGCGTCGTCGAGGCCCTGGCGGGCGGCGGCGCGGGCCTGACCGGCGGGCTCGCCCGCGCGGGGAGGAACTAGGGATGCTCTATCATCTCCTCTATCCGCTTCACGAGCATTTCCCGGCGCTCAACGTCTTCCGCTACATCACGTTTCGTTCGGCATACGCGCTCGCGACCGCGCTCATCATCGCCTTCATCCTGGGCCCGCCCGTGATCCGGAAGCTCCGCGAGATGAAGATCGGGCAGAAGGTTCGCGACGACGGACCGCAGAGCCACCTCCCGAAAGCCGGCACGCCGACGATGGGCGGCGTCTTGATCGTGATCTCGATCGCGATCACGACGCTACTCTGGGGCAATCTCACGAACCGCTTCGTGTGGATCGCCCTCATCGCGACCCTCTGGATGGGCGCTGTCGGCTTCCTCGACG
>Ga0209382_10010352_pt1 | contig 11619 bp, 8 predicted proteins | sample SoiMetdeltSBSDD5_FD_187599 | JGI IMG/M metagenome (GOLD analysis project Ga0209382, IMG submission 187599) | Bulk soil microbial communities from a Populus tree surrounding site in Tennessee, USA - Soil MetaG P. deltoides SBSDD5 (SPAdes) (version 2) | ecosystem: Environmental > Terrestrial >...
CAGAGTCGCAAGCGCCTGGTCGGAGAGGTTGATGTAGGTGGCGCCCGTGGTGGGGGTCAGCCCGATGATCTGGAATTGGTAGTTCATCACGCTCAGGTAGTTGGGCTTGAAGTTGACGTCGTCGCCGCCGCCGTGACCCAACCCCAGCGTGTGCCCGAGCTCGTGCAGGAACGTGCCCGATTGCTGGCGCGGCGTCGGGCTGCCGCTGTTGAACGAGCCGACGCTGACGATGAAGTCGCCCTCCGGGAGGTCGCCGTTCGCCCGCCCCGAGCTGCCGCTCGCGACGCCGCCCGTCCCGTAGTCGTGCACCCAGAGGCTGTAGTGCACATAGGGCACGAGCTCGGGCGCGAAGTTCTGCGGGTCGGCCTTGGTGCCCAGGAAGTCGCCGGGGACGTTGAGGACCGGCTTCTCGGCGATGGTGCCCATGGGCAACAGGATGAGCTGGATGCCGGGCCCGCGTTCGACGCCGGGATAGGGGCAGTCGGCGACGTCCGGCACGGGCGCGCCATTCAACGCCACCCGCACCTCCGTGAGCGCAGTGGTGTCGGGCTGGTGACCGTGACCGGAGCTGCTGTCGAGCATGTAGTCGATCTCGACCGCGATCGTCTTGCGGCACGGGCTGGCCCCGTCGAGTTTCGTGAAGACAGTGCCGTCGGCCCGGCGGATGCCGAACCGCTCGATCCGGTCGGGGATGCCGTCGGCGTCGACGTCGCCGCGGCCGAAGGTGCCCACCGCGATCTCGTTGTGGTCGCTGTTGTCGTAGGTGGTGTCGTCGATGCCGAGGCCGGGGACGTTGGCTCCGGTGGCGTCGAGGATGTCGATGCGGCCATCCTCGTTGTCGCCCGTGCCGTCGTTGGCGATGACGATCTCATCGCGCCCGTCACCGTTGATGTCGCCGACGACCATCCGGTTGTGGTCGTCGTTGTCGAACGTCGTGTCGAGGATGCCGGCGCCCGGCACGTTGTCGCCGGTCATGGCGTCGAGGATGTCGATGCGGCCGTCCTCGTTGTCACCGGTGCCGTCGTTGGCGATGAGGACCTCGTCCCGCCCGTCGCCGTTGACATCGCCGACGGCCATCTGGTTGTGGTCGTTGTTGTCGAAGGTGGTGTCGTCGATGCCGAGGCCGGGTACCGGACCGTGCGTGGTGGCGTCGAGGACGTCGATGCGACCGTCCTCGTTGTCGCCCGAACCGTCGTTCGCGATGAGGACCTCGTCGCGGCCGTCACCGTTGACATCGCCCACGGCCATCTGGTTGTGGTCGTTGTTGTCGAAGGTGGTGTCGTCGACGCCGAGGCCCGGGACGGGCCGGCCCGTGGTGGCGTCGAGGACGTCGATGCGGCCGTCCTCGTTGTCGCCCGAACCGTCGTTCGCGATGAGGACCTCGTCGCGGCCGTCGCCGTTGACGTCACCGACCGCCATCTGGTTGTGGTCGTTGTTGTCAAAGGTCGTGTCGTCAATGCCGGTGCCCGGCACGTTGTCGCCGGTCGTCGGGTCGAGGACGTCGATGCGACCGTCCTCGTTGTCACCGCTGCCGTCGTTGGCGATGAGGACCTCGTCGCGGCCGTCGCCGTTGACGTCACCGACGGCCAGTTGGTTGTGCGCGCTGTTCTCGAACGTGGTGTCGTCGATGCCGAATCCGGGGACGTTGACTCCGGAGCCGTCGAGAATGTCGATGCGGCCGTCCTCGTTGTCCCCGTCGCCGGCGTTGGCGATGTAGACGAAGGCGCCGAACCCGGTGGCCGCCTCGGCCGGGGGCGGCGTCGGCGCGACCAGGAACAGGCCGGCGAAGGCGAGGGGTACGGCGAGCACCGTCGCCCGCCGTACCGCTCTGCGTGTGCGGATCACTGTCGTTACCTCCATGGTTGGCTTGCGCCACCACGGTGCGCGGCCGCACCGGCCGGCCGCCCGTCCGCCGTCGCAAGGTGCCGGTCAACTGCCGGTGCCGTGTCGCCTTGCCGACGAACCAAACGGGGAAACCGCGTCGGCCATCAGGGCCGCACGTCGCCACGAACATCCGTCCTGGTCAATGTCCCGGTCGGGGCCGCTCCTGGCCCGGATATTAGGTACAGATCCGGCACGGACAGGCCCTCCCGAGCCCGGCAAACCGTTCAGATACCAACAGACATCGGCGGATGCGGACGATGTCCGACTCGAGTTCTGACGCCGGATCGGAGGTGTGCTTACGGTTCCGGCAGTGCCCGTGCTCAGGCGCGCGGGCACCGCAGGTCCCGCCGGCCACCGCGGCGGCGAGCCGGGCCTGTACTCGTCCGAAGGATGCCTCCATGGCCCGCTACGTCGGCTGCCACATCGCCCCGCGGGGCGGCTACGAGCCCCAACACGCAGCCCAACGCACAACCGACCGTCACCCGTCCACCGGTGGTCTCATCGTCGCGGTGGGACTCACCATCACCGGAATCCTCGTCATCGGTAGCGGGATGGCCATCCGCCTCAACCCGACCGAACGACTGGCGGTCGCAGACTCCGGCTATGCCGCGTCGGACCTGGAGCAGGCGATGCCACCATCCACCGACGTCGGGCCCATCGACGCCGGGCCCACTGACGCCGTGCCCGCGGTCGCACCGGCCGCCCCGCCACCGCGGGAGGACTCGTCGGCCGGAACCTGTGTGGCCTCCTGGTACGCGGGCTCGGGCACCGGGCCGCCGGTGGCCACGGCGGCACACCGTAGCCTGGCGCTCGGCTCGAACATCCGGATCACCAACCTCGCCAATGGACAGTCCACTGTGGTCCGTGTCAGCGGGCGAGGGCCGACCATGACCCGCCGGTGCCTGAATCTGTCACAGTCCGCGTTCGCCGCCATCGCCGACCTCGGCACGGGACTGATCAACGTGAGGTACGAGACAATGACCTGACCCGCGTCCGTGCCAAGCTCCCGCGATGACCTAGCTACTCACAAATTGAATCTTGGACGCTCATGGCCTCATACAGACAGGCCTCATACGGACACTTAGCGCCAAGATCCACAGGCAAGCCGGGTCAGCCGGGCAAGCCGGGTCAGCCGGGGCGGCCGAAGCTGTTGATCGGTCCGGCGCGGTCCATGTCCGCCATCCTGACGTGGTCACCCGCGGACGGAGCATGCATGATCTTGTTGTCACCGACGTAGACGGCCACGTGGTGGATCGGGTTGTAGTAGAAGACGAGGTCGCCGATGCGTAGGTTCGCGCGGCTGACGTACGGGATGGACGACCGCTGCAGGCGGGACTGGTGCGGCAGGTAGACGCCGACCTGCTTCCACGCCGTGAGGGTGAGCCCGGAGCAGTCATAGGACCCCGGCCCGGCGGCCGCCCACACGTAGGGCTTGCCGGCCTGCTTGCAGGCGAACGCGGCGACCTTGTACCCCTTGGTGTTCTCATACTTGGCCGGGCATGGCCACGGTCGGTATGACCCGAGTCCGCCCGAGGTCCCGTAGGCCTGACGGCGCAGGCGCTGCAGCTCCTCGAGTTGCTTCTCGATGATCTTCTTCCGCTCCGCCAGGTCGGCGTCCTGCGCCGCCAGGGTGGCCACGAGTCGGTCGATCGGCGCCTTCTGCGCGTCGTAGCGCGCCTTCAGGTCGGAGACGCCCGCGAGCTCCTGCTGCTCTTTGCGCGCCATCAGGTCGAGCAACTCCATCTGCTGGGCCAGGCCCTGGGGGGACCCACTGGACAGCAGGGCGTGCACGTCCTGAGCCTGGCCGGTCCGGTAGGCCCGCGCCGCGATGGCTCCGACGCGCAGCTGACCGAGTTCGAGTTGGCGCTGCAACGGTTCGATCTGCTTGACCAGTGCGGCCTGTTTGACGAGGTTCTGCCGGTACTGCTCGTGAATGCCGTTGTACTCCTCAATGAGAGGTTCGGCCCGCTCCCACAGCGCCTGCAGCTGGGCCTCGATCTCGCCGACCGTGGTTGGGTCGGCCTTGGCCGGGGCGCCGGGGAGCACGAGGACGAGCAACAGGGCCAGTGCGGTGGCGACAACGACGTGGAGTGGTCGGTGCGATCGTGCCGGCACGGGGCGGTCCAGCTCCTTCTTCTGTACCGCCGACCGGGTTAGCTGACGGGTTCGGGCAGGCGGAGCCGAACTCGGCTCCGCCGAAGGAGGCGCCCTACCGCGACGCCGGTCGCGGATTCACCCCAGTGGTGCGGTGGTTCCCCGATTCGCCGTGAGGCGATTAGGCGGCGTCCGACTGTGGCCGGGAGTCGACCACAAGGGGGCCGGACCACCCCACCCTAGGAACAACCATCCCACTGAGCAAGTGACGCGGCCGCCGGGGTCAGTCGATACGATGGCCACGATGACCGACACATCGACCCAATTGGACCCACGGTTCAGCGACCCCGACGTGGTGGCGACCGATTGGGACGAGGCCCGGCGCGTGCTCGAGACCGCCGAACTGTTCTGGATCTGCACCGTACGCGCCGATGGACGTCCTCACGCCACCCCGCTGGTCGCGGTGTGGCTCGACGGGGCCGTCCATTTCTGCACCGGTGCCGGCGAGCAGAAGGCCGTCAATCTACGCCACAACCCGCACGTCACGCTGATCACCGGCTGTAACCGCTGGGAGACCGGCCTCGACGTGATGGTTGAGGGTGACGCGGTCCCCGTCACCGACGAGGCCACGCTCACCCGGCTGGCCGCGGCCTGGGCCACCAAGTGGGACGGGCAATGGCAGTTCCAGGTGCGCGATGGCCACTTCCACCTCGAGGCCGGGGACGCCGTGGTCTTCTCGGTGAAGCCCAGCAAGGTGCTCGCCTTCGGCAAGGGTAGCTTCTCCCAGACCCGACACCGACCCTGATGAGCTCACGCGGCGGCGCTTGGCATCCCCCGGCGCGTCGGGCGACCATGGCAGTGATGAGAGGTTTACGCGCCGCCTGGCTGGCCACCGGTGCCGTCATCGTCGCGGTGGTGGCGGTCGGCGCGTTCGCCGCATCCGGTGACTCCGGTCCGGCGACGCAGAGGCAGACATACCTCCAGTACAACCTCTGCGGCAACGCCTGCAACAGCGGAGGTCTCGGGGTCGTTGCCGACCTCGTGCGCGCGATCCGCCAGGCGAGTCCTTCCGCGGTCCTGCTGAACGAGGTGTGCGAGAACCAGTACGCGGAGCTGGAGGCCGAGCTGGCTACCTACAAGGGCCGGTTCGACCCGACCGGCCCCCGGTGCCGCAATGGCACCCCGTACGGCAACGCGATCCTCATCCGCGCCACGGAGGTGAACCTCGTTGGCAGCTGGATGCTGCCCAACCCGGCCCGCGACGAGACGCGTCGTCTCATGTGCCTGCGGGTGCCGGACGCCGCCACGTCGCTGGTCCTCTGCGTCACTCATCTGTCCAACGACGATGGCAACACCGGCCCGCAGGCGAGCGCGGTGGCCACAATCCTCAATGGACTGTCCGGCGAGCCAGCGATCGTCCTCGGTGGGGACTTCAACACCGACCCCGCGGACCCGCGGCTGGATCCGCTCTTCAGCGCCTGTTACGGCACGGGCAACGGCCCGTTCCGCGAGGTTGACTCCCCCGGGTGTGCGAGCCGGTCGACGCTGAACCGCAGGTACGGCTCGGACGTCATCAACGAGCACACATACGGCCAGCACAAGTTCGACTATGTCTTCCTCTCCGAGGGCCACTGGTCCACGCCCGACGCCGATGTCACCCGGCCCGAGAGTGGGCGATCCGACCACGCCGCTCTGTGGGTCACCGTCGCCCTCAACGAGGCTCGGCCGCAGGCGACGTGATCGGCCGGTGCAGGCTCACGATGCCCAGGTCGGTGCCGACAATGACGTGGGCGTCGGGGGCGATGCCGACCGCGAGCACCTTGGCCGCGACGTCGATGGGAGCGCCCAGCGGGGCTCCCGTCGCCACGTCCCACGTCCGCACCGTGTGGTCGTCGCCGCCGGACACGACGACCGTGCGCCCGTCCAGCTGACCCATCGCCACGGCCCGCACGCCGGACGTGTGGCCGGTGAACCCGGGCCCGATCGCGGCGCCGGTGGCCGCGTCCCAGACCCGCACGGTGTGGTCCTCGCTGCCGGAGACCACGACCAGGCGTCCGTCCAGTTGGCCCGCCGTCACCGAGGTGACCGCGGCGGTGTGGCCCGGGAACGGGTCTGCGAACGGAGCGCCAGTGGCGGCGTCCCAGACTCGAACGGTGTGGTCCTCGCCGCCGGAGACCACGACCAGGCGCCCGTCGAGGTGGCCCGTCGCCACCGAGGTGACCGCGCCGGCGTGGCCGGTGAGCGCGTCACCAACCAGCTCTCCGGTGGCCGCGTCCGACACCCGGATCGTCTGGTCCGTGGAACAGGAGACGACCACGGTGCGCCCCTCCACCTCGGCGAGCGTCACGGCGTGCACCCAGTTGGTGTGGCCATAGCGAGGTAGGCCGATCGGGTTGCCGGTGACGGCATCCCACACCCGGACTGTGCCGTCCGTGCTACCGGAGACGACCACGGGGTGCCCGTCGATCTGCCCGAACGCCACCCCGTACACCCAGCCACCGTGGCCGATGAGCGGGTCCCGCACGGGGACACCGGTGGCGGCGTCCCAGAGGCCGATGGTGTAGTCGCCGCTGCCGGACACGACCACCGCGCGCCCGTCGATGTGCCCGAGCGCCACCGCGCACACGGGGCGGGTGTGCCCAGTCGAGCGTGGCCCGTCCGGGTCGAGGGTGGTCGCGTCCCAGATCCGGATCCGGTAGTCGGCGCCACCGGAGACCACCACGGGGCGGCCGTCGACGGTACCGATCGTCAGCGCGTCCACCGGGTGCGTGTGGTTCGTCTCTCCGATCTCCAGGCCGGTGGCCGGATCCCACATCCGCAAGGTGCCGTCGTCACCGCCCGAGACGACCACGGTTCGCCCGCCGAGCTGACCGACCGCCACCGCGTTCACCCAGTGGGTGTGGCCCGCGAGCGGCTCGCCCACCGGGGTTCCGGTGGCCGCGTCCCACACCCGCAGATCCAGGTCCTCGCCGCCGGAGACGATGACGGTGCGCCCGTCGAGCCGGCCCAGCGCCACGGCGTACACGTGCTCGGTGTGACCCGTGAGCGGCGCTCCGAGCGCGGCTCCGGTCGTCGCGTCCCAGACGCGCACGGTGCGGTCGTCGCTGGCCGAGACGACCACGGGCCGCCCATCGAGCCGTCCGACCGCCACCGCGTTCACCGAACTTGTGTGGCCGACGAACGGCTGACCGATCACCTTTCCGGTGGCGGCGTCCCACACGCGGACCGTCCCGTCCCGGCTGCCGGAGACGAAGGCGGTCCGCCGGTGCAGGCGAGCTGCTCTGAGGGCGAACAGCGGCTCGGTGAGGTCGCCGTCCGGATGCTGAACGGGCGTGCCGGTCGCGGTGTCCCACACCCGCACGGTCTCGTCGAAGCCACCGGCGGCGACCACCGCCCGCCCGTCCACCTGGGCCATCGCCACGGCACGGACCCACCGTGTCGTCAGGAGATCCCCGATCGGGGTGCCGGCGGCGGCGTCCCACACCCGCACCGTGTGGTCGTCACCGCCGGAGACGACCACCTCCCGCCCGTCCAGCCGCCCGAGGGCCACCGCACGGACCGGGCCGCTGTGGCCGCTCAGTGTCTCGTGGGCCGGTTGGCGTCGCCACAACGCCCAGGCGGTCGTCCAGGTCAGCGGCCGGTCGGCCGCGGCGATGGCGTCGGCGAGGTTGGTCGCGTGGGCGCAGCGAGCGGCGAGTTGAAGGTACGCGGGGCGCTGGCCCTCGGGGCACGCGCGCAGTCGGGCGTCGGCCCGGCGATAGGCGTCGACGGCAGCGCGGGCGTCCGGGGTGGACGGGTGGTGGGCGAGCACCGCCGATCGCCTGGACGACAGCAGGAAGCCCGGATCCGTGAGGAGCGCTTCGAGCCGTTCGGTGCCGGCGGCATGACCGGCCAGGGCGGCCAATACGTACCGGTGTGCACGCGACCAGTCGGGTCGTCCGTCGCCACCCACGGGCGTGAGTTCGATGAGCGCGTCGACGATCCGGATCTGATCCTGCGCCTCGTCGCGGCCGCGGCGGAGGTGTTCGGCCACGAGTTCGTGGCAGAGCCGGTAGGCGCCGCCGGCTTCGACGACGTACGAGCCGGCGCGCTCCACGACCCAGCCAACGTCGGCGACCGTGTACGGTCGACCGGCCAGAACGCCCGCCAGGACGGGCCACAGGTCATCGCGTGGCAGACCGTCGCCGCGGCCGTAGGCGAGGGGCAGCAACAGGTCGCGCGCCCGGGCCGCGTCACCCCCCAGACGGTGGTCGAGGTCGGTCCGCACGGCGTCGGCCGCCATGGCCGGCAGTCCGGCTCGGCCGGTGGCGTCGTGCGGGTCAAACAGGTCGTCACGCCCGGCGAGCCCGCGGGCGGTGATGAGGGCGACCAGGAACGAACGGCCCGCCGCCTCCGCGACCGCGGCGGCGACCTCGTCGACGTATGGCGCGGGCGCACGGTGATAAGGCGACGCGGCCCCAGGCTCGAGGAGGCAGGCCCGGGCGAGGCTTCGCAGTCCGTTCGCGTCGGCGTACGGTTCGGCGTCGAGGTCGATCACCCGGAGCGGGCCCCTTAGCGTGTCCACCAGGTGCCGGCGCGTCGCCAAGAGCAGCCGCACTCCAGAGCCGGCCACGCCCGCCGCGAGCGGTGCGAGCACGTGATCGACGACCGGCAACGCGCTCGGCTCGACGGCCTCATCGGCGGCGTCGATGGCCAACACCATCGGTCGGGCCCGATCCCGGAGCGCGGCGAGGAGCCGACCCGGGCTGGTGGTTTCGGCGACCTGGCAGGCCGCGCAGAGGGCGGCCATGAGCTCATGACCGGTCTTGCCGCGCGCGTCGACCAGCGCGGTGATGCCGCCCGGCGCGATGGCGAAGAGCCGGGCCAGCAGCGCCGACTTGCCGGAGCCCGGCTCGCCGGTGACCACCAACGTGGCCGGTCCGTCCGGCGAACGCAGCCAGACACACGCGTCGGCCAGCACCGCATCGCGTCCCGCGAACAGCCCCAGGTTCACGGCGAAGGCGGTTCCTTGTCGCGGGTACGCGTCAGCAGGTGCTCGACGTAGAGCAGCATCACGCACAGGCCTACCGGCACGGCGAGGCTCCACCAGGCGTCGTACGCGAAGCCGAGGACGATCGCGACAGGGAGCCCGAGGACCAGCGCGACACCGATTGCCCAACCGAGCAGCGAGATGTCGTCGTCGGCTGGGGATGGCTCCGGGGCGCAGGGAAGATCCGGATGGGGAGCGGGCAGGTCGGCGAAGCTCTCCAGCAGCTCGGAGTGGGTACGCGCCGCCTCGCACGCGGCCAACCGCTGTTCCCGTTCGGCGTCGTCGAGCCGCCCGACCGCGTGGTGCGCGTCGAGAGCCACGCGGGCGGACTCACGCTCCGGCGCGCCGATCCTCAGGTCTGCCGCGGTCTCGTCCTGCCTCTCGACCAGGTCCTCGGAGTTGTTCACGGGCCGAGGGTAGAGCAGACGCCGTTGCCCCGGTAATCGAGAATGGTCGTCGTGGTTGACGACGCGGACTCCTCCGCCGAGCAGCGGCTCCACGACGCTGCGAAGAGGTGGACGGCCAACACGCGGTACGGCCCCGCCGACCTAATCCGCGCGGCCGGTCAGGCGCTGGTCGACGGGTTGGACTCCCCCGCGCTGCGTGAACTGGCGGGTGCCTCGGCGAACGACTCGTCGCACGACGTCGCACGACTGCTCGCCGCGGCCTTCGAGGAACTCCGTATTCCCGAGCCGGGAACCGTCCCCCTGGGATACGCCGTGGGAGCCGGGGGCGACCCGCAGGTGTTCACCGTTGCCCTCCATGTCGACGACGACTACCAGGTCTTCGTCGACACACCCTGGCGTGGCCGCAGTCCAGAGGAGTTGGCCCGCGAGGTGTGCCACACCTTGGCCCAGCCGCCCCAAACCTGGCGCGCTTCCTGGCTCGCCATCCAGCCGAGGCTCACCAACCGTCCGGCGATCGCGGGACGAGACTGGCGGCGGTACCGGATATGACCGGGTGACTGTGCGACGACTCGGACCAGTCGCAGGGTCGTCCGCCGCCGGGGTAGGGCTTGACGTCCTTGCCGTCCTCAACGCCTTCGACCATCATGTGACCCCACGAGGCGATGAAGGGACGCACCGGTGACGGTCGATGCGGCGGCTTTGAGACAGGATCTGCTGGCGGTGGTCCGCGGCCGCGGCGGTGCTCAGGACGAAGCGGTCGCCGAGGCGCTGCTCGCCGTGCCACGACATGTGTTCGTGCCCGAGGTCACGGTCGAGGCGGCGTACCGCGACGACGCGATCGTGACCAAGCGGGACGGCGACGGCGTGCCGGTGAGTTCGTCGTCGCAACCCACGATCATGGCGTTCATGCTGGACCAGCTCGGCGTGGCCCCGGGCCATCGGGTCCTCGAGATCGGCGCCGGCACCGGATACAACGCCGCGTTGCTGGCGCACCTCGTCGGAGCGTCGGGCACGGTGGTCACGGTCGACATCGACGGCCAGGTGGTCGATCGGGCCAGGAACGGTCTCACGGCGGCCGGGTACCCGCAGGTGACGGTCGCCTGGGGCGATGGCGCCGACGGCTACGCTGCCGCCGCGCCGTTCGACCGGATCATTGCGACGGCGGGGGTGTGGGACCTCGCCCCGGCGTGGCTGCAGCAACTGGCGCCCGGTGGGCGCATCGTCGTCCCGCTGGAACTGCACGGCGCGCAGGTCTCGGTGGCGTTCGAACGCGAGAACGGACACTGGGTGGGCCGGCAGCCGGTCGCGTGCGGCTTCATGCGGCTGCGGGGCGACTTCGCCGGGCCTGGAGGGATTCACGTGCTGGACCCGACAACCGGGCTGCGGCTCGCCGTCGGAGACGACCGCGAGGTCGACGCCGGCGCCGTGAGCCGAGCCGTGGCCGGACCGGCCGTGATCCAGCCGACGCAGGTGTCGGACCTGCGCCCGGCCGACGCTTCTGGCCTGGGCTTTTGGCTCGCGATCACCGAGCCGCACTCGTGCACCCTGTCCGACGAGGGGCACGGATCGCCCGTGCTCGAAACGGCGTTGGTGCAAGCGGACGGCTTCTGCCTGACCCCAGGCATTCTCGAGGCGACCGGCATCGCCGTGCTCGGATTGCGACCCGCCGGGGCGTGTATCGCCGTGGAGGCCCACGGCTACGGTCCCGACGGTGACCGGATCGCCACGTCCCTGGCCGCGCGCGTCCGGGCCTGGGATGCCGCCGGCCGCCCCGATGTCGGCCGGCTGCGCATCACCGCGTACCCACCGGACGTGCCCTGCCCCGACGACGGCATCGTCATCGCCAAGGCCAACACGCAACTCGTGATCGCCGTGCGCCCCTAGCTGCGGGAGGTCCACCTCTCGGCCGGGCTTGATGTTGTCGATCGTGCGCCCGCCGCACCGGTCGCTGGGGGACGTGTGGACGGGCCGCGGGAGACGACGATGACCAAGCAGGCCGATTTCAAGCGACGGGTGCGGACGCGGATGGCGAAGACCGGCGAGTCGTACGCGGCTGCCCGGAGCCAGCTGCGACCACACCAGCCCGTTCCGGCGAGCCAACAGTGGATGACCTCGGCGTTGCATGTGAGCAACGGCGACTGCACCGATCTGCCCGGTACCAGGCTCGCCCCGCGCGTCATCTACTGGCGCGACGTGCTGCACGAG
>Ga0209382_10010355_pt1 | contig 11615 bp, 13 predicted proteins | sample SoiMetdeltSBSDD5_FD_187599 | JGI IMG/M metagenome (GOLD analysis project Ga0209382, IMG submission 187599) | Bulk soil microbial communities from a Populus tree surrounding site in Tennessee, USA - Soil MetaG P. deltoides SBSDD5 (SPAdes) (version 2) | ecosystem: Environmental > Terrestrial >...
CAGCGAGGGGTTCGAGGTGGTCGGCCGCCGGCGCCGTTACTACCGGCCGAGCGGAGCCGACGCCTACACCATGCGCCGCCCGCCGCGCCCCATCCGCGCCGACGCCGCCGCCTCAGCCAACGCTGCCACCACCGTCAATACGGCCAACACGACCAACACGGCCAATACGGCCGACGCCGCCAAAGCCGCCAAAGCCGCCGAGCGGTCCGTCAGGGAGGAGGCCACATGACCGCCATCGTGCTCGGCATCGAGACCTCGTGCGACGAGACCGGCGTCGGCATCGTCGAGCTCCGGCGCGGCGGCGAGGTGACCCTGCTGGCCGACGAGGTGGCCTCCAGCGTCGACGAGCACGCCCGCTTCGGCGGCGTCGTCCCCGAGGTGGCCAGCCGGGCGCACCTGCAGGCCATGGTCCCCACCGTGCGCCGCGCGCTGCACGCCGCCGGCCTGCGGGCGCGGGATGTCGACGCCGTCGCGGTCACCGCCGGGCCGGGGTTGGCCGGTGCGCTGCTGGTCGGGCTCGCCGCGGCGAAGGCCTACGCGCTGGCCTGGGAGGTGCCGCTGTACGGCGTGAACCACCTGGCAGCGCACGTCGCGGTGGACACCGTCGAGCACGGCCCGCTGCCGCCGTGCCTGGCGCTGCTGGTCTCCGGAGGGCACTCCAGCCTGCTGCTGGTGCCGGACCTCGCCGGTGCGGTGCGGCCGCTGGGCGCCACCGTCGACGACGCCGCCGGCGAGGCGTTCGACAAGATCGCCCGGCTGCTCGGGCTGCCGTTTCCCGGCGGCCCGCACATCGACCGGGTGGCTCGGGACGGCGACCCCGGCGCGGTCGCGTTCCCGCGCGGCATGACGGGCAGGAACGACCCGCCGTATGACTTTTCCTTCTCGGGCCTGAAGACTGCTGTGGCACGACACGTCGAGGCGCTGCAGCTGGCCGGTGCCGCGGTGCCGGCCGCAGACGTCGCGGCGTCGTTCCAGGAGGCGGTGGTCGACGTGCTCACCGCGAAGTCCGTGCGTGCGGCGCGCGAGCACGGCATCGACACGCTGCTGATCGGCGGGGGCGTCGCGGCGAACTCCCGGCTGCGCGAGCTGGCCGGGCAGCGCTGTGCCGCCGCCGGCATCCGGCTGCGGGTGCCCCGGCCGCGGCTGTGCACCGACAACGGGGCCATGGTCGCGGCGCTCGGTGCCCACCTGCTGGCCGCCGGCGCGCCGCCCTCGGCGCTGCACATCCCGGCCGATCCCGGGCTGCCGGTGGCCGACGTGCTGGTCTGAGCGGGGGCGCCGCCGGCGCCAGGACCCACCCCAGAAGGGGGTTCGTTGAAGAGCTGGCACTCGCATGGGTAGAGTGCTAGTCGTACGGCACCGGAACCGCCCCGGCACCCGCGACGACGGGGCGCAGGAGCCGGCACAAACCTTTACCAAACAACCCGAAGACCCGTGGAGGTCACACCGTGACGAGCGTAGACGTCAAGGTGAACATCAAACCGCTCGAGGACAAGATCCTCGTCCAGGCGAGCGAGGCCGAGACGACGACGGCGTCCGGCATCGTCATCCCGGACACCGCCAAGGAGAAGCCGCAGGAGGGCAAGGTCCTCGCCGTCGGCCCAGGCCGGGTGGATGACAACGGCAACCGGGTCCCGCTGGACGTCAATGTGGGTGACAGCGTCATCTACTCCAAGTACGGCGGCACCGAGGTCAAGTACAACGGCGAGGACTACCTGATCCTCTCCGCGCGTGACGTGCTGGCCGTCATCGAGAAGTAGCCCGGCCAGTCACAGCCATGACGCCGCCCCGCGTCGCCCGACCCCGGGTGGCCGGGGCGGCGCCGTGCGACGAGCCCCCGAGCAACCCCAAGAACCTGCCAAGAAGGAATTGCATCGATGCCGAAGCAGATCACGTTCGACGAGACGGCACGGCGCGCCCTCGAGCGCGGCGTCGATCAGCTCGCGGATGTTGTGAAGGTCACCCTCGGGCCGCGCGGTCGGCACGTGGTGCTCGCCAAGAAGTTCGGCGGTCCGACCGTGACGAACGACGGGGTGACCATTGCCCGCGAAATAGAACTGCCGGACGCCAACGAGAACCTCGGCGCCCAGCTCGCCAAGAGCGTCGCCACCAAGACGAATGACGTCGCCGGCGACGGGACCACCACCGCGACCGTGCTGGCCCAGGCAATGGTCAAGGAGGGCCTGCGCAACGTGGTCGCCGGGGCCAACCCGGCCGCGCTCGGCCGCGGCATCCAGGCCGCGGCGGACTCGGTCTCCGAGTTCCTGACCGCCAAGGCAACCCCGGTGGACGGCAAGGACGACATCAGCCACGTGGCCGCGGTGGCGTCCAGGGACGCCACGATCGGCACGCTGCTCGCTGAGGCGATGGACCGCATCGGCTCGGACGGCGTGATCACCGTCGAGGAGTCCTCCACGCTGGCCACCGAGCTGGAGATCACCGAGGGCATCCAGTTCGACAAGGGCTTCGTCTCGCCGTACCTGGTCACCGACGCCGAGGCGCAGGAGGCGGTGCTCGAGGACGCCTACGTGCTGCTGCACCAGGACAAGATCTCGGCCATCGCCGACCTGCTGCCGGTGCTGGAGAAGGTCGTCGAGGCCGGCAAGTCGGTGCTGATCGTCGCGGAGGACGTGGAGGGCGAGGCGCTGTCCACGCTCGTGGTCAACGCCATGCGCAAGACCGTCAAGGCGTGCGCGGTCAAGTCGCCGTACTTCGGCGACCGGCGCAAGGCGTTCATGGAGGACCTGGCCATCGTGACCGGCGGCCGGGTGGTGGCCGGCGAGGTCGGGCTCAAGCTGTCCGAGGTCGGGCTCGAGGTGCTCGGCAAGGCGCGGCGGATCGTGGTCACCAAGGACAACACCACGATCGTGGACGGCGGTGGCTCCGCGGAGGCCGCCGCGGCCCGCATCGCCCAGCTCCGCAAGGAGATCGACGCCACCGACTCCGACTGGGACCGCGAGAAGCTGTCCGAGCGGCTGGCCAAGCTCGCCGGCGGGGTGGCCGTGATCAAGGTCGGGGCCGCCACCGAGACCGAGCTCAAGGAGCGCAAGCACCGCATCGAGGACGCCGTGGCCGCCACCCGCGCCGCCGTCGAGGAGGGCATCGTGCCCGGCGGTGGCAGCGTCCTGCTGCACGCCGCCGGCCACCTGGACGGCCTCGGCCTCACCGGCGACGAGGCCACCGGCGCCGCGGTCGTGCGCAAGGCGCTGGCCGCCCCGCTGCACTGGATCGCCGCGAACGCCGGCGAGGAAGGCGCCGTGATCGTGGCGAAGGCCCGCGACCTGGAGTGGGGCAGCGGTTTCGACGCCGAGCGCGGCGAGTTCGGCGACCTGGTCGCGGCCGGCATCGTGGACCCGGTGAAGGTCACCAGGTTCGCGGTGACCAACGCGGCGTCCATCGCGCGCATGGTGCTGACCACCGAGAGCACCGTGGTGGACAAGAAGGAGGAGCCGAAGGCGGCGGCCGGTGGCGGGCACGGCCATGGGCACGGCCACGGCCACGGGCCTGGCTTCTGACCACGGCGCAATGGCCGCACCGCCGCTCGCGGCGGCGCGGCGTCGAGCGGCCGCTGAGCAGCCCGGATTAGTGCGGAGAGGCGGGGCCCATGTCGGGCCCCGCCTCTCCGTCTCGGTGATGGTTCTAGACGGCGACCAGGTTGCGCTGACGCTTCTTGATGATCGCCTCGCGCTCGGTCTCGGACAGGCCGCCCCAGATCCCGTACGGCTCCTGTACGGCAAGGGCGTGCTGCCGGCACTGGACCAGCACCGGGCAGCGCTGGCAGACGGCCTTGGCCCTGGCCTCGCGGTGGCTGCGAGACGGGCCGCGCTCGCCGTCAGGGTGGAAGAAGAAGGCGCTGTCCATGCCGCGGCACGCGCCGTGCAGCTGCCAGTCCCAGATGTCCGCGTTCGGGCCGGGGAGTCGTCGGGTGTCGGCCACCACGACCACCTTCCTCCCTGTCGTCTGGCCACCCGCACCCGGCGGGTAACGCCGCGTCAGCCTTCGCTCACCACTCCCGCGGCGAATACCCACGGCCGCGGCGGCCGAAACCACCGAATCTCAGCAATTTCCGGCGGTACCTTCCACAACAATGTGTACGCACTGCACGCCGCTGTGGTTCGCCGCATTCGGGCCGGATCCCGGCGCGGACGCCTTCCGCGCGGTGACCGCGCCGCATCCGCGGGCGCGCTGGCTCGCCGCCGTGGTGCTCGGCGGCCAGGGCCACTACGCGGCCGCCGCGGCCGTGCTGCGCGACCTGATGACCCACCGGCAGCCCCCATGGGCGTCACTGGCGGCGAGCACGCTCGCGTCGCACCGCCGGCAGCTCGGCGCGCATGCGGCGGCCCGCCGGTTGGACGCCGTCGCGCTGCGCCGCGCCTCACCCGTTCGGGTGGCGGCGGGGAAACCCGAATCGGTGAACACGGTGGGTGCCCGGGCAGATGCCCTCATTGGCCTCACCGCTGACGCGATCGGGTTAGCGAACCTGCCCGCCGCGCGCCGGGTTCTCGCCGCCGCCGAGCGCGCCGCCGCGGACGCTGAGGCCGCCGCCAGCACCGCCGGCACCGCCGGCGCGGCTGGCTGGTGGCGCCCGGCGGTCCGGCTCGGCTGGGTCCGCGCCGAGCTCGCGCTCGCGGCCGGCAGCGCGGTTGCCGCGGTCGCTCCGGCCCGCGCGGCGCTGCGGCTTGCCGACCAGGTTGGCGCTGTGCGGCACGGCGCCAAGTCGCGGCTCGTGCTCGCGGCGGCGTTGCATACCGCCGGCCGGCCCGGCGCCGACGAGCTGCTGCATGACGTCGCGCGGACCGCCGCGCGACACCGTCTGGCATCGCTGCGGTGGCCGGCGGACCTGATGCTCGCCGAACTGCACTGTGCTAGCGACCATGGCCACCGTCACCGGATCGTTGGATGCACGGCGTTACGCTTCGTGCTTCAACGCGCCGACCTGGCCCTGAGGACTGCCGCCGAGTCCTCACTCTGGGTACCCTCGGAGGTGCTCCAGACGGGCGATTCGGCCGAACGGAGCAGCGCGGGCGAAATTCTTAGCGAAATTTGCACCAGATTGTGTCAAGGATCGACCCCGCGCGACCGATAGGGGAGGTGGAAGGTCACTCGGCTGCAGGAAGGAGTCCCCGTGACGACGGTCCTCATCTGCGACGACCGGCGAAGCGTCCGCGAGGGTCTCACGCGTGTGATGGCGGCGGTCCCAGGTGTGAGCCGGATCGACTGCGTCGCCCACGGTGACGAGTTGTTGGCTCGCTTTTCCCGGCAGCCCGTGGACGTTGTGCTGGTGGGTACCCAACGTGCGGTACCGACCGGGGTAGAGGCCACCCGCCGGCTGGTGTCTGCCGCGCCGCAGGCCAACGTGATCGTGTTCGGTGCCCCGGACGACGCCGGCAGCATCGCTGCGGCGATCGCCGGCGGGGCCCGCGGATACCTGCGCTGGGACGCCTCCCGCCCCGAGCTGGTGGCCGCGCTCGCGCACACGTTGGCCAGCACGTCGGTGCCGACCCCGCGGGCTCCGTCCGACCCCGGTGTCCAGCTCACCGAGCGTGAGCTGCAGGTCCTGCGGGGGATGAGCCAGGGAAAGAGCAACGGCCAGATCGGCCGCGAGCTCTACCTGTCGGAGGACACGGTCAAGACGCACGCTCGCCGGCTGTTCCGCAAGCTAGGCGTGCGCGACCGCGCCCAAGCCGTAGCTCATGGCTTCCGCCGCGGCCTGGTGTCCTAAGGAACCGCCTCGGGGCACAGCAGCTGAGCCCGGATAGGCGTCTCGCCTACCCGGGGTTCGGCGCGTGTGCGATGAGCGTTCTCGCGGGGCCCCTCCGGTGAATCCCGGCTTTACGCTCCGGCATCGGCCCGGGGTACGGTGAACGGCACGGTGGGACTCCTGCTCTTGGCGTAACGCCGGGCACGGGACTCGGACGGCTACGTAACACCAAGGCTGCTGCTTGCGATGAACAAGGCGGGGGATGGCATCGACGTCCTGGTGGGCGCCGCGATCAATGGCGATCGCTCGGCAGTGGAGCGCCTCCTGAGGTCGATCCAGCCCCTGGTGGTGCGGTACTGCCGCGCCAGAGTCGGCAGACAGGAACGCTCGTACGCGTCGGCAGACGATGTTGCCCAGGAGGTGTGTCTCGCGGTGCTCAGTGCACTGCCGTCGTACCGGGACCAGGGTCGCCCATTCCTGGCCTTCGTGTACGGCATAGCCGCGCACAAGGTGGCCGACGCGCACCGGTCAGCGGCCCGCAACAGGAGTGAGCCCGTACCCGAGTTCCCAGATACCCCCGAGCTGCGGGACGGTCCGGAGCAGCGGGCCATGAGCGGCGAGCTGTCCGGGCGAATGGCCCGCCTGATGAGCACCCTGCCGCCTAAGCAGCGTGAGATCCTGGTGTTGCGGGTCGTCGTCGGATTGTCGGCCGAGGAGACCGCGGATGCGGTTGGATCTACCCCGGGAGCGGTGCGGGTTGCACAACACCGAGCGTTGAACCGGCTCAGGAAGGCCCTCGCGGCGGAGGAGGTGGTCTGACGTGAACGAGCACGACACCATGCGTAACGGTCCCGGCGACTTCGCCCTGGACGAACCGCTGCCGCTCGGCGCCGCCGAGCCGGTGGACGTGGTACAGGTGCGTGCCGACGACGCGCTCATCGCGGCCCTTGGCCGGTCTGACGACGTGCATATCGACGATCCGATCGACGAGCGCCTCGCCGGGTTGCTGCGGGCCTGGCGGGAGGACGTGCACGCGGAACCGGAGCCGTCGGTCGACATCAACGCCGCGGTCACCGCGCTGGTGTCCGTCCCCCCGCCGCGCGCCCGGCGGCAGAGCCCGTTCGGGCCGCTGGCCACCGCGGCTGCCGTGCTGGTCGTGGTGTTCGTCGGCCTCGGGTTGGCGGCGCGGGACGCCGAGCCTGGCGACGCACTCTGGGGCATGACCAAGGTGCTGTACTCGGAGAAGGCCAAGTCGGTCGAGGCTGCTGTCACCGTCCGCACCAAGCTGGAAGAGGCCACCGTCGCGCTGCAACGCGATGACCGCAGCGCAGCGATTGTGGCATTGCAGGAGGCCCAGCAGCAGCTTCCGGTGGTCAACGCCGAGGACGGCCAGCAGGAGCTCGCCAGCCAGACCGAGCAGCTGCTCGCGGAGCTGGAGTCGGCACCGAACACGTCGCCGCCGGAGGCCTCCGCGCCCGCGGTGACCTCCAGCACCATGCCCGCGACCAGCTCCGCCGCCGAGGTGGCGCCGACGAGCACGCTCGAACCGACGACGGCTGCCCCGCTGCCTCCGCCGGTGACCGAGACACCCACCACGACGGCGACGACGCCGTCGGCCGTTCCTGGCGGCGGACCCCCGGAGGGCAGCAGCCCAAAAGCGGGAAGCGACCCGTCGACAGGGGACGCCCCGTCGGCGGGCGGAAGCACGTCAGCTGAGGGCAGCAGCGGCTCCGGCTGAGCCGCTCGCGCGGGTCGGACCGGTGACCGCTGGGGCGCCGGTCAGTCTCCGGTGACCTCGTAGGCCAGCGCGGCGTCCGCGTAGCCCCGGCAGTACTCCCAGCTCACGTACAACGAGGAGTCCGGCTGGCAGGCCGGCTCGTGCGGCCGGACCCGGCCGTCCTGCAACAGCTGCTGCAGGCTCGCCTGCAGCAGCTCCCACTCGTGGTAGTGCGGCTGGTCGCAGTCCGCGCACTCGACCACGATGCCGCGGATCCCCCGCGGCTCGAGCAGCAGCTGGTACAGCGCGAGGTCGGTGAGGTCCGCGAGCACGTCGGACCGCTCGGCGTCGTCGAGCAGCTCGACCGGCTCGTCAAGGACCTCCAGCTCCCTGGCCGGATCGAAGGGGTCGCCAGCGAACGGGTCGGGCGGCAGTGCATCGTGCGCCACGACGCAGCACCGTACCCCCTCGCCGGTTCATCCCGCGGGCGACTCGACGGATACCATGAGCGCAACGGCGCAGCGTGAGCCGTTTGCCGGTGGTCGAGGAGGCAGCGGACCCACATGACCAGCCAGCACGCCATGGAGCCGGGGGTGCACCCGAAGTTCAGCGCGCTTGGGCTGACCTTCGACGACGTGCTGCTGCTGCCGGCCGAGTCGGACGTGGTCCCCAGCGCCGTGAACACCGCCAGCCGGCTGACCAGGAACGTCACGTTGCGGGTTCCGCTGGTCTCCGCCGCCATGGACACCGTCACCGAGGCGAGGATGGCCATCGCGATGGCCCGCCAGGGCGGCATGGGCGTGCTGCAGCGCAACCTCTCCGCCGGCGAGCAGGCCGCGCAGGTCGAGATCGTCAAGCGCTCCGAGGCCGGCATGGTCACCGATCCGGTGACCTGCTCGCCGCAGGACACGCTGGCCCAGGTGGACGCGTTGTGCGCGCGGTTCCGCATCTCCGGCGTCCCGGTCACCGACGAGGGCGGCATGCTCGTCGGCATCATCACCAACCGGGACATGCGCTTCGAGGTGGACCACGGCAAGCTCGTCCGGGATGTCATGACGCGGATGCCGCTGGTCACCGCCCAGGTCGGGGTGACGGCGGACGCGGCGCTCGGGCTGCTGCGCCGGCGCAAGGTGGAGAAGCTGCCGATCGTCGACGGCGCCGGCAAGCTGCGCGGGCTGATCACCGTCAAGGACTTCGTCAAGACCGAGCAGTACCCCGACGCGACCAAGGACCCGGACGGGCGGCTCGTCGTCGGCGCCGCGATCGGCGTCGGGGAGGACGCGCGTGAGCGGGCCGCCGTGCTGGTCGACGCCGGGGTGGACGTGCTCGTGGTGGACACCGCGCACGGTCACTCCCGGGCCGTTGTCGAGATGGTCGCCGACTGCAAGAAGCAGTTCGGTGACCTGGTCGACGTGGTCGGCGGCAACATCGCGACCCGGCTCGGCGCGCAGGCGCTGGTCGACGCGGGCGCGGACGCGGTGAAGGTGGGCGTCGGGCCGGGCTCCATCTGCACCACCCGGGTGGTGGCCGGTGTCGGCGTGCCCCAGGTGACCGCCATCCACGAGTCATCGCTGGCCTGCCGCCCGGCGGGGGTGCCGGTGATCGGCGACGGCGGCCTGCAGTACTCCGGCGACATCGCCAAGGCCATCGCGGCCGGCGCGGACACCGTCATGCTCGGTTCCCTGCTGGCCGGCACCGCGGAGGCGCCCGGCGAGATCGTGCTGGTGAACGGCAAGCAGTACAAGATCTACCGGGGGATGGGGTCGCTGGGCGCCATGCAGTCCCGCGGCGCCGTCAGGGGCTACTCCAAGGACCGCTACTTCCAGGACGACGTGCTCAGCGACGACAAGCTCGTGCCGGAGGGCATCGAGGGCCGGGTGCCGTTCCGCGGCCCGCTGTCGCAGGTCGTGCAGCAGCTCATCGGCGGCGTCCGGTCCGCAATGGGCTACACCGGCTGCCACACGATCGCCGAGCTGCAGAACGCCAAACTGGTGCGGATCACCGCGGCCGGGCTCAAGGAGAGCCACCCGCACGACATCACCATGACCGTCGAAGCGCCCAACTACACGACGCGCTGAGCGCCCACCCGAGTGTGACGGTCACCCGGCGTTGCGCCCGGGCCGCCGGCCGCGTTCTGCCAGACTGTGCGCCGTGCCAGAGCTGGTCGAGATCGGCATGGGTCGTACCGCACGCCGCGCGTACGACCTGGACGAGGTGCACATCGTGCCGTCCCGACGCACCCGGTCGTCCAAGGACGTCTCGACGGCGTGGCAGATCGACGCCTACCGCTTCGACATACCCATGCTCACCCACCCCACCGACGCCATCGTGTCCCCGGCCACCGCGGTCCGGGTAGGAGAGCTGGGCGGGCTCGGCGTGCTGAACGCCGAGGGTCTGTGGGCCAGGCACGCCGACGCGGCCGGGCAGCTGCGGCGGCTGGCCGACGAGTTCGACGGCGAGGACCGGCTCGGCCCGGTGCGCCTGCTGCAGGAGCTGCACGCGGCGCCAATCCGGCTGGACCTGCTGAGCGAGACGATCCGCACGGTGCGCGAGGCCGGCGTGACCGTGTCGGCCAGGGTCAGCCCCCAACGCGCGCAGGAACTCACACCCAACCTGGTCGCGGCCGGCGTCGAGCTGCTGGTGGTGCAGGGCACGATCATCTCAGCCGAGCACGTCAGCCGCCTCAAGGGCGTGGAACCGCTGAACCTCAAGGAGTTCATCGCCGACCTGGACGTGCCGGTGATCGCCGGTGGGGTCGCCGACTACCGCACTGCCATGCACCTGATGCGCACCGGCGCGGCCGGGGTGATCGTCGGGTACGGCGCGTGCGGCGGCACCACCACCGGCGACGTGCTCGGCATCCGGGTGCCGATGGCGACCGCCATCGCCGACGCCGCCGCGGCGCGGCGCGACTACCTGGACGAGACCGGCGGCCGGTACGTGCACGTGATCGCCGACGGGGACATCAGGACCGGCGGCGACGTGGCCACCGCGATCGCGTGCGGGGCGGACGCGGTGATGCTCGGCGACGCGCTGGCCACCGTCGAGAGCGCCCCCGGCCTGGGCTACTACTGGACCTCCGCCGCCGCGCACCCGTCGCTGCCGCGCAGCCTCATCTGGAACGCGGCCGGCTGGCCGGCCCTCGACATGGAACAGTTGTTCTTCGGCCCGACCTCGGACCCGTGCGGCGAGGTCAACCTGTTCGGCGCGCTGCGGCGCGCGCTGGCCAAGACCGGCTACAGCGACCTCAAGGAGTTCCAGAAGGTCGGCCTCTCCGTCCAGCCATAGCTCGTGAGTGGCAAATGGTGTTCTGACACCCTTTGCCACTCACGAGGTCGGGGGGCTGCGAGTCATGACGGCATCGACGATGATGCTTATGATGCGAGGGTGCGCACCACTGTGACGCTGGACGACGATGTGGTGGCCGCGCTGCACGCCGTCATGCGAGAACGTGGTGTCTCGTTCAAGGAGGCCCTCAACGAGCTGGTGCGGGCGGGGCTGGCTGCGGCGCAGGCACCGGCTCGTCCGTACCGCCTCGTGCCACACCGGCTCGGTGTCCGGCCGGGCATCGACCTGGACCGGGCCAATCGCTTGGTTGGTGAGCTGGAGGACGCCGAGCTGGTACGGAAGTACGAGCTCGGCCGGTGAAGCTGCTTGACGTCAACCTGTTGCTTTATGCGGTGGACGAGACGAGCCCGTGTCATGCGCAGGCACGCCCGTGGTTGGAGCGGACGTTGTCGGGATCGGAGACGGTCGCGCTGCCATGGCACACCCTGACGGCGTTCGTGCGGCTCACGACCCGGGCCGCGGTGTTCGCCGAGCCGCTCAGCGCGGACGCCGCGCTGGAGTACGTCGAGCAGTGGCTCCTGCAGCCGTGCGCGACCGTGGTGCATCCGACGTTTCGCCACGCGGCCGTGCTGCGTGATCTGCTGCGGGCGGTCGGCACCGCCGGAAACCGGGTGCCCGACGCGCACCTGGCCGCGCTGGCCATCGAGCACGGCGCGACCCTGTGCTCGCGAGATGCGGACTTCGCCCGCTTTCCCGGGCTGCGCTGGGAGGATCCGCTGAGACGCTGATGGTCGCCAAAACGGCTACCCGTTGGTAATACTGCCGGTATGCGGGAGCTGGACTTCGACGTCGTGGTGATCGGTTCGGGGTTCGGCGGCAGCGTCGCGGCGCTGCGGCTGACCGAGAAGG
>Ga0209382_10010357_pt1 | contig 11615 bp, 14 predicted proteins | sample SoiMetdeltSBSDD5_FD_187599 | JGI IMG/M metagenome (GOLD analysis project Ga0209382, IMG submission 187599) | Bulk soil microbial communities from a Populus tree surrounding site in Tennessee, USA - Soil MetaG P. deltoides SBSDD5 (SPAdes) (version 2) | ecosystem: Environmental > Terrestrial >...
CCGGCCTCCCGCAGCTCCCCCACCAGGGCGAGCTGGGCTGGGTTCATCCCGCGGCGCCGCTTGAACCGTCGGCGGACTCCAGGCGTCCGGCTCATCCGGCCACCTCCCGCGCGGAGAAGCAGCCGGCCCAGCCGTTACCGGGGTCGGGCATCGCGGTCCGGGCAGCTCCGGGCCGACGTCGTGGCAGCCGCCCGTAGCGCGCCAGTGTCTGGAGCGCCTGCCCACGCGGGCACGATGGCGCGCTGCCGCAGTGCAGGCAGACACCGTCCATGCCGGCCGGGTGGGTGTCCAGCACCTTCTGGGCCGCCTCCACCCGCGCCCGCACCGCCGAGGCTAGATAAACCGTGCTCACCACTGCCCCCGGTTACGGCCGACGCCGACGACCTCTGCCTCAGCGGTCGGGCGCTGCGGTCGACGCCCGAGGTGCGACCACAGCAGGTCGCCCATCAGGACCAGACGCGGATCGACCAGCAGCCGGCCAAGGCGGTCTAGCTCCCGCTCGACCATGCCCGCCGCGACGAGCTGTTCGCGTAGCTCCATCGACAGCGTCAGCGGCAGGGCACAGCCAGCCGTACCGCCGGTCCAGGACAGGGCGTGCGTGACGGTGTCCACATTGACCAGACCGGCCTCTGTCATCGCCGCGTTCACTTGGACCGCCCATCCGGTGTCGGTACCGGCCGCGGCGTACACCTCGGCGAGCGCGCCCTGAAACTCGGAGTAGATGTCGGCCGCAGCCCGGTCCGGACTCGACAGCACCATGCCGGCGCCGGCCTGACCGAACTCCTCCACCAGCAGCAGCCCGCCCGGGCGCAGCACCTCGACCATCCGCGCCAGAACCTCGTGGCGCGACGGCAGATGCGCCAACAGGAGCCGAGCGTGCACCACATCGAACGGACCGGCCAGCAGCGGCTCGACGGCCGCATCATGGCGCAGCACCGTGACCCCGGGATGATGGCGAACGTGCTGGGTCTTCAGGTCTGTCGCGACCACCTGCCCCCGCGCGCCGACCCGCTCGGCCAGCCAGCGCGCGACACTGCCGTTGCCCGCGCCCAGCTCCAGACAGCGACCGCCCACCGGCACACCAGCCTGCGACAGCCGGCCGATGGTGAACTCGTCCAGCATCAGCGACAAGCAGCCCAGGACCCGCCGCGCGGCCGGCCGGTCGTTGTCCAAGACGTACGATGACGCGGCGAACGCACCCACCGGCCGTCACTCCCTCCGGGACCGAGATCTGGCTAGCTTGGCTAGTCAGACCTACCGTAAGGGTGTGCACTTGGCTGTTCAAGAAGGGTCGTCAAGATATTCCTAGCCTGGCTAGCCAGGCTATACGCTGTGCGGCGTGACACTCGACGCTGACGACCTTGACGACCTGGCGCCGGACGACCCGCGGCCACCGTCGCTGCAGATCGCGAACGTGCTCCGTGCGGCGATCCTGACCCGGCGCATCGCGCCCGGGGAACGGCTGCCGTCCCAGAACGATCTCACCGAGCGGTACGGTGTGGCCCGGGAGACGGTCAAGGCGGCGCTGCGCATCCTGCGTGACGAGCGGCTGGTCGTCACCCGACAGGGCAGCGGCGCGTTCGTCCGCTCGCAGACCGAGCGCCCGGTGGGGCTGCGCCCGCACATCGAGGCGGCGTTCGAGCGCACCCACGTCTCGGTGGACTTCGCCGGGTTCTCCGGCGAGACCCTGCATGGCGCGCTGAGCGAGCCGCTGGACAAGATTCGCGCCGGGCGGCTCACCCCGGAGTCGATCGCGATCCGCGTCCTGCTGCCGGACCTGAGCCGGCCGGCCGCGGTACCGTCGCGCACCGACACCGCCGACGACGACCCGGCCGTGCGGGCACGCGCCGAGCGGATCTCCCGCCGGCACACCGAGGCCATCGCCGAGTCGGTGCAGGAGCTGGCCGAACTCGGCCTGGTCCGCTCCGCCAGTGCCGACGTGCGCCGGCACGGCACCGCCGCCCTGTTCAAGATCTACATCCTGAACGACGAGGACGCGTTCTTCGGCTTCTACCCGGTCGTCAAGCACACCGTCACCATCGCCAAGAACCCGGTCCCCATCTACGACGTCCTCGGCAAGGACGTACCGCTGTTCCAGTTCGCGACCAGCGACGAGGACGACATGGCCAACCAGTACGTGCAGCAGGCCCGCGCCTGGTTCGACAGCGTGTGGACCACCATCGCCCGCGAGTACCAGCCGTGACCGGCACCGCCCGGCACCTCGTCGACCTGCTCAACCGGAAGACCGTTTTCCTGACCGACTTCGACGGCCCGATCTGCGCCATGTTCGCCGGCTACCCGGCGCCTGCCATCGCCGCCGAACTGTGCGATCTCGTCACCGCCAACGGCTGCCAGGTGCCGGCCGCCGCCTCCGACGTCGGTCCGATCGACCTACTGCGCCTGGTCGCCGACGCCTGCCCGCCACACGTCGTCCGGCTCGCCGCGGACGCGCTCCGCGACGCCGAACTCCGCGCTGCGGCCTCAGCGGCGCCCACCTTCGGCATCGAGGACGTTCTCACCGCGGCCCACGCGACCGGGCGCCGCGTGGCGATCGTCAGCAACAACTCCACCGCGAGCATCGCGAGCTACCTCCTTCGGCACGACCTGACCCAGCAGATCGACTACCTCAGCGGCCGGTATGACGGCATGGACCCCCGCTACCTCAAGCCGCACGACCATGCCGTCCGCCGCGCGCTCGGCGGCGTCGGCGCACCAGCCGAGACGGCGATTCTCCTCGGCGACGACCCAGCCGACATCCAAGCCGGGCGGACCGCCGGCGTCGCCACCATCGGCTACGCCAACAAGCCCGGCAAACGCGAACGCCTCACCGCCGCCGGACCGAACACCATCATCGAGATGTTGACCGAGCTTGCTGACGCCCTGCGCGCAACACCACTGACGCCATGACCGACGCCTGGCCCACCGTGCCCGCCCCCGTGATGGCCGGCATCCAACGACGCTGGCCCGACCGCGCCCAGCCCTGGGCGAACGCGGTCCTCGACGAGCTGCGGTCGCTGTGCGCGAAGTACGACGCCACCCCACGAACCGTCATGCCCGCCCGGTTCAGCCTCGTCGTAGCCGCCGACACCCCACACGGTCCGATCGTGCTGCGATCTAGCCCGGACTCGGACGGGCCGCGACAAGCCCAGGTTGCCGCCGCGCTTGCCAAGATCGGCGTATCGCCCACGATCCACGAGGCCACGACCAATGGCACCGGCACGTGGATGCTCCTCGACGAGGTCCAACCCGGCACACCACTTGGCGACACGAACCCCGCCGAGGTTACCCTCGAATCTCTCGCCGCACCGCTGGCCGCCATCGCCAGCAACACCGAACTCGCCACCGGGCTACCTCACATCTCCGACTGGCTGCGGCACCGACTCGAGGACGAGCACCTCACCGAGGTCGCGCCACGAACCGGGATTGCCCCCGCAAAGCAGCGCCGTGAAGCGCTACAGACGCTCGACGATCTCACTCGCAACGCCCGATCGTCACTGTGCCACGGCGACACGAGTCCCTGGAACTTTCTCGCCGACCGAACCAGCGGATGGATGCTCATTGACCCGCGCGGCGTCTCGGGCGAAGTCGAGTACGACCTGGCCATACTCGCAATGAAGATCGCGGCCTGCGACGCCCGAGAGGCAGTCGTAATGCGCCTGACTCGGACTTGTGGCGCGGATTCCAGCCGGACACGCGCGTGGACGGTGGTGGCCGAGGCGGCTCGTGTGTGATGTTACGTCCGACTCCTTGCCACGACTCGACCGGGATGAACATCTCCTGCAGCTAGTCAAGAGCGCCAAGCCGGCCCCGCTCCACCGTACAAGGCCTGGGACGCGGCCAGTGCCCGGATCCCTGCCGTTTCGCTCACGGCGTCGGGCGGTTCCGGTCTCCCGGGTGTCTCGCGCAGCGGAAGGGATAGGCGCAGCTCGATGGCCTGGGGAAGTTGCTCGTTGTTCGGCGAGCCCGCTGCTAACGTTGGCACGCCAGAGCTTTGATTCGAACATCGTTGGGACCGACCGTGCTGATCACTATCCCGCCACGTGCGTATCTAAATGACATCGAGCGCTTTCTTCGCCTCGTAGAGGACGACGGCGAGGCCCGCCTTCGGTTTCGGCTGCACGACGGCCTGTTCTCGGTTCATCCGGTCGTACTAACAATGATCGCCGCAATAGGGAAAGCGTCAGCTGCAGAGGGCCGGCGGGTCCTTCTGGAGGAAAGAACAGTCAACTCCAGCACGCGGTACCTGCAACGGATGGGGTTGTTTGACCACATGGGGATAGACGCCGAGATTCCCGTCACTGGCCATGAGCCAGCAGGTCGGTTCATTCCTCTCCGACGCGTCCAGGACAACGCGCAGCTTAACGACTTTATTCGAGACTTTGTTCCACTGCTTCATATGGCTCCACAGGATGCCGATGCAGTTAAGTACGTCCTCTTCGAGCTGTTGCGGAATGTCTTGGAGCATTCGGGAAGTGAACAGGGCGCATTTGTTGCAGCCCAGATTGCCAGGAGGGATAAGCGACTACTCGTGGGCGTCGCGGACGCAGGCGTCGGGATCCGAAAGAGTATTTCTCGGAGTCACCGAGCGGACACAGACCTGGATGCTATCTCACTTGCGCTGCGGCCCGGCATCACTGGAGTTTCGCCAAAGGTGGGCGGCAATGAGACAAATGGCGGCGCGGGGCTGTTCTTCCTCAAGTCAATGGCGACGCTGTCACGGCACCACATGGTAGTCATATCCGGAACGACAATGCTGAAGCTTTGGAAGCAACGCCGGAAGGCGCCAACGATCAATGCGGATGTCGCAGACGATCGCAAGAAATGGTTTGAACTTCCGTGCCCCTTTCCAGGTACGGCTGTCGGCATTGACCTGACAACAGAGGAGCCGGTTGGGTTCGAGGAGCTTCTAAAGAGGATCCGAGACGTCTACCACATCGATCTCAGAAAAGCCAAGAAGGTAAAGTACAGGCCGAGGTTCAGATGAAACGAATTCTTGTCAGTAAACATGCAGGGTCGTTTGCAGGCGATAAAGATGCAGCCGCATTGGTTCGTGACTCGCTTCTGAACCCGGGCCTTAAGCAGGGTGGCAACGTCATTATCGACTTCAAGGGTGTCGATCTTGCGACTCAGTCGTTCATTCATGCGCTGCTTTCGAACATCATCCGATCCGATCCGGAAGCCCTTGGTCGTATTACGTTTGAGAACTGCAACTCAAGTGTACAAGAACTAATCGAAATCGTCGCAGAGTACTCTCAGGAAGAACTCCAGCCACTCGCTGGCGGTGACGGTGAGGAGGTGGGCAAGCGTTAGCCGCCGGGCTAGCGGTGCCCGGAGCAACGCGTGCTCGGGTCGAGGCCGCCGCGTAGGCGGCCGTCATTGGCAAGCGCTGTTCTGGGCGGAAGGGTCTGGTCGCCACTGGCCCTCAGGCAAACACGGGTGCGGCCCGGCGGACCTCCCCTCATGTCGATGTTGTTGCGCCCGGCTGGAGTGTCGCTGGAACACTGCCGCAGCGTCGGACGGCGTCCTCGGAATCTCGTTGCAACCGACGATCACTGTGCGATACACCGGATTCCGACCACATGCGTGATCCCAAACGCAGGGCGTCGAATAGTTCGTCTACCTGCGTCTCCGAAGAGGGTTCAAATTCATCACGCAATGCGAGAGCTCGCCGTGCAGCCCAGCGAACAGCATCTTGATATTGCCTGACGAAGTCGCCTTGATCGAGTCTGCTACTGCGTCCTCCGTGCGCGACGCTGCTGCGCACTCGAAAGAACTCTAGATAGGACTTGACTCGTTCTCGACGCTGATGCGGGTTAGCGTCCAGCAGTGCAAATCGATCCGCCATAGCACTCCCAGGAAGCGCACGTTGACCGCTGAGCAACGCGTCCATTGCTACTCCGAGAGCTAGAGCCCCCGGCGGCCAGGACTACCCGCCCTGGACCCGGGCCACTCCGGGAAGCCGGCACCACGTGACCACCCGACGCGCACCACAGGCAACCAGACCACGCCCGGGTGGGGAAGGTCGTACGTCCAGCAGGGCGCTCCACCTTCCCCACCCGGGCGTGGTCCGGTCGGGCGGGCCTGCGCGACGGGAAGCCATGCCAGACCCGCCAACGGGCCAGGTGAGGCCGCGATCAGCCACCTTAAAATCGGCCGAAGGGCACACAGTGCCATGACTCAGGGCTACCAACCGCGTATGATCTGCCCGCGAAACACAGAAAGGGTGGGAAAGTGCCTCGGCCTGAGTTCCGGTTTGCACTGATGAACTGGGAATGGAACGCTGATCCCCAGTCATCTGGCTGGTTCGTCTTCATTACCGGGGGTCCGGACAGCGTCCCCTGGCAGAGATGGCCACACGAGGACGTCAGAGATGATGAGACCAGCATGGAAGCCGCGCGGCGTCTTGTTGCAACGCGGTTGGGGTCCGAAGACTTCGACGTTGTCACGCATCCGTTCCAACGCGGGATGGAGGACTGGCCGAAGAACCAGCCACGTCCATGACATGGATATACAAACCACCCCGCCGGAAAGGTAGCCGGATAAACGTGCCAGCTACCGGCCTGCTCAAGGAGACGCTAAGTATTGCCTGCTGTCTAAGTAATCAACCCACGTGGTCACAAGGTAAAGAGCAAACTCAATAATGTCAGATACATAACGCTCTACATCAGATATCCGCATTCCGGCGGACTGAAAGACCTCATGGAACGGTACCGTGCCATGGGCGAGGTCATTCCGAACTCCAGCCATCTTTAGCATTGATGCCTCCCAGCTCACCACCGGGAACGCCGCTCCTGGCAGGCCATAGATAGACCAGATCCTATAAAAATGATCAGGCCGGAGAGTTCGGCCATCCAACGGAGGTTGAACCGTCTTCATCTCTATCGGCAAGGCAAGCGGGGAGCTGCTAAGTTCGAGGGTAGTCGCCTCAGCTCGGCGTATCCAGAGTTTGGACGGATCGCTCAAGGCACGAAGGCTTTCAAAAGTTGTGTGCGCAGCTAGCTGACGAAGACATGCACGCAAGTCCTTGACTACGTGAGCACCATTTAGTTCGCGATGCGTCTCCTGTATGAGGAAGCGAGTAAGGGACTCGAGTTCCGCCACCGTATGAATTATAGCGCTCGCCCTAGCCTCCATTGTAGCGAAATGCCAACGCTTTGGGTCCTGTTTCGCCAGGGAAGCTGCAGCCAAAAGGTACGTCTTCAGAGTGTCGGTGCGCTTGAGAAGTCGGTCGGCCTCAGCCATCAAAGCAGCATTTAACGCGTCATGCGCGCCCACTGAAGAGCACCTTTGCACGATCGATTCGGCGCTTCAATTTGGTTCGCGTATTGCTGCCTCCTGTACTGGCGGCAACCAACTCTTCATCGTCTTGCCAGTCAGGAGGAGGGGCCACAATTTCTTCGCCGTCTCGTAGTAGTTCCCCAATCGCCACCTGACATGCTTCAAGCTGCACTAACGGAGTAACAGCGGTAGCGGAACGAAGGAGCGGCTTACCACCGCAGGCATCTAGCAACACTGCCACAGACCGATCAAACAGGTCACGTTCGGTGTTATATTCGAATTGGTCCTGTGCCAGCTCGGTGTAATCATTGAGAAACTTCTTGACACGGCCATCGAATGCCGAGCGGTGGTTCTTGTAAGCAAAGAACTTCAATACTTGTTCGGCGGCAGTGCCGTCACTTTGCTTTGCTTCCTGTAACTTGAGCAACTTAGCGAAGGATCCAACGGCAAGTTCCTCTATGAAGCGATTGAACTCGCCTCGATAGATACAGGCACGAACCTCTTGCGGAGAGAGTGCAATGGATCCGGCATTCAATCGTTCGAAAAGATCGAACCTCACTTCCTTCTTGCTTTTGTCGGTGAGTGAAATCACTTGAAGAGGTTGTCTTCCAAAGTAACGCTGGAGTGCGCGGGGCAGGTCATGGAAGGATAGCCCATTAAGTTGGGTGAGTTTCTGGAGCCCTTCAAGCTTAAGGGGCACCTTCCGATTCACTAATGCAAGGTCCTCATCCTTGCTGCCCAGGAAGAACATCAAGCTAGAGAGCCTCTGGAGTCCGTCCACCACCTCCCATTGGAAGCCAGCATTCGTTGCTACGAAAATAGGCGGAACTGGAAGACCGAGAAAGACAGACTCTACGAATGTTGACGCAACCTCAACCGTCCAGCGGTACTTTCGTTGATACTCTGGCGTAATACTTAGTTCGCCGTCGGACAGCATCCGCACAAGTTCGCGAACCGAAAAGTCGTGACTCGCGACGTCAACCTTTTTCCGCTCATCGCCCAGTTGTTCTTCGAGGGCGGCGAGCGCGGTTGCTAGTGTCATGGGGATAGCTTACGCAAGCCGTTGCCCCATCTGGCAAGCACAGGTGGCTGCAGCTAAAGGTCCCAAACGACCCACGAACCCTCGTGCGGGTGACCCGCAGCTACGACGCCGTGCACGGGCGGGCCCTAAGGTGCCCGTTCACCGGTGGAAACGCTCCCGCTCACGCCGCCTCGCTCCAGGCGAGTCAGCGCCCCCAATCTACCCCTACCAAACAGTGCCCATCCGTCCGGCTCGGATCCCGAACACAGACATCCACATCCAACTATCACTCCTAAAGACGGGCGAGGACGGGCACCTAGAGCAGACTTCCATGTATGTGGAGCGTTGAGCCGTAGGTTCAGGGTTCGGAGGTCCCACCGTATCGGTGCGAAGCCTCATACGAGCCCGTGGCACTGCCGAGTCCGCCTCTTTAGGGATCAAGGCGGCCCGCAGAGCGGGCCGCGCCGCCGCGCTCGGCCTGCTGGCGGCGCTGGGGCGCCGGCATCGGCCGGCGCGACGGCGGGGGAGACGGATGTCTCAATCCTGAACCGTCCAGCCCTTTCTGTTCGCCACGCCCGCGGCGTACTTCACCTCCCCGGCGAACTCCTGCCACGCTGGCTAATTGCCTATCCTCAGCCTGGCGTTGACCGCGCTCGCGGCCTGGCTGGGCAGCGGATGAAGGATCGAGTACCGACCGCTGATGAAGGGAGACGCGTCATGGCCGATCCACTTCGCCGGGGTGGGGTATACGCCGCCGTAGCGGCTCGGCTGTACGCCCGGGCCCGCTCGCCCCGGCGCCGCTTCGGCACGGGTGAGCAATTGCCCACCGAACTGTTCATCCTGACCGCCGAGGCGGTTGCTGAAGCCTTGGTGAACGCGCACCTAGCCGACGACCCAAGGCAGGTGCGCTTCGTTGAGCCGATCGTGCGTGACGAGATGGGCTGGCGAGCCACTGTCGCATTGCCCCGGCCCTGGTCGGGTTGGGACAACCCGCTCGGCTACTTCCTCCGCCGCTGGTTGATCGCCGACTCTTTGGACATTGCCACTGCCCGGGTAGTGCCCGTGGTCGGGCCGCCAGGTACCAGGACTTGGGTGATCCGAGTACTCGACGCGCCACCACTGGATCTGCTGCGCCGCGCCGATCAGGACCATCCCACTGACTGACCAACCCGCCTGACCCACCCGCACACCCGGTCCTAGTCAAGATCGAACGTGCCGTCGGCGTGTCAGTAACTCGCGCCTCGGGCGGTCACCGGCGGGCACGAGCAGGCAATCGAGATACCACCGACCACTCCCCGGACGGATCACTCGCTCCGATCACTCTTCAAACTGATGGTGCGGCGGCCTAGACAAGCGCAGCGTCGAGGTACACCTGCACCGGCCCGAACAGCGGATGCGGCACGCGCTCGGCCAGGTCCGCACGATCGCACCAGGCCACCTCGGCGACCTCCCGGTCGTCCATCACCTGGGCGCGGCCGGCCACCAGCTCGCACGCCACGTATGCCAGCGTCCGGCCCGTCACCGGATGTACCCGCCGACCAAGTGATCTCGCAGCGCGCACGCTGAGGCCGGTCTCCTCGTACGCCTCCCGGACGGCCGCTTCCTCCGACGACTCGCCCGGCTCGACCTTTCCCGCTGGGAACTGCCACGACAGTTCGCCCTCAGTCACGCTGCGACGGATCATCAGCACGCGACCGGCAGACACGACGATGGCCGCCGCGATCATCGGCAGCTCGGCGGAATGCGACTCACTCATCCCGCTCCAACCCCGACAACCATCATTGGCGTGCGTCCATCGTGGTCCAGACCGTAGCTCCCGCCGCACCGGTCGGGGCCTGGCGGCCCCTCCCTGCCACGTCCGCTGCCACGACGAGCAAGCCTCCGGCGGGGGCGCGCTCCGGCTCCGGGATTTCTGTCCCGCCCACCATCGACCCGGGGCAAGCCGAGCAGACCCACCACCGGGGCCGCGAGCGTGGTTGCCGTCTGTTACGCGATTGGGTGGTCGCGGCCCCGGCGGCGTGCCCGCTCCCCGATGGGCGGGTCGACGGCGGACGGGATGCCATTCCAGCCGACGAGCATGATCAAGTATTCCCGTCATGTTTCCGTGGACAGTCTTGGACAGCCGGACCGAGCCGGACCCCACCGGACCAAACAAGATCGGCTCCTGACCAAGTTTCCCAGGTCAGGGGCCGAACACAGAGCGCGTGGCGGGTAGTGGATTTGAACCACCGTAGCTTTCGCGACGGTATTACAGCTCACGATGAAGGCGGCCGCGCCCGGTTCACGCTGCAGATTCCACTCGCCGCAAGCATTCAACGCCGAAGGACGTCACGGTCCAGGCTGGGTCGTCGTCACCAGCCGCCAGTCCTTCCAAGATCATTCCAGTTGCCGCCAACGTGGCGGCCACGGCCAGCATTCCGGAAGCCAAGCCCGGCAGGTGGGCCGCAAGCTGGGACCGACACCAGGCCCCGGACACCACGGCTACACCGTGCGGATGCAGCGGCGGCGACTCGTGAACCATGGCATGAAGTACGTGAATGTGCGGCGCCTCAATCTGCGCCAGCGCCGCGACGACCAGCGAGGAGCAATCGATCAGTGCGTCATCGTGGATGTTGTCCACCAGGACCCGGGCCAGTGCAGAGATCTTCTGGTTGACCGCCGTGACGTAGGCGGCGTGCATCGCCGAAGTCACGAGGTGTAGCCGGCCATCCTTCTCGCGAGCCCACGCGGCGACCTCGTCGGCCGACAGCCCTGAGAGCTCGGTAACGATCTCCCCGAGCAGAGCAATGTTGGCAATGCCACGGTTCTCCCGGAGCACCAGCAGCTCCAGAATCGGTGGCGCCACCGCCCCGGCGACCGCGCCGAGGGGACCGCCGAGCGCCAGCCCGGCCGCCGCCCCAGCGAGCCCCACCGAAGCCTTCGTGGCCATCGTCCGCGCTTCCGTACTGTCCATCGCGCATTCATTATGACGTCGCCCTTCAACTCGTCGTGGGCTGCCTGGGACGCGCCCACCTGCCCGAGGGGCGGGTCGACGGCAGCAGGACGCCAGCAAGCGGGCGCAGGACGTGCGATCCACGTGCGACAAGCAACGGCCATCGAGGGTCAACCGCGGTCAACAACGGGAACCCACGGCACGAATCACATCGATAAGAAACAGGGTGTGACCAGGCAGAACAGCCGGTCAAGGAAGGTGGCCAGGGGCGGGGTCGAACCGCCGACCTCCCGCTTTTCAGGCGGGCGCTCGTACCAACTGAGCTACCTGGCCGTGCGCTGACGGCGCTGGCGGTCCTGACGGGACTTGAACCCGCGACCTCCG
>Ga0209382_10010361_pt1 | contig 11613 bp, 6 predicted proteins | sample SoiMetdeltSBSDD5_FD_187599 | JGI IMG/M metagenome (GOLD analysis project Ga0209382, IMG submission 187599) | Bulk soil microbial communities from a Populus tree surrounding site in Tennessee, USA - Soil MetaG P. deltoides SBSDD5 (SPAdes) (version 2) | ecosystem: Environmental > Terrestrial >...
TCCTCGGTGTCTTGGCAGCGACCCCAGGTGTCGCTTCAGCAAACCCGACAATTCGCGATCACTGAAGTCAATATCGTCGATGTGACGAGCGGCCAGATCACACCGGCTCGGACCGTCGTGATCAACGGCGATGTCGGTCTTCTTCGCCATTGCCGACGAAGCCCGTCGTCAGAACCTCCCGGTGGCCGGACACGTCCCCCTGAAAGTGGCAATCCAGGAGGGCATCGACGCGGGCATGACGACGATCGAGCACTTGTCCGAGGATGGCCGTGTGTGGAAGGCCTGTTCAGGCGGCACCGGGTACCGAGCAGACGCGTGCCGCTCCTTTTTCGAGATGCTCGCCCGGCGGCGCGTCTGGCAGACGCCAACGCTGGTTGCCAATTCTGAGCTTGCGGTAATCGGGACGTCGGCCTCGCGCATTAGCAGCGATCATCTCGCTTACGCAAACAAGTCCTTCCGCGACATGCATGCCGGGAATCAAAGCTTCTTCGTCACGAAACCCGAGATCGTGCGCATCCTGAACGACCTGGCCGAGGTGGCAAAGACTGCGACACGCGACATGGCAGCCGCAGGTGTCGGCATCCTCGCCGGTTGCGACGCGTTGATCGCCGGTTTCTGCGTCCACGACGAGATAGCAACGATGGTCAGCGCGGGCATGTCGCCGCTTTCAGCGTTGCAGGCTGCCACACTGAACCCGGCCCGCTATCTGGGCATGGAACAAACGCTTGGCAGCATAGCTGTAGGGAAACGAGCTGACCTCGTGCTGCTCGATGCGAATCCACTTACTGACGTCGCTAATGTGCGTCGCATTCGAGCGGTCGTTCTGGGCGGGCGGCTGCTCGACCGGACTGCGCTCGATACACTGCTCGCGCAGGCCCGGGCGGCAGCCGCACAGTGAACAAACTTCGGTGTGCGACCTCTAGAGCCGGTTTCATAACTGACGTAGGGCGCGGCTTTACGCCGCGCCAGGCGGGCCGTGAAGGCCCGCCCTACAGTTACGAAACCCGTTCCGTCACCGTAGCGCGTGCAGCGCGGCAGCCAGATCCGTCAGTTTGATGAACTCCGCGCGGTAGCCTTCCGGATCGCTGCCGCGGGAGCTGCGCGCGCGAGCCGCTGCCGCTGCGTAACTGGCCGTGCCCTTATGCTCCGAGTTACGCAGCAGCATCCCGAATTCCGCGACAGCCGAGGCGAATGCGAGGTTCGCCGACACAGGCGCCTCTGAATCGAGGAGGAGCTTCGTCACGAGGCGGCTCGCGTCACCATCGGGCGCCTTGTAGCGCACCTTTACGGTGGCCACCTCCGACGAAGACGCCGCCCGTGTGCGCGCCGGCGGCTGCTGGTAGCGCAGCGGGTCCACAGAAGGTCCACCCGCCTTCGTGCCCGCGGGCACGATTTCGTAGAGAGCCGTTACCGCATGCCCTTCTCCGATTTCGCCCGCGTCTTTCTTGTCGTTGTTGAAGTCCTCGTTGCGGAGCGCCCGGTTTTCGTAGCCGATGAGTCGGTACGCTTCAACCATCGCCGGGTTGAACTCCACCTGGATCTTCACGTCCTTCGCGATCGTATTCAGCGTGGCGCCTCCCTCGCGCACGAGCACCTTGCGTGCTTCGTGCAACGAATCGAGATACGCGTAGTTGCCATTCCCCTTGTCCGCCAACTTCTCCATCGTCGAATCCTTCAGGTTTCCCGTGCCCACGCCGAGGACCGACAGAAAGACCCCGCTCTCACGTTCTTGTTCGATGAGCCGTATCAGCTCGTCCTGGCTCGTCACACCGACATTGAAATCGCCGTCGGTGGCCAGCACCACGCGATTCACGCCACCGCGGACGAAATGCTGGCGGGCCATCTGATACGCGAGCTGTATACCCGCAGCGCCGTTCGTGGACCCACCCGCCTCGAGCCGGGCAATGGCCTGATGGATCGTTTCCTTGCGATCGCCTGGAGTCGAAGGAAGCACAAGCCCGCTGGCGCCGGCGTACACCACGATGGCGATGCGATCCTGTGCGGTGAGCGTGTCAACGAGCATACGCATCGCACTGCGCACCAACGGGAGCTTATCGGGCGGCTGCATCGAGCCGGACACATCCAGCAGAAACACGAGGTTGCGCGCTTGCGGCGCCTTGTCAGGAGTCTCGCGCCCACGGATGCCAATCAGGGCCAGACGATGTTTGGCGTTCCACGGACACGGGGCCAGCTCCGTCGTGATCGAGAACGGCTCGTCACCCGTCGGCTGTGGATAGTCGAAGCGGAAGTAATTAATCAGCTCTTCGATCCGAACCGCACCCGCTGGCGGGAGCGCTCCATCTTTCAGGAACCGGCGGACGTTCGCGTAGGACGCCGTATCGACATCGATTGAAAACGTCGAGAGAGGATCGTTGGCAACTCGCCGCAGCCCGTTTTCCTCGATGTGGTCGTAGGCCTCGGTATTGAAACGCGGTCGTGGCTGGTTATAGACATCCGACCTCGGCGTCACCTGCAGCGTTTCAAACACGCCGGCGACGCCGCCGGGCGTGCCGCCCGCCACAGCGACCGCGACCGCTGAGTGCTGCGCCGCTTCCGCTGTGACTGTGACCGTCTCCTGCAGCGATCCGATCTCCATCTGGAGCGTCAACCGGGCGGTACGGTCTGCGCTCACTGCAACCTCGCGTATCAGCTCGCGGAATCCCGGGAGCATCCCGCGCATCGTGTACTTGCCGGGAGGCAGGTTGTCGAAGGAGAACTCCCCTCGCCCGTTGGTGATCGCAGTGCGGCTTTCAGTGCCAGACAGCGTGACGGTCACGCCGGGAAGGACCGCACCGGCGGTATCAGTGATGACGCCCACGATCCGGCCGCGATCGACTTGGGCGCTCGTGATGGTGACAAGGACACAGACCACGGCAGCAACAACGCTCATGCGAAGACGCATGGCTACACCTCCAGAGAGAAGTGGTTTGTTGCCGATCCGCGGATCGGGTCTTACTCGGCCAGCACCTGAGGCAAGGGCTGTACCTCAGCGACGGCCCAATTATGTTGGACACCAGAAGCGCGGTTTTGGCCGGTTCGCGTCGGGACTACCGGCGCGATGGATCGAAAACGGCGATTTGGAGCGGAGTGCCGCGCAGGCTGAAGCCTGCGCGCTACCGCACTATTGCGCGCTACGGGACGAAATAATCAGGCCAGCACGTCTCGGGCACGCGCGCGAACACGTCGTTGCCGAAATCGAAGCGCCCTCCCGCGAACGAGGCATCGTCAGGCGCAGTCCCCGCTGCCCCGCCGCGACCGCCTGGCGCAACCCGTGCCCGCATCGCGCGTGGATCGAGAATTTCGTCTATTCGATCGCGAGCATCCTCCAGGTGGAGGCGCGAGGCGCGATCGGCAGTGGCAGCGACGGCCGCCACGATTTGCGTGCGGAGCGTCCTGAGCTCGCCACGCAGGAGCCCTCGCACGCCGGGATCCGGTGTCGCACCGCCGTTCAGCCGGTTGTCGAACGTATCGAGATACACGGTCTGCACGCTGCGTCGAAATGGATCGGTCGGACTCGCAGGCGTCGCCAGGTCGCTCCAGATGCCTCGGCGCAGGTCGGTCAGGAACTGCACGGGCGCGTACGCCGCAGAGCCGTCGAGCGCCGACTGTTCGATCAGCCGCTCGATACGCGCCGTCTGCAACAGCGAGTTCATCACCGCATACTGCGCGCTGCGAACGCGGTTCAACGCACCTGCAGGCTCCATGCGCCGGAGCAACTCAGGCCTGATCAGGAATCGTGGTGTCGTAAACGCGTTCGCAAGCAGAAACTGCAGCGCCGCCGCTTGCCGCGCCCGAGGGACAGGCGTGAACCGCACACCGTCCTGACCCACATGCCGCTGCTGCGACAGGACGCCGCCAACGAGTGACGACACGTGATTCATCTCGAGCGTCCACTGGCCAACAAGACGCCCATATACCTCGGTGAGCTCCTCATACGGTTCCCCGGGCTGCGTCGTCGTCGCTGACAGAAGCATGTCGGCAACACGCTGCAGGTTCTTCAGGCCAAGCGTCGTCGCCTGTATTGCGTCTGCATCGCCGACGGCCTCGGTTTGGTTGAATGGATCGCTGCCTCCGGCCTGCGCCGTCGAGAACCGGTACCAGGGTGTTTTATCTTGCTCGCGAGCCCATGCATCCAGCGTGGACCGCTCTTCGTCCGGGGTGCGCGCACTCGGGATCGGCTTGTAGCCCCACATCGTCGCCCACGTGTCATACGGACCTATTTTCGGAATCAGGTCAGCCGGCTCGAGACCGTCCTCGGGCTGCGCCACGTAGTTGAAGCGGGAATAGTCCATCAACGTGGGAGTGTGGCTGTTCTGTCGTACCCACTGCTTGTCACGCACCTGCTCCACCGAGTACATCGCACTCGCCTTCATGTTGTGCTGGAAGCCGAGCGTATGGCCTACTTCGTGGGCGACGACGTAGCGAATCAGCTCGCCCATGAGATCGTCTGGCAGCGGAAGGCGACGAGCGCGCTGGTCGAGCGGACCCACCTGCAGAAAGTACCAGTCCTTCAACAACGTCTGCACGTTGTGAAAGAACTGAATGTCGGCCTCGAGAATCTCGCCCGTGCGCGGGTCGTGGATGTTCGGGCCAAACGCGTTCTGGATCGTTGACGGCAGCCACCGAATTACCGAGTAACGCGCATCTTCAGGACTCCAGTCCGGATCGTCGGCCGGAGCATCCTTCGCGACGATCGCGTTGCGGAACCCTGCGCGCTCGAACGCCGGCTGCCAATCCTCGACACCCTTTTTCACGTACGGCACCCAAATCGCCGGTGTCGCCGGATCGACGTAGTACACGATTGGCTTGACGGGTTCCGAGATCTCCGCGTTCGGATCACGCTTCTCGAGGCGGTAACGGGTGATGTAGGTCCGCTCCGTCGCCTTGTGCTCGGGCCGGCCGTAGTCGTACATGCTGCGCGTGAAGTAGCCGACACGCTCGTCGAACACACGCGGCATCATGGGCCGCTCGGGCAGCTTCACCATGCTGTACGACATCACGACGGTCGCGCTGTTGCCGCGCATCACGGGGCCGGTTGGTGCAGGCCCCCCCGCTCGCCCTCCCGCGTCAACCGGCGCGGTATAGGTCTGCATCACCTCGACGTTGATGTTCTCGGGAAACGACACGACCTTCTCGAGAAGGGTCCGGTTTTGATCGAATCCACGGGCACCGATACGCCCACGAACCGATAGCTCCGGAACCTCGGTGAGAAACAGCGGCGTCACCTCGACCACCGGATCGCCGGCTGCGTTGAACGCAGCCACGTTGAACACGCGCACGATCGCAGGGTTGGTGGCATCGCCAACAGCGCGTGCGATCGGAGCTGAGGGATCGGCCACGAGGCTGTAGTCGACGAGGCGAAGGAGCACGCGATTCCCGAGCAGCTCCCAACGCACGACACGATTGCCCGCGGCTTCCCCACCAAGCCCGGTGCCCGCCGTCGTCCGCTTCATCTGGCTGACCCAGAGAAAATCCTTGCCCAGCTCTGCCTTTGGAATCTCGTAATACAGCTGTTCGCGCACGCGATGCACCTTGAATATTCCGTCGTCGCTGCGCGCGTCGCGCGTGATCACCTGGTCGTAAGGTCGCGGTTGCGGCGGTCCGCCCCCTGCGCCGCGCCCTCCGCGACCGCCTGCCGGAGCGTCGTTACCGTTGTTCGGAGGTTCCTGCGGCTCCTGCGGCTCCTGCGCACCCGCCCAGATAGGGTCGCCTGGGGTGACAACGCCCTGGGAGACCCGCTGTGCCAGAACGACGGGGCCCGACGAGACGGCGACTATGAATGCGAATGCAGCCAAAGAGAGGAGGAATGCGCCTCGCGGTGTCATGGAAAACTCCTCTGAGGATCTGAAGAGACCGATGAGCGTGGATTATATGCCCCCCATTGTGGTCCCGCCCTGTTGTTGGCGCGCGTTTGGCGGAGCGATAATCAGCGCCGGGTCAAGTACCGGGAACTTCATGGAGGCGGGCCTATGCGCGAAAGGCGGAGAATACCGCCAGCGGAGCCACACCGCCCATACTCAATGGTCCGAAGGGCGGCGTCGCTTGCCTGCATAGCAGCTCTGCTGATGGTTGGCGGTTCCCTGGCGCCTTCAGGGAATTCCCGCGTCAACGCGGCAGGAGCACAATCGCCATCGCCTGTTCCCGCCCCATCTCTCTCCACATCCACCCACCGGGCAGTTCTCGACAAGTACTGCGTGACCTGCCACAACGCAAGGCTCCGTACGGCCGACCTTCAGTTGGATGCCGTGGACGTCGAGCATCCCGCAGCGAACGCGGTCATCTGGGAAAAGGTGTTGCGCAAGCTTCGAGCACGGGACATGCCGCCACCTGGTATGCCTCATCCCGACAGCGCCACGTATGAATCGCTGGCACGCTACCTCGAAACTGCGCTCGATCAGGCCGCCGCGGCGACACCTAACCCGGGCAGACCAGCCGCGTATCGCGTCAGTCGTTTCCAATACGCCAATGCGGTCCGCGACTTGATCGCGTTGGACATTGACGCCGCGTCGCTCCTGCCAGCGGACGATTCAGGGTACGGTTTCGACAATATCGGTGACGTGCTGACTGTCTCACCATTGCTGCTCGAAAAGTATCTCGCTGCAGCCGCCAGGATCAGCCGGCTCGCAGTTGGTGATCGATCTCTCGAGCCGACGTCGACTGAGTTCCAGATTCCTCCGGCTACCGTGCAGACCCAGCGCGAAAGCCGAGACCTCCCAATCGGCTCCCGCGGCGGCATTGCGGTTCGCCATCACTTTCCGTTGGACGCTGAGTACGTCATCAAGGTCCGGTTGCAACGCGGCAAGGACGCCACGACGATCGTCGGCATGTCCGAGCCGCGCCAACTCGACATTCGTCTGGATGGCCGCAGGCTACGCTTGTTCACAGTGGGCGGACAAAGCCCCGCTGCAGCCGCTACTCGCGGCGATTTGGACGACGGCCTCGAGGTGCGGATTCCGGTAGCCGCCGGATCGCACGAGGTGGCATCGACATTTGTGAAGGACACCGTGAAGCCCGAGGGGGTGCTGGACCGGGCAGGGAACCAGGCGTTCTTCGAGGGTGTTGGCAGCGTATCGATTGCGGGTCCGTACGCTCCGACCGGCTCTGGCGACACCGCAAGCCGCCGGAAGATTTTCGTGTGCCGTCCACGCCAAAAGAGCGATGAAAACGCGTGCGCGACGAGAATCATCACGACACTCGCTCGTCGTGCCTATCGCCGCCCCATCACAAAGGAAGAGATTCCCTCACTGATGACGCCGTACAGGATGGCGAGCGACACCGGAGGGTTCGAAGCTGGAATCAGGCTGGCGTTGCAAAGGATCCTCGTATCGCCGGACTTCCTGTTCCGGATCGAAGTCGATCCTGCAAACGTTCGGTCCGGCTCCGCCTATCGCATCAGCGACGTGGAGCTCGCGTCACGTCTATCGTTTTTCCTCTGGAGCAGCAATCCCGATGACGAGCTCCTCGATCTGGCCGAACGTGGCAGATTGAAGGACCGCGTCGCGCTGGAACGGCAGGTCGCACGCATGCTGACTGATCCCCGCGCGACGACGCTCGTATCCAACTTCGTCGGCCAGTGGCTGTATCTGCGCAACGTCGATGCCGTGTTGCCCGACCCCTCGGCGTTTCCGGATTTTGATGAAAACCTGCGGGCCGCGCTTGCCAGAGAGACAGACCTCTTCTTCGAAAGCATGCTGCGTGAGGATCGCAGCCTTCTCGATTTGCTGCGTGCCGACTACACGTTCTTGAACGATCGATTGGCGCGACATTATGGGATGTCCGGCATTCACGGCACCGAGTTCCGGCGCGTGACATTGACGAACGAGGAGCGAAAGGGTCTGTTGGGAAAAGGTAGCGTGCTCACCGTGACCTCGTACCCGAACAGAACGTCGCCGACCTTGCGCGGAAAATTTGTCCTGGAGAATCTGCTGGGCTCCCCTCCTCCGCCACCCCCGCCGAACGTGCCATCGCTCAAAGAAGACAAGGATCTCAGTCTTCTCACGATGCGGGAACGTATGGCGCTGCATCAGGCCAATCCCGTCTGCTCGAGCTGCCACTCGCGCATGGATCCCCTGGGCTTTGCTCTCGAAAACTTCGACGGCCTTGGAAGGTGGCGGAGCGACGTAGACTCGTCAGGAGTCCTTCCCGACGGCACCAGGGTCGATGGGCCCGCCGGACTGCGGCAGGTATTGCTCGACAGGAAGGACCAGTTCGTCACGACGGCGACGGAGCGGTTGCTGACCTACGCCCTGGGGAGGGGCGTTGAAGCGTTCGACATGCCCGCGGTTCGCAAGATCGTTCGGGACGCGGCGCCGACCGATTACCGCTGGTCCTCATTGATCACGGGCATCGTCAACAGTGTGCCGTTTCAGATGAGGAGAGCGCGCTGACCATGATGGTTTTCAAGAAATCCATTCCGAGGCGTACGTTCCTCCGCGGCGCGGGAGCAGCGTTGGCGTTGCCGCTGCTCGATGCGATGGTTCCAGCCTTCGCGAGCGCGAGACAGACCGCACTGCTAAAGGCCACGCGGCTCTCCTTTTTGGCCGTCCCCAACGGGATCATCATGGACCGGTGGACGCCTGCGGCCATCGGCAAGGGCTATCCGATCACCCCTGTCCTGGAGCCGCTTGCACCATTCAAAGACCGGATGGTTGTGTTGAGCGGCCTTGCAAACAACGAAGCCCGCAAGCTCGAATTCGAAATCGCCGGCGATCACCCGCGCGCATGCAGCGCTTATCTCACGGCAGCCCACCCGAAGATGACATCGGGCGCGGATATCCATTGCGGCGTCTCGGTGGACCAGATTGCGGCGAGAGAGCTTGGCAAGCACACGCAGCTTCCATCCTTGGAAATCGGGCTGGAGATGCCGATGGTGGGCGCCTGCGAATCCGCCTACAGCTGTGTGTACTACAACACGATCGCGTGGAGTGGACCGGAGACGCCGCTGCCGATGGAAAACCGGCCCCGCGCCGTGTTCGAACGGCTGATCGGCGACAGCACCGATCCCCTCGAGCGCGAAGTGCGCATCAGAGAGAACCGCAGCATCCTCGACCTCGTCGCCCAGGATCTCAAGCGATTGATGCGATCCGTCGGAGACAGCGATCGCCTCAAGCTCGATCAGTATTCCGATGCGGTTCGGAGTGTCGAGCAGCAGATCCGGGTGGCAGAGCAGCGGCCCTCGAGGGAACTGCCGGACATGGAGAAGCCGATTGGCATCCCGATCCTCTTTTCGGATTACGCCAGACTGATGCTGGATCTGCAGGTGCTGGCGTTCCAGGGTGACGTGACCAGGGTCGGTACATTCATGGTGGGACACGAGATGGGTGGTCGGGCTTATCCCGAGCTGGGCTTCGGCGATCAGCACCATTCACTGACTCACCACCAGGGCGACACGGCAAAGATCGAGAAGGTCATCCAGATCAACCTTTTTCACGCGAGGCTGTACCAGTACTTTCTGGAAAAGATGCGATCGGTGCCCGATGGCGACGGGTCCTTGCTCGATCATTCGCTGCTCGTATACGGCAGTCCATTGAGCGACGGCAATATGCACCTGTACAAGGATCTCCCCGTGCTGCTCGTGGCCGGCCGCGCAACCGGGATCGAGGGCGATCGTCACCTGAGATTTTCAGAAAACACGCCGATTGCGAACCTGTATCTGACACTGCTGGACACGCTGGGCATCCACCTGGAACGCTTCGGCGACAGTACCGGCAGGATCGATCTATGAGGTTGCGCGTAACCGTCCTCCTCTCGATTCTGCTGTCCGGAATCACGGCTAGCGAGGCTTCGCCTCAGACTGCCGAGCACGGGAGGATGGGGCTCCGCCTCGCGACTGAGGCCGAGCGCTTGCTCGATGCCGTGATGAAGGGTGATCAGCGAGCCGTTCGCGAGCTGTTGCGGCAGCGCGCCGATGTCAACACCGCGCAGCCTGACGGCTCCACGGTACTCATGCTGGCCGTCGAACGGAACCATACGGAAATCGCCGACCTTCTGATACGAGCGCAGGCGAACGTCAACGCAGAAAACGAATACGGTGCAACCGCCCTCTTTGTCGCCAGCGCGAACGGACATGTCGCGTTAATCAGACGGCTCCTGGAGGGAAAGGCGAATCCAAATGCGCCGCTCCTTTCGGGTGAGACACCGCTCATGGCCGCCGTAGACAACGGCCACTTCGACGCGGCGAGCACCCTGCTCGAGCGTGGAGCCGAGGTGAACGCGAAGGAAACCAACGGCGGTCAAACGGCCCTGATGTGGGCCGCCGCCAATAAATCTCCGGCGCTCGTGCAGTTGCTGCTCGACCGCGGAGCGGATGTTCGTGCCCGCTCCAAGGGCGGTTTCACGCCTCTCCTGTTCGCAGCACAGCAGGGAGACGTCGAGTCCGGGCGCATGCTGTTGCAGGCGGGCGCGGACCTAAATGAACGAAACGATAAAGACCGCAAGACGGCGCTCATCATCGCGACGGCCAGCGGCAACAGGGACATCTCGGGACTCCTCCTCGACAAAGGCGCCGATCCAAATCTCGCTGATGAAAGTGGCTTCACCGCGTTGCATTATGCGGCCTCAGACAAGAATGGCGCCGATTTGGTACGAGCGCTCTTCACGCATGGAGCCCACCCGAATCCCCGGACCACGAAAGACTCACGGGAGTACGTCTATGCAGGGGTGAACCTAGCAGGCGCCACACCGCTTTTCCTTGCGGCGTCGCTCGGTAACGTCGAAACCGCTCGCGCGCTCGTCCGTGCCGGCGCGGATCCGTTCATGACGACCGAGAAAGGGACTGCTCCTCTGCACGTGGCCTCGTGGGGAGGCAGCCCGTACTTCAGAGACTGGACTGAGGACGAGAAGAAGAACCTGTTCGAGATGACGAAGCTGCTTGTGGAGCTCGGTGCCGACGTGAACTCGGCCGGCGAGCACGGCTGGACCGCGCTCCATGGAGCTGCCTACAAGGGCGTGGACGCCGTGGTGCAATTTCTCGTCGACCGTGGCGCGCGAATGGACGCCTTCGACGAGTACGGCCAGACGCCGCTCAGCATCGCGAACGCCGTCATCACAGTCGGCAGCAAGGATGCGTACTATCAAAGCTCACGCGTCGTCCGCAAAAGCACATCGGATCTGCTGCTGAAGCTAGGAGCCAGGCCACTGTCCGAATCGGGCGTCCAGATATTGGATCTCTTCTACAAGCCGCAGTAAGTGGTTCGTAGTGCGCACGCTTCAAGGTGCGCGATACCACCCTTACCTGAGCGGCTGCAGAAAACGGTCGATTGAATCGATCATTTCGTCACCCGCGAACAGCTCGTAATCGTTGTGATCGGCGTCGGGGACCAGGAGAAATGTCTTGAGACCGGTCGCCGCCTCATACACCCGACGACTGCTCTCAACTGGCACGATTCGGTCACGTCCCCCTGCGATCACGAGCAGGGGCGCTTGTATCCGCTGAATCTGCCCGATCGCCGCGAACCGGTCGCGAAGGAGAAGACGCACCGGTAAGAGCGGGTAGTGATACTGACCCACATCGCTCATCGACGTGAACGGCGATCGGAGTACCAAGGCCGCCGGCGGGTATTCGACCGCCAGGTCAACGGCCACCGCCGTTCCAAGCGACTCGCCGAAATACAC
>Ga0209382_10010362_pt1 | contig 11613 bp, 13 predicted proteins | sample SoiMetdeltSBSDD5_FD_187599 | JGI IMG/M metagenome (GOLD analysis project Ga0209382, IMG submission 187599) | Bulk soil microbial communities from a Populus tree surrounding site in Tennessee, USA - Soil MetaG P. deltoides SBSDD5 (SPAdes) (version 2) | ecosystem: Environmental > Terrestrial >...
ACCTAAACCCGGACGTAATGGTGATGAAGCCCGCCTAGGATCGCGTGTGAATTTATTGATCCGATCCGCTGAACGGGGCGAGAGACCGGCGTATCTTTGTCCAATGACCAATGCGTTCTGATATGATTGTAATAGCAAGCATAGGTTCGCAGGATGTGGCGCAGATGCGCCTCGCCCAAGACGATAAAATGATCCGCACACTCGCGCCGGATCGATCCGATCAACCGTTCGGCAAAGCCATTCTGCCAAGGTGAGGCCGGTGCGGTAGGCTTGTCTCGGATGCCCATGGCGCGCATTCGGCGTGCGACAATGCTGCCGTAAGTCCGATCGCGATCGCGGATGAGGTAACGCGGCGCCGCATTCCAAGGGAATGCCTCAGTTAACTGGCGTGCGATCCATTCAGCCGTCGGGTTTGTTGTGACGTCGATCCAGACCAGGTCTCTACGGTCCAGACGAACGATGACAAAGGCATAGAGCAGGTCGAAGCCGATAGTTGGAACGACGAATAGATCCATGGCAGCGATGTCCGGCGCGTGGTTGCGCAGAAAGGTGTGCCATCCCTGACTTGGAGGCCCGGGTCGCTTAACCTTTTGGCGACACTCGACTGCGCGACTGCAAACCCAAGCTTAAGCAATTCACCATGAATACGCGGCGCTCCCCACAGCGGGTTCTCGATGCTCATCCGCCGGATCAACGCACGCAGGTCCGTATCAATCTGCGGTCGCCCTCCCCGGGAGCGCGATTTCCAACGCCAGTAGCGGCGAAATCCGGCCCGATGCCAGCGCACGACGGTCTCGGGTCGGACGATCGTGAGAACATTCAAGATCGACGGGAACCATCGATACAGCTGGATCAAGAACCAGCGATCGCTGTTCGTGAGCCGGACCCGCCCCTGCATCCTACGCCGCAAGACGATCAACTGATGTCGGAGCGCTGCATTTTCTGCCTCAAGCCGGCTCTTCGACTTGAATGGCGCGGCCAAGGCGGCCAGCACGAAACACAGCAGCGTAATCATGGTGCGCCGACGTTAGGCGATTCTTTCGGCTAATCAATGCGGATGAAGTTCTCGGTACACACAGCCAATAGCGGAAGTGGCTCAGGGTGTTGGCGCGGCGCATCCCGACAGCCTCGATCAATGTCCGGCGGTTCATTCGGAGTCTCCTATTGAGCTGATGGTTTGCGGCACTTCCCGCCATCTCGTCGAGTTCGAGACATCAATCCGACCGAAGTGGGACGACTTTCTTTGGCAGTGATGTCAAAAACAACACGATACAAACACAGAGAAGGACGACATCTTTGTACAAGAATTCCCCGGTGAGGTTCCACGCTATTGGGTCTGTGGATACGCTCCATTTGACGACACCGGGTGTCGAGAAGAAAAACGACCACGTAATCGCAAACGTACCAATTCCCATCAATGAGCCGAGTGCCGATAGAATCGGGATAAATGCGCCGGCAGCGAGAAGAGCGGCTGTCGTTAACTCTATAATGCCGAGCAGATATGCCTGGCCTCTGATCCCGAAGATAGACAGCCACGAAACGAACGGACTGTTGGAAATGTATAATGCAATGCCGTCTGCGGACTGGGGCGTGAATTTCTGTATGCCGAACGAAATAAAGATAAGAACCATCACCCATCGGAGAATGCCGAGCGCCCAGTACGAACCATGACCTTTTTCGGAAATATTAAAGTCTTTGATCATGATGTCCTTTTCCATCGCCTGCCGTACCAAATAGCCTGACGCGTTGCTCAACCTGCTAGAAGGCGCTGTTCCTCATTATTGCGTTCGGCCGACATGGATGTAATGTGAAATGGGATACGCGATTTCCGGACACCACTAAAATACAGTTTAGAAAACTAAATTCGCTTTTATAAATGTAGATTGAAAAGGCCACGCGAGAATAAATCTCGTTCAGCAGCGAGACCGAGGGTCGTGATGTCTGACGGAACTATAATCAGGGCTCAGCCACCGCGCCTTGACACCCAATCGCTTGATGTCCGCTTTGGGTCATTAGCGGACATGAACGCGTGTCGGCGTGATGTCCGCTTTACCCCCGATAGCGGACATTAACCTAATCAATCACACGACTCCGAGTAAGCGCGATTGCGCATCCAGCCAGGCGGTGGTCACACCGTGGGCGTCGGCGGCAGCCTCCCGCATTAGCGACAGCGGGGTGTAGCGCGGTGGGTCGACTTCGCCGATGACGCTCCCAAAATCGAATTTGAGATCGGCTTCGAACTTGCGGGCAAGTTGCTGCATGCGGCTGTTGTCGACGAGGCAGTGCATCTGCAACGACTTGATACCGCGGTTGCGCGCGCTTAAAAGGGTCCGTTCGAGCAGCACCGTGCCAACGCCATGACTTTGCCAGGGCTGCTCGATGCTGAAAGCCGCTTCTCCTGCGCGAGCAAAAAACGATCCAACGGAGCGCAGTTCCGCCGCGCCGCGCAAAACGCCATCGACGAAAAAACCGTGCAACACGATGCCCAGTTTCCCGGCGGAGGCTGCGTGCTGAGCAACGAAGTCATCAGATACTGCGCCGGAAAAGCGCCGGTTCCGACTTTCGCGATCAAGACGGAGCAGATGGTCCCGATACGCATCCGTTTCGCCGATCCACAATTTGCGGATCATGCCACCGTCGGGCAAAGGCTCTTCCATGTGAATTCTCCACTGCATGTAAGGCCGGTCTTTGCCGGCGAATTGCCCTACACCGAAATCGCGGTGTATCGCTGCTCTACAATGCCCCCAATCACTGCCAAAAGTGTTACGGGCGGGTTATTTTGAAACCCGCCCGCAGCCCCTGCTACTGGCAGAGACGAAACAACAGCAAGATCCATTACGCGGGCGTAATCGCTGCCCCGCGTTAATAATACTGTGAAATCGATTGTTATTGGGCGGCAATTGACATCAGAGCGGCATTACGCAGGTGCTCTGGATTGCGCTCACCCTTTGCTGCTGACTTGAGAATGCGTTCAGCCAACAGTGTTCGGCTCATTGTCGCTCGTTGCTCGGGTCGTAAGCGCGCCCATGCATCATCAAGAGTTTTTCGCAAGAGGGAGACAGTTTCAGGGTCAAACGAGAAACGCTGTTTGCCAAGCATGATCACCTTCCGTGCATTGTTGAACGTGCGGGGAACCTGTGGGCAGAGTTGGACGATAGCTGGGCGAGTACATGACGGTTGTCTGATCTTGCCTCACATGTTTTTGAGGCTGGAGTGAACGGAAAATTTACAAAACAAAAGTCTTGATCGCTAACGGGCGATCCTACGGCCACAGGAAAGCCTTGCTTCTACCTTGCCCGCTTGCGCATTGCAGAGAGCCGTCACTGCGCTCAGGGGTCCCTACATTTCCCGACCCATCGCAGTAACGCGCCATCACAACAAAGCCACGAACATCTCGGGTCGTTCTGGCGTATGCACAAATTATGCTCAATCATGCAGCGCTTCTTACAATTGGCATAATCTGCGCGTGATACATTCTTGGCACACCCAGACTATTTGAATCCCCCGAACGCGTGGTGCTGATCGAATTCCCGAGCCTCGATAGGGCGCTCGCCTGCCACAACACTCCCTCCTCAAGGCGTTGGGCACCGTCGAGCGCGACACGCGTGCCGTCGAAGGCGCAGCCTAGCGTATCTTACCACTCGGCGAACGGATAACGTTTGTGCGCCGCCGCTGCCGCACGCTGCGCGTCGGCGAACGCCTCAAGCAAGACTTTGAGCGGGAAAAAGACGTGCGCGAAGCCGGCATATGCTGACACTGTTGGCTTGTGGATATGTAAGGTCGACATGAATTCCCCCATCCTCAAAACTCTGTGGAGCGCGGCGCCGACAGGAATCGACGCTCGATTTCCCGCTCGGCCTTGTCGCTGAATCTGCGGGTGCTGAGATAGCGTGCAATTTCGCGCTCGGCCTGACGCTGACGCGACACCATCATGGCGTTCAAAACCCGGCCAACGAAACCGAAGCGATTGCGCACAGGAATTTTGGTGACGAAGCCGCCTTTGGCGACGGTGATTGGAGCATAAGCCATGGATCATCTCCCTTCGAGGGGTTCGACGACTCCAAGGCGTTTCCCGTTTCTTATTGTTGTTAACCCCAAGATAAATACCGTTCGCTACGTTAGCCACGGTCGAGCGAGCATACATTCCATGCGTATGGCTCATGAGGAGTGTCGTGCGCGTGTCGCAAATCCGTGCATTTGATTCCAAATGCAGCACACACTGCCTGCGTCGACGGCAATAGGGCCGGCGCGCCATATCTCTGCCTCAAAGCGGCAACGATTTGTAATGAATCGAAATGCCGAGACTCGTGCGGTCCGCTTTGGGACATAAGCAGACATTTCGCAGTGCAATCGTCATGTCTGGTTTATCCCCGAAAGCGGACATCGGTGGCGGTCCTCGGAATATCCGCTTCTGTAATCGGCCGTTTGGCGGAGGCGCAACCGGGTAGGACTACGCCGTAGGTGCTGCCGTAGCCTGCCTGACATTACCGCAGGTGTATCAGGCGATCGAGCGTGATCGGGAATTGGCGCACGCGAATTCCGGTAGCGTGCCAGACAGCGTTAGCGATGGCGCCCGCGGTACCAGTGATGCCGATCTCGCCGACACCTTTGATACCGAGCGCGTTGACATGCGGATCGTGCTCTTCGACGAGGATCGCTTCGAGCGACGGCACATCGGCGTTCACCGGAACACGGTACTCCGCCAGATTGGCGTTCATCGGCCGGCCGGACTGCGGATCCATGACGGCCTGCTCGTGCAACGCAAACGACAGGCCCCAGATCATGCCGCCATAAAACTGGCTTTGCACCATGCGCGGATTGATGATGCGACCGGCAGCGAAGGCGCCGACGAGGCGCGTCACGCGCATCTGGCCGAGATCGGGATCGACCTTGACCTCGGCGAACACGGCACCGTGCGCATGCATGGCGTAGTCCGATGGGGCGTGCGCCTCCATGGCGTTGGGATGTCCCCCAGTGCCATGACCTTCGATCTGCGCGAGCCCGGCGCGGGCGAGAATATCGCCATAACTTTCGCTACGGCTTCCATCGTCGCGGCGGAACAGACGGCCGCCGCGGGCGATCACGCCGGCATTGCCCGCACCGAACAGCGGCGAGCGCTCGTCGTTGGTCGCAAGATCGGCAAGCCGACCGACTGCGTCGGCGCCGGCATTGTAGATGGCCGTGCCGGCCGTCGCGGTGTGCGACGAGCCGCCGGCAATGCCGGCATCGGGCAGATCGGACGTGCCGGAACGGAATTCGAGCTGACTGAGATCGAGCCCGAGGCCATCGGCCGCGATCTGAGCCAACGCGGTCAAGGCGCCCTGCCCCATATCGTGGGCGCCGATCTCCATGACGCCGCTGCTGTCCTGGCGCACGAACGCCTTGGCCTGTGCCGCAAACATCATGGCGGGAAACGTCGCCGTACCTAGCCCCCAGCCGACAAGCAAGCCGTCGGTATCGCGCATCTGCCGCGGCGCAAGCGGGCGGCGCTCCCAGCCGAAGCGTTCGGCGCCTTGCCGATAGCATTCGCGCAAGGCTTTTGAGGAAAACGGCCTACCGGAGATCGGCTCGACCTCGGCATAGTTCTTGAGCCGGAAGGCCAGCGGATCCATCGCGCAGGCCTGCGCCATCTCGTCGATAGCGCTTTCGAGCGCGATCGAACCTGTCGCCTCGCCGGGAGCGCGCATGAACAGCGGCGTGCCGATATCGGCGCGGATGGCTTCATGCGAGGTCGCGATAGCCGTACTCGCATAAAGCGTTTGCGAAACGTTGGAAGCCGGCTCGAAGAAGTCGTCGAACGTGCCCGACATCGTCTTGGTACGATGGTCGAGCGCGACCAGCGCGCCGTCGCCATCGGCGCCGAGACGCAAGGTCTGCCGCGTTGGCCCGCGGTGGCCCACCGGACCGAACATCTGCTCGCGGCGCAGCACGAGCTTGACCGGCCGGCCCACGGCGCGGGCCGCGATGGCGCCGAGAACTTGCGGTCCCGAGATCAGACCCTTACTGCCGAAGCCGCCGCCGAGGAACGGGCTGCGAATATGAATCTTGTCGGGCGCTATGCCGAACAATCCGGCAAGGCGTCCCTGCGCCATCGCGAGACCTTGGCTCGGTGTATCGATCGAGAGTGTATCGCCATCCCACACGGCGACAATCGCGTGCGGCTCCATGGGATTGTGATATTGCGCCGGGGTCTCGTAGGTCGCAGTGATCGTCTTTGCTGCACCGGCAAGCTCAGCCTCGACGTCGCCGCGATGCGCCTGTGCCGGAAAGCCGGGGCCGACGACCGACGGCAGGAAGCTTTCTGTCGCATCGAGACCCATCCGGGCAGGTTCGATCTCGTAGCGCGGCGCGAGCAGGCTCGCGCCCTCGGTCGCGGCTTCGAGCGTCTCTGCGATGACGACCGCGATCGGCTGGCCGGCATAGCGGACCTTGTCGTTCTGCAACAGATCAAGCCGGAACATAAACGGATTCGATTTTTCATCGGGATCCTGAGCCAGCGGCGGCCGATTCGCGGGTGTGATCACTTCGACCACGCGGGGATGAGCCTTTGCCGCTGCAATATCGAGAAAGGCGACGCGACCGCGCGCGATGGTCGACACCGCAAGCACGGCATAGAGCATGCCAGGCGGATGATGGTCCGCCGCATAATCGGCAGCACCCGTTACTTTGAGCACGCCGTCACGGCGGGTGAGCGGCTGACCTATATTGGAGCCGTGGCGAATATGCGCAGGCGTTTGTGAGAGCGAGACCTCAGCCATGAGCAGGAACTCCGGAAGCGGCGGCAAAGGGTGAACCGGCCAGTGCTGGCATCCGTTCGGGCGTGCCGGCGGCAGCGAGCGCGAGCGCACGCGCTACGACACGACGTGCAAGCTCGACCTTGAAACCATTGTCCCCGGACGGTTTTGCGTCCGCGAGGGCGGCCTCGGCAGCACGACGAAAGAGCGACGCGTCACCGCGCGCGCCGAGCAAGATATGCTCCGCTTCGCGCGCACGCCACGGCTTCAATGCCACGCCTCCGAGCGCGATGCGCGCCTCTCCAATGATTCCGGCCTCGATGCGCAAAGCGGCCGCGGCGGAAACCACGGCAAAAGCATAGGAGGTACGATCGCGAACCTTCAGATATCGGGCATGAGCAGCGAAATGCGCAGCCTCGGCCGGCAGCCGAACCGCGATTATCATCTCGCCGGGCTCAAGTACGCTCTCACGGTCCGGTGCGTCGGCGGGCAGCCGGTGAAATGCTTCGAGCGGCACCTCGCGCGGTCCGATTCTTCCCTCGATTTCAACAATGGCGTCCAGCGCGACAAGAGGCACGCAGAAATCGGACGAATGCGTCGCGATGCAGCTCTCGCTCCATCCCAATATGGCGTGATGCCGAGTCTCGCCCGCGCGGGCGGCGCAGCCCGAGCCTGGAGCACGTTTGTTGCAGGCGCTCGCGGTGTCGTAGAAATAGGCGCAACGCGTCCGCTGCAGGATATTGCCGCCGACGGTCGCGGCATTGCGGAGCTGCGCGGACGCGCCGGACAACAGCGCCTCGGCAACAGCCGGGAAACGGCGCCCGAAATCGGCATCGTTGGCGAGATCGGCATTGCGAACGAGCGCGCCGATGCGCACACCACGGTCGGAAAGATCTTCGATGCGGTCGAGATCGGGAATATGGGTGATGTCGACGAGCCGTTTTGGCCGGCTGACGTCTCCCTTCATCAGGTCCAAAAGATTGGTGCCGGCAGCAAGATAAGCGGCGCCAGATTCGGCAGCGGCTTTAACGGCCTCGCGTATCGTCGCTGGCCGCACATAATCAAAGCTTCTCATGCGACCTCCTTGCGGTTTGCCGCATCGATCGCCTTTTGCGCCTTCAGCACGGCTTCGGTGATGCCCTGATAGGCGCCGCAACGGCAGAGATTGCCGCTCATGCTCTCGCGCACCCGTTCCGGATCGTCACCCGCCAAGCCTTCCTGGAGCAAAGCGATGGCGCTCATGATCTGGCCCGGCGTGCAAAAGCCGCACTGCAGGCCGTCGCAAGCAATGAATGCCTCCTGTACGGGATGAAGGCGGTCGCCTTGCGCTACGCCCTCGATCGTCAGGATCTCGGCGCCGTCGAGACTAATTGCAAGCGCGAGGCACGAATTGATCCGCCGTCCATCGACGAGCACGGTGCAGGCGCCGCACTGGCCGCGATCGCAGCCCTTCTTGGTTCCTGTCAAATCCAGCCGTTCGCGCAGCAGGTCAAGCAGCGTGACACGCGGGTCATCGAGCGTGATGATTCGCGTGACGCCGTTGATGGTGAGAGTGGTGGAAAAGTCCATGCAATGCTCCATATGAGCGACGGCGAGGCACTGCCGCCGACGGACTTCGGCGACGGACAAATTCTTCGCACCGGACGACGCCTCTGCCGGCGTGTGGCCCTGCCCGACACCAAAATGCTATGTGTCGAGATTGCCGCCTCGACAGATACGGAGGCTACCTCCGCTTTTCAAGGGCTCGATAGTGCCGACAGCCAAGACCGTGGATAAAAAATCAGCGAACAAAAAGGCATCCGCCAGGAACGCTGAACTGCCACGTAGGCCACGTGCCGACGCTGTGCGGAACCGCGACCGCGTTGTGGCAGCGGCTCGAACGGTATTCAGTGCCGGAGCCGCGGAAGCAAGCCTTGAAGCTGTCGCGCGAATGGCGGGTGTCGGCATCGGCACCCTTTACCGCCATTTTCCGACGCGTGAGGCGCTGTTCGAAGCCGTCTATCGGCACGAGGTCCAGCAATTGGCCAATCTCGCCGAACGCTTGGAGGATGAGGCGAAACCGATCGAGGCGCTGCGTCAATGGATGCGTTCATTCGTCAAATTCGTTGCCACAAAAAAGGGCATGTCGGAGGCGCTGGCTCTTGTCGTCACCAAGGACTCCGACCTTTTCTCCTATTCGTCCGACTTGCTCACGCGTACGATCCGCAGGCTAGTGGCCCGCGCAACGGCCGCCGGTGAAATCCGCAGCGACATCAGCGCTGAAGACTTGCTGCGCGCGCTCGTCGGCATGTGCTACTCGCACGATCAGCCCGGTTGGCAAAAGAGCGTTTTGCGACTTGTCGACGTATTCGTCGACGGACTGCTTAAACATCGCGCTATCGGCTGAACGAAAAGCGCGAGCCTGGCCGCGGCCAACCGACGATGCGCTAAAGGGCTAGGAGTTTTTCAACTACCTGCAAACTGAGCGGACTCAGTTGCTCGATTTCAAGTCGGACATTGCTGACAAATGGCAGACCGTTCACGGATGGCTACCGCGTGGGGGCCGAGTAAAAACTGACAATATCCCGATTGAAAAGGTCTAGGCCCTGAGCAAGGTAATTCGGTCTTGAGCACTCAAAATCGCAATTATCACACTTAACCCGCAGACGCAGCCCCTATCACTCCTGACCTCTCAGTCTCGACTCTCCTCTGAGGATCGGCGTAATCGACTAGTCGAAATTCACTGGGCGGTATTGAGCCGAAATAGACGTAGTAGAATTTATAATCCCTCAAGTTATGTGCGTAGATGGCGTTGATCATTTCTGACGGATGAAAGAGCCGACCGTCAAGCGATATAAGGGACTGCTGTCGTAGCCACGTCTCCCATTTCATCAACCGGTTGTCGGTGGAAGGGATCACGACCTTTATTCGAGCGCAGTCTTTTTTCCAATCTGGATTGAGCTTGCCATCATCGCCCGCGAACATGAACTCCGGGTCAGCCTCGGTGGTGAACCAAACCGCATCTAGCGGTGGCATCCCCTTTTTGCCATTCGGCTTGAGACCTTCCTTGAGGATCGTTCGACCATCCTCAGGATGATCCAAGTTATAAAACTCGGTGAAGTGATAAAGGATCATCTCTACTCTTTCACCCAAGCTTACGGCGTATCTGAGGCCGCCAAGCGTTCATGACCACTCAAACAATATCGGCAACGGCGTCCGCCAACTCGTATGACTGCTCTTCTTAGAATGTACCTGCGTCTATCGCGATCGGACGTGACAGTCCTGGTGCAGGATGATCATTCGCAGTCCTGCCGGAAGCGATAAACGAACGCGGATCGTCTCCCTCACAAAGAAAGGGACAAGTGATCCCTAACGCAAAGCCCCAACGGACGCAGCACAGAAAACTTTTCTGGATCTAATCGGCGATCAAGGTTGGACGGCGATGCGCAGCCTCCTGAGGGATAGATGCGTGTGGTTTGCCACGCGCCCGAGACCGCAAAGGCAGTAGATTTCGCATTGCGTCATGTCCGCTTTACCCCCGAAAGCGGACATTTCCCGGTGCGAACGGCGATGCGGGCTGCCGCATTTGAACTTTAGCAAGCGGACGAATTGGCACGGCCCTTTGCCAAGTCGAATACCAAGCGTCTAACTGGCCCGGCGGGCTCGATCCCGTCGGCCGATACTTCACGATCCTCACCGTAACGTTTGGACAAGTTGGGCATTCAAAGGTGCGCCGGTCGTGACCCGGCTCGTCAGGCTCGATGTAGGCAAGCCACATCTGTGACTTGCACACTTCGCAAAAAGGACGACCGATGATGCGCTGTTGCGGAAGAATTTCATACTTTCGCATACTGCACCTCTTGAGTCCCAAAACGGAAACTACAAAGAAAAGCAGTTGTGTTAGCGATGCGCTTGATTCTCTCCCCGATGAGACCCGAACAAGGCAGGGTGTTTGTTTTGTGACAAATTTACGGTTGTCCCATCACACAAAGTTACGACTGTTGCGCAGAGCGCCCGCCGTTCATTTATCATGTACTAAATTACCCGCCTTTCCTGTACTAAATTACCCGCCGCACTTTGTTGTAGAGACGGCACATTCGGACCGTCATTTTACGAAATAATTTTGGAACGACGCACGGCCCTCACGAATTACTAAACGCCGCCAGCCAAGTCCCCTAGCTGGCGGTTTATAGGGCTGTCGTTGAAGCCCTTCACGGCAGCCCTGCCGTCCTAACGAAGCATTGGAGGCCATGCACATCATGGACACCGTGCTTTTTACAGACCACGACGTTTTAGTCTTCGCCACAGCCAGTAGCGCAATGGCACTGCTGCTCGCCGTTTTGGCTGTCTCTACCGGAGTTGAGCGACACATCGGACGTATCGAATCTAAAATTCGTCAAGCAATGTGGTCTGACGTCATCCACCAATAAAAGACGGGCGAGAGGCTCTCATTTCAAATCGACGCTGTCGACCACCGCAAACCGGGCGATTGATGTAACCCTGTCCGCTTTGGGGTCATTAACTGACATTCTGCGATGTGGTAGCGATGTCAGCTTTACCCCCGAAAGCGGACATAGATGGCCGACGGCGATTCCGACAGTGGCCAGCATGTAACGCGTCGCTCACGGTTGAGGCTACGGTTTGATCGGATGGAAAACTCTTAGCATGACCTCGCGCAACGCATTCATGCCGCATGCCTTGCTCATGCGAGTGGCTCTCGGCGGGAAAGGCGGGACGCGAGCCGCCAATGCTCGAAGCACTGAAATGACCCCCGGGGGGGAGCAAAAACATTTCTGCTCAACGCGGGCCAAATAGCGTCGGGCGAAGTCCTGGGCAGAAACCGTAACAACGCGTGTTTTTGGAAGTGACAACGCCATGTTTTTCTTGCGTAACAGTATTC
>Ga0209382_10010363_pt1 | contig 11613 bp, 11 predicted proteins | sample SoiMetdeltSBSDD5_FD_187599 | JGI IMG/M metagenome (GOLD analysis project Ga0209382, IMG submission 187599) | Bulk soil microbial communities from a Populus tree surrounding site in Tennessee, USA - Soil MetaG P. deltoides SBSDD5 (SPAdes) (version 2) | ecosystem: Environmental > Terrestrial >...
CACCCGGGTGATCCTCACCGGCACCCGCGAGTCACGGCTGGCGATGGGCCGCCAGCTCGGGGCCGACGTCGTCGTGGACAGCCGCACCACGGACCCCGTCCAGGCGGTGATGCAGGCCACCGACGGCAAGGGCGCCGACCTCGTCATCGACTGCGCCGGCGGCGACGACACGTTCGACCAGTCGATCAAGATGTCGAAGTCCGGTGGCAAGGTGCTGCTGGTCGCCTTTTACCACGGCCCCGTCACTGCCGACATCAGCCACGCCGTGCGCCGCAACGTGACGATTTACACCGAGCGCGGCGAGGGCGGCACCAGCGTGGGCCGGGCCATGGCCCTGATGGCCGCCGGGCGGCTCACGGCGAAGCCCCTCATCACGCACCAGCTCCCGCTCGCCCGCGTCCACGAGGCGATGGAGGTGCTCGAGAAGCGCATCGGCGATCCGATCAAGGTGGTGCTCAACCCATGAGGCGGGGGACCGTCGCGCTCGTCCTGGCCCTGCTCCTCGCCGGGGCGGCGCCCGCCGTCGCCTTTCCGGACAAGCCGCTCGAGCTGACCGTGTTGTTCGGCGCCGGCAGCGCCGCGGACCTGCTCGCCCGCAAGCTCGCCGAGCTGGTCGCGAAGGACCTGGGCCAGCCGGTGGCCGTGGTGAATCGGACGGGCGCGGGCGGCGCCCTCGGCTACACGCACGTGCGCGGCCAGAGCCCGGACGGCTACGCGCTCGTCTGGAACTCCAACAGCGTCAGCACGGCCTACCACGCCGGCAACATGAAGTTCGACTACACCGCCTTCGCCGGCGTCGCCGCGCTCACGAGTGAGCCGGTCTCGCTCGCCGTCAAGGCCGACGCCCCCTGGAAGGACATCGGCGAGCTGATCGCCTATGCGAAGGCCAACCCCGGCCAGGTCCGTCTCGGCAACTCCGGGCGCGGCTCCTTCACCCACCTCATGGCCGTGGCCTTCGAGAACCGCACGGGCACCAAGCTGACGCACGTCCCGTTCGGACGCGAGCTCGCGGTCACGACCGTGCTCGGCGACAAGATCGAGGCGAGCGTGCAGCTGCCCGCCGAGATCATGGCCCAGGTGACGGGTCGCCAGGTGCGGGTGCTGGCGATCAGCGGCGAGCGGCGACTGCCGAGCCTGCCCGACGTGCCCACCCTCAAGGAGAGCGGCGTCGATCTCACGATGTCGCTCTGGCGCGGGGTCGCGGTGCCGAAGGGCACGCCGGAACCTGTCGTCGCGCGGCTCGAGCGCGCGTTCATCCAGGCGGCGCAGAGCGCGGAGTTCCGCGACTTCGCGACGCGCATGGGCGCGGTCGTCGAGGTCCGGGGCGCGAAGGACTTCGACGCGTTCCTCGCGCGCGACGACCGCGATATCGCCACGTTGATGGAGCAAATCGGCCTCCGGAAGCAGTAGCCGTCTCGCCGCCGCGATGACTCGCCGCGATCGGTGGAGCGCCGTCGGCCTGGCGCTGGTGGCGACGGCGTACCTCGTCCTCGGCCGCGCCTATCCCCTCGACACGCTCGCCGCGCTCGGCCCCGGCGCCTTCCCGCTCGCCGTCGGCCTCGTGCTACTCGCGCTCGCCGTCTGGCAATTCTCCGCCGCCGGCCGAGCGGCGCCGTCTGGCCCGTCGATCGCGCCGCCGCGCTCGCGCGCGGCGCTCGTGATGGCGTGCGTCCTCGTCGTCTATGCCGCCGTGCTACCGCGCCTGGGCTTCCTCCTCGCCTCCTCGGCGCTGGTCTTCGTCGCCGCACGCCTCATGGGGCTCGACGGCTGGTGGCGTCCGGCGGCGCTGGCGGTGGGCGTGGCGGTGGCGGCCCGGGTGCTCTTCGTCACCTGGCTCGGGGTCCCGCTGCCGTGAGCGAGCTGTTCGTCGCGCTCACGCCGCCGAACCTGGTGGCCTGCTTCGTGGGTGTCGTCCTCGGCACGCTGGTCGGTGTGCTGCCGGGACTGGGGCCGGCGGGCGCGATGGCGCTGGTGCTCCCCGTCGTCGTGAAGCTCGAGCCGACGGCGGGGCTCATCATGCTGGCCGGGATCTACTACGGCGCGATGTACGGCGGCTCGACGACGTCGATCCTCGTCAACGTTCCCGGCGAGGCCGCCAGCGTCGTCACGACCATCGACGGGTATCGCCTGGCCCGGCGCGGCCGCGCCGGCGCCGCGCTGGCCGTCGCCGCCCTCGCCTCGTTCGTCGCCGGCACCTTCAGCGTGGTCGCGCTGCAGCTAGCGGCGCCGCTCGTGGCCCGCGCGGCGCTGGCCTTCGGCCCCGCCGAGTACTTCGCCTTCGCGCTCCTCGGGGTGGTCCTGCTGGCGACGCTCGCCGGCGGCGCCCGGGTCAAGGCGCTGGCCATGGTGGCGGTCGGCGTGCTGCTGTCGACCGTCGGCATGGACCCCATGGGCGGCACCGTGCGGTTCACCTTCGACGTGGCCGGCGCTCAGGCCGGGCTCAGCTTCGTCGCCGTCACCGCCGGCCTCTTCGGCGTCGCCGAGGTGCTGGCCCTGACCGCGGCCGGCGACACGGCGACGGCGGCGGCGCGCGTGCGGTTCCGCGAGCTCTACCCGAGCCGCGAGGAGCTGCGTCGCTCGGTGCCGCCCATGCTGCGCGGCACCGTCCTGGGCTTTCTCGTGGGCCTCATCCCCGGGCCGGCCGCCACGATCGCGTCGTTCGTCTCGTACGGCGTGGAGAAGCGGGTCTCGCGCCATCGCCGGGAGCTGGGCACGGGTGCCATCGAGGGCGTGGCCGGTCCCGAGGCGGCGAACAACGCCGCGGCCGGCGGGGGGATGGTCCCCCTGCTCTCGCTGGGCCTGCCGTTCACGCCGGCCACGGCCGTGCTGCTGAGCGGGATGCTGCTGGTGAGCGTGACGCCGGGGCCGTTCCTGCTCCGCGACCATCCCCACGTATTCTGGGGCGTCATCGGGAGCTTCTACGTCGGCAACGTGATGCTGCTGCTGCTCAACCTGCCGCTAGTCGGAGTGTTCGCCCGCGTCGCCACCATTCCGCCGCGCTGGCTCATGCCCGGCGTGCTGGTCCTGTGCGCGGTCGCGGCGTTCGCCGACAACAACAACCCGTTCGACGTGTGGGTGATGGTGGGAGCCGGCCTGCTCGGCTACGCCATGCGCTGGCTCGGCTACGACCCGGCGCCACTCGTGCTCGGCCTCGTCCTGGGACCGCTGCTCGAACGCTCGCTGGTCCAGGCTCTGACAATCGCGCGCGGCCAGGTCAGCGGTCTGTGGTCGTCACCGCAGGCCGCCGTCATGCTAGCCGCGGCCGTCCTGGCGCTGGTCGCGCCCGGCGTGCTGACGCTGGCCCGTCGCGCGCGGCCGGGGGCGCCGCATCCGTAGTAAGCTCCTGCCCGGGCGCCTTCGCGCCCGATCACGGTCCCCGGGAAGGGCTCCATGAGTGACAGCACCGCGTCGAAGCTGGCCGTCGGACTCACGCACGTGGCGAAGGTGAAGGTGACGGACGACATGACGCCCGCCCACCTCCGCGGCGAGCCGCTCCGCGTCCTCTCCACACCCGACATGATCCGCCTCATCGAGCGCACGGCGATCGAGGCGGTGCAGCCCCACCTGGCGCCGGGCCAGGCCACCGTCGGCACCCGCGTGGACGTCGCGCACCTGGCGGGGACGCTGGTGGGGATGACCGCCACCATCACGGTGGAGCTCACCGCCGTCGATCGGCGCAAGCTCACCTTCCGTGTCGAGGTGCGTGACGAGCTCGACGAGGCCGGCAAGGGCACCCACGAGCGCTTCATCGTCGACGCCGCGCAGCGGCTGCCGCGGCTGCAGGAGAAGCTGAGCCGCTGGAAGGCAGCGGGAGGCCAGCCATGAGCACGCTCAGCGATCGGGTCGCCATCGTCACCGGCGCGGGCCACGGGATCGGGCACGCCGCCGCGCTCGCGCTCGCCGCCGCCGGCGCCGACGTGGCCGCGGTCGACATCGACAAGGCCGCGGCCGAGAAGACCGCCGCCGCCGTCACCGGGCTCGGCCGGGCCGGCCTGGCCCTCGCGACCGACGTGGGCGACGTCGCGAGCATCGACCGCATGGTGAGCGCGGTCGTCGAGCGGTTCGGCCGCGTCGACGTCCTCGTCAACAACGCGGGGGTCACCCGTCGCGCCCACATCATGGACCTCACCGAGGCCGACTGGGACCGCATCATGCGCGTGAACGGCAAGGGCGTGTTCTTCTGCCTGCAGCGCGTCGCGCGCGAGATGATCCCCCGCCGCAGCGGGGTGATCGTGAACATCGCCTCCATCGCCGGCAAGGGCTACGTCGGCACCTCCAACGCGATCTACGCGGGCAGCAAGGGCGCGGTGATCGGCATGACGCGCATCGCCGCGCTCCAGCTGGCGCGGCACAACATCAACGTCAACGCCATCTGCCCCGGCACCACCGTGACGGCGCTCTCCAACGACAACCTGCGTGCCCGGGCCAAGGACGAGGGTGTGTCCGTCGAGGAAATGGAGCGTCGGCGGAACGCCAACATCCCGCTCGGCCGGCCAAACGAGCCCGAGGATGTCGCCGCCCTCGCCGTCTTCCTCGCCTCCCCCGGCGCCCGCAACATCACCGGCCAGTCGTTCAACGTCGACGGCGGCCTGATCTTCGACTGAGCTCGCCCGACTGAGCGCGGCGTCGGGACCGGCGGGTGGGCCTTGGCTCGACGACGCGACGGTTTCTGGGCGCGCCGCGATGGCTCGCCTGTCGCCGTAAGCTCGCTGCGGGCTCGGGAAGCGCGGGCCCCCCATCCCCCGGAGGGGGTTGGGGCGAGGTGAGCCGAATCCACGGCGGCGCGCTTCCCGAGCCCGCAGCGAGCAACGGCGACAACGGCTCGCCATCGATGGCGCGCCCAGAAACCGTCGCGTCGTCGGGCCAAGGCCCACCCGCCGGCGCCCACGTCAGCGCCACCCAAGCCTGCGAGAATCGCGATTCTTAAAAGAACATCGTCAGGTTCTTGGCGAGCAACACGTTTTGGTCGAGGACGACTTTGCGGCGGGCGATTCTCCAGTTGCCGTTGAGGCGGCGGAGGAGGTCGTCGCGTTTGCCGACGAGGAGGTCGGTTTCGGTCTCGACGCGGTTGCGGTAGACGAGGAAGCGGCTGCGCACGGCGACCTCGGTGGGGGTGGCCGAGGTGATCTGCACGTTGGCGATGACGTGGCAGATGCGCGAGGGGGGTTCCTCGGCCCAGTGGATGCCGGTGAGGATCTGCTTCACGCGCCGGGTCAGCGTGTCCTTGCCCTCGTCGAACCAGTTCACGTCGGTGCCGGCCCGGGTGAACTCGCGCTCGGGCTCGTCGTGCGGCACGTTGCGGCGCATCGGCATGAAGTAGTGGGCGTCGTCGGTGAAGAGCTCCAGCCACTCCTCGTAGCGGCGTTCGTCGAGCAGATCGACCTCGCGGTACAGAAACTGCTCGATCTCGTCCTTGAGGAGGAGCCGGGCGAGGTCGGTGCTCACGAGGCCAGGTCCTTCCAGCTCGCCGCCTCCATGAGCTGGCGCCAGCGCCGGTAGAAGCCGCGCTGGTTGTTCTCGCTCGCGTTGGCGACCGTCACGTCGCTGATGGAGCCCGGCAGCCGTAGCCCGTGGTCCTCGAACTCCCGCGTGGCCCGGCCGAGGCCCATCTCGTAGTTGTAGGGGAACTGGCGGGCGACGGTGCCCCGGCTCGCCTTGTGGGCGTAGTTCCAGTTCTCCATGTCGTCCTGCTCGGTGAGACCCGAGGGGCCCGAGTAGCGGATGTAGTAGTGGCGCAGGAAGTCCTTCACCTCGGCCGGCGCGTCGGCGTCGACGAGGTACCACCGCCATATCTCCGTCTGGTGCGGGCCGCGCGGGTGCCAGACCGCCAGCGTGCGCGGCTGCCGTGCCAGCGGCGAGGCGTTGGGAAAGAGGGTGCCCGGCCCGCCGAAGAGCCGCCAGTACGGGCCCCGACGGCGCTGACGCGCCTCCTCACAGTGGCGGAAGTAGTCGGCCACCACGGGCGCGTCCTGGTAGGCGGGCGCGAGCGGCGAGTCGTGCTTCCGGAGGAACGCGATCATCGAGTGCCCGAGCTCCGGGAACGACACGTCGAGCCAGCGCGCCTCGTTGCGCTCCTGCATGTCGCGCCGGCCCTTGCCGCTCGGGCCGATGCCGACCATGTCCACCGAGCGGTGGCTCACGCCGTGATAGCGGTCGCCCGAGAAGTTCTCGGCCGGGAACTTCCAGTTGCACGGCACGAGCCACTTGTGGATGCCGCCGATCACCTCGGTGCCTCCCTCACGGCCGTCCCACGAGTCGAGCAGGAGGTCGAGGTAGAGCTTGTACCCGCCGAGGTAGTCCAGGAACGGCGGCGCCGTCGCGTCCCACGTCGCCCAGATCGTCCCCTTGTAGTTCTCGAGTTGGGCGACCTCGATCAGGCCCCACTGGCTGCGGTCGAGCTGCGGGCCGTACGCGTCCTTGAGGAACGGGACGCCGACCAGCGTGCCGTCGGTGGCGTAGCTCCAGCCGTGGTAGGGGCACATGAACTCCGTCGTGTGCCCCTCGTCGTAGCGGCAGACCTTCATGCCGCGGTGCCGGCACGAGTTCAGGAAGACGTGGATGCGGCCGGCGCGGTCGCGGCAGAGGATGACCGACTCCTCCCCCATGGACGACGTGAGGAAGTCGCCCGGCCGCGGGATCTGGCTCTCGTGGCCGATGAAGAGCCAGGCGCGGGCGAACACCTGCTCCTGTTCGCGCCGATAGATCTCCTCGTTGACGAAGATCTCCCGGCTCACGAGGCCCCGATCGACGTCGACCAGCCCGACGAGACTGCCACCGTTCGCCTCAGGCATGGCTGGCTCCCTCCATCGCTCCGCGCCAGCGTCGCGGGCCCCGACGATAGCGCGCCGCCGGCCCCGTGGCAAATCTGACGCCCCCAACCCGCTTGACCGGTTTTGCCTCCGCGGGCATAGTCACACCCGAAGCACCCTGAGTCCGTCGTGCTCGCAACCCCTGCTCGGCCCGCAACGCTGCGGAACCCAGGAGGCTGATCGATGGCACGTCCGGCCCCCCGCTGTACCCGTCGCGACTTCCTTGCGTCAGCGTCCGTCGTTGCCGGTGCCGCCCTGCTGTCCTTCCCTGCGCCGGCCCGCGCCCAGCGGCCGAAGCTCGTGTACTGGTGCTACCAGTTTCTGAAGGCCAGTGACGAGGCGCGGGCCAGCTTCGCCCAGGAGTGGGCGAAGAAGAACAACGTCGACCTCCAGATGACGATGGTCCCGTGGAAGGAGTTCATGCCGAAGATCACGGCTGCCATCGAGGCCAAGGCGACCCCGGACATCATCGAGTCCGGGGGGGTCGAGCTGCGCGCACGTGGCCAGCTGCTCGACGTCACCGACCTCTACAAGAAGGCCGAGAAGACGTACGGCGGCTGGGTCGGTCCGTCCTCCAAGATCATGGTGGAGCCCGACGGCCGGGTCCACACCCTCCTCTACGGTCTCCAGGGCTTCATGCTGATCGCCCGCGACGACCTCCTCGCCCAGGCCGGTCTCAAGCCGCCGCCCGCGACGTGGGCCGACCTGCTTGTGTACGCCAAGAAGGCCCAGCAGCTGCCCCGGGTCTTCGGGCTCGGGCAGGCCATCAGTAACCAGACCGATTCGCAGGTCTGGGAAGACATCATGAAGAGCTACGGAGTGCGACTGGCCGACGAGACCGGCAAGCGCGTTATCCTCGGTGACTACAAGCAGCAGGTCTGGGAGTTCCTCGACTACTTCGAGGCGATCTGGAAGGCGAGCGTGCTGCCGCCCGGGGTCGTGACCTGGGACAACACGATGAACAACTCGACCTACCAGGCCGGCAAGGTGGTCTTCGTCTTCAACCCGGTCACGATCTCGCTGTGGCTGGAGGCGAACAACCCCGAGCTCCTCGCCAAGACCGGCCACTACATCTACCCGAGCGGGCCGAAGGGGCGCATCCAGCCGCTGACCTACGGCTCGCGCTCGATCATGAAGTACACGAAGGTCCCCGACGTGGCGAAGCAGTTCCTGTGGGACTCGATGGAGCCCGGCAAGATGGATCGGGAGATGACGGTCGCCCAGTGGGGCCCCGTCCTCAATGCCTATCTCGGCTTCGACGTCTGGAAAAAGAAGCCGTTCATGAAGAGCCTCATCGACATGTCGCTGCGCGGCGAGCCGCAGGGCTACCCCGACGTCTTCAACGACGCCTGGCGCGAGCAGTCCACCAACTGCACGGCCTCGCGCATGCTGCAGCGCCTCGTGGTCGACAACTGGTCGCGCGACAAAGCCTTCGCCGAGATGCTGGACGTCATGAACAAGGTCTACGCGAAGTACGTCTGAGCGAGGCGCCGGCATGGCTATCCGACACCGCTCGGTCGCCGTCGCGATCCCCGCCCCGCGAGCCGCTGGGCGCCTCTCCGCGCGCACGCGGGAGGCGCTCGAGGGCATGGGCCTCCTCACGCCCACGGTGCTCATCCTGATCGGGCTCGTCCTGTACCCGTTCTTCTACGCGATCTGGCTGGCCTTCTCCGACAAGGCCGTCGGCTCTCCCGGTCAGTTCGTCGGCACCCGGAACTTCGAGTACGTCCTGGGCTGGCCGCAGTTCAGCGCCGCCATCGTCAACACGGCCGTCTTCACGGTGTCGGCGGTGGCCCTCAAGTTCGTCCTCGGCATGGCGGTGGCCCTCGTCCTCAACCAGCGGATCCGCGGCCGGAACTTCTTCCGGGCCTTCCTGCTCCTGCCGTGGGTCATGCCCGCCTTCGTGGTCTACCTCGTCTGGCGCTGGCTCTACGATCCGCTGAGCGGGCTCATCAACTACGCCCTCATGGACCTCGGGCTCATCGCCAGCCCGATCGCCTTCCTCTCCGACCGCGACACCGCCATGACCTCGGTCATCGTCGCCCACGCCTGGCGGAACTTTCCTTTCTACGCGATCTCGTTCCTGGCGGGGATGCAGACCATTTCGCAGGAGCTCTACGACTCGGCGCAGGTGGACGGCGCCTCGCGCGTCCAGCAGTTCCGCTACATCACGCTGCCCGGGCTCTACCACATCATCGGCGTCGTCCTGCTGCTGACGACGATCCAGACTGCCAACGCCTTCGAGCCGGTCTACCTCCTGACGGGCGGCGGCCCGTCGGACGCGACCATGGTCTACACGATGCTCGTCTACGTGATGGGGATGGTCAACCTCCGTCTCGGCGAAGCGGCCGCCGTGTCGACCCTCTTCCTGCCGCTGCTGGTCGGCCTCGTCCTAGCGGTGACCATGCTCCTGCAACGCAAGGCCCGCGCCTGAGCCGGGGGACCCACCATGCGTGAATCGCTGTCGATCCGGGCCACCACCTACGCGCTCCTGGCGCTCTTCGTCCTCATGGTGGCAATTCCCCTCTTCTGGATGGTGACGACCGCGCTCAAGACGAACAAGGACCTCTACGAGGACTTCAGCTACCTGCCGCGACGTCCGACCCTCGAGCACTTCGTCCGTGTCGTCCAGCGCGAGGATCTGTTGACGAACATCCGGAACAGCTTCGTGGTGGCGGCGACGACGACCGTGGTCACGGTGGTGGTGAGCGCGTTCGCCGCCTTCAGCATCGTCCGCTACCGCTACTGGGGACGGGACTGGGTGGGACGCCTCATCCTGTTCAAGTATCTGCTGCCGACCGCGATGCTGTTCGTCCCGCTCTACGCGATCGTGGTCACGCTGGGGCTGGGCAACACGCTGAAGTCGCTCATGCTGACCTATCTCTCGTTCACGGTGCCCTTCTGCACCTGGATGTTGATGGGATACTTCCGCAGCATCCCGCCTGAGCTGGAAGAGCACGCGATGGTGGACGGCTGCACCAAGATCGGCGCCCTGTTCCGCATCCTCTTTCCGCTGTCCGCGCCGGGCATCGTCGCCTCCGCCATCTTCTCGTTCACGCTGGCCTGGAACGAGTTCCTCCTGGCCCTGGTCTTCACCAGCGACCACAGCACGATGACGGTTCCGATCAAGCTCTCGATGATGGTGGTCGGCGACCAGTACATCTGGGGTCAGCTGATGGCCGGGGCCGTCCTCGCCTCCGTCCCCATCACCATCCTGTACTTCCTCGGCCAGCGGTTCGTCGTCCAGGGGCTGGCGGCCGGTGCGGTGAAGGGCTAGCGTCTCGCTGCGTCGCGGGGTCGCGGCAGCTCCGGCCGTCGCCAAGTTCGGCGCGCTCCACCACCGGGACTATCGCCGGTACTTCGTGCTGGCCCTCGTCGGCATGACCGCCGAGAGCGTCGAGCACGTCATCAGCTACTGGGTCATCTTCGATGCCTTCCACTCGCCGGCCCTGGCCGGGTTCGCCGTCATCAGCCACTGGGTGCCCTACCTGCTCTTCTCCGTGTACGCGGGCGCCCTGGCCGATCGCTTCGACTGCCGCAGGCTGATCCAGGTCGCGAAGGGTCTGCTGATGCTCGCCTCGCTCGTCTGGGCCGTCCTGTTCCTCACCGGGACGATCCGCGCCTGGCACGCGGCCGTGCTGCTCATGGTCCACGGTCTGGCGGGGATGCTGGCGTCGCCGCCGATCCAGCTGATCGTCCACGACATCGTCGGCCCCGAGCATCTGCCGAGCGCGATCCGCCTCAACGCCATCAGCCGCTACGCCGCGATGCTGCTGGGACCGGCCGTCGGCGGCGGGCTCATGGTCGTCCTGGGCCCAGGGGTGGCCCTCCTCGTCAACGTGCTGCTCTACCTCCCGCTCATCGTGTTCCTGGTTCGCTTCCCGTACACGGGGCACTCGGGTGAGGAGGCCACGCCCCGGCCCCCGCGCTTCCGCCTCGCCCAGACACGGCAACTGCTGGCCGAGGTGCGCACCCAGCCGCCCATCGTGACGATGATCGTCCTGGCCGGAGTGACCTCGTTCTTCGTCGGCACGGCGTTTCAGGCGCAGATGCCCGAGTTCGCCCACCATCACGGCTCCGAGTCCGTCGACGTGTGGTACAGCGTGCTCTTCGGCGCCAACGCGGCTGGCGCCGTGATCGGCGCCCTGCTCCTGGAGACGATCCCGGCGCTGCAGGGTGGCGCCCGGGCCGCCATCGTCTGCGCAGCCCTCTGGGGCGCGGTGATGGCCGTCTTCCCGTTCGCCCACCACTACGCGCTCTCCGTGGCGCTCCTGGCAATGGCCGGCATCCTCAACATCGCCTTCACCTCGATGGCCCAGGCGCTCGTGCAGGTGCTGGCCCCACCTCGTCTCCGTGGCCGCGTGGTGGGGCTCTTCAACACCGCGATGCTCGGTCTGCGAGCCGGCAGCGGCCTGACGGTCGGCGTCCTGGGGGCGGCCATCGGCATCGAGTGGTCCCTGGCCCTGAGCGCCACCGCCGTCGTGCTGGTCGCCCTCGCCCTGCTCGTGGCCGACACCCGCACCCAAGCCGTTGCGAGCTCGTGAGTCTCGTGGAAGACGGTGGGGTCGGGGCCGGGCGCGGTGGCCGCGGGCGCGCCATCATGGTGAGCCGTCGTCGCCGTTGCCGCTCGGGGCACGGCGAGCGAGCCACCGACGATTCAACTGTCCTCCGGCCCAACCCCCTTGTATCTCTCGTGAGCGGCGCAGCAGTAAGCTGAGCCGGGTGAAGGTGGGCGGGAGCCCGTCACCCCCTGGGTCTCCCAAGACCGTCCCAGAGCTCGGGGCCCCGCCCACTGTTCCATCAT
>Ga0209382_10010364_pt1 | contig 11612 bp, 10 predicted proteins | sample SoiMetdeltSBSDD5_FD_187599 | JGI IMG/M metagenome (GOLD analysis project Ga0209382, IMG submission 187599) | Bulk soil microbial communities from a Populus tree surrounding site in Tennessee, USA - Soil MetaG P. deltoides SBSDD5 (SPAdes) (version 2) | ecosystem: Environmental > Terrestrial >...
GGCGCCCTGGCCAAGGGTCGCCTTCTTCACCTCGACGAAATTGCCGACCCTGGCACCCTCGCCCAGCACGGCACCTGGGCGCAACCGCGCAAACGGTCCTACCACGCATCCGGTTGAAATAATCGCGCCCTCGATGTGCGAGAAGGCACGGATGGTCGCACCATCGGCGATCCTAACGCCGGGGCCGAACACGACGTGCGGCTCGATCGTGCAGTCACGGCCAAGCTCGGTGTCTGCCGAGAACCAGACGCTTTCCGGGTCGATCAGGGTCGCACCCTGCTCCAGCGCCTGCCAGCGCCGTCGCGTCTGCCAGTCTTCTTCCAGCGCGGCCAGTTCGGCGCGGCTGTTGACGCCCGCGGTCTCGAATGGCTCGCCCTCGATTGCGACTGGATGACGGCCCTCATCCTTTGCGATCATGACGATGTCGGGGAGGTAATATTCACCGGCAGCATTGGCATTGCCGACCTTGGCCAGCCAGCGGAACAGGTCCTTCGACTGGGCGGCCATCATGCCCGAATTGCACAACTTGACCGCGCGCTCGGCTTCGTTGGCGTCCTTGAATTCGACCATCTTGGAGATACGGTCGCCTTCCCCCAGGATGACGCGGCCATAAGTTTTGCCGTCGGCCGGCGAGCTGGCCAGCACGACAACGCCTGGGTCATCCTCGGTCGCCAGCCGTGCGAGCATTCGCTCGAGCGTCGCCCGGGTAACGAACGGGGTGTCGCCGTAGAGGATCAACACCGGTCCGTCGAAACCGGCCAGCGCCTCCTCGGCCATTTGTACGGCATGGCCGGTGCCTTTCTGCTCAGCCTGCAGTGCAGTTGCGATTCCATGGCTGTGCAGCGCGGCCTCGAGCTGCTCGCGGCCCTTGCCGACGACCACCACGCCGCGCTGTGCGCCCATTCCTTCGACGGTCGCCAACAAGTGCATCAGCATCGGCTTGCCGGCAATCGGATGGAGCACCTTGTGCGTGTCGGACCGCATCCGCGTACCCTGCCCCGCGGCCAGGATCACAACCGAGAATTTCGAATGATTCATGGCGCCGCCATTACACGCCCTATCCGGCTTTTCCATAGAGGAAGGGCTCCGGAAGCTGCCGGAGCCCTCCGCAAGCGATCTAGCCGCGATCAGCCCGCTTTAGGAGCCTTCGGCTTGGCAGGAGCACGCTTACGCGCCCCGGCGCTGGAGCGCCGCTTAGCCGTTGCTCCTGCCTTGGCTGCCGGACGCTTCGTCTTGGCTTTTGACGCCGACTTGGCCTTTGATGCCGTCTTGGCCTTGGCGGCCGGAGCCTTGCGGGTCGCGCCGGCCTTGCGCGGCGCGGCGCGCTTGGCGACCGGCTTGGACGTCGCTGTCACTCCGGTGCCTCCCTCGTCCGCCCATTTACCCGACAGCACACGCTGGGCGGCGTCGGCCACCGCTTCCGCAATCAGCGAGCCCAGTTTGGAGGCATTGGTCATCATCGTCGTCGCCGCCTGGCTGGCGCTATCCGCAGCGTCCATGCCCGCATCCTTGATCGCCTTGCGCGCCTTGGGGCTGGCGGCGATTGCCGCCGCCGCGGCCGTCAATCCAGCCGCGAGCATTTCGCGGCTCATTGCCGCCTTCGCAATTTTGTCGAATGTATTTTTGTTGGCACCACCGCCGGATTTGCTGCGGCTACTCGAAGATTTGGCCATCGCTGCCTCCATTTCCCCTCAACCGCCCAAAGCGGTTCAGGCCCGAAACAGTTCCGGAATAGTGGAGAAATCGGCCAAGTAAAAGGGAGCTGCCGCACCACACGACAGCTCCCTTCAACATGGTCAGCGACCGGACGCTCAAGCCCGGAAGGACATTGATTGGCTGGTTAAGCCATCACCCTCCGAGCGAACTGGACCGACCTCTCTGCTGAACCATGAGACATCGGATCACCTCCTTTCGCTGCTTGATTGCCGGCACAGCATGTTGTGGTTCGAGGTGATAAACAAGACTTGTAATTGTGGTCAGTTTCGACAATCCTCTATGGCTCTCGCGGCCTCGGGCCAGCTCGGCACCGCCAGAATGGCCTCGCTCCCACCCGAAATCAGGATCCTGCCGCGGCTGAACGCCATGGCATCGAGAAGCGGGTCGTAGGCCGATAGGCGGCCGTTCGGCGGGATGGCTCGCACCTGCATGTCGGTGAGGATGGTCAGCGCCGCGACCGGTGACCCTGGTCGGCTGATTGTCACAGTCCTCGTCGGCTTGTCGCAGAGCAGCAACAGGTTGCTGCCAAAGCGCGCCTCGCCACCCGTGGCAGTCGAAACATAGCTCCATTGTCCGGCGGCCAACGGCACCGACTTGCCGAATTCGAAGGTGACGGGAGCAACCTGGGCCGCCGCTGGCGCCGCGACGGCCATCAACGCGACAGCAATTCGACTCATTTGCCGAGTTTATCGACCTTGGCCTGCAGTGCAGCCAGTTCGGCCTTCAGCTTGGCGATTTCGTCGGCCGGACCATCCGCGGGGGCCGTTGCGGGCTTCTTCTTGCCAGTCATCGCCTGGGCGGCTTCCTCGAACATCGCCATGTTGCGCTTGGCAAGGTCGGCGAACATGCCCGGCCCGAATGCACCGGCCATGGCCTGTTGGTTCTTCTCGAACGCATCCATCGCCGCTTCCAGATAGGTCGGCACGGCGCCCTGCAGCTGGCCGCCGTACAGGCCGATCAGCTGGCGCAGGAAATTGACCGGCAACATGGTCGCGCCGCGCGACTCCTCATCGACGATGATCTGCGTCAGCACCTGGTGAGTGATGTCCTCGCCGGTCTTGGCATCGACCACTTCGAAATCGCGCCCCTCGCGTATCATGGCCGCGAGCCGGTCCAAGGTGATGTAGCTGGAGCTTTCGGTGTCGTAGAGGCGCCGGTTGGCATATTTCTTGATCGTTACCTTGTCCGCCGACTTGGCCATGCACTCGCTCCCCTAAGTCAAGCGATGAGCCTAGACCTGCGCTTGCCGCGCCGCAACATTATGTCGCAACAGCGAAACCGGGGTATCGGCGCTTGCGAGTGCTGGCATGCCAAGCTAAGCGGGCGCCAACGCACCCATAGCTCAGCTGGATAGAGCGTTGCCCTCCGAAGGCAAAGGCCAGAGGTTCGAATCCTCTTGGGTGCGCCATTCCCGTGCAAAACTGGGCACCCCATTACGGGTGCTGGCCGCAGTCGCAATGACGGCGCGCTCCAAGGCCTTCCGTGATCCGCGGATGTGTATCTGCTCATCTTCGACCACGACTTGGTCGATCAGTAGCCGGACGTAGGCTTGCCGCAGCGCGGGATTGTCGCCCCTCAGTCCGTCACGGAGCAGGTTCGCAAATTGTCCAACAACTTCCGGCGTGATCGTGCGCCGGCTCGACTTCAACTGGCGCTCCAAGCCCTCGATATCCGTGGTCAGCGATGCAATGCGTTTCCGGTGATGGGTGAGCCGCTCGGCAAAATCCCGGTCGGCCGGCGAAGCCAGTCCCTGCTCAACCAACTCATAAAGACGGTTCAGCGCCCCCATGCTGTTGGTCTTCTCGGTGCGCAGCGAGGCGAGCTCGTCACGTCGCTTGCCGTCTGACGCATCGCTCTGTTCCAGGAACGCCTCCAGCAGCTTTGGAAGACGTTCGGGGCTGAGGACGCGCTGCTCCAGTGCATCGAGGATGATGCCGTCTAGCTTCTCCATCCTGATCGAGCGCCCCCGACAGGCGGTTTCGCCGCGCGTGGCCCTGCGTGAACAGGCATAGTAGCGATATCGGCCGGACTTTCCGGTACGGATCGTTAGCGCTCCCTGGCAAGTCGGGCATCCGCACCGGGCGATGCCGCTGAGCAGTGTCGGGCCAGAGACGACGCGCGCCGGGGTTTGTCTGGGATTGCGTTCGGCCAGACGAGCCTGGACCGTCTGGAAGCTCTGCTCGTCGATGATCGGCGGGACGGTCACCGGGACCCATTGGTCGCGTGGGCGCCGTTCGCCGGTGCGGGAATTGGTGCGGTTGAAGTAGTGGGTGCCGGCATAAGTGGTACGCCTCAGCACCTCATCGACGTTCGAGACGTGGAACGGCTTGCCGCGGTAGCTGTAGCCTCGGCCATTGAGCCATGAGGCGATCTTCTTGATCCCGATCGGCCCGCTCTCTCCATCACCTTCGAGATAGAGCGAGAAGATGCGCCGGACGAGTGGCGCCTCGGTCTCATCGACCGCCAGCACCTTCTTGTCCTTGTCCCCGCGGCGCTCCGCTACCAGCACCTTGTAGCCGAGCGGCGGCCGTGACCCGTTCCAGAAACCCTGCTTGGCATTGGCGACCATCGAGCGGCGGACATGCTTGGCGGTCTCGGCGCTCTGATACTCATCGAACTTGCTGAGGATCGAGCGGACCAGATCACCGGTGGCCCCTTCCCCAACATCCTGAGTGATCGAGACCAGCTCCACCTTGGCCTTGGCTAGCTTCCGCCGATAGCGTTCGAACTCGAACTGATCCCGGAAAAATCGGCTAAAGCTGTGGACGATCACCAGGTCATAGGGGCGTTCTCGCGAAGTGGCCGTCTCGATCATCGCCTGGAACTGCGGCCGGTTATCGTCGGTCGCCGATGCGCCTGGCTCGCGATAGACATCGGCCAGCAGGATGCCGCGCGCATCGCAGTAGGACGTAATCGCGGCCACCTGGTCGACGAGGCTGGTCTCATGCTCGGCCTGACGGCTGGTGGAAACGCGGACGTAGGCGGCAGCGCGCGGAGCCACTTGCGGATGTCCAGGGGCAGATGCTGCAAGAGATGAACGCATGATACTCCTCATCCAAACAGGGCGAGAATCTGTCGGCCCAGAAGCCGATGCAGCAACCTTACTTCCTCGTCCGTGACTTCAAGGCACGCGGGCAGATCATTGATCGACGCGTTGTCGTTCGCGGGTGCCCCAGCGTGGGGCAGGTTGTCCTGTCGACTCTCAGCCGATGAGATGTCGTCGTTGGCCGCGCTTCTTGCCGGCTTGTCACTGCTTGCCCGGCGCTGTGAATTGCGATCCGCCATCTGGAACCCTCCATCGTGAGGGTTGACTCAGGTGACATGAAATTCGGCGGGTGCAACAGGGTCTTGTTGTAAGTAACGCGGTTACAACAAGAGATGGGATTGACAGGTCCTTTTGCTTTTGCCGCGGGCAGCTTGTGAATCGACCCAACCCCATCGCGGAGACGAAGCGCGCCGGTGCCATGTGACTTGGGTATGGCAGCGCTATGCCGCAACGAGGTCGTCCTCCTCATCTTGGGACTTGGCTGCGCCTAGTCGCCGACTGATACTGCGATACGCAGTGCTAACTGCGTCGCGCCAACCGTCGGCAGCGAGGCTGAGGCTCTCGGGCGCAAAAGCCTTCTTCACATCGTCGGGTGTCCATTCACGCACTAGCTGCTTCGCTTGGGCGAAGACGACCGCGTATCCGACTCGACCCATGATGAGCCTCTCGGCCCACTGGCGGGCCAATTCGCGAACGATTTCCGGTTCCTCGTAGGTAGCATATCGCAACTCTAGGTCGTCCTGAGCGTCTGCCACGGCTGAGTAAGTGAGATTGACGAAGAGCTGGTTGGCTTCGGGGACGTACTTAGCGGCCTTGCTGGTCAACCCACGTTCCGCAACGTCGTCAGCGTCCCTGAGCGGAATGATCTCAGGCGCCTGCTCCAGGTTCTTCGAAATGTTCGACCGCTTGGCGCCCTCCGAATTGAAAATGAGGTCGGTTGGGCTGACTGCCCTCTTGTCGCCATCGGCAGCCTTTCCGTCACCGCGATCCGGACGCGCACCCCTAGCGCCGCCAAGGTCCACTAGCTGAAGACCGTCGTCGGCAAGCCGTGGACTCTTCGTCTTCAAGCGCAGCTTGTTCAAGAGGTCTTGCAGCTCCTTTCTCAAGTCGTCCGTAGATGCGGAATCCTTGGGTGCGAGCGAGCTAATTATGTCGATCAGCCACTGCGGCCGGTTCCGGAAAACGAGCTCGGCAAAGTCATCGACGGCAATCGCGCGCTGTTCGCCTCCAACTAGCTGGATGAAGCGACGGTACGGCTCGTGGCGAACTGGGAAGGAGTCCGGCAATTCAACGTGGACGGAGATGTGCTTCGCGCCGAATGGAATACCAAAGATTGGCGCGTCCGCCGCCCATTTGCGGCTCTTTCGCACGTCATACATCTCACCGCGAAAGACGATGGCGGCCGTACTAAGGGAACTCGTCAGCGATCCGGAAATCGACTTGTTATGGCCGGTATCTTGGTACGTCGGGTCGTAATAGTAGTGGACCTTCACGCCCTCGCCGACATCGACCGTCTCGACGTGCTCGAAAGAATCAACGCGATCTGGGATTGGCTTGAACTGCCTGCGTCCATCACGGGGATGGGTCCCTTCACCAAGGTAAATCGTCACGCCTTCCGGAAGACCGTAGAACCGGTGATAGAGGTATGTGGTGATCCATTGGCGGTCCTGCGGCGGGTCCCCGTCGTAGGGATCCGTTACGGTGTCTTGCTCGACGCGGTTCCCGTACAGGACCACCTCGGTCCAATCCTCGTCCAGCCGGTACTCGCCCTCAGCTTCGGCTTGGGAAGTGACGTCCAACACTTCCTCAAAGGAATCTTCGACCGGTACCCAAACCTTGCCGTAGATGCCTTCGCGCTTACCGAGAATGACCTGACTGACTACTCCATCGCGGCAGGACCGGTAACGCGTTCCAAGCGTGTTGGACGGAAGAGACGCCACCTTGGCACCCATTCCGAAGTTGCCCTCAAGGGCCATGTCCTTACCAAGCGAAGCGGCCAAGTCGCAGATGTGGTCAATCTCGCCGCTGCTCATGCCGGGTCCGGTGTTCCAGATCGCGAGCTTGCGGGCATCGCCGCACTCAGGGACGGCCTTGCCCTTCACCTCAACGGTACGACGCCCTGCGGGTGCTTTCGCTGCCGCCTCTATCGCGTTCATCACTAACTCCCGGAGCATCATCGTCTTCGGGCATTGTTCGATCTGGCGGGAAACAGTGAAATCGATGTCGCGGATAGTGATTGGAGTAATCTGTTTGATGTGACTCACCACTCCTACTCCTTACAGCTTGAACTCGCCGGCACCCCGACTGGATGACTTGCCGAACTTGGCTTCGACCTCGGTGATCGCATCGCGGAGGGCCCTCACGATCTTCCTCACTTGGGCGTCCTCGTACGCATAGGCCTGCCGGTTCGAGAGGTTGCCTATCAGCCGCACGGCTTCGAGCGCCTTGTTGGTCCGTTTCTCTGCCAACTCACGGAATTTCGCGTGTTTGCGGTCGTCGGCACGCGTATGGCTCACGCCAGAATTATCTGCATCCATAGACCATGCATGTCTTATAATTATCGCAGAGTCAAAATATTTTCAGAATATTTGCGATTGTTTGCAAATCTAGGCCACCAAATTCTGTCGTCCGCGTCGGAAGGGCTATCGCTCCAGCGCTCGATTAGGGAGCTTGCGCATTGGCGCTGTCACCGATCATCAAAACTGATCAGGTTGGACCTGCGAGCCGACATCGATGAATTGGCAGCACAAGACGGTTGCGCAGTAAGCATGGCACGAATTGCATATCTCGATCAGAATGCCTGGGTAAGTTTGGCTCGCGGCTCGTGGGACCAGGAACGGTATCCTAAGGAGCACTCTGCGCTTACTAGGATCGTTGAACTGGTTCAGGGCAACGAGATTATCGTGCCACTGAGCTTCGCCAATCTTTACGAGACGGCAAAGATCAACGTCCCCCACCGGCGTGCTAACATGGCGCGTGCGCAGGCTCTGATTAGCAATGGCGTGGTTTTCCGGGGTCGACGCCGAATCTTTGGGGAGACCCTTGCAGCCTACATCGCCAACAAGTGCTCGATTCCACGTCGAGAACCTTCGCACAACTGGTTCCTATCCGACCTTTGGTTCGAATCAGGCGGAGATTACACCCCTCAGAATTATGGGTTCGAGATCTCGGACCGAGTGATAGACTTCATCAGACAAGATCCGGCACGCGCGATGTTCGACTATCTCGCGTTCGGTGACGAAGCGACGCGGCTCGAGGCCGTGCGACGCTACAGCGCAGGTTCCGCCGATCTAATCACGCGCATCGAAGCCCGGCGCGGCCTTGTCGCAAAAGAACCACTTGCGATGAGAAGACGCGCCTACGGGGCCAGGCTGATCATCGACGAGCTCGACTTCATCTTTGCGACGGCGCGTAATCTTGGTCTTAGCTGGTCGACTGTCCACGACATCGGATCATCACTCGTGCGCAGCATGGCCGTGGACATTCCGGTGCTCAACGTTGAGCGGGAATTGGTCGTTCGGCTTGAAGACCAGGGCAGGGCAATTTCCGAGAACGATCTACGGGACATGATGGCCTTTATGACCGTTCTTCCGCTGGCAGACATAATTGTCGCGGAGAAGCAGTTCGTGAATCTGGCCCGCCAGGCGCGGCTCGACGAGCGCTATGGCACCGTATTGATGACCTCAGTATTTGATTTTTGAGCTTCGCAAGTGAACGTCTATTATTCTGTCTCGCTTCCGTGCTGCCAGAAATTGCAGCTGAAATTGTTGAGATAACGGTCACGCCCCGAAGTCTTCACCACGAAATGCTCCGGGATCGTGGCAGCGTCTCCGCCCTTCTGGAGAAATTCGCGCACGGCGTTAATCGCGAGCATCCGTAAATGCTCCCAATGCTGAAAGAGAGTATCCTGTCGTTCTTGCTCGAGCTTAGCAGCGCTGGGTTTGCGCTTCGGCTGGCGCTGCGGAAGCGCATAGTCGGTACGCATGTCGACCTCGTGGATGAACGTAATCGTCCTGAAATTCCACGAATCCTCTGGTTTAAGTCGCCAGTCGAAACGAACCCGCGCTTCAAGGTGCTCGGTGAGCCGGTTGGGCGTATGGATTATCTCATCAACCCTGAATAGCTGCCGCTCTCGATCCTCCTCGTCCGCCCGCTTAAGCATCGCGCGCACCGCTGCACTCAAGTCGCGGCCAGCCAACCATGCGCGACCGCGCATTTCCTCGCGCTTCTTCACCGATTTCGCCTTGGCATAGTCGGTAAGTACGCGGTCGAAGGCGCGCAGCCGATTGGCGACAAAGGCGCCGCAATTGGAGAGCTGAAGATCGTAAAGCGCCGTTATGCGCTGCTGCCACAGCGCCTCGTCGATGAGCTCCTCGAGCCTGCGAAGATCAACCGCGCGGAGCGCTGCCTTCTCATACTCCGTCAGATAGAGTGCGCTCATCGGCGTGGAACCCTTCTAGAAATTGACATCATCGTTAGCCGCGCGCTTGGGTGGCCTGGCGCTCCTTGCCCGACGCCGTGCACTCCGATCCACCATTCGGCACACTCCATCATGGGGGTAAGCTCAGGTGACAAGCACGTCGGGAGCCAGACAACTCCCATCAGGCAGCGATGGCGTGATCCTCTTGAAATCCAAAGGCGCGCGGCGTCGCGACCGCCTCACCTTCAAAGTTGCGCGTGATCTCAATGGCGATCAGGCTGTCGCCTGGAAAGGCGGGGCTGAGCTCCAGGGTTAGATAGTCGAACAAGGCTCGTTCATGGACGGCAATCACCACCTGCCGGTTCATACCCTTGGCGAGCGTCCTGAGCAGCGCCGCAAATTGTGCGGTATGAACATCGTCCATCGACTGCACCGGATCATCGAGCACCAGCCATGGCATGCGCACCGGCACCGACAGGTGAAGGGCGAGGAACAGTGTCAATGCGGCCGTATTGAGGTTGCCCTGGCTGAGCATCGCGCCGGGCGAGCCGGACGCCTTCCCTGAACGGTGGAGGGTTTCCAGGACGGCTTCCACTTTGCCACCGGCGCCGGATGGGAGCTTGAAGGCGGGCACAAACTGCTCGGATGGCGCCAGCCGGACGAAGAGATCGCGCCAGACCTTATTGAGCGACGTGCTGAAGACTTGCTTCACAATGGCAGAACGGACGATGTCGGCCGCTTCCGAAACCCTCTTGGCTTTGCCGCGGCAGGTATCGACCTTGGTCAGGGCCTGCTCGACCTGCTTTAGCCGCGCGGCCCGCAGCGCCCGTTCGGTCCGCTGATTCTGGATTTGCGCAAGGTCACGGATGAGGCCGTCCAGTTCCGACAAGGCATCCACGCGAAGGCCGTTGATGCGTTCGGCGTCGGCTACCTTGGCATCGGTAACGCGCACGGCCTCGGCCAAGGCCTGGTCGATCCCGGCAAAACTGCTCGGCGGCTGGCCGAGCGCTGCCAAGGTTGCAGCCTCAATCTCCGGGAGCATGGACACCGAGAGCTCATCACGGCGCCTTGCAAGGACCAGAGTCTGTCTTGCCGCGGCGGCCTCGGCTAAGAGCCGCGTCCCCTCGCCAGCCACGGAAGCCAAATCTCGAAGTTGCTGGGCGAGGTCCGTCATCTTGGCTTTGCGCACCGTATTCTCGGCAAGATCCTCAGGCGAGAGCTGTCTGTCGCCCGCACCGAGTAGGTCACGCTGCGCAATGCTCAGTCGGTTGCTTTCCTCTGCACGCTCGGTCGCCAAGGCCTGCAAGCGCCCCGCTTCGCTTGTCAGCGCGGCGATCTTGGCAGCGACATGGGCAGAAAGTGGCCCCGCATCCTGCTCGCCAAAGTCACGATCGCAGACCGGGCAGGTTTCCCCGGGGATATGCGGCACGACCCCTGCCAGCGCATTGGCGAGTGACTTCGCGTCCTCCGCTGCGCCGGATAGGTCCTTGTTCAGCTCCTCGATCCGGCTGGTGGCGCGCTGAACGACGGCGTTGAGACCGTTCACCCTCTCTACCGCCTGCGCGTGGGTCGTCAGCAGGCGATCGCACCGGGCTTCTTCGGCTGCCGCACGGCGCAAAGCCTCCACACGGCCCTTTTCAGGCCCGTCGTCGAGCTGGGGGACGTCGGGAAACAAGGCCCGAACCTCGGTGATCGCTTGGTCGAGTGCCGCGCCCGGACCCGAGCGCCACGCCGCATAGGCTTGGGCGGCGGCTTGGTCAGTCCGTTCCTTCCCGGCTCGGTCGAGGCTTGCGTCCTTCGATGGCAGCGCCTGCCATCGTTCTGCCAGCCCGCGCAGCTCCGAGCGCTGGCGACTGACATCAGTCAATCGCCGATCGGATGTATGAGCCGACCGAAGACGCGTCTGAAGGTCGGCAAGGTCGGTCCCATCGCCCACCACCTCCGGCGCCTCATCTTGCGCGACCTCGGCCAAGCTCTGATTCAACCCAGCGCGGCGGTTCTCCGTCGCCCGTATCCCGTCGGCAATCGCGCCGTCGGTTTTGGTAATCTCGTCCTGCAACGACGCCTTCAGGGCTTCGAGCCGCCGATAGTCCGGAACGATCCGGCGAACGCGGCCGACATGGAATGCCGGTTCGAGCCCATCGACCAAGGCGTCGAGCGGATCGAGGCCGAGCAGCTCCTTCACGAACAAGGTCAGCTGCGAACTGCCGTCGGTCTTCTGATCGTCATAGAGCTCAAGCAGCCGCCCAAGCGTCGCCTGGGGCAAATAGCAGCGCTCAGCAAAGAATCGCCCCTGGCGCGGCTCGAGCAAGGGAGTGGGCGTGAACTACGAAAGCCTCTTTGCCGACCTGCGCAACTGGCCGTGGTATGCTGACGACATCCGCGTGAAATGGGCGCGCTCTTTCTGGCAATCCGGCGACCTCACTCCCG
>Ga0209382_10010365_pt1 | contig 11611 bp, 7 predicted proteins | sample SoiMetdeltSBSDD5_FD_187599 | JGI IMG/M metagenome (GOLD analysis project Ga0209382, IMG submission 187599) | Bulk soil microbial communities from a Populus tree surrounding site in Tennessee, USA - Soil MetaG P. deltoides SBSDD5 (SPAdes) (version 2) | ecosystem: Environmental > Terrestrial >...
GTCGAGCGGTGAGGATCGCGATCGTGATCATCGCGCTGTGCGCCGCCGCGCCGGCCGGCGCCGACCCGCTCGACGAGATGGGCTTCGGCAGCGCCGCCAGCGGCCAGGCCGGCGCCCGCACCGCGTCGGCGCGCGGCGCCGAGGCCGCCCACTACAACGCCGCCGGCGTCGCCCTCGGCGACCACCCGGCGGTGCTCGCCGGCTGGGGCTACGGCGCGATGCGCCTGCAGATCAACGACCGCGACGCCCAGGTCCTCGACGCCCGCGGCACCCGCCTCGGCCTGGCAGTGCCGATCCCGCTCGGCCTGGGCTGGAAGCTCGGCGTCGGCATGGCGCTCTACCTGCCCGATCAGTTCCTGGCCCGGGTCCAGCTGATCCCGACCACCGAGCCGCACTTCGTCCTCCTCGACAACGATCCGCACCGGGTCGTCGCCGAGCCGGTGGCGGCCCTGTCGTACGAGGGCCGCTTCGCGATCGGCGCCGGCGCGTCGATCCTCGCCGACGCCGAGTCCAAGCAGATCACCTTCGACGTCGGCATCGAGGGCGGCGAGAAGGTGGGCGAGGCCGCCCTCGACATCGAGCTGCCGGTCCGGGCCGCGCCGATCATCGCGGCCTGGGTGGCGCCGCACCCGCGGGTCCGGCTCGGCGCGCTCTTCCGCGGCGAGCTGTCGCTCGATCTCACCCTCGACATCCTCGCCAACGTCCAGGTCGCCGGCGTCGTCACCGGCGACGCGCTGGTGTCGATCCGGGCCGCCAACTACTTCACACCGGCCAAGGCCACCGCCGGCGTCGCGGTCGACGTCCTGCCCGACCTGACCCTGTCGGCCGACGCCACCTGGCAGCACTGGTCGGGGCTCGGCACCGGCGTGCCGGACCTGCGCGTGCTGGTCGCCCTCGACATCACGCCGCCGCTGGTCGCCAGCACGGTGCCGCCCGCCGAGTTCACCGACACCGTCTCGTTCAAGGCCGGCGCCGAGCTGCGCCACCGCGGCCGGCGCACCCACTGGGCGCTGCGCACCGGCGCCGGCTGGATCCCGTCGCCGGTGCCGCCGCAGACCGGCCTCACCAGCTTCGCCGACGGCGATCGCCTGATCGCCGCGGTCGGCGGCGGCGTCGTCCTCGCCGACTGGGCGCCGCTCCTCACCCGGCCGGTCGATCTCGATCTCGCGATCGGCTGGCAGCACGTCGCCCACCAGCTGACCCGCAAGGACGCGGCGATGTTCCCCGGGCAGGCGTTCTCGTCGGGCGGCGACATCCTCCAGGCCTCGCTCTCCACGACGGTGCGATTCTGATGCGCAGCCCGCTCCTCCTCGCCGTCATCGTCATCTCCTTCGTTGGCGCCTGCGGCCTCACCCCCGGCGATCCGTTCACCGGCAAGCGGATCGGCGACGGCATCGCGCCGTGGACCGATCTCGGCCCGGTCCAGCTTTGCCTGGGCAGCAACTTCCTCGGCCCGCCCGACACCACCCCCGGCGGCTTCTGCGTCAGCCGCGCCAACGCCCTGTGCACCAGCGACCGCGACTGCCGGTCGCGCGAGAGCTGCGTCTGCGGCCAGTGCACGGTCGGCTACTGCAGCGCCGCCTCCGACTGCGCCGGCGGCCGGATCTGCACCTTCGCCGAGAACCGCTGCGACGTCGCGTGCGCCGACGCGTACGACTGCGCCCGCGACGAGGAGTGCTTCAACGGCACCTGCCGCGGCCGCTGCCTCGACGACGACGAGTGCCAGAGCGGCGAGGTCTGCAACTCGCTCAACTACTGCATCACCGTCGACTGCGCCTCCGACGCCAGCTGCGACAGCGGCGAGGCCTGCACCATCCAGCGCGTGCCGCGCCAGGCGCTCGAGCCCTCCGCCCTGGCCAGCGGCGAGGCGTCGACGGTGGTGCTCTGGATCGAGCTCGCCGATGAGGGCCAGACGGCGCGGCGCCGCATCTGGCGCGCCGAGTCGCGCGACGGCCGCCTGTTCCGGATCGATCCGGCGCGGCCGGTCCTCGACGACGGCCTCGACAACCGGGCGCCGTCGGTGGTCCGGACCCCGGACGGCTACGCCCTCTACTACGAGTGGAACGACGGCGCCGAGATCCGGGTCGCCACGTCGCGCGACGGGACCGACTTCGCCGACCCGGTCACCGCGCTGGTCGGCGGCGCCGGCCCCGGGGCGGTGCGCGCCCCGTCGGCGGTCGTGCTCCCCGACGGTTCGGTCGCGGTCTACTACCAGGTCGGCGACGGCGCCGCGATCGGCCTCGCCACCGGCCCGCTCGGCGGCGCCCTGACCGCGCGCGGCGGCGTCCTGACCCCCGCCGACATCACGGTGCCCCCGTCCGGCCGCGCCGCGCCGTTCTGGGATCCGGTGGAGGCGATCCGCAGCCCGCACGCGCTCGTGACCGACGGCGCCGACGGCCCGTCGCTGCGGCTCTGGTTCTCCGCCTTCGGCCACGAGAGCGCCGACTCGTACCAGTTCGGCCAGGTCCTCCCGATCCCGGCCAACCACTCGGTCGGCTACGCCCAGGGCTCGGTCGACGCTCCCGACCGGCTGGTGCCGTGGCCGTACGGCCCCGTGGCGGACCGCGTCGACGCGTTCCTCGACCACCGCGAGGAGCTGACGCCCGGCGTCGTGCGCCTGGATGGTGACGACGCCTACCTCCTTTACTACGTCGACGGGACTCCCGCGATGGGAGCCATGGGGGCGGCAGGGCCCTTCGTGATCGGGCGGGTAGGCGTCATGGGGAATGGTGCGTACGAAGCGACCACCGGGCCTTGATCGAGCACCCCGCCGGGCGGTATCGAATCCCTCCAGCCCGGGCCGGGAACGAATCGCCTTCGTTCGACGTTTTCTGGACGCGCCCCCTCGCCGCTCCCTACGATCGGCAGCCCGGCGTCATCCGTTCCACGAGGAATCCATCCATGGTCGCAGTCATCGGCAACGTGATCGCAGGTCTGCTCGCGGTGAGCCTCTTCACCGCCACGGTCCGGCTCAGCAAGTAGCAACTTCATGCCCGGCTGCGGCGACAGGTGCCGGTGGTGGCGGCGCGGCGACGCGCTGCAGCTGCGCCCTATCGCCGACGTTCCTCCCGCGTTGGCCGGCGAGCCAGGATAGACTGGGCCCGTGTCGGGGCGCACCACCGTGCTGCCGCGGGTGAGCCGGCCGCCTGCCTTCGAGGAGCTCGATCTCTCGGACGTCGAGTCGGTGCGCCTGCTCCTGCGCGGCGATTCCATCATCGACTGGCACCGCCTCGGCTTCGTCGACCACGCCGAGGTCGATCGCTTCCTGCGCCTGAACGAGTTCGATCCGGAGTCGGACGACGAGATGGCGCGGCTCGAGGAGCTGCGCCTCGACGCGGTCGACTACCTGACCCGGGTCTACAACTTCTCGATCCCGGACGGCGTCGCCGAGGAGGTCGCCGCCCGCGACCTGTTCCTCATGGCGTCGCGGCGCGGGCCGCACCAGAAGTGGGCGTGCGTCGTGCTCAAGGTGATGCACATCGTCCACCACATCGCCGGTCGCGAGGCGCTCCTGACCGTGTCGGTGTCCGACGACGCCATCTTCCGCGAGGTCGAGCTCAAGGTCGTCAAGGTGGTCGAGGAGCTGCGCGCGGTCGGCGCGCCGATCGCCGAGTTCGAGTGGAGCCGCAAGCCGCGCGACTCGCAGATCACCAAGCTCCTGGCCAAGCGCTCGACCCTGGCCGCCAGCATCTACGACAAGCTCCGCTTCCGCCTGATCGTCCCCAGCTTCGACGATCTGGTGGTGACCCTGGCGACGCTGACCCGCCAGCTGATCCCGTTCAACTACGTGGTGCCCGGCGAGTCGGTCAACCAGCTGGTCGACCTCGAGGACGTCCTGACCTCGACCGCCAAGATGCGCGACCTCGAGAGCCGCCTCCAGCCCGACGGCGACGGCCGCGGCCGCCAGGGCCCGTTCAACGAGTTCTCCGGCCCCGAGTACCGGATCATCAACTTCGTCTGCGACCTGCCGCTCCGCCTCGAGCGCCTCATCCCGCGCGACTCGATCCCTCCCGACATGAGCCACGTCGTGTTCGCGCTGACCGAGTTCCAGATCGCCGACAAGGGCACGGCCGTGAAGAACGAGCTCGGCGCCTGCAGCCACGAGGCGTACAAGGCGCGCCAGCACGAGAAGGTCAAGCTGCGCCTCCTGCGCGGCGAGGACGATCCGGTCGTCCCGGACTGACCTCGACGTCGCTCGCTACTGCGGATCGGACGCCGGCGCCGACTCGGGCGCCTGGTCCGGCGCGTCGCCGCCGATCGGCAGGTCCTTGTTGAACGTCAGCGTCTTGCCGGCGGTGATCGTGATCCAGTAGTCGACGCTCTGGTCGTTGACGACGAAGGTCAGCCGGTGCTTGCCCGCGGCGAGCGGGATCTTGCGGGGCGGGCGGATCGGCGTCGACTTGCCGGTGTCGACGTCGTCGATCAGGAGGCGCGCCCACGGGCTGGTGTAGGCGACCAGGAAGCCCTTGGCGGCGGCCTCGTCGTCGGCGGGCGGCGGCGGCTCCTCGCTGTCGTCGCCGCTGGCCGGCTTGATGGCGGCGTCGTCGGTGGCGGCCGCCTCCTTGGCCTTCCCGCTCGGCGCGGCGGACATCTCCACGGTCGGCGGCGGGTCGCCGCCGCTGCCGTCGCCGCCGCGGACGGCGTCGCGGTCGCGGTCGGAGGTGGAGCCCGGGTGCAGGCGGTGGGCAGACGCCGGAGGCGAGTCGGCCGGCGGCGCCACCGTGGGCGGCTCGGTCGGCGCCGGCGGCGCGACCGGCGCGATCGGAGCCGTCGCCACCGCGGCCGGGCCGAGCTCGCAGTGGATGGTCGCGGTGTCGCCCGCGGCGACGTCGACGTCGCGGGTGCACGGCGAGGCGCCGGCGCGCTCGACGCGGATCTGGTAGCGGCCGGCGGCGAGGCGGTCGAGCTGGAGGCGGCCGTTCTCGAGGGCGCCGCGCTTCTGATCGTTGACGAAGACGTCGGCGGGCGCGCCGTCGCCGACGGTCACCACCACGGCGCCGACCGCGGCCGCGACCTTCGGCGCCGAGTCGCTGAAGATCACGAAGCGGCCGACGGCAAAGGCGGTCAGGACGGCGGCGGCGATGCCGACGCCGATCGCGACGTCCTTGCCCAGCGACGGGCGCCGGGTCCCGGTCGCGGTCGCCACCGACGCGGCGCGCGGCCGCGGCGCGAGCGGGTTCGGGCCGGTGCCCAGGCTGGCCACCGGCGAGCCGCCGACCGGCGTCGTGGCCGGGGTCGCGGCGAGGTTCGGCGGCATCGCGGCCGGCGTGCCGATCGCCATCGCGGGCATGCCGAGGAGGGTCTTGGTGACCGGCGCCGCGGACGCCGCCATCGGGACGGCGGCCGCGCGACCGCCGGCGGCGGCCCCGGCCGACGGCATCGGCGGCACCGGGCTGCTCGCGGTGGAGCGCCCGACGCGCATCGCCGCCGGGGGCGACGGCGGCGTCGCCACGCCCGGCGGCGCATCGGTCAAGGCCGGCACCTGGCCGGTCTGGCGGACCAGCACGTTGGGCAGCGGCGGCTCGTCGCGGGTCGACGCCCGCGGCAGCTCGGCCTCGGCGATCTCGCCGTAGATCGACGTCGGCAGCTCCGCCTCGAAGTCCGGCTCGCTCTTGCGCGCCTCGTCGATCGTCCGCTCGTCCTCGGACACCAGGTCGTCGAACTGCGGCGCGCCGAGCGTGGTCGGATCGTCGGCGGTGCCGGCCGGCCCGAACTGCTGCAGCACGTCGACGCGCGCCTTCGCCGCCGGCACGCCGGCGATGAGGCCGTCCTTGCCGAGCTTCTTGTAGCTCTCGAGCTGCTGGCGCTCGCGCCCGATGTCCTGCGCGAACACCTCCTTGACCCAGGTGGCGAGCGTCTTGGGCGTGTACAGCCCCTCCTGGCGGCGCAGGAAGCCGACGAGATCGGCGTGCAGCTCGCTGCACCACTGGTAGCGATCCTCGACGTCCTTGGCCAGCGCCTTGAGGATGATCGCCTCGACCTCCTCGGACAGCGCCGGGTTGAGCTTGCGCGGCGCGGCGATGTCGACGTTGCGGACCTTCTCGAGGGTGGCGAAGTCGGTCTCGCCCTGGAACAGGCGCTCGCCGGTGAGGCACTCGTACAGCATCGTGCCGAGCGCGAAGACGTCGCTGCGCCGGTCGAGCGGCAGGCCGCGCACCTGCTCCGGCGACATGTATCCGAATTTTCCCTTGAGGACCCCGGCGACCGTCCGCGAGCTGCGGGACGCGGCCTTGGCGATGCCGAAGTCGATCAGCTTGACCTCGCCCTCGTACGAGATGAGGACGTTCTGCGGCGAGCAGTCGCGGTGCACGATCTCGAGCGGCCGCCCCATCGCGTCGCGCTTGCGGTGGGCGTAGTCGAGGCCCTCACACACCTTGGCGAGCACGTAGCACGCCATCGGCACCGGCATGATCTGCTTGAGCTTTCGCAGCCGGTTCTGGATCTGGAGCAGGTCCTTGCCCCAGATGTACTCCATGGCGATGAAGTGGGCGCCGTCGATGCGGCCGAGCTCGAAGATCTGACAGATGTTGGCGTGCGTCAGCTGGCCGGCGATCTTGGCCTCGTCGATGAACATCTTGATGAAGTCGCGGTCGTCGCCCATCGAGGGCAAGATCCGCTTGATCGCGATGATCTTCTCGAAGCCTTCGACGCCATAACTCTTGGCCTTGAAGACCTCCGCCATCCCGCCGACGCTGATGCGGTCGAGCAGCAGGTATTTTCCGAAGGGCACAGGCTGCCGCACCGAAAAAAATGGTACCGGGGAGGAACGGCGATCACAACCGCCAACGGGGGAACCTGCCCGGGGGACAGCGACGACAGTAGACCTTTGCCATCACGCCCTGGGGGGTGCGGCCCCCGAGCCCCTGAGATAGGGGACGCGCGGTAGGTGAACCAGCGACCGACTCCCAGCTAGAACTGTCCCCCCACCACCACGAGCCCGCCCGCCTCGATCGGCACCACCTGGATCTGGGTCCGATCCGCCTCGCGCCGGTACTGGTAGGTGCCGACGAGGCCGTCGATCACGCCGTACGCGTAGAGCGCGATGAGGGCGCCGCCGGTGACCCAGTTGGCCGCGCGCAGCCGCTGCGCGCCCTCGGTGTGGTCGCCGCAGGTGCGATCGTCGGCGGAGCACCAGCGGCGCAGGAAGACGAAGCTGGTGATGTTGGCGGCGGCGAGCACCACGCCGCCGCCGCCGATCGCCCACGCCTTGCCGCGGTCGCCGTTCTGGATCTGCCCGAACGGCGGCAACAGGTTGAGCGCCAGCGAACGGCGCGGCCGCGGCCGCAGCGCGCGCAGCTCGGCGGCGTGGCGGGCGCGGACGTCCTCGAAGAAGGTCAGCGCCTCCGGCGGCGTCACCGCTGGATCGAGGCGGGCGTCGAGGTCGAGCTTCATGTACGCGAGCAGCTCGCGCTCGGCGTCGGCGAGGCGGCCGAGGAAGAAGGCGGCGAGGCCGAGGATGCGATGCGCCTCGGCGCGGTCGGCCGGCTCGAGCGGCGGCGTCAGCGCGCGCGCCAGCTGCTCGGCGCGCTGCCAGTCGCCGGCGCCGAGCGCGGCGTTGGCGTCGCGGAGGAGGCCGGCGGTGTCGGCGGCCGCGGGACCGGCCAGGGCGAGCACCGCGAGGGCGGCGATCGCGATCCGCGCGCGCATCATCGCGCCCCCGCCCGCAGCGCGCCGAGGCGCGGCGCGACGATGTCGACGATCTGGCGGCCGACGTAGCCGGCCATCGCGGCGTCGCCGTCGCTGCGGCCGCCGACCAGCGTGTCGGTGTGCACGACGCGATCGAAGGCGACGCTGCCGTGGTCGTAGACGCGGACGCGCGCCCGCGCCCGCGCCACCGGCACGCCGAGGTTGGCCGGCTCGAGGGCGAGCACCTCGACGTGGATCGCCAGCGGCGCCGACGCCGACAGCGTCTGCAGCGCGCGCGCGCCCGCGTCGGGGACGCGCCGCGCGCCGTAGCCGAGCCGACCGGCGAGGGCGCCGGCGACGCCTGCGGCGTCGACGAGGCCGGGCTTGCCGACGCCGGCGACCAGGGCGGCGCGATCGTCGAGCGGCGGCGCGGGGACCGGCACCACCGCCGGCGCCGGCGCCGCGGCCACCGGGGGCCGCGCCCTGGCCGCCTCGGCAGCCTCGATGGCGGCCAGCTGCGTCCGGACCTCGGGCAGGAGGCGCGCCGCGAGATCGGCGGCCGCCTTGTCGATCGTGGTCAGCGAGCTCGCCCGTGCGCTCAGGGTCGCCACGACGGCGCCGCGCACCGGGTCGCGGACCCGGATCTCGAGGACGATGGCGCCGCCCTCGGCGCGCGCGATCTTGCCCTCGACGACCAGGCGCGCCCGCGACGGCACCGGCACGGTGGGCGCGACCACGACGACGTCGATCTGCCCGGCGCCGAGGGCGCGCGCGATCTCGGCGGCGACCGGCTGGCCGTACAGCTTGAGCCGGGCCTCGGCGGTGAGCGGGTGCATCGCCACGACCTGGCGCTCGCGGGCCGGCTGCGCGCCGGCGGCCGCGGTCAGGCCCGCCAGCAACGCGCTGGCGACGAGGAGACGGAGGAGCACCGACCCATCGTAGCGCGGCGGATCGACGCCGAGGTCGTGCCCGGCGCGCCGATCGCTCGTGCCGCCGCGCTTTACCGCCTGGCGCGCGCCCGGGCCGGCGCTGCGGTCGGCCGCGGCACCGGCAGCTGGTAGGCGCCGCTGTCATTGCTCAGCACCCGCACCAGCGGTCGGACGCTCTGCGGTCCCGAGCAGTACTTGCAGAACAGCGAGACCACCGCGCGCGCCACCGGCTGGCGCTCCGGCGTCGACAGCTGGCCGGCGACCGGCGTCGCGCCCGGCAGGATGAAGTCCTCGAAGGCCTCGCCGGTCACGACGTGCTCGCGCTGGGCGCCGCCGTGGGTCGAGCGCGGATCGATGACGAGCAGGTCATAGCTGCCACCCGGCGCCAGCGGCACCGCGACGTTGCCGCTGGCGTTGGTCGCGTACGACGGCACGGTCAGGCTCGCCGCGGCGAGGGCGCCCTTCGGGATCGCGCGCACCTGGATGCCGGGCAGGCCGTGCTCGGCGTCGTCGATCGCGTGGACGTGGATCGGCACCTCGAGGGCGGCGTCGAGCAGGCTCGGCACGGCGCCGCCGGCGCCGAGGGCGACCACGGCGAGGTTGCCGCGCACCGGATCGATCACCGCGCTCAGGCCGGCGACCGCGGGCAAGAGGAACGGCGGCACCGCGCCGTCGGCGCCGGCCTCGACCTCGACCAGCACCTCGCCCGAGGCGTGAACGACCTTGCCGCCGCCGCCGTCGTCGACGTCGGCGGCGACCGGGATCGTCCCGGCGAAGGTCACCCGCGCCGCGCCGGCGACGTACTGGCTGGCCGCGCGGTCGTAGGCGCGGACGACGACGCCGCTGACCGGGCGAACGACCAGGCTGGGCCGGTAGCGGATGGCGAGCTCGCGCCCGGCGTGGACGGTCATCGCGGCCTCGAGGCGGGGCAGGCCGAGATCGTAGGGCGGGACCACGGTCAGCGTGGCGGGCGAGCCGTCGGCGGCGATGTGGCCGCGGACGGTGAAGGCGCCGTTGCCGTCGGTGGTGTCGACGGTGGTCGGCACGCCGTCGATGCGCAGCATGACGGTGGCGCCGACGAGGCGGTCGCCGGCGAGGTCCTCGACGAACCCGCTGATCGGATCCGAGGCCGGAACCTCGATCGTCGTCGCCTGCTCCCAGGTCCACTGGCCGATCCGGAACGGCGCCAGCTCGCGGTCGCCGGTCGCCTGCGGCACCACGAGGAGGTCGTGCTCGCCGCTCAGCACGCGCGCCGCGAACCGGCCGCTCGCGTCGGTGAACGTCTCGACCGACAGATCCTCGTGGTCGATCGGCGTCGCCCGCACGTAGGCGGCGACCGGCGCCTGCGCGCTGTCGACCACGACCCCCTCGGCCAGGTTGCCGCGCTCGAGGGTATAGTCGTAGCCGCTGGCCGACAGCACGTCGCCGGGCAGCGCCAGGTCGCGCTCCTGCGGCGGCACCTGCTCGGTCATGGTCGGGACCATGCGCAGCTTGAAGATGGTGCCGTCGCCGGCGACGGCGAGGGGGAAGAGGCAGCCGCTGTTCGCGAAGATCGTGTAGTCGCCGGGCTGATCGACGACGAACCGGATCGCGGCGCGGTCGGCGTCGGCCAGCTGGAACGGCCGCGGCCGCCCGTCGGGACCGAGCACCTGCCAGTCGAGCACCTCCAGCGGCTCCGGGATGCGCGCGACGACCTCGTTGTGCGCGCCCGCCACCGGCTGCGCCGGCTCGAAGTCGAGCCGCCCCAGACACGGCGGCGGTAGCGGCGCGTCGGGGCCGCCGCCGTCGCCGGGCACGCCGCCGTCGGGGTAGCTGCCGTCGTCGCCGCCGTCGAGGCCGGCGCCGCAGGCGACCGCGAGCAGCGCCGCCGCGATCGCGACCGGCCAGGTGGGGATCGATCGCCTCATCGGATCTCGGCCCTCCAGGTGAAGCGCTGCAGGCAGCCGTCGCCGCCGATCGAGCAGGTCGGCGCGGCGGCGTCGCACGGCAGGGTGCGCGCGACCCGGTCGGACACCTCGACGCGGATCTCGACCTGCGCGCCTGGCGCGTAGTGGCTCGGCACCAGCACGAAGTCCGGCCCGTCACCGGCATCGACGAGGGCGCCGCCGGCCGGGCTGGTCGCGAACCAGTGGAACTGCGCCTGCGTCGGGCGATCGTCGCCCGGATCCGGGTCGGGGAACGGATCGAGATCGTCGACGGCGCTCTCGACCACGAAGCGCCGGTTGCTGCTGACGATCAGCGTGCCGGCGTCGGCGGCCGGGTCGCGGCGGTCCAGGCAGGCCGGCTGGTCATCGCCGACCGTCACGGTCAGGCGCTGGTGGGCCGTGTGGTGCAGCGGATCGGTGGCGTCGACGTCGAAGCGGTAGCCGCCGGCCTTGTCCGGGACGAAGCTCCACTCGTAGCGGCCGGCTGCCGGCGAGGTCTCCGGCAGCGTCGTGAGCTCGAGCTCGTTGCCCATCGGATCGCGCACCGTGGGATCGACCGCGATGGCGTCGCCGTGATCCTCGAGGTCGCTGACCGTCGCCGACACGGTGACCGCGATCCCGGGCCGGAACAGGCCGGCGATCGACGACTCCGACGACAGCGATACGGTGGGCTCGGTGTCCTCGACGGCGAACAGCCGCTCGACCGGCGGCGCCGCCGCGCGGTAGTGGTCGCGTCCCTCGAGGCGGACCTTGATCGCCTGGACCGGCGCGCCGAGGTACTGGTCGGGGACCATGGCCGTGAGCTCGTCGTACGTGGTGTCGACGAAGGGGGTCTCGTCGCAGGTGGCGCCGTCGGCGGTGCAGGTGAACGCCCGCCAGTGCAGATCGACGCCGGGCTCGTCGTCGTGGACGAGCGCGGTGAAATGCGCGGTCTCGTTGCGCTTGACCATCCCGATGTGGCGGATCTCGAGAGACGGCCGCTCGTTGATCGGGTCGGTGTAGAAACACCCGATCAGAGGTACCGCGACGACGGCAGCGGCGATCCGCATCGCAGACGGTTGTGCTGCAAGTGGACGGCCAGCCGCAAGGCCTTGTTCCGGCTGGCCGCGGTTTGCCGCCGCCGGCGAATTC
>Ga0209382_10010368_pt1 | contig 11608 bp, 14 predicted proteins | sample SoiMetdeltSBSDD5_FD_187599 | JGI IMG/M metagenome (GOLD analysis project Ga0209382, IMG submission 187599) | Bulk soil microbial communities from a Populus tree surrounding site in Tennessee, USA - Soil MetaG P. deltoides SBSDD5 (SPAdes) (version 2) | ecosystem: Environmental > Terrestrial >...
AGCCGCGGCGAGCCCCGCGGCGATCTGTGCGCCGTAGTCGATCGCCTTGCGTGGCGCCAGCGGACCGTCAGCGAGCAGGTCGCGCAGCGTGCGGCCATCGAGCAGTTCCATCACCGCGTAGGCGACGCGGCACCGAGCAGGTCGAGGATCTCGTACGCGCCAATTCGACTGCCGGGCTGGGCCGCCATGCGGTGCGGCCATTATAGGTGTGAGCGCTCCGCCATCCTCCAGGCGCCTGGCGCCATCACTTCGCGCCTGCGGCGTGTGCTTGCGTCGAGACTGTCTAGACAGTACTGTCCATGCGTGCACGACCCGCGCTCCTGCGGGTTTCCAGTTGCACGACGGAGGCTGAGTACACCATGGCGATAGGGATTTACTTCTCACCTGCCGCGATGTCCGCGGCGCAATACGACGAGTGCATCAAGCTGCTGCGAAAGGCTGGGGCCGGCAACCCGCCCGGCCGGGCGTACCACGCGTCGTTCGGGCCGAAGGACAAGCTGATGGTGTTCGACGTCTGGACATCACAGGCGGCCTTCGACAAGTTTGCCAAGACGCTGATGCCCGTTTTGCAACAAATCGGGCTGGATCCCGGTCAGCCAAGCGTGATGGAGATGCACAAAGTCATCGTCCCGTCGCCGAAAGTCGCGTCCGCCAAGAAGCGCGCGAAGACAACCCCAGCGCGCCGGCGAAAGCGTTAGCTACGGCGAAAGCGCTGTGAGCAATAGTTGTAAACTAGTTGTCAGCCGCCCCATCAGTTCTAAGACGATCTCAAAAACACCCTCATTCACTTACAGAGCTCACGTTGGGGAACCGCGCCATGGCCCTGCTGCCTCGATGCGCGGCCAGTAAGCGACACAGTTTACGCGGCCAATTTCGGCCGCCTCTTCCAGAGGATACATATGCCTACCAAAGGTACGATCAAGCGCATCACTGACAAAGGCTTCGGCTTCATCGCCACGCCTGACGGCACCGAATATTTCTTTCACCAGTCCGCGTGCACGAGTACGCCATTCGATTCCATGCGCGAGGGGCAGACTGTGACGTTCACCATCGGCCAGGGGCCAAAAGGCCCGCGCGCTGAGAACGTCGTTCCGGCCTAACTGCTCAACAGTTGAACCCCCGATAGCCTCGCAGGACATCGGGGTTGGAGTCCTTCGTTGTCGCGCCCAGAGCCGCCGAGGCCGGTTGTGCGCGCAGCCTGCGTGGTCGCGTTAGGCTAACGGCATGAGGATTCCGTGGCGCTTGGCGTTGAAGGCGATTCCCTGGAGCACGATCCTGGCGAATGCGCCGGCCATCCTGCGGTCGGCGAACGCGATGCTGTCGGAGACGAAGGTCCGCTCGGGTGCGGCCGCGTCTCGAAACGACGTTCAGGCGCTTGCCGATCGGATCGCGGTGCTGGAGCAACGCGACAGAGATACCGCGGAATTGCTCACGCGTATCTCCGCTCAGGTCGCGGCGCTGACCACGGCTGGCGAGGTGCTCGAGGCACGCGCCCGCTGGCTGCTCGCGATGGCCGTCGCGGCGTCGGTGACTTCTGTTCTGGCGTGCGGCCTGGCACTGTTTGCTCGATAGTCATCGCCAGACCGCGGGCGAGCGATCCACCTCGCCCATTCCAACTAGCAGCTCCCGGGTGCTGGTGCCGTCTCGGAGGCATCAGAGGATTACACTACTCCTGCGTCACGCTCCGAAACTGCAGGGGTTGAGCTATGAGCGATTCCACCCAGACCGTACCGGGTGAATCCGATCCCAGGCAGGCCTTGAAGGCGGTCGCACTCCGCCTCGCCCGCGAACGCGTCACCGACGCGCGACCGCTTCGTGATGTGCTCAAAGTCGTCACCGAGATCGCCGCAGCCGCGCTGCAGGTGAAGCGTGTCAGCGTCTGGTTCTTCGTCGACGAACCTCGCTCGATTCGCTGCGACTATCTCTACCAACCCGATCGCGGCAATATCTACGAAGGCGCGATCCTCCACGCCCGCGATTTTCCAGTCTATTTCAGCGTGCTGGAGAGCTCGCGCGTCGTGCGATTCGTCGACCGGGGCGGCGATCCCATGTCGGAGGAATTCCGTGCGTCGTATCTGTCGCCACTCGGAATCACGGCGATGCTCGACGCGCCGATTCTCCAAGGCGGCGACATCATCGGCATCGTCTGTCACGAGCACGTCGGCAGCGCCCGGGAATGGACCGATCCCGAATGCGAATTTGCGGCATCGGTCGGCGACATCGTCGCTCGTCTCTACGCGGAAGCCGAACGGCTGCGCGCCGAGAGCGCGCTCGAAGCGCAGCAGACACGTCTGGCGGAACTACAGCAGTTTGGAGAGATGGGCCGGCTTGCTGCGGGCGTGGCGCACGACTTCAACAATGTGCTGAACGTGATCTACGCCTACGTCGACCTGATTGCTGACGCCGGCGGCCGCAACCCGGAGGTAAACCGGTTGGCGGCCGAGCTCGCCAGCGTCGCCGATCGCGGCCGTGAGCTGACCCACAAGCTGATGACGTTAGGGCGCGTCGACGTGCAGCGTCCGCGCGTCGTCAGCCCCGCGGACGTCCTCAACGACTCGTTGCCCCTGCTCCGCGGCGCCGCCGGACCACGCGTGCGGGTGGAGACCCACGTTCCCCCGCACGTCAGCCGCATCTTCATCGATCCCGTTCAACTCGAGCGCGCTGTCGTCAATCTCGTCGTCAACGCCCGCGACGCGATGCCAGCCGGCGGCGTTGTGACCGTGGAGCTCCGAGAAGAAAGCGTGGGCCACAGCCCTGACCGCCAGAGCACCTTCGTCGCGCTCGAAGTGAGCGATACCGGAGTCGGCATGGACACAGAGACACGCGCGCGCATGTTCGAGACGTTTTTCAGCACGAAAGGCACGAAGGGACACGGCCTCGGCATGTCGATCGTCAACCAGATCATCACGCTGGCTGGCGGCTTCATTCAGGTCGACAGCTACCTGGGAAAAGGCACGAGCGTTCGCTTGTACTTGCCGAGCATCGCCTGAAGCCATTAGTGCCATTGTGCTATTCCACTAGTTCAATGACTCTGATACGTCTAGGCGCGTGCCAGGACGGTTCCGCATCGATCGCGCGAGCCCGCTTCCGGTCTACGTGCAGCTGGTCGAGCAGATCCGCCTGCTCATCCGCCGCGGCGCGCTGAGCGCGGGCGACCCGCTCCCGACCGTGCGCGAGCTCGCCGTCGCGCTCGGCATCAACGCGAACACGGTCACACGCGTGTATCGCGATCTCCAACAAGAGGGGCTGCTCCGGCTCGAGCGCGGCCTCGGAACCTTTGTCACATCGCAGCAGCGCCAGCCGACGCTGGTCGATCGCGACTATCAGCGCATCGTCAAGCGCACGAGGGAACTGGTCGCGCTCTGCCGGGAGTCGGGGATCACGGCGCGGGAGCTCGCGCAACTGGTTGACGGCGTCTGGAAGGAGGTCGATCGTGAAAGGTAGAGGGAATCCCATCGCCAATCTGATCATGCTCGTCACCGCCATCGTTGCGCTCGCCGTCTGGCTTGCCGGCGGCGCGGTGGGCGCGATCGCGATCTTCGCGTTCGGCATCTACGTCGGCCTGTCGCCGCGGCTGCTGAAGGAATGGGAGCGGGGTGTGCTCCTGCGACTCGGACGCTACAAGCGGGTGCTCGGTCCGGGCATCAACTGGACGTTCCCCGGCTTCGACCGGCTGGTCGCGACCGTGGACATGCGCATCCGCTCCACGCCTTTTCAGGCCGAGAAGACGCTGACAAAGGACACGGTACCCGTCAACGTCGATGCCGTGCTGTTCTGGGTGGTCACCGACGCCAGGAAGGCGATCGTCGAAGTCGAGCACTACGCCGCCACCGTGAGCTGGGCGGCCCAGACGACGCTCCGCGACGTGATTGGGCACACGGAGCTGGTGCGCATGATCTCGGACCGCGAGCAGGTCGATCACCAGTTGCAGGAGATCATCGACGCGAAGACCAGCGACTGGGGCATCACCGTGCAGTCGGTCGAGGTCCGCGACGTTCGGCTGCCCGCCATACTCGAGGACTCGATGAGCCGCAAGGCCCAGGCTGATCGCGAGCGCGAGGCGCGAATCATCCTCGCCCAGTCGGAGCTCGTGGTAGCCGACGAAATGCAGAAGGCGTCGGCGGTCTATCGCCGCGACCCGATTGCACTGCGGATTCGCGCGATGAACATGACCTACGAGTCGATCAAGGAGCGCGGCGCACTGATGGTCGTGCCGAGCGACATGGTCGGCTCGATGGGTGGGCTCGCCGCATTCGCTCCGGCGGCGTTCGAACAAAACACCCCGCGCCTCCCCGACAGCGCACCCGACGAGGCTGACACGTGATGGACCTCTGGGCCCTGCGCCGCCTCGTCAGTCAGCGGTCGCTGAAGTCATGCCGCCTCGAGTTCGAGGATCGGCCGCTCGAGGACGCGTCGCTCTTCCCGCTGTTTGACGAGGAAGGGCGAACTCGGATGGTGATGATCACGGCCGAGGAAAACGCGCGCATCATGCTCGCCGACTGGGCACCTGGCTTGTTCGTGCGCGACTGGCCGTGGCGAAATCGCCTGCGTCTGCGATTCACCGATCTCGACGACGCCTTGGTGTGGGACGAGGAACGCCTTGACGACCTGTGGCACTTCGATCCCTGGTGGGTGCTCGGCGAAGAGCGGTATCAGGGTCACGGCTCCGTGCCCGGCCTGCGGCGCACGAACATCCCCGGTTACGACTCGACCGTGTCCGACCTTGTCTTCAGTGCCGACCTGGAACGCGCCTCGTATGTGGTGAAGAAGGGGTCCGGTCACTCAGTGAAGGTCCGGCGGTTTACGGCGGACACGCTGGTGGCCATGGCCGGGCGCCGCCAAGCCACGCCCGAGCGGCCTCGCGCCACTGTTGCGGCCACCTGGCGGTTGCGGCCGCTCTGGCGCTTCCGGTAACGGGCTGCAGGCGCTCCTCAGATCTTCACCCGCGGTCGATGCGCGCCAGATCCGGATGACAGCTCGCGGATGAATCGGGACATGGTGCAGGTCTTCGTCACCGCGGAGCCCAACGATCCCGCGGTCTGGATGATCCGGCGTGGTCAGAACTTCTCGGCGCAGAATCCGATGACGAAAGCCGCCCTGCTGACGGCACTCCATGACAAGTACGGCAAGGAGACATTGACAGCGCGTAACGGATCGTTCCTGTATTGGATCTTCGATCAGAGCGGCCGGCTGCTCACCACCGCGGACGCTGGCCTGACGGCGTGCGACGGCAACATGTTCATCAACAATGTCCGTCAGGGACCCCCACCATCGCCGAATCCGCTCCAACAACTCTGTCTGCGCTCGTTCTTCGCAGTCACGGCGATGCTGAACAGCGGCGATGAGCAGCTCCTCCAGGCCTACACGATCGAACTGGTCAACCTGCCCTACGCGCTGGGGGCCGCGACGGCCACCGGGAACGCCAGGAACTCGGAAGCCGAAAAGGCAAGGAAGAATCTGATCGAAAAGGCCAATCGGAAACCGGACCTCTAAAGGCGCTCACCGTCCCCTGCCGAGGTAACGTGGTGCAGCACCTGCCGGTCAGCTAAAACGTCGCACACACGGACGAACTCTCCCACAACACAGACTCTTGATCGAATCGCTGCTTGTAAGCCGTCACGAGCTCGCCAAGGGTCGCACGCGCCACGACAGTGTCATCGTGGACGAGCAGCAGGACCTTGGCACGCTCGCGACCGATGCGGCCGTCGGAGCGTCGCCATTGCCCCTGCGCTTCCCACACCGTGAGTCCGTCTGGAAATCGGGGTGTCACTTCCTGTCGAAGAAAGGTGCGCCATTCGTCTTCGCTCACCCGTCCGGTTGGTCGCGTCAGGCCGAAGTAGAGCGTCGTGCGTACGTGGGCCGTGCCCTCGGGGCCGCACGGTGAAAAGGTGGGTCGCTGCCGTGCCGGTTCGTACGTCGTGTCGGCCTTGAGCCGGACTGCCGTGGCCGACGGGTCGGTCGCCCGTAGCGGTGCGAGGACCAGCAGAACGAAAGCGGAGACCAGGATTCGCATGACCGATGATACGGCGCTGCGAGCGATCTGGACTGTCGACGAGGTCCGGCGATTGAAGATGGCCGCGTCGAGGAGTAACCTCGACACGCCGATCATGTGTCCGGATTGGGTGCGATGCGTCGGAACCGTGAGGAACTGACATGACTCAGCCAGAGATTTCCAGCGTCATGCCGTTCTTCATCGTGCGGAGTGTCCCTGCAGCGCTTGCGTTCTATCGCGACCAGCTCGGGTTCGACATCGATTTTCAAGGGCCCGCCCCCGATGACATCTTCTTCGGTATTGTCTCGCGGGGCGGCGCGTCGATCATGCTTAAGAAAGTCGGTGTTGATCCGCTTCCCAACTACAAACGACACCCGTGGGCACGTTGGGACGCCTATCTCCACGTCCCTGATCCGGATGCATTAGCCGCGGAATACTCGTCGCGAAATATCGAGTTTTCTCAACCACTCAAGAACGACGATGATGGCTTGCGTGGATTCGAGCTCAAGGACCTTGACGGCTACGTCTTGTTTTTTGGTAGTCCTCATTCCTGAGCGCCACGTCAGACGCTCAGCGCGCCCTTGCGCCACGTCGCGGGAGGCGAGCCAGTTGCACGCTTGAACGCGCGGTTGAACGCGGCCTCGGAGTCGTAACCCACACGGGCCGCCACTTCCTGGATGTTGCGCGCGCCGTCGCGCATCATCTGCTTGGCCAGCTGCATCCGCCAGTTTGCCAGATACCGCATCGGGGCTTCGCCCACGAGGTCCGTGAATCGCTGCGCCAGCACCGAGCGCGACGCGCCGACCTCGCGTCCGAGATCGTCGACCGTCCAGTCCCGGGCGGGATCGGCGTGCATCAATTGCAGGGCCTTGCCGACGTACGGGTCGTTCAATCCGGCAAGCCAGCCGCCCTGATCGGCAGACAGCCGCTGCATGTACTCACGCAGGATCTCGACGAACATCAGCTCGGTCAGCCGTCCGAGAATGGCGGCATTTCCCGGACGGACGGTTCTCGCTTCGTTGACCGTGAACTTCAACGTCGTCCCCAGCCACGTTCCCGACCCCTGCGGCACCGTCGTGGGCCGCATACCGCCCGCATCGATCCCGTCGATCGCCGAGTAGTCATCGCGGCTGCGCACGAGCAGCATCGTCGGTAGCGCTTCACTGAGCGGACCGAATCGCTGATCGCAGTTCAGATAGCCGCAGACGAGACGCGACGTACGACCGCCGCCGCCAAACGACAGCTGCGGCGGCTCGTCGTGTTTGCCCGGCGAGAACACCGCCGACAGCGGTGTCGTGCTCGCGGCGTGATGGCTGCGCATGACGTGCTGATCGCCGCGCGGAAACACGACGACGTCGCCCGCCGCCATCGTCGCGATCGGATGGCGAGGACACACCACCTCACACGCACCGTCGACGAGGATATGAAAGAGGACGATGGACTCGCCCTGCGGCATGACGGCCGCCGCCAGCCTCTCGGGCGCTGGCGACTCGATCGCCCACGGTGACGAGAAGTCCGCCGTGAAGAACACGGCTCCCGACAAGCGCACGACTCGAAGCACGTCGGAGAGCACATCCACGTCAATTCTCTGGTGAGTGTCGGATCGAGGGCCGGAGCAACGGTCAAGGATTCCAGAGCGTCAGTCAACCCGTCAAGCGAATCCGGCGTCTCGGGCAAACCATCCAGCGCCGCAGTCATTGGACGCCGCGATTGTCGGAGCGACCATCGTCAACGCACCGAGTGCATTCACAGGAGCGAAGACGATGACGATGCTGACGCCTGATCCCACGTTCTACCCGTCGCCAACGATGGCCACGCAGTCGCCGCCCGAGCGACTCGCCTATCTCGCGCTGATCAATCCGTCGGGAACGGGACGCCCCGACGCGATCGGCGTCGTCGACCTCGATCCCAACTCGAACGGATACGGCCGCCTCGTCGGCCAGACCGACATGCCCCACGCAGGAGATGAGCTGCACCACTTCGGTTGGAACGCGTGCAGCTCCTGCCTCTGCCCATACGCGCCACATCCGCACATGGAGCGCCGCTATCTCGTCGTGCCGGGCATCAACTCGTCGCGCATTCACATCCTGGACACGAAGCCGGATCCGCGCCAGCCGCGGCTCGTGAAGACGATCGACGGCGAGACGCTCGCCAGACGCACCGGGTACTCCGCGCCGCACACGGTGCACTGCGGGCCGGAGGGCATCTACATGAGCGCGCTTGGCGCGCCCGACGGAAATGGGCCGGGCGGGACGTTCGTGCTCGACCCCGAGACATTCGACGTACGCGGCCGATGGGAGCTCGATCGCGGACCGCAGGAGCTCGCCTATGACGTGTGGTGGCACCTGGGCTTCGACACGATGGTGACGAGCACGTGGGGCACACCGAACATGGTGAAGGACGGAGTGAATCCCGAGCTCCTGCTCGGCGGGAAGTACGGAAGCCGATTGCACGTCTGGGACCTGCGCCGGCGGCGGCATCTTCAGGAGATCGATCTCGGCGCCGAGCAGCAGATGGTGCTCGAACTGCGCCCGGCCCACGATCCGAGACGCGCCTACGGGTTCGCCGGCGTCGTGGTGTCGCTGAAGGATCTGTCCTCGTCCGTCTGGTTGTGGTATCGCGACACGACAGGAAAGCACTCGAACGGATCGGAGGGTTCCTGGGCGGTCAAGAAAGTGATCGAGATTCCCGCCGAACCGGCGGACCCGGAGATGCTGCCACCGCTTCTCCAGGGCTTCAAGGCGGTCGCGCCGCTCGTGACCGACATCGATCTCTCGGTTGACGATCGATATCTCTACGTGTCGTGCTGGGGCACCGGGGAGTTCATCCAGTACGACGTCACCGACCCGTTCAATCCGAAAAAGGTGAGCTCGATCCGGCTTGGCGGCATTGCCAGCCGCGCCGCACATCCGAGTCAGCCCCGGCAGCCACTCAACGGCGGACCTCAGATGATCGAAGTCAGCCGCGACGGCTCGCGGGTCTACGTCACCAACAGCCTCTACACACCGTGGGACCGTCAGATCTATCCGGATGGCATCCGTGGATGGATGGCCAAAGTGAATGTCGAACCCCGCGGCGGTATGTCGATCGACCCCGAGTTCTTTCTCGACACCGGAGAGATGCGGCCCCATCAGGTGCGACTCGAAGGTGGCGACGCCTCCTCTGATTCGTTCTGCTACGCCTGATCGCAGAGGGAGGTCGTCATGGATTGGCAGGCGATGGTGTTCCTCGGCGCCTATCACGGCATCAACCCGGGCATGGGTTGGCTGTTCGCGGTCGCGCTGGGATTGCAGCAAGGCAGTGCGCGCGGTGTGTGGCGCGCGCTGCCGCCGATCGCGGCTGGTCACGCCGTGTCGGTCGGCGTCGTGCTCGTGACCGTCGGATTGGCGCAGGTGGTCGTGCCGCCCGACGCGCTCACCGTCCTCGTCGCGGCCCTGTTGATCGCGATGGGACTCTACCGCCTGCGGCGTCACCGCCACCCGCGGTTCGGAGGCATGCAGGTCGGCTTTCGCGACCTGACGGCCTGGTCGTTTCTCATGGCGTCGGCCCACGGTGCCGGACTCATGGTGCTGCCGTTCGTAATGCCGCGGGCGGCATCGCTGTCGGCGGCGGGTCACGGACACGCACACCACATCGCGCCGGTCACGAACGTCGTCACCGTGGGCGCGACGGCGATCGTGATCCACGCGATCGCGTACCTCGTCGTGATGACGCTCGCGGCGTGGGTTGTTTACCGGAAGCTGGGCCTCCACGTCCTTCGCACCGCCTGGTTCGACATGGACCGGGTGTGGGCAGCCGCGTTGGTGGTGACGGGCCTCTTCGTCCTCTTGCACTAGTTGAACGCTTCAATCACCCAAGACAGGAGGGTGTCATGCGCCAATCAGAAATCCAGTTCATTCGTTCGCAGGGGTTCGCAACACTCCATCCCGACCATCGCCTGTATGTCGCGTTGATGTTCCAACCGAGAACGATCGCCGGCGTGATGGCGCTGGGGCTCGTGCTTCAAAGCGCGTGGCTGTTTCTGGCGCTCTCGGCCGTGTTGTGGTGGGGCACGATCGTTCCGAGACGCAATCTCTTCGACGCGGCCTACAACTGCCTCGCGTATTCGCGTGGCCTGCCGCGAGTCCCGGTTGCGCCTGCGCCTCGACGCTTCGCGCAAGCAATGGCCGGGACGGTCGCGCTCGTCATCGGGGCAGCGTTGCTGGTGGGCGCAACGCGAACAGCCTGGTTCTTCGAAGGGCTTTTCACCGTCGCCTTGATCTCGGTCGTCGTGGGCCGAGTCTGCGCTCCGGCGAATCTGTATCTTCGTTTCATGGGGACTGCCCACCCCTCCGCGGCCGTGCCGCGGCGCGCGTGACGACGACGAGGCATCGAGGCGCCGCGTACCTTTTCAGTGCCTCGATGCCCCAGAGCGGTTCAACCGTGCAACGCGGGTCTCGCACTGGCTGGCATGGTTTTCAGAGACCGGAGCGACGAAAGCGCAAGGAAGATCGCGCCTAAGGTGACGACAGCGCCGCCCAGACCTAGCGTGGCCCTCAGGCCGATGATTTCACCCGCCAGGCCCGCGACAAGGACGCCCGAGAGCCGCGCAATCGAACGGAGGAATTCGGCGCTCGCGTTCACGCGGCCCATGAGGCCTGGCGGAACGATGGTCTGACGGAGGCTGACCTCGTTGATCATGAAGACCAGCACCGCTCCATCCCCCAGCTGCTGTACCAGCAGGCAGACTGCAGCCAACGCGCCATGCCCTTGCGCCGCAGCCAGCGGCATCAACAGCACCCCCGCCACCAGGAGCCCGGCGATCATCGCAGGACCTACGCCCAGCGCGCGAGTGACCGGCCTCGCAAGGACAGAGCCCACCAGCGAGCTGACGCCTCCGACCGCGTAGATCATCGCGAGCGGTCCGGCTTCGAAGCCGAGCTCCCTGAGCGAGAACAGGCTGATGAGCGCCCCAAAGATGCTGAAGCCGAACCACCCCGCCGACGACGCCACAGCCGTCGCCCGCAGCAGCGGCTGGCGCCACATATGCCCCAGGCCCGCGAGAATCTCCTGTCGCATCCGGGAGCGCTCCTTCGTATCCGGCGCCGTCTCGTTGACTGCCACGCCGCGCAGCAACACGGCAGACGCCAGAAACGACACGGCATCGATCAGGATCGCGCCGGGACCACTGAGCAACTGCACCAGCCAGCCGCCGATGCCAAAGGCGCCGATCTCCGAGACAGACTGAGTCGCGGAGGTCTTGCTGTTGGCCTCGAGCAGATCTTCGTGCGGCACCAACGAGGGCAGGATAGAAACCTGTGCCACGTTGAAGAGGACCGTCAACGCACTCGCCACGAATGCGACGACGTAGAGATGCGCCAGCGTGAGCGCGTCGAACGCAGCCGCAATAGGTATCGAGACGAGAACCGCCGCACGCATCACGTCCGAGACGATCATCAACGGCAGACGCCGCTGGCGATCCACCCAAACACCCACCGGAAGACCAACAACGCACGACGGCACGAGATCAGCCAGCACCAGCAACGACATCTCGAAGGCGCGGGCATCGAGCACGAGGATGGCCGTGAACGGCAGCGCGATGCGGGTGATGAGAGACCCGAACACGGAGACCGTGTC
>Ga0209382_10010369_pt1 | contig 11608 bp, 12 predicted proteins | sample SoiMetdeltSBSDD5_FD_187599 | JGI IMG/M metagenome (GOLD analysis project Ga0209382, IMG submission 187599) | Bulk soil microbial communities from a Populus tree surrounding site in Tennessee, USA - Soil MetaG P. deltoides SBSDD5 (SPAdes) (version 2) | ecosystem: Environmental > Terrestrial >...
CGAGGACTACGCGCGGATGGTCCGGGAACGGATCTGCGTCCCGCTGGGGCTCGCCGACACGGTCCACGGCGACGGAGACGGACGGATCGTGCAGGGGCACTCGGGGGCGGGGACACCCGTACCGCCATGGGACCTGGCCGCGCTCGCCGGGGCGGGTGGACTGCGGGCGACCGCCGACGACGTACTCACGTTCCTCGACACTCAGCTCGGCCGGGCGGAGGTGCCCGGTGACCTCGCGGCGGCGATGGCCCTGACCCATCGCGTGCGGTACGCCGGCCGGAAGATTCGGGTCGGGCTGGCCTGGCACGTCGATCCGGGACCGGGCGCACCGCGGACGTACTGGCACGACGGCGGTACCGGCGGCGGCGCGAGCGTGGCGGTCTTCGCACCGGCCCATGGCCGCGCGGTGGTGATCCTGGCCAACCAGGCCCGTTCGGTCTGGCCGCTGGTGGTCCGGCTGCGCCGCGCCCTCGACGCGGACTAGGTGTGCTCCATGACGAGCACCGCCCAGGTGCCGCGCTCGAGCGCCTCGTAGAGGTGTGGCACGTCGCCGGGGAAGGCGGCGTAGTCGCCCGGACCCAGCTCGACCACCGAGTCGAGCGGGCCGGTACGCATCCGCCCGGAGGCCACCACGAGGTGCTCGACGCTGCCGGGGATGTGCGCGTCGGCGTGCCGTACCGGTCCGGGTTCGAGCTCGATCACGTAGAGATCGCGGCGGGTGTGGTGGCCACCGCCGGTGAGCAGCGTGCCGGCGAAATGCGCCTGGTCGGACTGGATCCGGGGGCCGTCACCGGCGCGGATCACCCGAACGCCGGGCGCCACTGGCTCGACCAGGCGGCTGAACGGTACGCCGAGCGCCACGCCGATCGACCACAGCGTCTCGACGCTCGGGTTGCCGACGCCGGACTCGAGCTGGGACAGGGTCGACTTCGCCAGACCGGCCCGGCGGGCCACCTCGGTCAGCGACAACCCGGCCCGGTCCCGCTCGCGGCGCAGCGCGGCGGCGATCGTCTCGGCGATCGACGTGTTCTCGCTCACGACACCTCCCTGTCGCCGCGCGTTGTTCGATAGATTGAACCATGCGTACGGCATGGCGAACGGCAGACGCTCGACTGGTACGTGACATCCTCGCCATCGCGGCAGCTTGCTGCGTCATCGGGGTCTCGTTCGGGGCGATCGCGGTCGCCAGCGGATTGCCCGCGTGGGCCGTCGTCACCATGTCGGTACTGGTCTTCGCCGGCGGCGCCCAGTTCATGGCCGTGGGCATGCTGGCCGCAGGGAATCCCCTCGCGGCGGTACTGGGCGGGCTGCTGCTCAACGCCCGGCACCTGCCGTTCGGGTTGGTGGTCGCCGACGCGATCGGCCCCAGCTGGCGCGCCCGCCTGGTCGGCAGCCACCTGATGGTCGACGAAGCGGTGGCGTTCGCGCTCGCCCAGGACTCGCCGGAGCGGCGCCGAGCGGCGTACTGGCTGACCGGCGGCGTGCTGTTCGTCGCCTGGAACAGCGGCACGCTGGCCGGGATCGCGCTGGGCGAGGCGGCGGGCGACCCCGCCCGGTACGGCTTGGACGCCGCGTTCCCCGCCGGGCTGGTCGCGCTGATCCTGCCGTCGCTGCGGGACCCGACCACGCGCCGCGCGGTGCTCGCCGGGGCCGCGGTGGCCGTGCTGGCCGCGCCGTTCCTGCCGGCGGGCGTACCGGTGCTGCTCGCCGTGTTCGGCGTCGTCCTCGCCCTGCCGGCGCGCAAGGAGGTGGACGCGTGATGCTGCTCGCCGTGATCCTCGTCCTGGCCGCGGGGACCTACGCGTTCCGCTTGGCCGGCGTCGCACTGAGGGACCGGATTCAGCTGCCGGATCGGGTACGCCAGCTGCTGCCGATCGGGGCGGCCTGCCTGCTCGCCGCACTCGCCGCAACGGCGGCCTTGACCGACGCGGGCCGGTTCGTAGGTGTGTCACGGCCGGCCGGCGTACTCGTCGGCGTGGTGCTGGCCTGGCGGCGCGCGCCGTTCGTGGTGGTCGTGGTCGCCGCCGCCGCTACCGCGGCCGGCCTTCGTCTACTGGGCGTGCCTTAGACAGTCGCGCCGACCTTCACGCGCGGCTTCGGCACTCGCATGCCGCGGAAGGTCAGGCCGCGCATCATGCCGTAGAAGTAGAGCGACCGCATGCCCACCGCCGTCTTCGGGAACCGCTCGCGGACGTACTTCTTGATCCGCCGGGCGATGAAGACGCTGTCGACGATCACCGCCAACGCCAGGACCGCCCAGAGCATGTTCGAGGCGATCTGGACGATCATCGGCATCGTCTGCCACGAACCGATGATCACGATGAGCGCGCCGCCGAAGAACCAGGTACCGATGGTGCGCCGGGAGTCGACGATGTCGCGGACGAGCGCGCGTTCCGGGCCCCGGTCGCGGGGCAGCAGGTACTTCTCGTCGCCGCGGCGCATCCCCTCGGCCGCTTCGCGCCGATCCTCGCGGGAACGCTCGCGGGCGCGCTTGTACGCCTCCCGCCGGCTGGTGGGCGCCGGTTCGGAGGACCGGCGCCGGTCGGTCGGCCCGCGCTTGGGCGTGGTGACGCCGAGCTCCCGCTTGCTCGGGGTGTACCCCTTCCGGCGGACAGACGTCTCCTCGACCTCGGGCGTGTCCTCGGCATCGGTGAACACGACGGTCGACTTGCGGCGGAACAGCGATCGCACGGCAGAAGCGTATCCGGCCTAGGTGACTGGGGTTAAGCGGCCGGCTCGACGCTGGCACCCAGCGCGGCGAGCTTCACACCGAAGTCCTCGTACCCGCGGTTGATCAAGTTGACGCCGTAGACGGTGGAGGTGCCTTCGGCGGCGAGCGCGGCGATGAAGTGGCTGAAACCCGCCCGGAGGTCGGGGATGCGCAGTTCGGCGGCGTGCAGCTTGGCCGGCCCGGCGATGACGGCCGAGTGCAGGAAGTCCCGCCGGCCCCAGCGGCACGGCGTACCGCCCAGGCACTCCCGGTACATCTGGATCGTCGCGCCCATCGTGTTGAGCGCGTCGGTGTAGCCGAAGCGGCGCTCGTACACGGTCTCGTGCACGATCGACAGGCCGCGCGCCTGGGTCAGCGCCACCACCATCGGCTGCTGCCAGTCGGTCATGAAGCCCGGGTGGACGTCCGTCTCGATGGCGACGGCGCGCAGCTCCCCCCCGGGGTGCCAGAACCGGATGCCGCCGTCGAGCACCTCGAACGCGCCGCCCACCGCGCGGTACACGTTGAGGAACGTCATCATGTCGACCTGCCGGGCGCCCTGCACGTAGACGTTGCCACGGGTGGCCAACGCCGCCGCGGCCCAACTCGCCGCCTCGATGCGGTCGGGGATCGGGCGGTGCGCGAAACCGGACAGCCGGGCCACACCCTCGATCTCGATGATCCGGTCGGTGTGCACCTTGATGATCGCGCCCATCTTCTGCAGGACGCAGATCAGGTCGATGATCTCCGGCTCGACGGCCGCGTTGCGCAGCTCGGTGATCCCGTCGGCCATCACCGCGGTGAGCAGGATCTGCTCGGTCGCGCCGACGCTCGGATATGGCAGCACGAGCTTCGTACCGTGCAGGCCGTTCGGGGCGGTGATGTCCATGCCGGTCGGGGTCTTCTCCACGATCGCGCCGAAGTCACGCAGCGCCTGCAGGTGGAAGTCGATCGGCCGGCCGCCGATGTTGCAGCCGCCGAGGTCCGGGATGAACGCGTGGCCGATGCGGTGCAGCAACGGTCCACAGAGGAGGATCGGGATCCGGCTGGCCCCGGCGTGCACGTTGATCTCGTCGACGTTGGCCCGTTCCACGTTGGCCGGGTCGAAGGTCAGCTGACCCGGCTCGGCGCCCTCGGCGATGCGCACCCCGTGCAACTCCAGTAGCCCCCGCACGATGTCCACGTCCCGGATCCGCGGTACGTCGTACAGCCGGCTCGGCGAGTCGCCGAGGACGGTCGCGACCATCGCCTTCGACACGAGGTTCTTCGCCCCGCGTACCCGGATCTGGCCGTGCAACGGAGTGCCACCGTGCACGGTGAGGACATCGGTCAACTCGGGCCTCCCGAGGGCGAAGGGGTGGGGGCGCGAAAGGGTCGGGCCGCAGCATAGCCGTCAGATCGATGTGATGGTGCGCACACCTTGTGTTAACTGGCTCGAAACCGGGACAACCCGCCGCCTTCCCCGTCGATCAAGGACTTGTGCACGTGGTTTGGAGATCGAACCATGTGCACAAGTCCTTGATCGACGGGGGCGAGCGGCGGGGCGGCCCGCGCTACGGCAGGGCCAGCATGCGTTCCAACGCCACCCGGGCGTAGTGAGCCGTATCCGTGTCCACGGTGATCTGGTTGACTACGCGGCCGGCGGCCAGTTCCTCGAGTGCCCAGACGAGGTGCGGCAGGTCGATGCGGTTCATCGTCGAGCAGTAGCAGACGGTCCGGTCCAGGAACGTGACCTGCTTGTCGGGGTGGGCGTTTGCCAGGCGCCGTACGAGGTTCAGTTCGGTACCGACCGCCCACGCCGTACCGGCCGGCGCGTTTTCGATGGTCCGGATGATGTACTCGGTCGAGCCCACGTAGTCGGCCGCCTGCACGACCTCGTACCGGCATTCGGGGTGCACGAGCACGTTGACGCCGGGCACGCGCAGGCGTACCTCCTGCACGCAGGACAGCGTGAACCGGCCGTGTACCGAGCAGTGCCCGCGCCAGAGGATCATCTTCGCCTCGCGCAGCTGCTTGACCGTCAGCCCGCCACCCGGCTTGTGCGGGTCGTAGAGCACGCAGTCGTCCGCGTCGAAGCCCATCTCGCGCACCGCAGTGTTGCGTCCGAGGTGCTGGTCGGGCAGGAACAGCACCCGGTGGCCGCGGCTGTACGCCCAGTCGAGAGCGCGCCGCGCGTTCGACGAGGTGCACACCACGCCGCCGTGCCGGCCGACGAAGCCCTTGATGTCGGCCGAGGAGTTCATGTACGTCACCGGCACGGTCATCTCGGCGACGCCGGCGTCAGACAGCACGTCCCAGGCGCGTTCGACCTGCGGCAGCGCGGCCATGTCGGCCATCGAGCAGCCTGCCGCGAGGTCGGGCAGGATCACCTTCTGCGCGTCGCTGGTGAGGATGTCGGCGCTCTCGGCCATGAAGTGCACGCCGCAGAACACGATGAACTCCGCGTCGGGGCGGGCGGCCGCCTCCCGGGCGAGCTTGAACGAGTCGCCGGTGACGTCGGCGAACTGGATGACCTCGTCGCGCTGGTAGTGGTGACCCAGCACGAAGACGCGCTCGCCGAGCTTGGCCTTTGCCGCGCGCGCCCGCTCCACCAGGAACGGGTCGCTGGGCGCGGGCAGCTCCCCGGGGCACTCCACACCGCGCTCGGAGGACGCGTCGCTGCCCCGGCCGAGCAGCAACAGGGCGAGCGGCGTGGACTCCGGTTCGGCCCACGGCCGATTAATCGTCGTCACGACGGTTATTCTCCCACAGTGCGCCCGGACCGAACTGTGGGAAGGACCACTATGCGGGTACTGGTCTGTCCGGATAAGTTCGCCGGCACGCTGAGCGCGGTCGAGGCCGCCACCGCGATCGCGGCTGGGTGGCGCGACGCGGCACCGCACGACGAGGTGACCACGACCCCGCTGTCCGACGGCGGACCGGGCTTTCTCGAGGTCGTCGCGGCCGCGACAGGCGCTCGCCGCCTGAGCGTAGATACTGTCGACCCGCTCGGAAGGCCCGCCGCGGGTCACGTGCTGCTCACCGGTACCACCGGTTACGTCGAGAGCGCCCAGGCATGCGGCCTGCACCTGCTCGCGGCGGACGAACGAGACCCGAAGCGGACGACGTCGTACGGCCTCGGCGCACTGCTGGCCACCGCGGTCGAGGCGGGCGCCCGCGAGGTCGTGGTCGGCCTCGGCGGGTCCGCGACCAACGATGCGGGCGGCGGGATGCTGGCCGCGCTCGGCGCCGCTCCGCTCGATCGCGCCGGCCGGGCGCTCCCCTACGGCGGGGCGGCGCTGGTGGACTGCGTATCCCTCGGCGGAATTCCCAGGCTGCGGGGGATCGGTCTGGTCGCGGCCACGGACGTAGACAACCCGCTGGTCGGACTGCACGGCGCGAGCAACATCTACGGTCCGCAGAAGGGGGCCACGCGCGAGGACGTGCTCCTGCTGGATGCCGCCTTGGAGCGCTTCGCCGGCGTACTCGAAAAAGAGCTGAAGACGTGCCCGCCGGGCCTCGCGGCCCTGGCTGGCGCGGGCGCCGCCGGGGGCCTGGGTGCGGCGATCCTCGCGCTGGGTGGGCGGTGCGAGTCAGGGATTTCGTTGGTACGCCGGCTCGCCCGGCTCGACGCGACCCTGGCCGCGACGGACCTGGTGATCACCGGGGAGGGTTCCTTCGACCACCAGTCGCTGCGCGGCAAGGTCGTGTCCGGGGTGGCCGCCGCCTGCCTCGAGCGTGGCGTGCCGTGCCTGGTCGTGGCCGGCCGGGTCGAGGTCGGCCGGCGGGAGGCGGCGGCGGTCGGAGTCACCGAGACCCACGCCCTGGCCGACACGATGGGAGGTGTGGCGGAGGCGCTGGCCCGGCCGGCCGAAGGGCTGCGGCAACTGGCGGCGCGATTGGCGCGACAGTGGAGCCGCCTTTCCGGCGGTGTAGAGTTTGACCCGTGACTGCACCTCAGACAGCCGTGGGCTCCATCGTGCTGACCGACGTCGCCGCCCAGAAGGTCAAGGCGCTCATCGACCAGGAGGGCCGCGACGATCTGCGGCTGCGGGTCGCGGTCCAGCCGGGCGGCTGCTCCGGCCTGCGCTACCAGCTGTTCTTCGACGAGCGCTCGCTCGATGGGGACATCACGACCGGCTATGACGGGTTCGAGGTCGTCGTCGACCGCATGAGCGCGCCGTATGTGACCGGTGCCACGATCGACTTCGCCGACCGCATCGACGCCCAGGGCTTCACGATCGACAACCCGAACGCCCAGGGCTCGTGCGCTTGTGGAGACAGCTTCCACTAGGAAGAGATTGTCCCCACAGCCCGTCAGTTAGGCTGCGCGGCATGAAGATTGCCGTGACCGGGTCCATCGCGACCGACCACCTCATGCACTTTCCGGGTCGGTTCGCGGAGCAGCTTCTGCCCGACCAGCTGCACAAGGTGTCCCTGTCATTCCTCGTCGACGACCTTGTCGTGCGGCGCGGCGGCATCGCCGCCAACATCGCCTTCGGCATGGCCCAGCTAGGCCTGCGGCCCGTGCTGCTCGGCGCGGTGGGCGCGGACTTCGACGACTACCGCTCGTGGCTGGAGCGGCACGGCGTCGACTGCGACTCGGTGCACATCAGCGAGATCTCGCATACCGCGCGTTTCGTGTGCACCACCGATACCGACATGTGCCAGATCGCGTCGTTCTACGCCGGCGCGATGAGCGAGGCCCGCAACATCGAGCTCGCGCCGGTGATCGACCGGCTCGGCGGGCTCGACCTGGTCGTGGTCAGCCCGAACGACCCGGTGGCGATGCAGCGGCACACCGAGGAGGCGCGCGAGCGCGGCATCCCGTTCGTCGCCGACCCCTCCCAGCAACTGGCCCGGATGTCCGGCGCCGAGGTGCGCGACCTGATCGACGGGGCGGCATACCTGCTGACCAACGACTACGAGAAGGACCTGCTGGAGAACAAGACCGGGCTGTCGGACAGCGAGGTCCTCGACCGCGTCGCCGTCCGCGTCACCACGCTCGGCAAGGACGGGGTACGGATCACCGGTCGCGAGATGGATCCGATCCACGTACCGGTGGCGAGGGAAACCCACGTGTACGACCCGACCGGGGTCGGCGACGGGTTCCGCGCGGGGTTCCTCGCCGCGCTCGCCTGGGGACTGCCGCTCGAGCGCGCGGCTCAGGTCGGCGCGTTGCTCGCCACGCTGGTGCTGGAGACCGTCGGGACCCAGGAGTACGTCGTCCGGGGCGACGACTTCGTCAAGCGGCTGGCCGAGTCGTACGACGACGCGGCGGCCGCTGAGGTGCGCCCTTACCTGAGTTAGTACTAACGTCTGGGCATACCCCCTGACAGGAGGAGCCCAGATGACCGAAAGTACTGGCCGCTCCCGTCGTGACGTCCTGCGTACCACCGGAGCGGTCGCCCTCGGCGCGGCCTTCGCCGGATCGCTCGCCGCCTGCGCGAGCGAGGAGGACGCAGGCCCCGGCGGCCTACCGGCCCCGGCTACCGGCGCACCGACCGAATCCTTCCAGGAGCCGACGAAGAAGCTGTCCGGCGACCTGAAGATCCTGCTGTGGAGCCACTTCGTACCGAGCCACGACCAGTGGTTCGACCGCTTCGCCAAGGAGTGGGGCACGAAGGTCGGGGTCAACGTGACGGTCGACCACATCGACCAGGCCCAGATCACCACCAGGATCGCCGCGGAGATTTCGGCCGGGCAGGGTCACGACGTCATCGAGTTCATCGCACCGCTGTCCCAGTTCGAGCCGAGCGTGCTCGACATGAAGGACGTGACCGACGAGGCGGTCAACCGGTGGGGCACGCAGCTGGAGCTGTGCAAGAAGTCCAGCTTCAACCCCAAGACCGGCAAGTTCTACGCCTACGCCCCCGGCTGGGTGCCCGACCCCGGCAACTACCGCAAGACGCTCTGGGAGCCGGTCGGGTTCCCCAATGGACCGTCCACATGGGACGAACTGTTGCAGGGCGGCGCCGAGATCAAGAAGTCCAAGGGCATCCAGATGGGCCTCGGGATGTCCCAGGAGATCGACTCGAACATGGTGCTGCGCGGGCTGATGTGGGCGCACGGCGCGTCCATTCAGGACGCCAACGAGCAGGTCGTCATCAACTCGCCGGAGACCATCGCGGCCGTCGAGTTCATGGCGAAGCTGTTCAAGGAGACCATGACGAACGAGGTGTACTCCTGGAACGCGGCGTCCAACAACCAAGGGCTGGTCGCCGGCAAACTGTCGTTCATCGTCAACTCCATCTCGGCCTACCGCACCTCGCAGGGGACCAACCCGGTGGTCGCCGACGACGTGTTCTTCGTACCGGCGCTGAAGGGGCCGAAGGCGCAGCTGTTCGCGCAGCACGTGATGTACAACTGGATCGTCCCGAAGCACGCGAAGAACGCCGACGCGGCCAAGGAGTTCCTGCTGCACTACACGATGAACTTCGCGGCGGCGACGTACGCCAGCAAGCTGTACGACTTCAGCGCCTTCGCCAACCGGGTGCCCAACCTCACCGGCTGGCTCGGTACCGACCCGTTCGGCGGCAAGCCGGCGGACAAGCTCGCGTTCCTGAAGGACGCCACACAGTGGAGTACGAACATCGGCTACCCCGGTCCGGCGAACACGGCCGAGGGAGAGGTGTTCAACACGTTCATCATCCCCAACATGTTCGCCCGGGTCGCCCGCGGTGAGCAGCCTGCGGCGCAATCCGTCGCGGCCGCCGAGAACCAGATCAAGGCCGTATTCGCCAAGTGGCGGGCGGCGGGGCTGGTAGGCGGCTGATGGCGGTCGTCGAAGTCAAGAACCTCGTCAAGCTGTTCGGCGGTGTCCGGGCGGTCGACGGCGTGGATCTGGCGACCGAGGAGGGCGAGTACCTCGTCCTCCTCGGCCCGTCCGGGTGCGGCAAGACCACGTTGCTGCGTACCATCGCCGGTCTCGAACAGCCCACGTCCGGGGATGTCCTGATCAACGGGCACCTGGTCACCGCGCTGCCGCCGCGCGCCCGGGGCGTGGCGATGGTGTTCCAGAGCTACGCCCTCTATCCACACAAGACGGTGTTCGCCAACATCGCGTTCCCGTTGCGGGCGGCCGGCATGGACTCGCAGGCGCGGGTACGCAAGGTGAACTGGGCAGCCGGCCTGCTCGGCATCGACCACCTGCTGAAGCGCAAGCCGCGCCAGCTGTCCGGCGGCGAGCGGCAGCGGGTGGCGTTGGCCCGGGCGCTGGTCCGGGAGCCGCTCGTTTTCCTGCTCGACGAGCCACTGTCCAATCTGGACGCCAAGCTGCGGGCCAGTGCGCGGGACGAGCTCAAGCGCTTCCAGGACGAGATCGGTACCACCACGATCTACGTGACCCACGACCAGGTCGAGGCGATGGGCCTGGGAGACCGGATCGCCGTGCTACGCGACGGCAAGGTTTGCCAGATCGGGCCACCGGTCGAGGTGTACGACGATCCGGCCGACACGTTCGTCGCCACGTTCATCGGGTCGCCGCCGATGAACCTGGTCACGCGGGACGGGGTACTGGTCGGGTTCCGGCCGGAGCACCTGTTACCGCCGGGCGTGACCGTCTCCCCGGATCGGGTCACGATCAGCCTGGCCGTGGACCGGCTGGAGTACCTGTCGGGGGATCGGCACGTCTACGGCACGGTCACCGGCGTCGGCGAGCCGACCCGGGTCGTCGCCCGGCTGGGGGCCACTGTGGACATGCCCGTCGTGGCTGGCGAAACCTACGACTTCGAGGTCGCCCGTAACCGGTTGCGGTTCTTCGACGCGGAGTCCGGCAAGCGTATGGACTCGGTGCCGGTATGACCGCCGTCGATGTCCCGCGCCGCCGGTTCGCCGACCGCGAAGGGGCGTTGGCGTGGGTGTTCCTGATGCCCAGCGTGTTCTACATCCTGGCGCTCGTGGCGGTACCGTTCGTGCTCGCGGTGGGCTTTTCGCTCTCCGACGTCACCGCCGGCGACCCGTCGTTCAACTGGGTGGGCCTGGACAACTTCCGCGCGATCTTCGACGATCCGGTGTTCTGGCAGTCGCTGGGCAACACGTTCCTGTTCACCACGGTTTCGATGGTGCTCATCGTGGTGTTCGGCAAGGTGCTGGCGAACATCCTCGTCGCCGACTTCCGCGGCAAGTGGCTGGTGCGGTTCCTCGTACTGCTGCCGTGGACGACCCCGGTGGCGCTGTCGGCTATCTCGTGGCTGTGGCTGCTCGACTCGATCTTCTCGCCGATCGACTGGATACTGCGGCAGCTGGGCCTGCTCGGCGGGCAGGGTGCCCCGCTGGGCAACGGAACCAACATGTACTGGCTCGGCGAGCCGGGGCTGGCGATGGCTTCCGTCATCGCGGTACACGTCTGGCGGCTCACCCCGCTCTCCGCGGTCATCATGGTGGCCGGGTTGGTCGCGATACCGCGGGATCTCGACGAGGCGGCGCGCGTCGACGGGGCGGGCTACTGGCGACGGATGTTCGAGGTGACGATCCCGCTCGTGCTGCCGGTCGCGGCGGTGGCGGCGCTGTTCGGGGCCATCTTCACTTTCACCGACATGGCCGTCGTGGACGTGCTGACCAACGGCGGTCCCAACAACGCCACCCAGGTGCTGACCAGTTGGGCGTTCTTCCGTGGCATCGACGGCGGCGATGTCGGGCAGGGCGCGGCGATCGCGCTGTTCCTGTTCCCGCTGCTGCTCGCCGCGGCGATCGCGATCCTGCGGGCCGTGCGCCGGATGGAGGTGCAATGAGCGAAGCGGAGCGCCGCGGCGTCTGGACTGAGGAGCGCAGCGACGAGGGAAGGCGGCGCACAGGGCGCGTAGCGGAGCGAGGTTGGCGATGAGCGAAGCGGAGCGCCGCGGCGTCTGGACTGAGGAGCGCAGCGACGAGGGAAGGCGGCGCACAGGGCGCGTAGCGGAGCGAGGTTGGCGATGAGCG
>Ga0209382_10010370_pt1 | contig 11608 bp, 11 predicted proteins | sample SoiMetdeltSBSDD5_FD_187599 | JGI IMG/M metagenome (GOLD analysis project Ga0209382, IMG submission 187599) | Bulk soil microbial communities from a Populus tree surrounding site in Tennessee, USA - Soil MetaG P. deltoides SBSDD5 (SPAdes) (version 2) | ecosystem: Environmental > Terrestrial >...
ACGTGTGCGCGAACCCTTCCAGATACACCGGCAGACTGCCCCGCTGAGCGCCGCGGTGAAACCACTCGGCCAGCGCGCCTGCGTCTGTTGTCGGAAGGGCTTTGTAGTGCTGGTCTCGGGCCAGCTCGATCGCCGTTTGGGGTCTCAAGCCGCCATCGAGATGGTCGTGGAGGAGGACCTTCGGCAAGGAGCGGATGAACGTATCGGCTAGCGTCATATTGGTCCAGTGTCGGTCAGCGATCTCGCCGGCCAATGCGACCTTACTGCCGGCTGCTGCATTGTTCCACGCTGATGCGCATAGTGGAGGCTCGTCAACGCTCGGATAGCGCTAGTGAGTGAGGTTCACCAAACTCTGTTGGCGGAGCAAGCCGACAGGCTGATCGGGTGAGACCAGATTCGTGTCTGACAATCGACGACCGTCCGGCGGGAGCGCCGGCCTTGACCGCGCGCCAGGTGTGGTGCTTTTGGGTCCAGGCTGGCGAACCAGGACGCACGGCCAGATAGCCGATGCCTGTCAGCGCGCTGGTGGCAGCACCTTGATTGACGAGATGCAGTCGTTCAGCCCCCTCTGTTTGCAGGTTCCGGGCACGTGCTCCAGGTTCCGAACGTCCTCCGTGACGAGGAGCGACTCTCCGCCGAACTCATAGTCTCTATAGATCACGGCTCGCCAGCCCGGTGAAAGGCGGATTGACGAAATGCAGTCGTTCCAGTCCAGCGGGTCCGACTCATCGGGGTTCCCATCGCCGATCACCTGCCCACACCCCTGGGAATAGCTCTGTAGGTTCCGAACATCCTCCGTCAGATGTGCCGAAAGGCCCATGAAGTCCTCATGCTCGTAGACCGCGACGCCAGTGGTGAGATTGGATGGTGCAGTCGGCAGTGCTGGCAGTCCTTCGCCGCAGGCGCTTATGACGACGATGAGAACGACCACCCGCGCGGGACAGTACCTCATTCAGCACCTCATCAGTGCCACATTGTATTCACCTTAACTTCCAATGCGAGCGCGTGACGACAAAGAGCTCAACGAGTCCTGCGGATCGAGAATCCGAACGCAATGGCGCGCGCAGAAGCGCGTCCACCTAGAGGGGGATGTCAGGAAGTTCGGCATTCAAGCGCTGACACCCTAGCAGCAGTTACTGCCTCGGGAATCGAACCCGTGTCGCCTCATTCACCTTGCGGCTCGTCGCCAGCCAGGTCCGAGGTGATTGGCCGGTAGGTCCACGACAAACCGCAAGGTTCTACTAGCGTCGCGACGAGGGTTCGTCAAGAACCGTGAAAACGGTTGGCGATTCGGTTGCGCCTGGGTTGCGTCGCGATGCCGTCCCCTACCGCATTCTGCAAATCCTACGGTTCCGAATTGCACAAAGAATTGAGCTATTTCGATCGCCGACGGCGACTCTTAATCTGCGGGTTGAAGTTCGATTCCTTCGCGGCTCACCAAAAATTTCCACGCATTTCACGCACAACGCCCGGCGCAGGTTCTCCTGGCCGGGCGTTTGACACACACATTGACACACACATTCGACGTCGTAGGTCTTCAGCGTGATCGTCGAGTTCGTGTGTCCGAGTTGTGTGGACACATAGAGCCTGTCGACCCGGTGACGGCCGAGCAGCGGCAGCACATGATGGTCGAGGTGATCACGATAGAAGTCGCATGTGGACGGCTTCAACGCGTGAGCGGCGCTGGTCATCCAGGTGTCCGCGAATGCTGATAGCTTCGGGGCCTTCCGGCCGAGTGTCTTCCCGGTGTCCTTGTCTCGCAACGCTTTCGTGAGCGCCTTGACGAGCTCGTCGCGTGTGGCGCCGTAGAGTGTATCGACGCGGCGGTGCTTGCCGTATCCCCCTAACGAGATGCGCGCCATCCAGCGGCCATCGGCGCGCTGCGTAATCGATCGTTCACCGTTTCCGCGTTGTCGCTTTGCCATCACCGTTAGTCCTCATACTCATCGGGATTTCGATACTGCCGCATATAGACCCGCCTCTGACACCGCACAGAACAGGTCCGGCGCTTCCCCAGACGAACAAACACGCGCCCGCAATCGCACCTCGCTATGCGCTCGGCTCCGACAATACGTAGCAGGGAGACGATCCGCAAGGACCCCGACGGCTGGGAGCCCAAGATGACCACCGCCGACACGCGATGCGCGCTGGCGCCACCGAGACGCTAGCAAAACCTCCGGGTCATGGCAGAACGCTCCATGGTCAACCCAGTCTCAGTCGAACAGTGCCCACACGAGCTTCACCAGCTTCCACCCGCCGAAAGCGACTACCGCCAAAATGAGGATTATCAGCAACGCGGACAACCCGGGGGACACGGCTGCCAAGCCTCCAGCGCCTTCGGTCATCGTTTGCCTCCTGCGACGTTCAATCAATACACCCTAGTGGGAGGAAACAGCAATCGCCGCCTTCGCGAGTGGCGACGCCGCGCGATTCACCGCGGGGTAACGGTCCAATCCCAAAATCTTCCACGCGTGCGGCGGACTTACGCTAGAACGTAAATCTTTACGCTTCAGCGTAAGCTCACACCACAGTCGCTATCGTGTCAGCTCTTACTGGCGAAAATTCTTACCTTCTAACGTTAGCGCAGCGGTTTGAATCGCGGTTCCTGTCCGTGGTCTACTCCAGTCCGGAGGCCACCATGCCCGCATCCCTCGTTTCGATCACGGACCATCAGCCACGCGAACTACACACGGTCAGCTACTGGCGCCGACGCACGCGGAAGGCCGAGAATCTACTGTGCGCGCTGCTCGGTTCTGGCACCAAGTTGACGGACGATCAACGGGCGCGCATGCTGGGAACGTTGCATGGCCACACCGGCCAACGGCTGAAGAATGAGCACGGCCTCTCGGACTGCGAACAGGAGATCGTGGACCACTATCGAGCCACGGATCAGAAAGGGCGGGAGATGCTCCGCACGCTGCTTGCGCGGCTCGCGGCGACGCGTGAGGCCAGCGCCTTGAAAGGACGGGAGAGCAATGACTGACGTTCCATTGTTAACCTAGGCAAAGCAAAGTATGAGAATTGCCGCGTTACTCGTCGCGCTCTTCACCATCGTCGTCGGCATAGGCGGCCTCATTTCACCTGAGAGCGGGACCGAAGTTCGACGGCTGTACTTCGCAACGCCGGTGCGACTCTATGCGGCCGCCGCTGTTCGCGTAGCCATGGGGCTCGTCGTGATCCTGTCCGCCACGGCCTCTCGTGCGCCGAAGACCCTGCGCGCGTTAGGAGCCCTCATGTGCATGCAAGGGCTCTCGGCTACGCTCCTCGGGCCTGAGCACGCGCGCACGGTCCTTGAATGGGAGACGAGGCAGGGACCAGCACTTCTGCGCGTCGGTGCCGCTGTGGCGTTGGCAGCCGGTGGCTTCATGGCGTTCGCGCTGACAGGCCACCGTCCCAAGAGCGGCGCACAGCCAAACTGACCCACTACCGCGACAACCGGCTCAAGGAAGGACTATGGGCGGGCGCTGGCGCGCTGGCTCTCGCTGCCGTGTTCGGCATCCTCGCGGCACGACTACGGCGGGAGACGATGGATTCACGCGGCCCGTGGACCGGACACCTGACGAAGCCCGCGCAGGTTCACGTCTGCGAGGACGGCTGGATCTGCGAGCAGCATCCCGATTGCGGTTGACTGCAACCGCGAACGACGCGCCCCAGTCAGGCAAAACCAGCGATCGAGAAATGGATTTCCAGCGCGAACTGCTGGACGTGAAGGCGAGAGGAGTACGACGATGATTCCTGTTCTGGTGACGCAAATCCTAGCGACTGTGGTAGCGGCAGGACCACAGATCTCGATCCAAGTGGTCGATGAGTTCTGGATGCCCGCGCCGGGCATCGAGGTGCGGATCACGCCAGTCAACAGTTGCGCGGATGCCAAGCCGGCTGTGCAGCCACGGATTGGAAGAACCCAGAACAACGGAGAGATCGAACTGCCAGCCGACGGGGCAACCCTTCTTGTCACCGTCAGCAGTGAAGGCTTCCTCCGACGGGAGGAGTGCATTCACGTCGGCTCGATCGGTCCCGGAGAAACCCCGAAGGTGCAGCTGAGACTGATTTCAGATCCATCAAGAACCGTAGTGACGCACCCCGGCTTCCGCCGGAAGGCTAAGAACGGCGATCCGAGAACCCTGCGTCTCGTGGATTTTGTGGGTGTCTACCGCGACTCAGCCGGCAGCTTTTACGGGGTGAGGTACTCAGATCGGCCGGAGGGCCTTGCTTTGACCCTTCCGAACGGGTGGGTGATCTATTTTCGTGATCGGGATCGTCTGACCTTCCGCAGTCCGCAAGGCGTGTTGGTGTTCCGATTGACTGGGGAGCAGATCGCGGGACTGACTTATACGCCGACGCCGATTCGCGCGGACGCGTTCGAACTCGATCGCTGAATTGCGCGGTTGACGCGCATCTTCACAGCGGTCCCGTTGCGGTGGTCCGTGAGATGGCTGAATCGGGCTTCACGTTCAACGTCCCTGAGTGGCGCGGCACGGCGGTGAGTGTTGGCGAACTGTGGCGGCCGACCAAAGGCAGCCACACTGCCGTCTGTTCGCTTTTCAATCATCCGACGAGGCGCATCGAATTGCGCTGCGTCGTGGATGACGAGGTTCGAGAGTCACGCGCGGATCATGATGGGCTCGCGCTGCTCGATCTCGGGAACGAGTGGAAACGGCACTTTGAGGAGGAGGGCTGGAACACAGAAACCTGACACACGAACTGACACACTAACACGCGGACGCTGGCAAAAATAGCGGACGCATCAGGACGGCGATCCGCGAAATCGCGGAAATGCACTCAGCGGACGGGGACAGACGCGGATCGTGGGACTCTTAATCTGCGGGTTGAAGGTTCGATTCCTTCGCGGCTCGCCTTTGACCCAGGTAATTCCAAACGATTCGAAAGGCCGATCCCAAGTAGACAATCGAACCGGCCGCGCTGCTGACCCGGGCTCCATCGTCTTGGCTGTGCGCTCCACGACAATCCGATCGGATAGTCGCGACTGGGCCGCTGGAGAGGACCTACGCACCCGAAACCCGGCTAGCCGCCTCTTGACACCGCTACGATTGGTTTATACCCTAGCGTTCTAGGTATGGCAGGAAAAAAGAAGAAACCGGACGCGCTCCAGGGGACGCTCGATCTGGTTGTTCTCAAGACGCTGAGTCGCGAGCCCCAGCACGGGTACAGCATCGCGGCACGTATTCAGCAGGTCACGGACGACGCGTTGCGTGTCGAGGAGGGGTCGCTCTATCCGGCGCTTCATCGAATGGAACAAGCGGGCTGGATTGCCGCCGAATGGCGAATCACGGAGAACAGTCGGCGTGCGCGGATCTATCGCCTCACGCGAGCGGGTCAGAAACGTCTGAATGAAGAAGAAGCGAAATGGGGCCGCCTTCGTGACGCGGTAGCCAAATTGTTAAGGTTTGCCTGAAGGCAAGGAGCACCTCGTCATGGGTTGGCTTCGCCGTTTTCGCAACACGATCCTGCGCTCGAATCTGAATCAAGACTTCGCCGACGAAACGCGCTTCCATCTCGAGGAACGTATCGACCAGTACGTGAAAAGCGGGATGACGCATGAGCAAGCGCGACGTGAAGCTGACCGCCGTCTCGGGAATCTCACGCTGGCCAGAGAGCAAACGCGCGACGTCGATACGCTCCGCTGGCTGAGCGATCTCGGTCAGGACGGGCGCTATGCGTTGCGACAGCTGCGAAGAAATCCAGGGTTTGCGCTGGCGGCCATCCTGACACTTGCTCTCGGGATCGGTGCGACAACGGCGGTTTTCAGCGTTGTCGACACCGTGCTTCTTCGACCGCTGTCGTACGCCGACTCGAGCCGGCTGGTGATGATCGACGAGTGGACGCCGAGCGTCGGCTCCATTCCCGTGAATGGTCTGCATTTTCAGGAATGGCGGCGGACGGCGACGTCGTTCGATCGGATAGCGCTCATTGGCGGTCTAAACGTCAACGTGACGGGTTCCGGCGAGCCGGAGCGTCTCCCCGCTGCGCGCGTATCCCCTGAATTGTTCGAGATGCTGGCTGTTCAGCCACAACTGGGTCGCGTATTCCTCACCGGCGAAGATGTTTCAGGCCGGGATCGCGTGGTGTTGATCAGCGACGCGCTGTGGCGACGCCGCTACTCCGCCGATCCCCAGATCGTCGGTCGGGCCATTTCCATTGATGGCTTGGCCCACGAAGTGGTCGGCGTACTGCCCGCCAGCTTTCATTTTCCAAAACTGAGCGATCTGTATCCGATCACGACTGTGCAGGACCGACCGCAGATTTGGAAACCGATGGTGCTCGGTCCCGATGAACTGACACTGAGCGGCCGTTTCGATTTCGTATCGATTGGGCGCCTCAAAGCCAGTGTTTCTGTCAGACAGGCTGCCTCCGAGCTGGATGCCATTCAGAGGGAATTCGCTGCTCACATGCCGAAAGCGGTGGGTCCGGATGTGCGATCCCACGTCCTCCCGCTTCAGGACCGAATCGTTGGACGAGCCAAAACCGGCCTCCAGCTGCTCCTGGTGGCCGTCGCTATTGTGCTGTTCATCGGTTGCGTGAACATCGCGAACCTGCTGCTCGCACGTCTTTCTTCGCGACGGCACGAATTGGCCGTGAGGTCCGCGATCGGGGCCACCCGTTGGCGGCTCACGCGTCAGATGATCGTGGAAAGCCTCACGCTCTCGGCGGTGGGCGGGGTGTGCGGCACGTTGGTCGCGTATTTTGCGGTTCGATTGATCCTGACGCTTGCTCCCGTTGACCTGCCGCGGTTGGACGAGGTGCACATCGACGTCCGCACTGTCCTGTTTGCAGTGATCGTTTCCACTCTCGCAGGGCTGATGCTCGCCGTGTCGCCCGCCTCACAATTGAGCAAGGCTGACGCCGGCGAAGTCATCGCAGGCGGCGTGCGATCGACCGGAGCCCGTAGGGCCGGACGCCTCCGTTTTATGTTGGTCAGCACGCAAGTGGCGCTCAGCACGGTGTGTCTGATTGCCGCTAGTCTCTTGTTGCAGAGCCTCGTCAATCTCCTGACCATCGACCGCGGCTTCGATACGACTCGTGTCATGACGATGGCCGTGAGCCTGCCTGCCAGTCGTTATCCCACTCTTGAAAAGCGAGTCGCATTCGTTCGCGCCACGCTCGATCGGTTAAGGGCACTGCCAGGGGTCAGCGACGTAGCAGCGGCGAACATGTTGCCGCTGGCAGGTGAAGGCGCCAACAGCGCGCTGTCGGCCCCGAGCACGAGCGTGCCGCTGTTCGAGCACGCAATCGGCAATATTCGAACTGTCAGCAGCGATTATTTCCGGACGATGGGCATATCGCTCCAGGCCGGACGCCTCTTCACTGATGCCGATCAACGGCGCCACGTTGCCGTGATCTCCGTGTCGATCGCCAAACGTGCGTGGCCCGGCGAAGATCCAATCGGCAAGCGCTTTCGCTTCGGCCCGCCAAGCATCCCCGACAAGGAAGTGATCGGCGTAGTCAACGATGTGCGGGGCGTAAGCCTGGAAGCCGGCCCGTCGTTCAGCGTCTACGTGCCCTACTGGCAGGGCTTCCTCCTCGGCACCTCGTTCGCCGTCAGGACGACACAGGATCCGATAGCCATCGCGCCGGCGCTGCGAGCGGCGATTCGCAGCATGGACGCCGAGCTGCCCCTTGGTGGCGTGCGAACGATGGACGAGGTCGTCGAAGGTTCGGTGGCGCAGCGCCGGTTCCAGACGAATCTCGTGCTCGCGTTTGGTGCCGCGGCGATGCTGCTCGCCTGCCTCGGCGTCTACGGCGTGATGTCGTCTGCCGTGACGCAGCGCACGACGGAGATTGGAATCCGTTTGGCATTCGGCGCTGAACGAGGAACCGTGTTGCGAATGGTGTTGCGTCAGGCGCTACGTCCGGTTGCCGCCGGCGTGGCGGCCGCTGTCCCGCTCGCGCTCTTCGCAGGCTCGTGGCTGCGGTCGTTGCTCTTTGGCGTCAATCCACAGGATCCCATGACGATCACCGTAGTGTGCCTCGCTCTGATTACGGCAGCCATGCTGGCGGCCTATCTGCCCGCACGACGCGCAGCGAACCTCGATCCGCTCAACGCGCTCCGCTACCAATGAAGAGTGCCAGTGTGGAATTCAGTCGGATCATCGCTCGCCACTAAGCTGACCGCCGTAAACACTGCAGCGCTTTAAAGATTTGCAGCCGGCACAGAACAGGGCACGCGCTCACGCCGGCCATCTGATCGCGCCTAGCCGCCTGAGCCACTCCCGAATCGGGTTCCAACTGGCGCTGTGACACCCGTGCCTGCTCTGGTCAATCGCTTCTAGTGGACAGGCTACTGGAACACTAGTAGGCTGTCTCCTAGGATGTCAAAGGCCAACCGTGTGTCACTCCTGCCTGGAACGCTGGAGATGCTCGTGCTCCAGAGCCTTCTCTTTGGTTCGCGACATGGCCACGGAATCGCGACAACCATCCAGCGCACGTCGGACGAGCTTCTGCTCGTCGACCATGGTTCTCTGTATCCCGCTCTTCAGCGGCTGGAACGCGCAGGGCTGATCGCGTCCGCGTGGGGTACCTCCGACAACAACCGACGCGCGCGCTTCTACAAACTCACGCGGGCAGGGCGGAAGAAGCTGGCGGCTGAGACCGGCAAATGGGAGCAACTCGTGCGGGCAGTCAAGGGTGTCTTACAGGCGCGGCCCGAGGAGAACCAGGCATGAAGTGGTTCGGCCGAGGGGATCGCGACTACCGTGAAGAGTTGGATGCACATCTGGAAATGGAGGTCCGGGAGAACCTCGATCGCGGGATGTCTCCGCACGAAGCGAGACAGGCGGCCCTCAGGACATTCGGGAACGCCCTGGCCGTCCGACAGCAGCTCGCCGAAGCACGCCCGCTTCATTTCTGGCAAACACTGTCGCAGGATCTCCGGTACGGGGCGCGCCTGCTAAAGCGCAGCCCGGGTCTCACTGGCACGATTGTCTTCACCCTTGCCTTGGCCATCGGAGCCAATGCGGCCATCTTCAGCTTGGTCGAAGCGGTGCTACTGCGTATGTTGCCGGTGCGCGAGCCGCATTCGCTGGTCATCGTACGCGCGCTGAGCCGTCGGGGCACTCGGGATTGGTTCTCGCACACCGACTATGAGTGGCTGAGAGATCACAGCCGGGCGTTCTCCGCGATGTCGGCTTCCGCTGTGTGGAAAATGACCCTCGACGCCGGGGATCACAAGGAGCGCGTCACAGCCGAACTCGTCTCAGGGAACTACTTTGCGCTACTGGGTGTGGAACCGGCGGCGGGCCGTATGATCACAGTCGAGGACGATCACCAGGGCGGCCTGATCGCTGTCCTCAGCCATGCATACTGGCAACGTTCGTTTGCCGGACGAGACGATGCCCTTGGCAGGAATCTGCGTCTGGACGGCGCGTCGCTGAAAATCGTCGGCGTTGCGCCGCCGGGATTCGCAGGAGAGATCGCCGGCAACCCTCCCGATTTCTGGATACCGCTCGGCGCCCAGCCGGCCCTCTCCGCCGGCGGACGTTCGACCCTCCACACCCGGAACGTGAGCTGGCTTGACGTCATGGCCCGCCTCCGCCCGGGTGTGACAGCCGCACAGGCACAGGCGGCTATGCAGCCTCTCCTCGAATCGCTACGCGCCGATCTGCGTGTGGACGCGAAGAATGATTACCTCGGAGCGATTACGATCGAGCCGGGAGGCGGCGGCCTCTCCAGTCTGCGCGACTATTACGCACAGCCGTTACGACTGCTGATGGCCCTGGTGGCGGTCGTCCTCCTGATTGCCTGCGCCAATGTCGCCAATCTCCTGATGGCCCAGGCTGCCGCGCGGCGGCGGGAATTCGCCGTCAGGCTCGCGTTCGGTGCCGGACGAGCCCGCGTGGTGCGGCAGCTCCTGACGGAGTCATTTCTGCTGGTGGCGATCGCATGCGTCGCAGGCCTGGCACTGGCCAACGGTATCGTGCGAATGCTACTCGCCGTCTCGGAGGTCCAAGGCCTGGAAGTGCACCTGAACCTGTCAGTGCTCGCCTTCACGCTCGCAACATCTTCTGCCGCGGCGGTGACGTTTGGACTGGCACCTGCGCTGCAATGCAACCGCATCGATCCGTGGCCGACGCTGAAAGACGGACGTGCAGGTACTGGCCCTGGGGCGCGGTTCAGTCCGTCGCGCCTCCTGGTCGTCACGCAGACAGCGCTCTCGCTCGTGCTGGTCATTGCCTCAGGTCTGCTCCTGCGAACGCTTCTGAATCTCAAGGCGATTGATCCTGGATTCGATGAACAGGTCCTGGAAGCGAACCTCGACACGTCTTTGGTCTCGGGAAACGGCGTCGCCTTGGGGACAGCGATCCTCGACCGGCTTTCGACCGTTCCCGGCGTCGAACGCGCGAGTTTCTCTCAGTTCGGCTTCGGGCGGGGCGCCTCCCGTATTTGCTGCATCTCCCTGGAGGGATACGTCCCTCACGCGAATGAAGACAAAGGCGTTCGCATCCAACCTGTCAGCGCCGAGTACTTTCGCTCATTGAGCATCCCAGTCATCGCCGGCCGTTCGTTCGCGGATACAGACAGGACTCGAGCGCCCCGGGTTGCGATCATCAATGAGACGATGGCGCGCCATTACTTCCGGGGCGCCGACCCGCTGGGCAAACGATTTGCCTGGTGGCATACCGCTCCCAAGGACATCGAGATTGTCGGCGTGGTCAGGGATGCCAAATACGACAACCTCCGCCAGAATTCCCCGCGACTCGTATACCTTCCGGCACTGCAGCAGGGCTCTGGCCCGAACTTCGTGCAGATTCGCGCGAAGACGCACAGCGAGCGCCAGCTTGCAACGCTCTTCCAGGATTTACGGTCGGCGATCCTCGCGGTTAATCCGGGTATTCGGATCATTTCCCTCGAGCCACTTTCGGCCGCGGTGAATCGGACATTAGCGCCTGAGCGGCTTGTGAGCTGGCTGTCGATGGGATTCGGGATCGTGGCGATCCTGTTGACGTCAGTCGGCCTCTACGGAATCCTGTCGTATAACGTCGTCCGGAAAACGAAAGAGTTCGGCATTCGCATCGCATTGGGAGCCGGATGGCTGACCATCGTGCGAATGGTGATGACAGAGGCGGTGCTCCTGGTGGGGATCGGTTTGATGTTGGGGCTTGCGGCGGCAGCTTCCTTCAGCAGTCTGGCAGCGAAGCTGCTGTTTGGCGTCCAGCCGCGAGACACAATGACATTCGCGTCGGCCACGTTGATTCTCGTTCTGGTCGCGATTGCCGCGGGCTACATTCCCGCGCGTCGCGCAACTAGAGTCGAGCCTGCAACCGCGCTGAGAAACGGATAGCTTCCAAGTCCGCTGCTCACACGCAGCTACCCAGCACGACGCAGGCCATCGAGTCGAGCCAGCCAGCCGCCGATGAGGTTCCAACTCGCGAAATTATGGCTCACCAACCTTCGCTCACGCTTGTCAACGTCGGCGTGACCGACCGTGACGCACTCGTCGATGAATGCAGGTCAGTCTCACGCGAACACGGGACTTCGTGGTCGGCGCACACTGCTTCGTCCACGTCCAGATGCGGACTAAGTCGGACGGCGGCAGCCGCCGAGGGACGGGCTCGGCCATCACGCGATCGCAGTTGATCAATCATGAACC
>Ga0209382_10010374_pt1 | contig 11605 bp, 10 predicted proteins | sample SoiMetdeltSBSDD5_FD_187599 | JGI IMG/M metagenome (GOLD analysis project Ga0209382, IMG submission 187599) | Bulk soil microbial communities from a Populus tree surrounding site in Tennessee, USA - Soil MetaG P. deltoides SBSDD5 (SPAdes) (version 2) | ecosystem: Environmental > Terrestrial >...
CTGGCAGCAGGCCGGAGAGCGCCAGGGCCACGTCGCCGAGGATCGCGTCGCCGACGGGCGCGCGCGCCGCCTCGTCGGGGTCGCTGGTCAGCTGCACGAGCGCGGCGCCGTCGGGCAGGAAGGGCCCCGCGATGTACGGGTAGTACGTGAACACCGCGGCGCCTGCCACCAGCACCAGGTCGTGGCCCTCGAGGGTCTGCGCGACCGGTGCGATTGCCGGTGGGAGGGTTCCCTGGAACTGGGGGTGGTTCTCGGGAAAGCCGAGCCGCCCGGACCCCGACGCCGGAGTCGACCACACCGGCAGCCGGCACCGCTCGGCAAGCGCGACCGCGGTGTCCCATGCGCCGCTCGCGTCGATGTCGGGGCCCGCCACGAGGACCGGGTTGGACGCCGCCCCGAGCCGCCGGGCCAGCGCGGCCAGCGCTGCGGGGTCGGGCGCCGTGCGGCCGTCCACGCGGCGCCCCGTCACCGGTCGGCTGACCTGCTCGTCGGCCTCGGCCGACCAGTCGTCCATCGGGATCGACACGAACACCGGCCCGCGCGGGGACGTTGCGGATACGTGGAAAGCGCGCGCGAGGGCGGCCGGCACGTCCTGCGGCCGGGGCGGCTCGTAGCTCCACTTCGTGACCGGGCGCGGCAGCGTGGTCGCGTCGCGGTTGGTTAGCAGCGCCTCGATGGTCATCATCGCGCGCACCTGCTGGCCGGCGGTGACGACGAGCGGGGACTTGTTCTCACGCGCGTTGAAGAGCGCGCCCATCGCGTTGCCGACGCCGGGCGCCGTGTGCAGGTTGACGAGCGCGGGCCGCCCGCTCGCTTGCGCGTAACCGTCGGCCATGCCGACCACGATGGCCTCCTGGAGACCGAGGACGTACCGGAAGTCCGGCGGAAACGCCGACAGGAACGGCAGCTCCGTCGACCCGGGGTTGCCGAACACGGTCGTCAGGCCGTGCTCGCGCAGCAGCTCGTACGAAGCGTCGCGGACCGAGGGCGCCAAGGCGCGCCGATCCTATTGCCCCGGCGCGTCCGGCGCTGCCGGCCCTGCCGGCGCTAGCTCTTCCTGGCGGCTGCCTTGCCGCCCTTGCGGCCGGCTTCCTTCTTCTGCGCGGTGGTTCCGCCCTGGCTCGAATTTGAGCGCCGAGTGCCGCTGCCGCTCGCCTTGCCGCCGCGGCTCGAGGCTCCCGGCGAGTTCGCGATGCGGGCCGCGCGCTCTTTCGACATCCCCTTCTTCTTCAGGCCCTCGTACTGCTTCTCGTTCTTGACGTTGGCGCTCTTGCTTGGCATCGGGCACTCCTCCGGATATCGCTTGCGTCCGGAGGAGTACCCGCCAAATCCGGCCTGAGAACTACTGGATGTAACCGGCCTCACGCAGGTACGCGCGCGCCACCGCACTTGGTTCCTCGCGGTCGACGTCGACCCGCGCGTTCAGCTCCTGCATCACGCGCTCGGTCAGCCCTTCCTGCACGGACTCGACGGTCGTCTTCAGGTCCGGGCCGGCCGCGTCGGCCGTCTCCTTGCTCGCCACGAACGTCACGTTCCCCGGTGGGAACACCTGCTTGTCGTCTTCGAGCGTGATCACGTCGTCGCGCGTGGAGAGCTGCGCGTCGGTCGTGAAGATGATCGAGAGGTCGGCCTGGCCCTTGTCCAGCACGTCGTAGCGCAGTCCGATGTCGACGGGCGTGAACTTCTTGAACCGCAGGCCGTAGTTCTCCTGGAGCCCGACGAGGCAGTCCACCCGCTGCCGGCACTCCGGTGAGCCGTAGAGGGTCAGGTCCTCCGACTTGCCTTCGAGGTCCGACACCTTGGTGACGCCCAGTTCCTCGGCTTTGCTCTTCAGGACCCCGACCGCATTTGCGCTGGTGAACGGCGTCGGCGCGTAGGCCACCAGGCCCTCCCGCTCGAAGTCGCTCTGCGCATCGGTGACCGCCTGCTCCGGGTCCTTCGGGATGTCCTGTGGCTGCACGTCGAAGAACGAGGTGAGCGCGGTGCTCGTGTACTCGGGGTAGCCGTCCACGTCGCCGCCCTTGAGCGCGCGCAGCGCGATCTGCTCCGAGCCGAGGTTCAGGTCCTTGCGCACCCGGTACCCGGCTGCCTCGAGCGCCTGGGCGTAGATCTCGCCCAGGATGAACTGCTCGGTGAAGTTCTTGGACCCGACCGTGATGGTCGTGTCGGCGTTGTCGGCGTTCCGCTCGATCGCCGTGGCGTCGCCGGAGCCGCCGTCGCCCGACGAGCTGTCGTCGTCGCCGCACGCTGCCAGCGCGAGTGTGGACGCGAGGACGAAAAAGGCAGCGAGCAGGGCAAGGAGGGGGTGACCGCGTCTCATCTTGAGTGTCTCCTGTTCGGGGGCTGTGCCGCAGTAGGACGGGGGGAGCCTAACCGCTACGTCGTGGTCTGCAAGCCGCGCGGCTCGACCGCACGCTGGATGGCAGCGAAGACCAGCTCCACGGTGAGCGCCAGCACCGCGACCAGCATCGCGCCCGCGAGGCGGCCGTCGGGCCCGTATACGTTGGCGCTGAGGATGTAGTCGCCCAGCGTCAGCACCCCGGCGAGGGGCGCGATCGTGGCGGTCGCGACCACGTTCACGGCCGACGTCCGGATGCCGCCGAAGATCGAGGACAGCGCCAGGGGCAGCTCGATCCTCTGCACGACCTGGTGCGGCCTCAGGCCCATGCCCTTCCCCGCGTCGATCACCTCCCGGTCGACCTGGCGCACGCCCACGTACGTGTTCGTGAGGATCGGGGGAATCGCGAGCAGCACCAGGGCGAGCATCACGTTGGTGAACCCGACCCCGATATACGCGACGAAGAACGCGATCAGCGCCAGGCTGGGCACCGCCCGGCCGACGTTGGAGAGGCTGATCGCGAGCAGCTCGCCCTTTCCCGCATGTCCGAGCGCCAGCCCGACGGGCACGGCGATCGCGCAAGCCACTCCGATGGCCGCAAAGCTCACCTTCAGGTGCTCCCAGGTGAACTCCCAGACCTCGGACAGCCCGCCGACCTCGACGCCTCCGGTCTGTGCCTCACGGGTGCTGAAGATGAAGTCGAGCGCGTCGCCGAAGTCGGACACCACCCCTGCGATCTCGATCATGCCGGCTGCACCCTCCGCCAGGGCGTGAGCACCCGCTGCACGCCGAGCAGGATCACGTCAAGCGCGAAAGCGAGGAGCACGGCGAGCCCGCCGGCCGCGACCACGCCGGTCTTGAAGGTGATGTTGCTCCCGGAGATGATCTGCTCGCCGAGCCCGCCGGCGCCTGCGAACACCGCCAGCGTCGCGAGCCCGACGGTGCTGGTCGTGGCGATGCGCAGGCCCGCGACGATGTCGGGGATCGCGAGCGGCAGCTCGACCCGCCACAGGAGCTGGCGATCGGTGAGGCCGACTCCGCGACCGGCGTCGCGCGCCTCCTCCGGGACGTTTTGCAGGCCCAGCACGATGTTGCGGAAGATGATCTGCAGCGTGTAGGCGGTGAGGGCGATGATCGCCGTGGTCGAGCCGCGCCCGGTGATCGGCAGCAGCAGGAAGAAGACGGCCAGGCTGGGCAGCGTGTACAGCACGCCGGTGAAGCCGACGATCGGGCCCACCAGCCAGCGCCGGCGGCGCGCGATCAGGGCCAGTGCGAACGCGATCACAAAGCCGATCACGACAGAGGTCACCGTCAGATACAGGTGCTGCGCGAGCGGATCGGTGTAGCGGTCGAAGTTGTCCACGATCCAGCCCGGGCAGAGCTTGTTCTCCGAGATGCAGCTGGCCTCCGAGCGGTCGCGGATCTCGACCTGGCCCAGCACGGGCGCCGCGTCGGCGAGGTGCATCACGGTCAGGCGCGCTCGGCCGCGGGCGTCAGGTGCATCGTGGCCTCCGGTGAGTTCAGGAACTCGGAGATGATCTCGACCGACAGGACGCCGACGACGGCGCCGTTCCCGTCCACCACCGGTCCGTACTGCGTGTCCGACCGCAGCAGGTCCGAGAGCGCGTCGCGCAGCACGTCCTCGAGCTCGAGTATGGGGTCGGGCGCTGTGTCGGGGCGGTCGGGCACCGTCTCGCGTGCCAGGTCGCGCTCAGACATCCATCCCAGCGGCCGGCCGCCGGCGTCGACGACGATCGGGTAGGGCAGGTCCGCCTCGGCGATCGCGGCCCGGGCGCGCGCGGTCGGCTCGCCCACTCGCACGAGCGGTGCCTTCCACAGGTCGATGTCGCGCACGCGCAGCAGCGAGAGCCGCTTCAGCGCGCGGTCGGCGCCCACGAAGTCCTCGACGAACTCGTCCGCGGGACTCATCAGGAGCTCCTCGGGGGTCGCGTACTGCGCCAGCACACCCCCCTTTCGGAGCACGGCGACGCGATCGCCCATCTTGATCGCTTCGTCGATGTCGTGGGTGACGAACAGGATCGTCTTGCGGATCTCGGACTGCAGGCGCAGAAACTGGTTCTGCAGCCGCTCGCGGTTGATGGGGTCGACCGCGCCGAAGGGCTCGTCCATCAGCATCAGCGGCGGATCGGCAGCCAGGGCGCGCGCCACGCCCACGCGCTGGCGCTGGCCGCCGGACAGCTGCGCGGGGTAGCGGTCGCGCAGCTCGCTGCCCAGCGACGTCAGCTCCAGCAGCTCGTCCACGCGCGCGTCGATGCGCTTCCTGTCCCAGCCCAGCAGCTTCGGCACGACGCCGACGTTCTCGCCGATCGTGAGATGCGGGAACAACCCGATCTGCTGGATCACGTATCCGATGCCGCGCCTCAGCTCGGCCGCGGCCCGCGACTTGATGCTGGTGCCGTCGATCAGGATGTCTCCCTGGGTCAGCTCGATCATCCGGTTCGCGAGCCGCAGGGCCGTGGTCTTGCCGCAGCCGGAAGGGCCGACCAGCACGCAGATCTCACCTGCCGGCACGGTCAGCGAGAGGTCGCTGATCGCGGGCTCGGCCTGCCCGGGATAGCGCTTCACGACGTTGCGGTATTCGACCGACGAAGCGGACGTGCGCGAGGTGGAGGAGGCGTCCCCTGCCACGCGCGAATGCTAGTCGCTGCCGGACACCGCGCAACATTTATGAGCGCGAATGCATTTCCTTGCCTACCCTGACATTGGATTCGTAAGCGGCGCCCCCGCTGGCGCCACAACCTCATAGACAAGTCAGGGAGGACCAATGTCACGCAGGGGACTTGGAGCCGCCCGGTTGGTCGTCGCGCTGCTGTGCGCGGCCATCGTGGGCATGCTCGTGCCGTCCGGCGCGGGCGCATCGACGCTACCGGCAGGATTCGAGGAGACCACCGTGCTCCCCGGTGTCGGCAAGCCGCAGGACATCGCAATCGCGCCCAACGGGCGTGTGTTCGTGGCCGAGAAGACCGGCTTCATCAGGACGTACAGCAGCGTCGACGACACGACGCCCACGCTGTTCGCCGATCTGCGCACCAAGGTGCACAACTTCGGCTCGCGCGGTCTGCTGTCGATCGTGACGGACCCGAAGTTCGGCACCACCGGGAACAACTACGTGTACGTGTACTACACGATGGACGCACCGCTCGGCGGCACCCCGCCGGTGTACGGCGGTGGGTCCTTCGACGCGTGCCCGGAGACGTTCGACGCGCAGGACGGCGACCTCGACAAGCCCGGCATCCAGACGATCGGCTGGGTCGACAACTGCCCGGTGGGATCGCGCATCTCGCGGCTCCAAGTCGCGGGGGAGGTCATCACCGGCTCGGAGAAGGTGCTGGTGGAGGACTTCTGCCAGCAGTTCGCCGGTCACGGCGGCGGCGGGCTCGCGTTCGACAAGGACGGCAAGCTGATCGCCTCGGCAAGCGACGGCTCCACGTCGCAGTTCTGGGACTGGGGTCAGTCGGGATCTCCGAAGAACCCCTGTGGTGACCCGCCCGGTGGGGTTGGTGCCTCGCTCACGCGTCCGTCGTCGGAAGGCGGCCGGCTGCGGGCACAGGACGTGCGCACGACCAGCGATGCGACCGGCCTGTCCGGGTCAGTGATCCGGATCGACCCGGCGACGGGTGCCCCGGTGCAGACGAACGGAACCGACGCGAACGCCAAGCGCATCATCGCCTACGGGCTGCGTGACGCCACGCGGCTTGCGATCCGGCCTGGCACGAACGACATCTGGGTTGCCGACCGCGGCGGCGGGTACTGGGAGGAGTTCCACCGCGTGACGCCGAGCTCGACCAAGCTCAACTTCGGTTGGCCTTGCTACGAGAACGACGCGAAGCGCGAGCAGAGCGACCTCCAGAACCTGCACATGTGCGAGAACCTGTACTCGGACAAGCTCAACCTGAGGGCGCCTTTCTGGGCCTACGACCACGAGCTGGAGATCCACCCGGAGGAGAACTGCACGGGCAACGACGCGCGGCCCGGCAGCACGCTCTCGGGCCTCGAGTTCTACCCCGAGGTGGGAGGCAACTTCCCGCCGATGTACAGGAACGCGCTGTTCTTCGCGGACCGCCTGCGCAATTGCATCTGGGCGCTCCTGCCCGACGCAAACGGCATCCCGAAGAAGGGTGGCGTGGTCCCGTTCGCCGGCATGGCGATGCGGGCGACGGACCTCGAGGTCACCCCGTCGGGCGACCTGCTGTACATCGACCAGAGCACGGACACGATCCAGCGCATCCGCTACACGGTGGTGAACCAGGCCCCGGTCGCGGTTCCGTCTGCGAACGTGACGTCGGGCAAGGCGCCGCTGGCGGTCACGTTCAGCGGGCTCGGCTCGACGGACGCGAACAACGACGCGCTCACCTACGCCTGGGACCTCGACGGGGACAACTTCCTCGACGACTCCACGGCGGCCCAGCCGGCGTTCACCTACACGACGCCCGGCACCTACACGGTGACGCTGAAGGTCACGGACCCGAGCGGCGCGTTCAGCACCGCGGATCTCGTGATCACGGTGACCGACAACACGGTCGTCGACCCGGGCCCCGGCCCCGGTCCCGGCACGGGCACGCCCGCGCCGAAGACGACCACCCCGACGACGACGCCTTCGGTGAACCTGCCGTCGGCGGGTCCGACGGGGCCGGTCCTGATCGTCGCGGCAGCCCGCACGCAGCACCTCACGGGCCACCGTTCGATCGAGGTCCACGGCGGTTGCGTGGCCGCGTGCACGCTGAAGGCGACGGCGAAGGTGTCGCTGCCCGGTGCCAGCAAGACGCTGAAGCTCCGGGGCACGTCGGCCAAGGCTGCACAGGGCAAGGTGGTGACGCTGCGCATCAAGCTCAAGGGCAAGAAGATGCGTGCCATCCGCCGTGCGCTGCGCCGCGGCAAGAAGGTCACCGCGACCGTCACGGTCGTCGCGACCGACGGCACCGGCGCGTCCAGCGCCAAGCGCAAGATCCGGCTGAAGCTCTAGGTCAGCTGACGGACAAGGGCTGGGGCGCGCTGCGCCTCAGCCCTTCCTGTCCATGGCGGCTGTCGCTGCCGAGCCCGTCTCGGCCGACAGCCAGCCCTGGGCCAGGGGATCGGTGCCCGACTCGACGACCTGCCGCATCGCGGCCAGCGCCGGGCCCCGCAGCTGCCGCTTGACGGTGGCGTAGGCATCCGAGGGCATGTCGCCCAGCTCGGCGGCCATCGCAAGCGCCCGCTCCAGCACTTCGGCCGGCTCGGCCAGCTCGTCCACGAGGCCGAGCGCGAGCGCCTCCGGCGGGTCCACCAGATGAGCCCGCAGGACCAGGTAGCGGGCGGCCGGCGGCGACAGCTCCGCCGTCACGACCGCCAGCGCGTTCGCGGGGTAGGGCACGCCCACGCGCGCCTCGGTCAGGCCGAGCTTGCCCTGTGTCGAGCCGACGCGGTAGTCCGCGCACATGGCGAGCACGATGCCGCCGGCGATCGCGTGGCCGTTGACCGCCCCGACGACGGGACGGTCGAACCCGTACCAGGCCGCCACCATGCGGTTGATCGCCATGATCATCTCCGCCTGTCCCGCGGGATCGAGCGTGGGCACCAGGTTCAGGTCGAGACCCGCCGAGAAGAAGCCGTCGCGGCCCGTCAGCACCACGGCGTCGGCCTCCAGCTCCTCCCTGACCCCGATCACCTCCTCGAGGAGCGCCGGATTCATCGCGTTCGCCGGAGGCCGGTCGATCCGGACGACCGCGACGTTGCCGCGCGGCTCGACCGTGACGAGCCGGTCAGACAACGAGGTGCGGGTAGTCGCGCTCGACCATCGCGCGGTACTGCTCGAACACGGGCTTCGTGATCGGGATCAGCCTCAGGGCGGCCTTCACGTCGCCGCCGCTCTTGATGCGCCGGCGGGCGAGCGCCATGGGCACGTTCTCCTTGCCCTGGAAGTACTTGTTGGCGACGTCCGAGTTCATGGTCATCTCGACCTGCGGCTTCCAGTCGACCTCGTCGGACCAGACCCAGCGCAGGTTCTGCTCCCCGCCCGAGTCGTCGTAGGTGATGTTCACGACCGCGTCCTGGTCGGGAAACTCGAAGCGCTGCGGCACGCGGGCGTCGCGCAGCTGCGGGCCCATCTCGGGGTCGGTGCTCATGATCGTGAACACCTTGTCCATCACCTCGCGGAACTCCTTGGCGGAGCTGAACTCGGCCATCGCGCAGCGAGTCTATCCGCGGCGGCCGCGCCGCGGCTAGCTGTCGAAGCCGAGCCCGAGCCGGTCCAGCAGTCGCAGCCACGCGCCGCGCCGGCCCCGGTTGCGGTCGGCGGCGGCGAGCCGGTTGCGAGTCAGCTCGATCACTGCCCAGCGCAACGGCTCGGGCGGGAATGGCAGCGGCTGCGTACGCGTGGCTCGCAGCTGCGTCGCCTCTGTGCGGCGGCCGGCCAGCAGGTCGAGCGCCATGCGCGCGCCGAAGCGGCTCGCGCCGATCCCGAGGCCCGTGTGCCCGGCGGCGTATGCGACGCGCCCGCCGTGCGAGGTGCCGAAGAACGCGAAGAAGCGGCTGCATGTGTCGATCGGGCCGCCCCAGCGATGGGTGAAGCGCAGGCCTTCGAGCTGCGGGAACGTCGTGAAGAGGTGGCGCGCGAGCCGGGCGAACGACGCATCGCGCTGGCTCAACTGCGGTCCCACGGCGTTGCCGAATTTGTAGACGGCGTCGTAGCCGCCCCACAAGATCCTGTCGTCCGCGGTGAGCCGGTAGTAGTGGAACTGGTTGCCGGCGTCGCTGACTCCCTGGTGGTTCGCCCAGCCGAGCGATGCGCGGCGGGCGGCGTCCAGCGGCTCGCTCACCAGCACGTAGTCCCAGACCGGCACGATCCGCCGGCGGACGGCGCGCACCGGCGAGCGGAAGGCGCCCGTCGTCAGCACCGCTCCCCGCGCGTCCACCTGACCGCTCGTGGTGGAGACGCGCAGCCCGCCACCGGCGCGGAGCAATCCGGTCACGCGGGAGTGCTCGAAGATGCGCACGCCGAGCTCCAGGGCGGCGCGACCGAGCCCCCAGGCGAGCTTCGCCGGGTGGAGTGTCCCGCCGCCGCTGCGCAGCCACAGGCCCGCGCGGTAGAGCGGCGAGCTCACCTCGGCGCGCACCGCGTCGGTGTCCAGCAGGGTCGCGTCGTGGCCGAAGCGCCGCAGCTGCGCAGCCTCCTCCTCCAGCCACGCCTCCTCGTGGGGCTCCAGCGCCACCGTCATCTCCCCGCCCGGCACGAGGTCGCACTCGATGCCGTACCGGGCGAGCGCCGCGACGGTCTGGTCGAGGTTCTCGCGGCCCAGCCGCTCGAGCACGGGCATCTCGCCGGGGAACCGCGCCAGCCCGTTGCGGAGGCCGTGCGTCAGCGAGGAGGAGACGAAGCCGCCGCTGTTCCCGGTCGCCCCGTGCGCGATCGCATCGGCTTCCAGCAGCACGACGTCGCGTGCGGGATCGTCCTCCTTCGCCTGGATCGCCGCCCACAGTCCGCTCAGCCCTCCGCCGACGATCACGAGGTCGGCATCCGTCCGCACCTCCAGCGGCGGGCAGCGCGCGGGCTGATCGCCGGAGTCGAGCCAGAACGAGACCGGCGCCGCGTCGGCGTACGAAGCGCGGTCACGCTCCGTCGGTGCGGCGGTCCAGGGAAAGGTGCCCGGATTCAGGTGGTCGCCGGCTTCGTCATGTGGGTCGGCTCGCCGGGCGAGAGCTGATCCGGGTCGTTGTACTCGGCGCCCGGGGGCGGCGCGACCGGTCCCTCCAGCAGCGGGTCGCCGGTCTCCTCCATCCAGCGCTCGAGCATGGCGTGCATCTCAGTCCTCACTGCCTGCGCCGCGGGCTCGTCCGCCAGGTTGCGCGCCTCGTTCGGGTCGAACAGCAGGTCGTAGAGCTGCTCGCGGGCGAGGACCTGCTCGGCCCACCCAGCCCTCATCCAGAGGTCCTTGCTCGGGCTGTCGTCCGTGTTCACGACGACCGGCGTGGTGCGCTCGTCGAAGCGCCGGATGTACTTCCACCGGTCGGTGCGCACGGCGCGCTGGGGCTCGTAGGCCGCGTGGTAGGTCCCTTCGGCGAACACGGCGTCGCGGATCGCGCGGCGCTCACCACGCACGAGCGGCATCATGGACTCCCCCTGCAGGAAGGGCGGCTGCTCGATCTCGAGCAGTTCGCAGATCGTCGGGAACAGGTCGATGTGCGACACGAGGCCGTCGACCACCTGGCCGCCGCGCAGGCCGCCGGGGCCGCGCAGGATCAGGAACACGCCGATGCCACGGTCCGTGAGCGTGGTCTTCGCACCCGGGAAGGCGATCCCGTGGTCGGTCGTGCAGATGACGAGGGTGTCGTCGGCCAGGCCGAGGTAGTCGAGCGAGTCGATCACCGCCTCGACTCCCTCGTCCAGCGAGCGCGCGCTGGCGACGAACGCGGCCATGTCTGCGCGCGTCTCGGGAGTGTCCGGCAGGTTGGGCGGGGGGAGGACGTAGCGCTCTTCCTCCGCGCTCGGGTGGAAGAACTCGCGGTGGGTCTCGAAGAACCCGACGGACAGGAAGAACGGGCGGCCGGGGGGGTCGCGCAGCACGTCGATCGTGACGGGCGCGACGTCGCTGGCCCGGGTGGTCGCGATCTTGATCACCTGGTCGTAGCCGATCACGTCCGGGCGCTTCGAGATGTGCTGCTCGCCGATCAGCACGGAGTGGTAGCCGATGTCGTGCAGCGTGTGCACGATGTGGTGGTTGTAGTCGTTCAGCGACCAGCCGCGGTGGGCGAGGCCGAGCATGCCGTTCGTGTGCGCGTACTGGCCGGTCAGCAGGCAGGCGCGGCTGGCCGAGCAGGTCGACGCTGCGCAGAAGGCCTGCCGGAACAGGACGCCCTCCTCGGCAAGGCGCTGGATGCTGGGCGTCGGCACTCCGTACCCGTACGGCTGCACGTAACGGCCGGTGTCGTGCGAGTGCAGGTAGACGATGTTGGGCCGGGAGCCGTCCGCCATGCTCAGCTGACGGCAGGGACATGGGCGAAGTCGCCCCTGAACTCGGACACCCATCGCTCCGAGGTGTCGTCGGCCTGGCGTGCAGTGCACGGCTCGCCGTACTGCGCCCCGGCGGGGTAGCGGACGCCCACGTGCCCGAGTATCCGCGTCACCGTGTCGTGCAGGTCCTGCGTGAACTCCTCGTAAGTCAGGGTGAGGGGCTGGATGCCGGTGCCCTCGAAGTAGATCTCCCAGGCGCGATCGGATGCGATCAGCTGCCTGCGCAGATGGTCGATCGCCTCGAAGCTGTATCGCAGCCG
>Ga0209382_10010375_pt1 | contig 11604 bp, 6 predicted proteins | sample SoiMetdeltSBSDD5_FD_187599 | JGI IMG/M metagenome (GOLD analysis project Ga0209382, IMG submission 187599) | Bulk soil microbial communities from a Populus tree surrounding site in Tennessee, USA - Soil MetaG P. deltoides SBSDD5 (SPAdes) (version 2) | ecosystem: Environmental > Terrestrial >...
CCTCAAGTGGCAGCCCGGCACCGTCAAATGCGTCTCAGTGGACGCTTTGCCCCCACAGCTCGCCTATCTTCGCAGTGGTCACGTTCAACTGCTCCTCGCCCAGCAAGTCTATGAATGGGGTTATCGCTCGGTCGAGCATCTCATCAATAAGATCCACCTCAAGAAAGACCCGACGAACGTCAAAGATGTCAGTTCGCTGGTTCCTGTGACCAAAGAGAACGCCGATGAGTTCGCGAAGAACTGGGAGAAGTGGCTGCCGAAATGATGCGCCTGTAACCGGTTACCCCCGCATTCGGATCCAGCTTGCCCGGATGAAAATACTTGTTCTTTGGTCACTGACGTCGGTTTTGTGCTTCGGCCATTTGCCAACTCAAGCCGTGGAAATCATCGCCCATCGCGGCGCCTCGCATGACGCGCCGGAAAACACGCTGGCCGCCGTCAGCCTCGGCTGGCAGCAGGCAAAGGACGGCGTGGAGATCGACATCCATTTGTCCAGGGACGGCAGGATCGTCGTCATTCACGACTACGACACCAAGCGCATCGCGGGCGTGGACCGGAGAATCGCTGACCAGACGTTGTCCGAGTTGCGCGCCCTGGACGCGGGAAAATGGAAAGGCAAGCGGTGGACCGGAGAAAAGATTCCCACGCTTGAAGAGGTGCTCTCCACCGTTCCCGATGGCAAGCGACTCTTCATCGAAATCAAGTGCGGACCGGAAGTCCTGCCGGAACTAAAACGGCTGATCGAAGCCAGTCGCAAGAAGCCGGAACAACTCGTCCTCATCGCGTTCAGCTACGAGGTCGTGAAACGCGCCAAGGCCGGTCTTCCCGCCATCCAGACTTACTGGCTTTACGACTGGAAGAAGGACAAGGACACCGGAGCGGAGTTTGCACCCGACGAAGTAACTGCGAAGGCCACGGCGGCCGGGGTGGACGGCATTGACGTCAGCTTCAAAGGGCCGGTTGACGCCGCGTTCGTTCGGAAGGCCAAATCGGCAGGCCTGAAGGTTTATGTCTGGACCGTCGATGACCCGGAAGCAGCCCGGGAATTGGTCGCCGCCGGCGTGGACGGGATCACGACGAACCGGCCCGGATGGCTGCGCGAGAAACTCGATACAGCCCGCTAAACACGCCAAACACGGAATCTGTTTGCGGAAGTTGCGTTCGCGTCGTTTCGCGCATTTCGCGGGCAATCAAAAATGCTTTTCTTGAGCTTTAGCGGTATCACGAAACGTTTCCCCGGCGTTCTGGCACTCGACCGCGTGAGCTTCGAGATCGAGCGCGGCAGTTGCCATGCGCTGATCGGCGAAAACGGCGCGGGCAAAAGCACCCTCGGCAAGATTCTCGCCGGCGTTTACACTGCTGACGAAGGTGAGATCCGTATTGATGGCAAACTCATTCATCCAACGAACCCGCTCATCGCCCGGCAGCTTGGCATCGCGATGGTGCATCAGGAGCTCGCCTTCTGCCCCAACCTGACCGTCGCGGAAAACCTTTGCCTCGGCGACCTCCCTCGCCGGGCCGGGTGGGTTGACCGCGCGACGATGCGCCAGCGGGCGCGAGCGATGCTCCGCGAGATCGAAGCGAACATCGACGTGAACCGTCCCATCGGAGAGCTTTCTACCGGCCAGGAACAGATCGTTCAAATCGCCGCAGCCGTCGGCACGGATGCGCAGGTCATCGTGATGGATGAGCCGACCAGCTCCCTCTCTGCCCACGAAAGCGAACATCTCTTTCACCTGCTCGCACACCTGAAAGAACGCGGCATCACGGTGATCTATGTTTCGCACCGCATGGAGGAGGTCTTCCGGCTCTGCGACGACGTTACCGTCTTGCGAGATGGCCGCCATATCGCCACCGATCGAATCTCTGAAAGCAACGCGGATCGCGTCATCCACCAAATGATCGGGCGGGAAGTCATCTCTCATACCCCTCAACACCTCGCTCGAGAACCGGGCCAGGAAGTTCTGCGCGTGGAAAACCTCACCTCACCCGGCAAGTTCAGGAATGTCAGCTTTGCCTTGCACGCCGGCGAAGTGCTCGGCTTTGCCGGCCTGGTCGGCGCGGGACGAAGCGAAGTCGCTCAAGCGATCTTTGGATTGGACGCCGAAGCCACGGGAAAAGTACTTGTCCGGGGAAAGGAGATTCCGTTCGGTTCAGTCAATGAGGCCCTCGCCGCGGGGATCGGCCTGCTGCCGGAAGATCGCAAGCGCCTCGGGCTGGTCCTCACGATGAACTGTCGCGAGAACACTTCGCTGGCGACTCTGATGCGCTTGACGCGGCTTGGTTTCGTTCGCGGACGCGAGGAGCGCTCGTTGGTCCAGCGTTACGCGGATCGTCTCCGCGTCAAGGCGCCGTCCATCGATGCGGCCATCGCTGGCCTCAGCGGGGGCAACCAGCAGAAGATCGCCCTGGCCAAATGGCTCGCCCGCGAATGCGACATCCTGATCGTGGACGAGCCAACCCGCGGCATCGACGTCGGCGCCAAGGCGGAAATTCATCAACTCCTTGACGAACTCGCCTGCCAGGGCATGGCGTTGCTGGTGATCTCCTCGGAACTGCCCGAAGTCATGAATTTGAGCCGTCGTATTCTGGTCATGCACCAAGGCGAGGTCGCTGGAGAATTGCCGCGAGCGGAATTCTCGCAGACGAACCTGATGCGGCTGATGGCGGGCGTCGAAGCGAAGGCGGCTTAAGTCGTCTCTATGCAGTTAGAGAATTGGCTCGCCCTCACCCTAACCGAGAGGGCTTTTGTCTTTCGCCGAGATTTCGTCCGCGGCCCCAGGAGAGAACGCCCCGAACTTTGAACGCGCATTGCGCCCCTGAACCCCGGACTGGCAGAAACATCGAACATCCAACATCGAATTGTTCGGCGCATTGGACGTTCCGTGTTCGCTGTTTTTCTGGGGTTCATGGGCAGCGAGCACCTCCAAAAATTGGACGTGAGTTGGGGCCATGAACCTACGCAGGTTCATGGAAAGGGAACTTACTTCGGCCACGCTGGGACGAATCACGGGATGGTGAGGTTAGGCGAGGTGCCCGAGAGCTTCTCCCTCTCCCGAGGAAGAGGCCCGGAGTGAGGGCGCGCGTCTTATCGACCGAATAGTTTCGTGGACCCTGTGCCAAAAGGAGGTCTGCTGCGTTCAAAGGTTGCGCAAGAATCCGAAGCCCGACCTTCCGGTCCTCAGGGTGTCAAGATGCGGCGCTAAGAAGCAGCCTTGTCGTTCCCCGCACCACTCGACGGCTGGCTTCTGTAACTCGCCACCACCCATTCACTGAGGACCTTGTCAGGGTTTTCGACGGCGTCCACGTCCACCGTGAATTCCTTCCGGCCTGTGTTCTGGGCGATCAGTTTCAACCCGAACTGATAGTCCTTGAACCGCTCCGCGCACAAATCGCGAACCGGCCTGCCCGATTCCAGCGCCTTGACCACGAGCGCATCCGCCGCCGCCTCTGTAAAGGTCAGCTTCAGAGCGTGCGTCTCCTGGAAGCGCTGTCCGAACTCCTGCACCAGTTGCCGCATCACCACGCGTTCTTCCTTCTCGTGCTCCGCGAGAAGTTTCTGGAGCTCGACCGGCGGATTATCGACCAGCTCCTTCGTCACCACAAAACGCTTTACGTGCGTGGAAGGCAACTCGAACTTCAGGTCCCGGAACACCCGTTCGCAAACCGTCATCAACCCGCGTGCGCCCGTCTTCTCCTCCGCCGCCTGTTCGGCGATCCGCCGCAGACCGTCATCGCGGAACAGGACCTCGATCCCGTACGCCGCGAACGACTGTTCGTACTGGCGTATAATGCTGCCCTCGGATGTCTTCAGAATCTGAAACAGGTCATCGACGGTGAGCTGCTGGCAAACCACGCGCACCGGCAACCGGCCGATGAACTCCGGCTCAAAACCGAACTCGATGAAATCCCGTGTCGCCGCCTCGGAGAAAACGCGGTTCTCGTCAACCGCCGACTTTGACGAGGCGGCAAAGCCGATGGTTGCCTCGCGCAGGCGCTTCTGGATGATCTTCTCAAGGCCGCCGAACGCGCCGCTGACAACGAAGAGAATATGTTTGGTGTTGATCGTGGAGGGTTGCTTCTTGCCGCGGCCCTGCGTCATTTCCATCATTGCCTGAATCTGGCCGGCAATGTCGTTCGGTGCGCGGGCCGGCACTTCGGTTTCCTCCATCAACTTGAGCAGGTTCGTCTGCACGCCGCGCCCGCTGACATCGCGACCCGTCATGTTCGACGCCGCGGCAATCTTGTCGATCTCGTCGATGTAAATGATGCCATACTGCGCGCGGGCCACGTCGCCATCCGCACGCCGCACCAGGTCGCGAACGAGGTCTTCCACATCGCCACCCACGTAGCCCGTTTCGGAGAACTTCGTGGCGTCCGCCTTTACAAACGGCACGCCGATCAGGTCAGCCATGCTGCGGATGAGATACGTTTTGCCCACACCGGTCGGTCCAATGAGAATAAGGTTTTGTTTGGCGTAATTCGGCTGGTCCTTTCCCTCCATCGCCGTTCGCACATGGTGATAGTGGTCGCACAACGCCACGCTCAAGACCTTCTTGGCCTCGTCCTGCTTGATCACAAAGCGGTCGAGGTAGTCCTTCACATCACGCGGCTTGTAGTCGAACTTGAAGTCCGGTTCGTCCGTCGGCTCGCTCTCCCGTTTCTCCGACGTATCGGCCGGGTCGGCCCTGGGAGTGAATCCGGTTACCGTGCCACCGGGAAAATGCTGGCGCATGAACTCCTGCAAACGGCGTTGAAACTCCTCCGGTGGGGGCGGCCCATTGAAAATTGGATTTTGCATCATGAGTTTAAGACAATCGCGGCCTAACAAAGTTCAGGAATGGTCCGGAGTCAAATCGTTTCCTGCTTGGCCTGAAATGACAATTACAGGGCGCGAAAAGCTTGAAGCGAGGCCGAGGGCTGAGTGAGCACCCGAGCCGAAGAGGCAGAACAGAAAATCGCAGACCGACCCATGGCGGTCTGGGGCCGCAATCAACCTCGTCCTCGTCGTCGTCCTCGTTCTCGTAATCGAAAATCGGGTGGACTTCATGGACGAAGGACGAGGACGATAAAAACTGTATGGATCGCTGAGGCCTTTGAGGCTCACGAATCAGCCGCTGATTTCGACCCGAACACCGTCACACTCATCGGCGGCAGGGTGAACTCGGCAGAAAACGGCTGGCCGTGGATCTGGTATTCCTGCGCGGTGACGCCGCCGAAATTGCCCTGGTTGCTGCCCCCGTAAATTTCGGAATCGCTGTTCAACGCCTCGCGCCAGAACCCTCCTTGCGGCAAGCCGACGCGATAGCTTGAACGCAAAACCGGCGTCAGGTTCAGGATCACCAACAGTTGGCGGGTTCGTTCCTTGTTCTGGCGAACGAACGACAACACGCTGCCTTCGTGATCGGAGCAGTCCATCCAGAAGAAGCCCTCCACATCATAGTCCCCTTCCCACAATGCGCGTTCGCTTTGGTAGAGCTTGTTCAGGTCTTCGATCAGGCGTTGCAGGCCGCGGTGATATGGGCCGGCGCCGAGCAGCCACCAGTCGAGTTCGGCGTTGGCGTTCCATTCCGCGCTCTGGCCGATCTCGCAGCCCATGAAGAGCAGCTTCTTGCCGGGGAACATCCATTGATACGCAAGCAACGTGCGAAGGTTGGCGAACCGTTGCCAATCGTCGCCAGGCATGCGGCCCAGCAGCGAGCCTTTGCCATGCACCACTTCGTCGTGCGACAGCGGCAAAACGAAATTCTCATGATGATGATAGAGCATCGCGAAGGTCAGATCGTTCTGGTGGTATTTGCGATAGACCGGGTCGCGCTGAAAGTAATTGAGCGTGTCGTGCATCCAGCCCATATTCCACTTCAGGGTAAAGCCGAGGCCGCCGAGATAGGGAGGGCGCGTCACCAGCGGCCAGGCTGTTGATTCCTCGGCGATCGTCACCACGCCGGGATGCTCGGTGTGGACGAGGTAGTTGAAATGGCGCAGAAACTCAACGGCTTCGAGGTTCTCACGGCCGCCATATTGATTGGGAATCCATTCGCCCTCCTTGCGCGAATAATCGAGGTAGAGCATCGAAGCGACAGCATCCACGCGCAGGCCGTCGATGTGAAAGCGGTCGCACCAGAAGAGCGCGTTGGCGGCGAGGAAATTCCGGACTTCGTGCCGGCCGTAATTGAAGATCAGCGTGCCCCAGTCCTGATGCGCACCTTTGCGCGGGTCTTCGTGCTCGTAAAGCGCCGTGCCATCGAAGCGCGCCAGCGCCCATTCGTCGCGCGGGAAGTGCGCCGGCACCCAATCCACAAACACTCCGATGCCGGCCTCGTGGAGCGCGTTGACGAGGTATTGAAAATCGTCCGGCGTGCCAAACCGGCTCGTCGGTGAGTAGAAACCGGTCACCTGAAAACCCCAGGACGGGTAGAAGGCGTGTTCCGACACCGGCAAAAACTCCACATGGGTAAAACCCATTGTCTTCATGTAATCCACGAGCGGCCCGGCGACTTCGCGGTAGCTGAGCGATTCGGCATGCGACTTCTTCCGCCACGAACCCAGGTGGACTTCGTAGATGCTCATCGGCGACCGAAACGGGTTGTGTTCGCGGCGCTTCCTCATCCATGCATCGTCGCTCCACTTGAATTTCGTGTTTTCCCAGACGATGGAGGCGTTCTTGGGCGCTGCCTCAAAGAAAAAACCGTACGGATCGGTCTTCAATGCAAGCGCGCCGTTGGCGTCCATGACTTCGTATTTGTAAAGCGTCCCTTCCCTAATGCCGGGAATGAAGATTTCCCAAACGCCGGACGGGCCGAGCAATCGCATCGGATGATAACGCCCGTCCCAACCGTTGAACTCGCCGACGACGCTGACGCGCCGGGCGTTGGGCGCCCAAACAGCGAAGCTGGCACCCGGGACGCCGTCGATGGTGCGGAGTTGGGCGCCGAGCTTTTCGTAAATGCGCCGCTCGTTTCCCTGACCGAATAAATACACATCCGTCTCGCCGAGTGTCGGCAGGAAGGAATAGGGATCGCGCGTCTGTCGCCGCTTTCCCTGATGATCCGTGATGACGAGATCGTAGGCATAAACGCGATTCGCCTCCGTGCTGACGCCTTCGAAAAGGCCTGAGTCGTGCAACCGCTTCAGCTTGATCCTGGGCTTGCCCTTCTCGTGGACGGGAGCGATTTCAACCTGGGCCGCATTCGCCACTTGCGCGCGCACGACGACGCCTGAGCCGTCGCCCAACGGATGCATCCCGAGCAGCGTGTGCGGGGAACGATGTTGAACGTTGACGAGACTCTCCAGCTCGGCTGGGGTGAGGATCATGGTGAGAGCACTTTGTCACTTCTCGATGGGAATGACACGACAAAATATGGAAGCGCTGCCGGCGGATATGCCCGGGGTGTATTCGGAGCACGGTAGTCCGCGTCCGCAGTAATCCGGGAACTCGAAGCCGCCCTGTATGATTCACGCGCTTCCTCCGTGCGAGGCTGCCGCGGGTCAGGCACCCGTGCTCCGACAGAGGCGGCAGAGCGAGCGCGTCATTCTTCCAGCAGACGTTCCAACAACTGTCGAGCCACCGGACGCTCGGGTCGTGCCTCGACCAACCGCTGCAACAACGCGCGCGCCGCCTTGGGATTGCTTCCTGATTGCTGCATCGCAATCGTCAGACATCGTGCGTAGCCAGTCGAGAAAGCAGTACTGATACTCGCGCTTTCCACATACGCATCGACGGCTTCTGAGAAGCGGTTCTCCGTTTCCGCGACAAGACCACGCAGATAAACGTTCCGGGCCTTGACGAATTCGGCCAGTTGCCCGCGGAGCCTGGCGACTTCGTCCGTCTTCTCTCCCTGAATCAGTTCACCTAAATTCGCGGCCTGCTTGTCCAGCAACGTGAAAAGCCTTCCGTAAGCCGGCGCCGTGCGCTGATAAACGAAACGGGGCGCGCCGAAGATCACGACGGGACGATCGTCCGTGTTGATCTCGGCATCGCCGGAAAACGTGCGCAGCCCGTCTGAGCTCGCGACCAGGCAACCGAACAGTTGGAACTCATCGCTTAGCGTCAGCGCCTTGAGTTGCTCCGCCAGAAGAGAAGCGCGGACACGCGTCGCGAACCAGTCGGGCGAGTATCGCATCGGCTCGAGCGTACCGATCAAGCCAAGGACGGGCGTATCGACATTGAAACGAAGCAGCCAGGCCCGGGCATCAGGGAATACGCCGAGAAAGGTCCGAATGATGACGCGCAGCATCGGTTCGTCGAGTTGATGCAGTGGCAGCCACTGGCAGAAAAGCCCCCCCGGCGCCAGCCGTAGGCGAATCGCCTGAAAATGTTCTCGAGTGTAGAGTGCCCCTGCCCCATCGCGCGCCGGGTGAAACAGGTCTCCCACGATCACATCGTAGCGTGTGTTCGTGGTGCGGACAAAGCGACGGGCATCGGCGACGTGGACCCGCAAATCAGTTCCGCCCAGTGCCGCGTCGTTGTATGGCCTGAAGCGCGGCATCGCTTCGACAACTTCGGGAACGAGTTCGACACCGTCGGCTTTGACGCCGGCATGCGATCCTGCGGCGGCAAATGTGATTCCGGTGCCGAGCCCCAGGAAGAGCGCCCGTTTCGGATCGGGATGGAGGAGCAGCGGGATATGCGCGTGCCGACGTTCGGCAATGACCGACCCGGTGCCACCCATCGCAAAGCGATTGTTGACGAGAAGACTGAGGTTGTTGTCGAAGTGCTCCACGATGGCCACAGAGTCCATCACCCCCTCACGGAACTCGACGAGCCTGCCGTGCGGCGGCACTTGCACGAACTGAATCTTCGCCGGGAGAAAGAACACCAAGCCGATCGGTGCAGCCAGTCCTACCCATCGCCAGCCCGCAAGCCCAAGTGCGAAGCGGCGGCGCCGCAACCTCTCCCTCTCCTGGGGCTGCGGGCGAAGCCTCGGCGAAGAAACCATCATTACCGGCCTGGAGTGAGGGCGAGTCAACTCAATCATTCCAGCCAAGATCACGTAACCGATCGCGACGATCACTAGCGACCACTTCAAGCCGATTCCCGGGAGCAGGACGACGCCGAACAGCGCCGGCGCCATCGCCCCACCTAGTGTGTTCAGCGCCATGGCCCGCCCCACTCCTCCGCTCTCTCGCTTCGCCCATTGCGCGAGATGACTGAACACAGCGCCCATGAACAGGGTCGGCAACCCGAAGACCGTTGCCGCCACCGTGAACTCGGCCGCCGCCACCGCCCACGGGCTGTCTCCCCACGCCGCGCGAAGGCGCTCAAAGATCGACGAAGCGTGTGACAGCATCCACACCCCGAGCAGACAGCTCACTGAGAGGCTGAACAGCAACCCACCGAGCGCAGGAGCGAACGTCACGCGCCGAAGCTTCCACTGGTACAACGCTGCGCCGATGGTCGTCCCGAGCAAATAGATCGCAAGTGTGACCGTGAGCGTGTAAACGGTCCCCTCCAGCACCTGGCCCAGTCCGCGCACGCCTAACACCTCGTAGCCGATTCCCAGAAGACCCGTAAAAAAGACGGTTAGGAAAAGTCGATTGGAGGACACGGCGGCAACGGGCGTTCGTTTCACAGCGTGTGGTTGCGTGTGCGTGCCTCTCTCGATCATCAACACAATGAACCCACACACGATATTCAGGGCAGCGAGAAGCAGGATCGTTTTGCGACAACCGATCGCCGGAGCGAAGAGGAACGTGCTCGCCATCGCCCCAACCACCGCTCCGAACGTGTTCAACGCATAGAGCGCCGCAACGCACCTTCCGTCACCCGTCAGCGGTGCGACGAAGCGTTCCATCGCGGGGAATGTCGCGCCCATCGCCGCGGTCGCAGGAAGCAATGCAACGAACGGCAAGCCGAAGGCGACCAGCCATTGATGCAAGGGGGTTGCGTCGATCCCGATGAGCCCTAGAGACAAATCGTTAACGTGAGGGATGAGAAGGATCGACAAGAACCCCCAGAGACCAATGGCCACTTCCAACACTGCGTACCATCGCCCCGGCCGACCGCCGCGGCTGACCGGACCGTCCAAAAACCACGCGCCGAGTGCCAGACCTCCAAAAAAGGCTGCGATGACCGCGAGCATCGCCGGCAGTTCATGACCGAGGCCAGTCGTGAACATTCGCGTCCAGACGACCTGGTAGCCCAGCCCGCAGATGCCGGACAAAAAAAAGACCGCGTAGAGCGCGGGCAGCTTGAGATGCGCCTGCATCGTATTGGTGCCGATTAGCGAGTGCAAACGGAGCGTAAAGACAATCATTGGCCGCCGCAAGTGCACGAATCCCCGGTAATGGCTCAGTTTGGTTTTTCGGTGGGGCGAGCGTCCTCGCGAGCCGGCTCGTTGGTCCCTCGCCTCAAACTGAACCAGTACGAAACCCGTGCGATTCCAATTGCCTTTAAGAAGCGCGGCCTGCTTTGTCCTCGAGTTGACCCGCGCGCACGGCAACGCGCGGACATGGCTGTCCGCGCTCCGTTGCCAGCACTCGTCATCGGCGACCGCTATTGGAAATCGTTTCCCCTTTGCGCGGCGCCAGCGCTGCGGCCTGGAAGGCCGCGGTCCGAAACGCGCCCATCCTGGGCGAAACGGCCTGAAATTGGAGAACGCGCCCGAATTTCCGGTCGCCGCCAATAAATCGGCGCTTGCTCGGGGCCTGGAGACTCATGGTCCGGAGCGCGTTTGAGGCCGCAGCAAATTTGATCCTCTGGACGAAGGTGATACAGTGACACCGATACAAACTATGAACCTGCTGCCCTCACTCACTGCATGTCTGGCCTTCGTCACTTTGCTTGGCTGCACGACCGCAACCGGGGCTGACTCGCTGACTCTTCGCTCGCTGGGCAAAGGCGGATTCAGCGGAATCAAGGAAGCGAGACGGGAAGTCATCAAGGACAAAGCTGCCTGGGAGAAGCTGTGGACGGAGCACACTAAACCCACGCGGAACGCCGCTCCGGCGCCGGAGGTGGATTTCGCCAAAGAGATGGTCATCGCGGCGACCATGGGAACCAAACGCACTGGCGGTTATTCCGTAGAAATCATCAGCGCGGAACCGGCGGGCAAGAAACTCAAAGTCACCGTCAAACAGGCGTCACCGCCGCCAGGTTCGATGGCGATTCAAGCGTTGACCGCGCCATTTCATTTCGTCGCCGTGTCGCGAAGCGACCTGGAAGTCGAGTTCATCGAACCGAAGCCCTGAGGCAGGCAATCGCATCGGAAATCTCCTTGGGCGACCTGCGGTGAGCAGGATTGGTGAACCTGCGGCGAACCTTTCTTTTGCATCCGTTTTACATCTTTATGACAATTGGCTCCGTTCCCGTTCGTAGGATGATTGTATGAAAGCCATTCAAACCTCATTCCGAAACCAGTTCGCCCGCGCGGCCGTTTGCGCGACGGGAATCGGCGCGCGCAGTTCGGCGCGGTTAGATATCATCAAGCTCCTGGCCGTGTTGCTCACCTTGCTCGGTGTCGGCGCAGCGCGCGCCCTCGCCAGCGATCCGGTCGGCATCTACGCCCTCGTGGACAAGGTCGTTTTTGAACCCAACGAGTCCAACCCGGAGCGGGTTCAAGTCTGGGGTGCCTTCGCGATCGCAGAAGGCCACGGTTACACGTA
>Ga0209382_10010376_pt1 | contig 11602 bp, 12 predicted proteins | sample SoiMetdeltSBSDD5_FD_187599 | JGI IMG/M metagenome (GOLD analysis project Ga0209382, IMG submission 187599) | Bulk soil microbial communities from a Populus tree surrounding site in Tennessee, USA - Soil MetaG P. deltoides SBSDD5 (SPAdes) (version 2) | ecosystem: Environmental > Terrestrial >...
GGGAAGGGAAGCACGGTTCTGGATCGCTTGAACCGGGAGAATCTGCGCGCAGCTCTGGCTCACGGCAAGGTGGTGATCCTCGCCACGCACGGGGGCGATGGCTATGCCTGCACGTATTACGCTGCCGAAAAGCTGGGTGTCGGACCGCCGGACACGGGTGCAACCAATGAAAGGCAAAGTTCCCGCTTCCTGCGCATCAGCGTTCTGGACGCGGACAACAAGTTTCACGAGTGGGAGAACGTGGATGTAAACAGCGAGTTGCGGTTGGTCTATCTGTTCGGCTGCGGCGCCGGAAAGAAGGCATCCCAGTGGGAGGAGCACCTCGCGCCAGCGCAGGTTGTTTCCTACAACCGAATGTCCACAATTTTTGACCACGGACTTTGGTTCGGTTTTACCGCGCCGGCACAAATGAAGAAACTGCGATAAAGTATCGCTCTAGTGAAGGTTGAGAGGGAAGGTGCAAGTCAGAACACAGGTATGATCGTCAATCGCCTTTCCGGTTGGTCCACATGCCGAGGGTGGATTTCTTGATGAACTCCGCGTGGCCGTCGCAGAAGGTAGTGTTGAAGCCGCGGTTGTGACGCTTGGCGATGTGGCCCATCGTCGGGTTCCTCGTGTCCGGGCTGTCGGCGTAGTAGGCGGGACCGAAGCCGGCGTTGTACCACGCGTCCGTTTGCTCCAGGCACCAGATTTCGAAGACGTTGGTCCGGCCGTCACAGATGGCGATGGTGCCTGTCGGGTCCTGGATCTCAGCCATGGAGCGGCTGGGATTGCCCCAGTCGTTGATAAAGGGGCCGTTGGCGCCCACCCAATCTTTTTTCCCGGTCGCGTAAAAGACGCCGCCCTGGGCGTTGCAGAGGTAGTCTTTCACCAGCGGCTTCGGTGTGCTCGGCGGGCGCCGATCCGTCCACACGCCGTGCGGCAAGGCACTGGGACAACTGTAAACGGGTTCGCTGCCTATGTACGGCCGGCACAGGTCCTGCCACCAGTACAGCAACGCCTGGCCCGGCCATGTGTAGGCATATCCGTACGGCAGGAAGTCCTTATGATCGTTGGCGTACATCATCGTTGCCATCCCGATCTGCCTCATGTTGGAGAGGCAAGCCGTCTGCCGCGCCTTCTGCTTCGCCCTGGCCAGCGCGGGCAGAAGCATCGCGGCCAGTATGGCAATAATAGCAATCACCACTAGAAGCTCGATGAGTGTGAAGCCGTTTATTGGCCCGGGCTTCCCTTTGGACGCTGTCCGGCTCAGGACGGAACGCCTCTCGTCAGTGCTCATGCGGGAAAACTCTGTCTGGGCGATTTCGTCGTCAAGACAAAACAATTCCGGCGGAATGCGAGCCGCTTTGGATGCGGCCGCCGCGCCGGGTCCATTTTTAGCTACCCGATTTTCCACTGGCGCATCAATTTTGTGCAGATCGAGCGCACTCAAAAATCTTCCCATTTTCTGGCGGCGGATTAGCCTTCCGCCATGCCGTCATTCGATATTGTCAGCCAGGTCAACTCGATGGAAATCGAGAACGCCGTCAACATCGCCAAAAAGGAATTGGGCAACCGTTTCGACTTCAAAGGAAGCAAAGCGGAGATCGCGCTTGAAAAGAATGAAATCAAACTTTCCGCCGAGGATCAGTTCAAGATGAAGGCACTCGTGGAGATTGTCATCGGCAAGATCGCCAAACGCAATATCAGCCTCAAGAGCGTCGAGCAATGCGAACCGGAGGTGTCGCCGCTGGGGCACGCGCGGCAGTTGATCAAGATCAAGCAGGGCATCGCGACGGACGTTGCCAAACAGGTCACCGGTTTCATCCGCGAGGGAAAATTCAAAGTGACCACGCAAATTCAGGACCAGCAGGTGCGCGTGACGGGAAAGAGCCGGGATGAACTGCAGGCGGTGATCGCGGCAGTGCAGGCGAAGGACTTTCCGGTGGCGCTCCAGTTCCAGAATTTCCGCGATTAGAGCCGTCGCGGTTTGAAATTGTTCCAGTCCCTCCTTCCGTCTTCGAGGTTTGGTTGCCACGGGACTTGTCCCATCGGACGGAAACGGCCCGCGTATCAGCGTGGTAACCTGACACGCCATCCCGAACGCCGCCGAAATCAGAATGAGAATGCGTTTGCAAATTCCCGCCGACCGTTTCAGGTTTCGCGTGTCAGATCAACGTTCGACCCAGGAATGAATTATGGCGCATGTCGTTACCAGCAAATGTATGGGATGCAAGTTCACCGACTGTGTGGAGGTGTGCCCCGTGGCCTGCTTTTACGAGTTGGACAATCAACTCATCATTCACCCGGAGGATTGCATCGATTGCACGGCGTGCGTGGCTGAATGTCCGGTGGAGGCGATCTATGCCGAAGCGGACGTACCGTCGGACCATCAGTCGAACATCGAATTCAACGCGACTGAAGCCAGACGAGTGAAAGATTCGGGGCAGGCGGCCATCGTGAAAAAGAAGGATCCCCTGCCGACTGCCGCTCAAAGGAAGGCGGAACTGGGTTACTGAACCCGCCGTCCGGGGTGGAATTATCCACTGGGAAACGGCCCCAGCACCGGAACACGTAATCCTGGCGCGCGATACCAACGTCTCACGCCGGAGGTCTCCGCCGGGAATCACTCTTCGGTCCAGCCACCTTCCACGCGGCGCCGAAGCGTTTCATGGAAGTCTTCTGAACCTTGTCTTCGCCGCCCGTTGCGTAAACACCGAGCACCACAACGGATTGAGAGCTCAGTTTCCGCCCCCAACCGGAATTCATGGCGCAGTTTCCCTTTTACAATTCTTGTTTTGCGCTTTTGAATCGAACCTCCCATACTGCGCGAAATCAAAGGAACCATGACCAACTCGAAACCCCGTTATTGCCTGACCTTGTTTCTGACCGTTCTCGCGGCGGTACCTGCTGCCCTGGCTGATGTAGGTGTGGGCGCGAAACCTTCGCCCGGCGCCGAGGTTATTATCGACGGCACGCGCAAACTGCTGGACGACAAGTGGACTTATTGGGAAGGGCCGGGCTTCAAATCCTCTCTGCCCATCAAATGGCAGATCGTGGACGATCCGGTGGACAAAGGTACGGTGGTGATGACCGACGATCGCGAGGCCGACGGCGGCAAGTATGGCACCGCAGATATTGTCACAAAGAAGGCATATCGTGATTTCCGGCTACACATCGAGTTCCTGATCGCAAAGCCGGGAGGGAACAGCGGTGTTTATCTGCAGAACCGCTACGAAATCCAAGTCCTGGATGGCGACAAGACAAAGCACGGCATGGGCGCGGTGATCAACGAAACGGAGTCGCCGTATCACGCCTACAACGGCGTCGGCAAATGGAACGCCTACGACATCACGTTCCGCGCGGCGCGATTCCAAGACGGCAAACGCGTCGAGAAAGCGATGCTGACGATGTATTTCAACGGCCAGAAGGTGCACAGCAATGTGCCGATCAACCAGGTGTGGGGCGGGCCAAAATCGGGCATCGATGGAGGCAACGACGGCGGCAAGGGCATTACCGACACACCGGGCGGTCTCAAGCTTCAGTGCGAAGGTCACGATGTGCGCTACCGCAACACGTGGATCCAGGAACTGAACCTGAAAGAAGCCAATACGGAGTTTAAGGAATGATCGATGGTTTCAGGGTCACACGCCACCCTTCACGGCTTCTTCCTGGGCCAGAGAGCAGCCCCTACAGCCAGGCGCATGAACCGGCTCATGCCCGACATGCTTCGGGCTTGCCCGCGGGAGCCGCGCAACCCGGCTCGGCATCAATACTACGCAAGCCGGTTTTGATTCGTTACTTCGACAGAGAAACGTATGGGCACAAAAGATCCTCGAATCGACGCCTACATTGCGGAGTCCGCTGACTTTGCCAAGCCGATCCTCAATCATATTCGCAGACTGGTCCATGCCGCCTGCCCGGACGTGGAAGAAACCTGGAAATGGAGCTTCCCGCACTTCATGCACCGCGGAATCCTCTGCAGCATGGCCTCGTTCAAGAACCATTGTACATTCGGGTTCTGGAAAGGCGCGCTGATCTTCGGCAAAGGTCGGGGCGCCGCAAACAAGGAAGACGATGCAATGGGACAGTTTGGACGAATCACCGCTGTTTCGGATTTGCCGAAAGAACAAAGGTTGATCGGTTTCATAAAGAAAGCCGCTCAACTGAATGAAGCCGGGATTAAGCTGCCGGCCCGAGCCAGACCAAAGGAAAGGAAGGAATTGGTGCTTCCCGATTACTTCATGGCTGCCTTGAAGAAGAACAAAAAAGCGCTGACGACCTTCGAGGACTTCAGTTACAGCCACAAGAAAGAGTACGTGGAATGGATCACCGAAGCCAAAGGCGAAGAGACGCGAAGGAAACGATTGGAGACGGCGATCGAGTGGATGACGAAAGGAAAGCCAAGGCATTGGAAGTACTTGAATTGCTGATCCGTGCCGGGCCGCTGTGAATTCCGTGAAGCCGGCCTTTCTGCAGGCAGGACGGCTCCACTCTAACTCCGACGCGAAGCCGCTACCGTTTCGGAGACTGCCTTTGGAGTCGGCAGGCAGGAAGGAAAAGTCGAATCGTGATTTGCAAACTGCGGGAGCGCGGCGCCTCAAGCGCGGGATCTACTTGAAGAGCAGGCCTTATTGCAGGTTGCCACCAAATCCCATGCCCCCAGGACCTCTGGTGTCGTCGGTAGGAAACCAAAACCGTTTCGTCCTCTGGACTTTGTCATACTGCTTCTTATCCATCTTTTCGATCCGGAGATCCCCCATGACCGCGTGTCCGCGATTGCTATGACGGAACGCCAACGCCCGGGATACCAGGGCTGGACCCACCAGGCCGGTATAATCATTCGTCGCAAGATTGCCTTCCATGTACAAGACTGTCCTCGGAGGTTCAAGGAACACGGAAAGATCGGTCGTGTGGCAGATCGCGCAGTTCATGGCGTAGCTGTAGTCACGATGGCCGGTGCGACCAAAAAAAGGCGGAGGCAGTGAGGCTGGGGGTCCTGGGCGCCTTTTAGAGGCGAGCTCCAGTTTGTCTGTCGGGCAGAGATACACTGGTTTGGACTTGAGATAGGGATAGAGACGGCCTGTGGTCAGATCGCCCGGCCCGGTACGAAGCCAGTTTCGGAACGACGGCAGATGGCCTTTGGCGTCCACGGAGTAAGTAACCGACGCGATGGCGATTTGACGAATGTTGTTCATGCAACTGACGCTGCGTGCCGATTCCTTCGCACGGGCAAGAGCGGGCAACAACAGCCCGGCCAACACGGCAATGATGGCGATTACAACAAGCAATTCGATCAGCGTGAAAGCCGGATGACCGTCGGAACGGATGTCGGATGGACGCGGGTAAATCCGGCTTTGCATCGCAGGAGTCTGTTAGCTTTGTCTGAACCTAGGCCGACTGTTTCCAAATTCAAGTTCGTTTTAGCCCATCAAACATCGAATCTCCGCCAGGTTCATTTGGCTGGCAGAGCATACACTTCAATTTCCTGCCAGCAGTTTAGCGCGGTTCCAGTGCCGCCTTTCGTGTAACCGCGAACGTACCGGGCCTTCACGCCTTTGGCGTCGATGACTTTTCCCTGGTTGGTTTCGAAGTATTCACGGTCCGCGCCCACTCCCAGACCCGACGAGTTGTCCAGGTCACTGTTAAAGAGCGTCTGAACGTTGTTCTTGAACTCGGGATCGTCGGAAACTTGCACGATCACGTCGTGGATCACCTGGATGTAACGATGATCATGCCACAGGGCGATGGCGTAGATGGAATACGTCTCGCCCAAATCGATCTGCACCCACTGCGTCCCTTTCTTGAACTCAACCGCGTCGGAATCGAACGCCTCCTTTTTTCCATCCGTGACCTGGCTCAGTTCGCCGCTGAACGGCACGACGCTGCTGGTGACCGGTTTGCCGAGCGCGACGTTCTTGACGCCCCTGGGCGCCATGAAAGCGGGCCGCGGTTTGTCAGAGAGCGGTTCAATATGCGGCCCCTGCGGGAGGTCTTCCGGAGTGCCTTTCAACGTCGGCGAGGGTAACTGCAAAACCAATGCCTCTTTGGGCGGCGCGTCAGCGCCAAACAAAGGCATGGAGAACGAAAGCAGAAGAGCCGCCATCGCGAGCATCAGGTCACTGGGAACAGAGTCTTTTGGCTTCATATTGTTGGCGTTATGATAATAGAGACACCGCAGTGTTCAAAGCCGGAATTGCGTCTGGCGTCCCCGCCTCGCATTGACGCACTCAAAGCCGGCTGCCCTGGCGGGCATTCGTGCATCCGATGCAGCGACTGCTTGCGCTCCCGGCGTTGACGCGCTAAAAGTGGTTCCGCATCCATAACAAGAATAACCAGACGAATCTGTGAAAGGTATGTTCAAAGGATTGCCCAGGTTGGAATCGTGGAAATGGCACCAGGGTGCGGCAAGGGCAGGTATCTCGGCCCGATCGGGCGGTTCGCAGCGTCAAACCCGACCTCTCGAATTGAAAGGAAAATGACCGTATGAAAACCAGTTTGAATCGCCGTTTGTTTATCAAGCGCGCCGCGCTGGCCACGGGGGCAGCGTCCGCCGTCCGCTTTTTCCCCGGCCCCAACATCCTTGCAGCGGCGGGTTCCGGCGACAAACTGAACTGCGTGCAGATCGGCTGCGGCGGGCGCGCCATGACCCATCTGGATGCGGTAATCGGCCAGGGCGGTCAAAACCTTGCCGCCATCGTGGATCCGGACGAAAACAAGCACGTTGCGGTGCAGAACTGGTTAAAAAAGCGAAACATTGACGGCGGGAAACTTCAGATCTTTACGGACTACCGCCAGATGTTTGACAAGATCGGCAAACAGATCGATGCGGTGTTCATCGCCGCGCCGAACCATCATCATGCGCTGCCGGCGATGATCGCGATGCAGCTCGGCAAGCACGTGTATTGCGAAAAACCGGTGTGCCAGAATATTGGTGAAGCCCGCATGCTGCGCGAGATGGCTCGAAAATCCAAGGTGGCGACTCAAATGGGCAACCAGGGACATTGCATGGAAGGTTATCGGCGGCTGTGCGAATACATTTGGGCGGGCGTTATCGGAAAGGTTACCGAGACTCATAGCTGGACGGATCGTTGCAATGGCGGAGCGGGTCCGCGTCCCCCGTACGAACCGGTGCCCAAAGGCTTGAATTGGGATTTGTGGATTGGTCCGGCGCCATACCGCGACTACCACTCGGATCTGCATCCGCACGAATGGCACGGATGGTACGACTTTGGCAACGGTTCGATCGGCAACATGGGTTGTCACGTGCTGGACGGCGTTTATTGGGCTCTCAAGCTGGAACACCCCACCAGCATCGAGGTCGAGTACATCAGGGACGGAAGCAACGAACGTTATCCGAATGGCAGCCGAATCCGCTGGGACTTCCCGGCACGCGGCGATATGCCGCCCGTCAAAGTTTACTGGCACGAAGGCCTCAACAAGACCACGACTGCGCAGCCCGTTGGAAATTTAAGAGCGGCCAAAGGAGATGCGCGCAACCTCCCGCCTTTGTTGCTCGAATTGCGAAAGAAATACCCCGACGAAGAACTGGACCGGGGAGATAGCGGCACGCTTTACGTCGGAGAAAAGGGTATCATCTATACCGGCACCTATGGTGACCGAATGCATATCGTGCCGATTGAAAAGATGAGTGAAACCCCGCCGCCTCCCAAGACCCTGCCGCGTCCCAAGGACATTTTTACTGACTTCATTGAGGCGTGCCGTTCGGGCAAAACCGAGACTGCAGTGAGCTTTGATTATGGCACGCGACTGACGGAATTCGCCATCCTTGGCAACCTCGCCCAACACGTCGGTGAAGGAAAAAAGGTGGAATGGGACGGACCCAACATGAAGGTCACCAACATTCCCGAACTCAATCAGTGGGTGAAACGCGAGTATCGCAAGGGCTGGCAAATTTGATTGGGCGGATATCCGGATGGCACGACCGGACAGTGGCTATCCAGCCCGACGCGGTTGCGGCGGGACGAAGCACACGGAGAAAGGAAATCGGCGGCGACTCCGGCAGCGCTGGTGCCAGAATTCCCCGGTCCATCACTCAGCTCGACGCCGCCATTTGGAAAACCTCCCGACTGTGCGGATTGAATCGGAAACCAGAGATGGACCAGGCGCGGCGGAGCGGCGACCAGAATCGTCTTCGTCGTCGTCCTCGTTCTCGTAATCGAAAATGAGGAACTCATGAAAACGATTCGGCGATTGTTTAATGCGTGTTTGCTGCGGCCGGCGGATTTGCCGGCATCGCGCGATGATTTGGAAGTCATCGGAGTATTCAATCCCGGTGTTGTGGCCGCGGAGAAGGGCGTCGTAATGCTGGTGCGCGTGGCAGAACGCCCGGTGGAACGGCGGACTGGATTCGTGGCGTTGCCGCGTTGGGACCTGGCCGGGAAGCGGGTGGTGGTCGATTGGATGCGCGATGACGAAACACCGCCGGTGGACGTGCGTGTGGTCAAGCACAAGCAAAGCGGGCTCGTGCGGCTCAGCTTCATTTCGCACCTCCGCGTCGTCCGCAGCCGCGATGGCCGGTCGATCGATTCCATCGACGGCGCCCGGCTGGAGCCGGCGACCGAATACGAGGAATACGGCGTGGAAGACCCGCGCATCACGCGCATCGGGGACACATTTTATATCACCTATGTGGCAGTATCGCGTCACGGCGTGGCGACGGCGCTGGCCTCGACGCGTGATTTCAGTTCCTTCCAGCGACACGGCATCATTTTTCCTCCTGAGAACAAAGATGTGGTGTTGTTTCCGGAAAGAATCGGCGGCCGGTACCACGCGCTGCATCGGCCCGCCGGCTCGGCGTCGTTCACGAAGCCGGAGATGTGGATCGCCACGTCACCTGACCTGAGTCATTGGGGAGGGCACGAACATTTTCTCGGTGGCACGGGTGAGTGGGCCGTCGGGCGCGTAGGCGCGGGCACGCCGCCCGTGCGGACGAGCGAGGGCTGGCTTGAAGTTTATCACGGCAACAGCCAGGGCCACGGGGACTCTGACATCGGGATTTATTCGGCCGGAGTGTTGCTGCTCGATCTGGAGGATCCACGACGTGTCCTTGGCGCAAGCGGCCCCGTTTTCGCGCCGGAGACGGCATTCGAGCGGGAAGGATATGTGCCGAATGTTGTGTTTCCCACGGGCATCGTGGTTCGCGGCGGAACAGCGCTCATCTATTACGGCGCCGCGGATACCGTCACTGGAGTGTTGGAGCTTTCGATGCGGGAGATGCTCGTTTCGGCGCGCCGGTTGTGAAAGCGTACTCCAGCGCGAGCCGATGGGCGGCCGCTTATAGACCGAACCCGCTTCGCCCGGGCGTTCCGGAAGATTCTCATGCAACTTGCAACTCGCAGGGCTTCGAATTCTTGCAATGTGCCATTCACGCGGCCGTTTCGTTTACTTCGATGATGCGGTAAGAAGCATCATTGACCGCGAAATCGGGCTGTTGAGCGAGTCGTGGATCGACTGGCACCGAATCTGCCAACGACCTTCTTGAGTCGAAGACTCAACGCAAAGGAATAACTATGAAAAGAACAAAAGTCGGTCTGGTTATCACGGGCGCCATCCTGGCTATCGGGTTGACGACCGCAGCGGTTGCTGCTCCGGATAAGGAAGGCGGTCAACCATCGGAAAAGATCGAAAAGGGACAGCCCTTCAGTGGAAAAATCGAGGCCGTGGATACCACAGCCAAGACGTTTACTGTGGGGACTTCCATGATCTATGTCACCGATACCTCCAAACTCACCAAGGACGGAAAAGCGATTAAGCTGGCCGACCTCAAGGTGGGTGAAGAGGTGCATGGAACGAGTCGTGTGACCTTCGATGGCAAAACCGAGGCGATCACTCTGAAGGTGGGCAAGGAGAAGGAAAAGGACTACCCGCAGAAGTAGCCAATCGTTCCAACGATAGCTGTTGACCCAAAGTAGAAGGCAGGTCCTTGGACCTGCCTTTTTGTTCTCCAGAGGGGACCACAAACCTTTCTGGTCGATGTCGGGAAAAGATCTCCGAAATGGTTGGAAATGGGATCGGTGAGCTGGGTCGTCTAGCTATGCCCTGAGAATTTGCTCGAATGTTTTCGCCGCCTTAATCCGCGCAATGAGACTCCGCTGACGAGGCATCCTGCGGAAGGGGCAGTACCAGCCAGCGGCCTTTGATTCCTTTAACCAATTCCACCAGTTCGTCAAAGTTCCCCGGTTTTATCAAATAGGAGTTGGCTCCCAACTCGTGCGCTCTGGTTTCGTCCGGGACATGATCCGAGGCGGTCAGTACGACGACGATCAACTCAGCCAACTCCGGCTGATCGCGAATCCATTCGAGGACTTCGAATCCGGAAAGTTTAGGGAGTCTAAGGTCCAGCAGTATCAGGAATGGAATTGGATAGCGCGCACGATCGGAGTACATGCCATCTCCAGAGAGGTATTGAATCGCCGCCTGTCCGTCTCGTACTTCGATCAGAAGATTGGCGATGCGCGCATTGCGAAATGCACGTCGCAGTAACAAGATGTCCGCTTCATCGTCCTCCACCAGAAGAATCGTGGAGTCCCGCAAGTCGGCCGTGTCAACAGTGGTGTCGTCCGGATACATGGTGATTCAGACACGGGATGATTCAGCGCCGTTCAAGCTCGAGGGCAACATTCATGTGTCATTGAGGTTAATCCTGCCGATTGAGTCCGGCCAAAGGAGCGAGCGAAGGGCGCTGGCTTTGTCCAGTGACTCAAGTTGGTGCCGGCAAGTGCGCGCCGCCTGCCTCTAAATCTGCTCGACCATGCTTCGCCTTCAGGCGAAAAAGGCCGCGGCTTGTTGGGGTTTTTCTTTAAAAACGTCGCTAACGCTTCCTGGGGGAATTCACGTCGATCAACGTCTCTTTCGACTGCCACGTCGTGCTTGACCGCACTTGGAGTTTGCCGTCGGTTCGCTCCTCCACGAATTGCGCGGCGACGTTGAGGCGTTCGGCCAAGGGAAGTCCCGCTTCAACTCCCAGTACGTTCAATGCGGCGGCCCAGGCGTCGGCGTCTGCGCAGTCGGCGTGACGTACACTGACGGAGACGGTGCGATGGGTGATCGGTCGCCCCGTGCGCGGGTTAATCAGGTGCGAGTACTGTCGTCCGTCGGACCTGAAGTTCCGGCGGTACGTGCCGGAGGTTCCGATGGATTCGTTCGTAAGCGTACAGGCGCGCGATGGGTGCTCGATGGCGATGGTCCATCGGCCGCGGGCGCGCAGTTCGCCGCCAGCTTCGACGAGGAAATTGGTGTAACCGCGGCGTTCCAGAAGCTGGGCGACCTGATCGATTGCCCAGCCTACACCGATGCTGGAAAGGTCCACTTCAAGCGCAGGATGTTGCTTCCGGAGCACGCCGTCGAGTACTTCGAGCCTTTGCCAGCCGATCGCCGGAAGCACGGCGTCGATTTCGCTGTCAGTAGGCGGCTGACTGCGGCGCGGGCCCGGGCCGAATCCCCAGAGACGCACGAGCGGGCCGACGGTGATGTCATAGGCCCCATCCGTGGCACGGCTGATTTCCGCCGCCCGGCGGGAGAGGGTCAACACGGGCCACGGGACCGGCATCGCGTTGGTTGTGGCCGTGCGGTTGAACTCCGAGAGGTCGGTATTCGTCCG
>Ga0209382_10010377_pt1 | contig 11602 bp, 7 predicted proteins | sample SoiMetdeltSBSDD5_FD_187599 | JGI IMG/M metagenome (GOLD analysis project Ga0209382, IMG submission 187599) | Bulk soil microbial communities from a Populus tree surrounding site in Tennessee, USA - Soil MetaG P. deltoides SBSDD5 (SPAdes) (version 2) | ecosystem: Environmental > Terrestrial >...
CTCTCTGATCCGTTGCATGGTGTCAAGGTAAAAGGTCAAGTTATGCAACGTGTTAAGGGCTCCAGCGGTCATCTCGCCAGCGAGATACAGGTGGCGCAAATAGGCTCGTGAATGATGCGTGCAGGTATAGCAGCGGCAGGCCGGATCGACCGGCGAATCGTCTTCTGCGTACCTGGCGTTCTTGATATTGAGACGACCAAGACTGGTGAAAAGCTGACCGTTGCGGGCGTTCCTCGTCGGCAGCACACAGTCGAACATGTCGATGCCCCGGGCGACGCATTCCACCAGGTCCTCGGGGGTTCCGGCCCCCATCAGATACCGAGGTGCAGTCGCGGGCAAGCGGCTGGCGGTCTCCTGGACGACCGAATACATCTCGTCGATCGGCTCGCCGACACTGAGGCCGCCAATCGCATAGCCCTCGAAGCCGATGGCCACGGTGGCGTCGGCGCTCTCCCGGCGGAGATCGGCGAAGACACCGCCCTGGACGATGCCGAACTGTGCCTGACCCTGGTTCGACACCGTGACGCCTGGTTGTGGAGTCGTGCGCAGAAGCGTCAGCCTGGCGCGGCAGCGTGCGGCCCATCGTACCGATCGCTGCATCGACTCTGCCGCGGCATCGTGTGTCGCCGGAAAGGCGAGACATTCATCCAGCACCATCGCGATGTCCGAGCCAAGCCGGGCCTGGATATCGATCGCACGTTCCGGCGTCAGGTGATGACGGGAGCCGTCGAGGTGAGACTGGAACTCCGCGCCGTCCTCGGTGATGACCCGGCGATCGGCGAGGCTGAACACTTGAAACCCGCCGCTGTCAGTCAAGATCGGCCGGTTCCAGCCGATGAAACTGTGCAGGCCCCCACGTCGCGCGATCAGCTCATCGCCGGGCCGCAGGAACAAATGGTAGGTGTTGCCGAGGATGATCTCCGCACCGCTGGCGATGAGGTCGCGGTGGAGTGTGGCTTTGACGGCCCCTTGCGTACCGACGGGCATGAACGCCGGCGTATTGACCAGGCCATGCGGCGTCTCGAACTCACCGAGACGCGCGGGACCGTCGGTGGCGCGCAGCGTGAAGCGAAACGGGCGTCCCAACCCGACTATTATTAGTGAATACAGTGGCAAAACGACGTGTTGGTGTGATCTACGGCGGTCGATCGGGTGAGCACGAAGTCTCGATCGTGTCGGCGTCTTCAATCTTCGCGAACCTCGATCGCGCTCGCTACGAACCGGTCGCCATCCGGATTGAGAAGGACGGGCGCTGGGTACTTCCCGATCGCCCTCCGGCTGTGGTATCCGCCGCGGATGTGACCAAGCTCGGGTCCGAGCCCACCGATGGCGCACCGACGGTTGAACCAACCGTCGCCCTTCGCGGGCTGGACGTGGTCTTCCCGGTCCTGCACGGGCCGTACGGCGAAGATGGCACGGTCCAGGGCCTGCTGGAACTGGCCAACGTCGCCTATGTCGGCGCCGGGGTCCTCGGTTCCGCGGTCGGCATGGACAAAGCGGTGATGAAGACCATCTTCGCCGCCCACAACCTTCCGATCGTCCCGCACCTGACAGTGCTGCGTCGGGAGTGGCACTCGGATCCGGGGACGATCACCGCTCGTGTGGCGAGGGAGCTTCGCTACCCGGTCTTTGTGAAACCCGCGAACCTCGGCTCGAGCGTCGGCATTTCAAAGGCGAAGAATGACGAGAGCTTCTGCGAAGCGATGCAGCTCGCCCTGCGCTTCGACAAGAAGATCGTGATCGAGGCCGGCGTCTCAAAGCCCCGCGAGATCGAGTGTGCCGTGCTCGGCAACGACGACCCGGCCGCCTCCCTCCCCGGCGAAATCATCGTCACGCACCCCGATGGGTTCTATTCCTATACGGCCAAGTACATAGATGCCGACGGCGCGAGGACGCAGATTCCAGCCGATTTACCAGCATCGATGATCGAGCAGGTTCGCCGGCTCAGCGTGGACGCGTTCCGCGCCCTCGATCTCTCGGGAATGGCACGCGTGGACTTCTTCGTCGATGGTGAGACGAGCGCGCTGTTCCTCAATGAGGTGAACACGATCCCCGGCTTCACGTCGATTTCGATGTATCCGAAGATGTGGGAGGCCACGGGCCTGGCCTATCCGGCGCTCCTCGATCGCCTTCTCACACTGGCCCTCGAGCGCCACGCCGACAAGCAGCAGCTTCACACCAGCATTACATGAGGCTCGCAGCCGTCGCCGCGGCCTGGCTCCTCATCACGGCACCTGTCAACGCGCAGACGAGCGGACTGACCGACGGTCCTGAGCTCGCGCGCGTCTACGACGCCATCTTCGACGCCCGCTTCGATGAGGTTCCGGCTCTCCTCGATCAGACTTGCGAGCCCTCAGCCGACCTGCCAGCCGCTGTGCGTGGCGCGAAGGCGACGGCCCCGGCAGAAGCCTGTCAACTGCTCGACGTGGTGTCCCTGTGGTGGCAGATTCAGCTCGACCCGAAGAACCGGGTGCACGACGAGCAGTTTCGAACCCGCGTTGATTCGGTCATCGCCGCAATCGAGTCCTGGACCGTACGTGAGCCGAAGCGCGGCGAGGCCTGGTTCTATCTCGGCGGCGCGTACGGCGCACGCGCGCAGTGGCGAGTTTTGAGGGAAGAGCGTTTCGCCGCCGCCCGCGACGGTAAGCGTATCAAGAACGCACTCGAGCAGGCGCTGGCGCTCGATCCCTCCCTGCAGGACGCGTATTTCGGCATCGGCTTGTATCACTACTACGCTGACGTCGCCCCCGCCGCGTTGACCCCGCTCCGATGGCTCCTGCTCCTGCCCGGAGGCGATCGCCTTGAAGGCATGCGAGAGATGCTGCGCGCGCGCCGCGAGGGGCAACTTCTTCGGAGTGAGGCCGACTATCAGCTGCACCTGATCTACTTGTGGTACGAGAAGCAACCCCAGCGGGCCCTGCAACTGCTGCGCGGCCTCCGCGATCGTCACCCGAGAAACCCTTTGTTCCCGCAGCTCATCGCCGACGTTCAGGACGTGTACCTGCACGATCTGCAGTCGAGCCGCGACATATGGCAGGCACTGCTCATGGCGGCGCAAGCGCGCCGCGTCGCCGAGCCGGCGATGACTGAGGCCACGGCGCGACTCGGCTTGGCCAGCGTGCTCGATCGGCTGTCCGAGAGCGAATCAGCCGTGCGGCACCTCGAGGCCATCCTCGACATGAATCCGATCGCGCCGTATGGCATCGTCGCACGCACGCAGCTGAAGCTCGGACAGGTGCTCGATCATCTCGGTCGCCGCGACGAAGCGCTCAGCGCGTATCGCGCCGCGATCGAGAGCGTGCCTGCTGGCGATCCCGATCGCATCACTCGCGCGGCGCGCGCCGGACTGCGTGGACGTTGAAGTCCACGATCATTTCTGCCGACACTTGACATCGTGGGTGCGATTGAACGTGCCGTCAGGTATCGCGACGACACGATCTTTTGACAAGCAACGCGATTTTGTGCTTGACACGAACAAAATCTCACCCATAATCTACATCTGGTATGAGGGTGGATGGCTCAGCCCACCCGTTGTGACGGCCGCGTGGTCCGTCGGAGGTTGAGCCGCAAATCCTGAGGAGAAAACAATGGCGAAGAAGGCTGCCAAGGGCGGGAAGAAAAAGGCCGCGAAGAAGCGGTAGTTTCCCCGCAAGGCTTCAAGGGGTGCTCGATGGAGCACCCCATTTTTTTTATCTCTCAACATCGCTTCTCTCGGTCGCGTTTGTATCGTCCGACGTAAGCCGGACGTTGTAACCGAGAGTCAGCCCGCACAAAGCGAGGTCGCCGACACCCAGGCCAACGTGCCAGGCGGCAGAGTGCGCTGGGTCGTGCGGCGCGACGCTCGCCATCCACACCACGGGCGAAAGGGGGGATTCAAATGGCGAAGAAAGCGAAGGGCGGAAAGAAGAAGGCGGCCAAGAAGAGATAACAGCCGCATTTCAATTCCAACTCCCAACTCCCAGCGCTTCGGCTGATGGGATTGGGAGTTGGCCCTCCCGGCATTCCTTCCTATTCGGGATTCACACCATCGCGGATCCGAACGTTCCGAATCACATCCCACTGCACCAGACGTTCGACGACGTCCATGCCGGCGACCACGCGGCCGAACACCGTGTATCGGGCATCGAGATGCGGCTGCGGTGAGTGGGTGATGAAGAACTGGCTGCCGCCAGTGTCCTCCCAATCGAGCGCCATTCCAACGGTGCCCCGGAGATAGGGCAGCTGATTCAGCTCGTCGCGAATCGTGTAGCCCGGCCCGCCTTCTCCGTCGCCCCGCGGATCGCCGCCTTGCACGACGAAGTCAGGCACCAGCCTGTGAATCGCGATGTTGCGGAAGAATCCTTTTCGGGCCAGCGCGATGAAGTTCGCGGCCGTCAACGGCGCATCGATAACCGCGAGCTCCAGCTCGATGGTGCCTTTGTCGGTATCAATGAAGGCGTGTGGCGAGAAGGGGGGGGCCACGATCGCCTGCCACTGTGGATCGCTCACCGAACGATCAGCAGTTGCCGGACGCACCGCCTCCTCCTGGCCGGTCACCTTCTGTTCCTTGAGCAAGGCCAGCGCACGCACCCGCACCGCCCAATCACGATCTTTCAACGCCTCGAGCAGTACGGGTCTTGCTGCAGCCGGATCGAGACGAGCCAGCGCCCCGAGCGCCGCCGCTCGCGCGGTGTAGCTGTCCTCGGACGCCGCTCGCCGATAGGCCTCGGTCAGCGGCTGCACCGCCGCGGCAATCTTCAAATCAGCAAGAGCGTTGGCGGCAGCGGACCTGACTGAAAGGTCCTGACTGCCCAGGCGATCGATCAGGACGCGCTCGACGCCAGTCGCCTTCGACGACGCCAGGGCGCCCAGAACCGCGGGGATGACTTTCTGGTCCGAGTCCTGGAGCATCACCGTCAGGCGAGGCAGGCTCTGCGCGGACGGCAGCGTGCCGAGCGCGTTGGCCACCGCCACGCGCACCGTCCAGTCCCGGTCGGCGTCGAGGCTCGCCAGCGCGGTGAGGAATGTGTCGGGATCGACCCTCGCCAGGGCCTGCAGCGCACCCCCACGAATCCCCGGCACCGAGTTGGACACGAGATCGAGCAGCAGATCGAGGTGCTCCCGGGTCACGAGCGCGGCGAGTGCGGTCATCGACTCCTGGCGGAGCGTCGGTTCCGAGGACGAGTCCGTCACGATCTTCGTCAGCACGGGCACGGCGCCGGAATCGCGAATCGCACTCAACGACCGGACGGCTTGAATGACGACAGGCGGCGGCAGCTGGCGCTGCTCAACGATCTGGCGCAGTGTCGGGGCGGCTTGCGTGGCCTTCGACGAACCAAGTCCTTTTACGGCAAACGACGCGGTGAAACGTCCGGGCGTGGTCACGAGCGCCGTCAACGCGGGCGCGGCGCGGGGATCACCGCCGCGCTGCAGCGCATACGCAACCGGCCACCAGGTCGATACCGGCTGCCCGTTGACCAGGACGGCCGCAGCCAATGCCTCATACGCACCGAGCCTGGCCAGCGCATAGAGTCCAAGCCTCACGGCCTCGGCCGGCGCGGGCAATGGGTACGTCAGATCGTCAGGCTCGATCCCCATGAGTGCGCCGGCCTTGATGTGCGACTGCAGCATCGCGCCAATTGGCTCGGCATCGGTGCGATCGCCGATCTGACCCAGCGCTTCGGCGGCTCGTCCCTGCATCAGTGGCTGCGGATCCTTCAGCACGGCGAGCAGGGCCGGCCGGGCGGCCCCGTCTCCGATCAAGCCGAGCCCGAATGCCGCCATCTGGCGGACCTCGATTTCACCGTCGTTGAGGAGCTGGCTCAGCGGCTCGATACCCTCCACCATCCCGACGCGTCCGATTGCCAGCGCGGCGCGGCGACGTACGCGCGCCTCGTTGTCGGTGAGCAGCTTGACCAGATCGGACGGGGGCCCCGGGGCAACGATCGCCGGCTCACGCTGCGTCGCAGGTTTGAGAATCACTGGAGCCGGCGGATTCGGATCGCGCAGAATCCGTTGATCCTCCAGACGAACGATCCATCCCAGTTTCTGTTCCCACGTAACGACCGGAACGGCGGTGGCTGGAGCGGCGGGCGGGACTGTGGCGCAGGCGGCGACGATCAGCGCGATGCAGATGGCAATCGTCGTCGCCTTGTACATCGGCTCGCGATGATAGCATGCAGCCTCGAGGCGAGCGCTCGGCCTCCACTCATGTCATTTCAGTACATCGCGATAGAAGGTCCAATCGGTGTTGGAAAGACCTCGCTCGCCGAGCGTCTCGCCACGAGGCTCGACGCGGCGACGCTGCTCGAGGAAGCCGACAATCCGTTTCTCGGCGACTTCTATGGCGGCCGCCCGGGCGCGGCGTTGCAGACCCAGCTCTTTTATCTCCTGAGCCGCCACCGGCAGCAGCTGAACCTGCAGCAGGGGGATCTCTTCGCGCAGTCCACGGTCAGCGACTACTTGTTCGACAAGGACAAGATCTTTGCGTATCTGAATCTCGACGACAACGAGCTGTTCATCTATCAACGGCTGTACGACCTGCTCTCGAAAGACGTGCCGCCACCCGACCTCGTGATCTACCTGCAGGCGCCGACCGACGTGCTGCTCCGTCGTCTCCGCGAGCGCTCGCGCGATCTCGAACTCGAGACGCTCGATCCGGATCCGGGCTATCTGAAAGAACTCAACGAGGCCTACCAGCACTTCTTTTTTCACTACACCAGCACGCCGTTGCTCGTCGTCGAGACCTCCCATATGGACCTCAGCGGCAGTGATGAGGCGCTGGACGACTTGATCAGGCAGATCAACGGCATGGGGCGGGGCACGCAGTACTACGTTCCCAGGACCTAGTTGGTGGTTAGTGGTTAGTGGGGGTCCTTGGGACTCGGGAATTGGGAGTGGTTGGGCGTTGGGAGTAGGGAATTGGACGTGGGTCCACCTCGTCCTCAAGGTGTGAAGCCGTTGAGCCAGTTCGTGTTAGAGTGCCAGAGGCATGGCTTGGTTCAAGAAGACCCGGAAGCGGATCGCGTCTTCCACGGCCGAAAAACCCAGCCGCGTCCCGGAGGGCCTCTGGGTCAAGTGTCCCGGCTGCTCTCAGCTGATCTACAACAAGGATCTCGAGGCGACCCTCAACGTCTGTCCCAAATGCGCCCATCATTTCCGGATCGGCGCCGTCGAGCGGTTGAAGGCGCTTTTCGACCAGGGCTGCTACCAGGAACACTTCCCCAATCTCATCTCGACTGACCCTCTCCAATTCACCGATACGCGCCCCTACCGCGATCGGCTCAAGAGCTCGATTGAATCGACTGGGCTGAAGGACTCGGTGATCGTCGGAACCGGGCAGCTCGATGGCATCGACCTCGTCGTCGCGGCGATGGAGTACACGTTCATCGGCGGCAGCATGGGCGTCGTCGCAGGCGAGAAGATCACTCGCGCCATCGAAATGGCCCAGGATCGGCGGCAGCCGGTCATCATCATCTCCTGCTCAGGCGGGGCGCGCATGATGGAAGGCGCGCTCTCGTTGATGCAGATGGCCAAGGTTTCTGCGGCGCTCGCCCGGCTCGATCGGGCGCGGCTCCCGTACATCTCGGTGCTGACCGATCCGACGACCGGCGGTGTCACCGCGAGTTTCGCGATGCTCGGCGACCTGAACATTGCCGAGCCGAAGGCGCTGATTGGATTTGCGGGCCCTCGCGTCATCGAGCAGACGATCAGGCAGAAGCTGCCCGAGGGATTCCAGCGCAGCGAGTTCCTGGTGGAGCACGGCATGCTCGACATCGTGGTTGACCGTCGAGACCTGAAGGCGACCATCGCGAGGGCTCTTCGCTTCATGCGGGCTGGGCGGGCCGCGGCTCCCGTGTTCGAGCAGGTGCCGGTGTACGCCACCACGACGCCTGACTCCTAAGGCGACAGTTGACCTCTCAACTGCTCGACCGGCTGTTTGCGCTCGAGACCTTTGGCATCAAGCTGGGGCTCGACAACATCACCACCCTGTGTGAAGCACTCGGCCATCCCGAGCGCAGCTTCACTTCCTTGCACGTCGCCGGGACCAACGGCAAGGGCTCGGTAACGGCGATGGTTCACGCCGCATTGCGCGCCGCTGGCGTACACGCGGGTCGGTACACCTCGCCGCACTTGAGTGACCTGTCGGAGCGCTTTGTCATCGACGATCGCCCGGTCGAGACCAGCGCGCTCGAAGCAGCTGTAGACGACGTGCTGGCCTGCGCGGATCGGCTGCGGGCGACCGGCGCGCTGCCGGTGCAGCCGACGTTTTTCGAGGCCACGACTGCGGCCGCGTTCGAGCTGTTTCGTCGCGCCAAGATCGAGGTCGGCGTGATCGAGGTCGGACTGGGCGGGCGCTTCGACGCCACCAACGTCATCTCGCCCGTGGCCGGCGCCATCACCACGATCGACTTCGATCATCAGCAGCACCTCGGCCACACCCTCGACGCGATTGCATTCGAGAAAGCCGGCATCATCAAACCCGGCATGACTATCGTGCTGGGCGGCCTGGCGCACGAGGCGCACGACGTCATCGCTCGCGTCGCGGCCGAGCGTGGAGCGATCGTCATTGACAGCGCGGCGGACACGCGCTGCACCACTCAAATGACTGCTGGCCGCGCACGCGTCACGATCGAGACGCCGCACGCCAGTTACGGACCGGTCACGCTTGGGCTCCGCGGCGCGCACCAGGCGCACAACGCGGTCGTCGCCGTGCGTCTGCTCGAGGCGGCCGCTCATCATGGCGTGCCGATGTCGCGTGGGGCCATCGAGCAGGGACTGGCCGACGCGCGGTGGCCGGCACGGCTCGAATTGATTCAGCTCGATGACGACCGTCAGATCCTGCTCGATGCCGCGCACAATCCCGAGGGCGCGCGGGCGCTGGCCGAATATCTGCGCCGCTGGCACCCGGAGCGTCCGCCGCTCGTGATTGGTGTGATGCGCGACAAGAACGTCCAGGAGATCGTCGGCACGCTGCTTCCGCACGTCTCGTCAGTGATCGCGACGGCGGCGCCAACGCCGCGGGCGATTCCGGCCGAGGATCTCGCCCGGCATCTGCGGGCAGCGGGTGCGACGGACGTTGTCGCGGAACCCGATGCGGCGCAGGCCATCGATCTTGCGCTCTCCCGCGCTCCGCTCGTCCTCGTGGCCGGATCGATCTTCCTCGCCGGCGCAGTGCTCGACGGGCTCAAGCGGCGTGCTATCCTCCGATAACTACGGGCTTTGTGCGAGTTCATACCCTGCTGTTGGCGTGTGTAGTGTGCCTCTCGGCGGCGATGACGGCTGCCGCGCAGCAGGCTGAACAGCCGCCTGCGCAGAATCAGCCCAGCACCGGCTCGCGGCTGCTCGATCAAATCAACCAGCGCTCACTCAAGTCGGAATGCAAGGGCGAGTACTGCATCCTGACCGGGCAAGTCGAGCTGCCGCTCAATACGCAGACGACGCTGTTCGCGGACCAGATCGAGATGTTTCGCGACACCAACCGCTTGATTGCCCAGGGCAACGTGACGTTTGCAACGGCAGAAGGCCGCGTCTCCGCCGAACGCATGGAGTACGACGTCGCCAATGGCACCGGCACATTTCATACGGCCTCCGGGCTCATGTCGCTTGGTGCACAGGCCGACCGGCGGCAATTCGGAAATCAGGAAGCCGACGTGTATTTCTACGGCGACACCATTGAGCGGTTGGCGCCACGCCGCTATCGCATCACCCGCGGCGGCTTCACCACATGCGTCCAACCCACGCCGCGCTGGGAGGTCACCAGCGGGACGGTCACGCTGAACCTGAACGACTACGCGGTCGCGCGCGGCACGGTCCTGCACGTCAAAGGCGTGCCGGTGCTCTATCTGCCGATGATCTATTACCCGATTCGCGAAGACGAGCGGGCCACGGGCTTCCTGCTGCCGACGTATGGCACATCGACCGTGCGCGGTCAGGTCGTCAGCAACGCGTTCTTCTGGGCGATCAATCGCAGCACCGACGCCACCTTCTTCCACGACTGGTATACGCGCGCCGGGCAAGGCGCCGGTGCCGAGTACCGCTACGTCGCCGCGGCGCAATCCACCGGCGACATCAAGTTCTATCGCTTCAACCAGAAGGAAGCCACGTTCACCGAGGGCGACCAGACCCAAACGCTCGACGCATCCCAGAGTTACGAGATCACCGGCACTATGAATCATGCGCTGACGCCGCGAATCCGCGCTCGCGCCCGCCTCGACTACTTCACCAGTCTCGTCACCCAACAGCTCTATCACCAGAACCTGTATCAGCAGTCGCGCAACCGGCGTCTCATCGAGGGCGGCCTGACGGCCGGATTCGGGCCCTTGATGACGAGCCTGCTCTATCAGCGCAGCGAGATCTTCTCGTCGGAGACCTCGTCTCAGGTGTACGGGAGCGAGCCGCGCGTCAGTGCGAACCTCGCGCCGCAGCGGCTCTTGAACGCGCCGATTTACGCGTCGGCGAACGCCGAATTCGCGGTGCTGCCCAATCGCTCGATCAACAACGGGGTGGTCGTCAGCGATCAGGGGTATTCCCGGCTGGATGTCTCCCCGACCGTCCGTGTGCCCCTGTCACGCCTGACGTTCCTCTCGCTCAACACGAGCGCCGCGTATCGGGCGACGTACTACTCGAGAAGCAGCGGACCCCTCGGCACGATGCTTGACGATGCGTACATTCGCCAATACAGCACGTTGCGCTCGGAGGTAATCGGCCCGGTGTTCAACCGGATCTGGGATCTGCAGGGCGGCTTTGCCGAGCGTCTCAAGCACGTGATCGAGCCAGCGTTCACCGTCGACTTCACCAGCACCATCGACGACTACTTGCGAACGCCATCGGTCGGCAGCGACGTTGCCGACTTCGTCGTCAGCGGCTCGACGAGAGTCACCTACGGGCTCACCAACCGCCTGTTCGCACGCGGGCGAACGCTGGACGGCGTCCGCGGCACCACTCGCGAGATCCTCACCGTTGGGTTGCAGCAGACCTATTACAGCAATCCGCTGTCGGGCGGATACGACGGCTCCTACCAGAGCACATCCAACGGCCGGCCAATCGATTTGTCACCCTTTGCGCTGACCACGCGCGTCGCGCCTTCAGCTGCGTTCGACACCAACATGCGCGTGGAATACGACGTGGCGCGGGGCCGCGGCCTGCAGATCGTCTCGGTCGGCGGCACAGTGAACGGGGGCCGAGTCTCCGGCAGCGCGAACTTCAGCCACAACCGTCTCGACCCGACCAATCATCAGTCGTTCCTCCAGGGGTCGACGGCGATGCGATGGCTGGACGGACGAGCGACGGGCACATATAACATCAGCTGGGACATCGCCCGGTCGTACGTCGTCAGCCAGGGCGTGGTGATGTCGTATCTGGCCCAGTGCTGCGGCCTGACGATGGAATTCCAGAAGTGGAACTATGCTTCGCTCGGGTCGAACCTGGCGATCCCGACGGACATGCGCTTCAACTTCGGGTTCATCCTGGCCGGACTCGGCACGTTCTCGAATTTCTTCGGCGCCTTCGGCGGCCGTGTGTAGGGAGACGTGAAAGGACTGATTCTCAGCGGCGGCAAGGGCACCCGGCTCAGGCCGCTCACGTATACGAGCGCCAAGCAGCTGGTGCCGATCGCCAACAA
>Ga0209382_10010379_pt1 | contig 11601 bp, 6 predicted proteins | sample SoiMetdeltSBSDD5_FD_187599 | JGI IMG/M metagenome (GOLD analysis project Ga0209382, IMG submission 187599) | Bulk soil microbial communities from a Populus tree surrounding site in Tennessee, USA - Soil MetaG P. deltoides SBSDD5 (SPAdes) (version 2) | ecosystem: Environmental > Terrestrial >...
CCTGGGACGATGTTTGAGGCGTGTCGAAGGGGCGCTGCCCTGCAGCGCTCAAAAGTCGGTGGCGATACCCCTGATCTCCCAGTCCCCGTAACGGACGGGATCGGGTTTACCGCTGCGACCTAGCTCCGGCGGCCGTTCCGCAGCCGCGCGGTCGCGCTCGGCGCGGCGGGCCGCGGCCTCGGCGAGAGCTCGCTGCGCCGCCGCCGAAATCGACTTTTTCGGCGAAGCGCCTGACGCGTGCTTCGGTTTCATCTCGGTCATGAGTTCCATGTGCTCCCGGCGCGCCCAAGATCAAGACCCGCCGTGCGGCACGACGAAGCGGCCTCTGGCGAGCGGCCGGAAGCGACCCAACATCTTACGGCGCAATGTCGGGCCGGGCTGCGCCGCGAAGGCGTGCCGCCCCAAGGTCCAGGGAGGACGCGACGATGAACTATCTGCGTACCGCCATCCTACTGGCGGGGCTGACCGCCCTCTTCATGGGAGTCGGCTATCTGATCGGCGGCGCGAGCGGCGCCGTGATCGCGCTCATTGTCGCCGCCGCCATGAATCTTGCGAGCTACTGGAACGCCGACAAGCTCGTGTTGGCGATGCACGACGCTCAGGAGGTCGACGAGAGCACTGCGCCCGACCTCGTGCACCTCGTGCAGGATCTTGCGCGCCGCGCCGGCCTGCCCATGCCGCGCGTGTATCTCATGGACAATCCGCAGCCCAACGCGTTTGCCACCGGACGCAACCCCGAGCATGCGGCAGTGGCGGTGACGACCGGACTGTTGCAAATGCTCTCCCGCGAAGAAGTGGCCGGCGTAATCGCCCACGAGCTTGCCCATGTCAGAAATCGTGACACGCTGACGATGACGATCACCGCCACCATCGCCGGTGCAATTTCCATGTTGGCGCAGTTTGGGTTCTTTTTCGGCGGCCATCGCGACGGCAACAACGGCCCCGGCGTGATCGGTACCATCGCGATGGTGATCCTCGCTCCGATCGCGGCCATGCTCGTGCAGATGGCAATCAGCCGCACGCGGGAATATGCCGCCGACGAACGCGGCGCCCGCATCACCGGGCGTGCGGACGCGCTCGCCTCCGCGCTGGCGAAGATCTCCTCGGCTGCGGCGTCCGTTGAGAACCCCACCGCCGAGCGCGCGCCGGCGACCGCGCATCTTTTCATCGTCAATCCGCTGACCGGCCACGGGATGGACAACCTGTTCTCCACCCATCCTTCGACCGAGAATCGCATCGCCGCCCTGCAACGATTGACGGCGGAAATCGGCTCCAGCGGCTGGACGCGCCCGACTGCGCCCGCCTATCCCAGACGCTGGGGAAACCCGTGGGGCAATGCGGGCAGCCGCGGAGAAAATCGCGGCCCCTGGGGCTGATACCCTCGGCCCTCGCTGCCTTCGGCCGTTTCGTGCCAAATGACGGGCATGGCCCGTCCCGATCTCGCTGTTGATGCTCCCGGCTTGGCGGCGCGGCGGATCGCTGCCGATATCCTCGATGGAGTTCTGCGCCGCCGCCGCCCGCTCGACGACGAGCTGGAGGAGCGGGCGGCACACCCCGATTTCGGAACTCTTGCCCTTCGCGACCGCGCCTTGGTGCGTACCTTGGTGGCCACGGTGCTGCGCAGGCTGGGCACGTTGCGCCACTTCCTCGCTCAACGGCTAAAACTTCCCGCCGGCGCGCCGCGGGTGGAAACCGCCTTGCTTCTCGGCGCGGCGCAAATCCTTTGGCTCGAGGTACCAGACCACGCTGCCGTGGATCTTGCGGTGCGCCTGGTGCAAGCCGACCGCCGCGCGGCGCGCTACGCCGGCCTGGTCAACGCCGTGCTCCGGCGCGTCACCCGCGAGGCCGCGCAATTCCTCACCAGCATCGATACCAGCGCACTCGATACGCCGCAGTGGTTGATGGCGCGCTGGGAGAAGAATTATGGGGCAAAGACCGCACGTGCCATCGCCGTGGCTAACTCCCACGAGCCGGCGCTCGATCTGACGGTGAAGAATGACCCCCAGCGTTGGGCGGACGCGCTCGGCGGACGCGTGCTCCCGACAGGGTCGGTACGCGCGATCGTGCATGGACCGATCTCGCAATTGCCCGGCTACGCCGAGGGTGCCTGGTGGATCCAAGACGCTGCCGCGGCACTCCCGGCGAAGCTTCTCGGTGACGTGCGCGGGCTTGCCGTCGCCGATCTCTGCGCCGCTCCGGGCGGCAAGACCGCTCAGCTCGCGGCCGCCGGCGCCCGCCTCGTCGCCGTCGACCGCGCGCCGGAAAGGCTCGAGCGGCTGCGCCAGAACCTCACCCGGCTGCAGCTCACGGCAGAAATGGTGGCCGCCGATGTCACCGAATGGCAGGCCGGGCCGTTCGATGCCGTCCTCCTCGACGCGCCATGCTCGTCGACGGGGACCATCCGCCGTCATCCCGACATCCCCTGGCTCAAGCGCGCGGCCGACATCACTGCACTCGCAGCGCTGCAACGTCGCCTTGTGGCTCGGGCGGCGCAGCTGACCAAGCCGGGCGGCGTGCTGGTCTACTGCTCCTGCTCGCTCGAACCGGAGGAAGGAATCGAGATTGTGCACGATCTGCTTAGTCACACCCCGAGCCTCGTTCGCCGGCCGATCTCGTCGGGTGAAGTCCACAGCCACAGCGAATGGCTCACTGCGGATGGCGACCTGCGAACCTTGCCCTGTCACCTGCCAGACCCTGATTCGCGCATGGCCGGCCTGGACGGCTTCTACGTCGCCCGTCTGCAAAGGATTTGAAAGGGTTATCCACGGTTGGCCGTTGCCGCACCCTTCGCTATGTTGCCGGCTACGGGGTTCGCCCGCACTGGAGGGGAGCCAGCGCCTCGATGTCGCGCGTTTCGGTCGCGGAAGGCACGAAATTGTCCGTGGTCCTGGCCCGCGGCCTCCTTGGCAGGCTCACCAGCCGCGTCGCGGCGCATCCGATCGTCAACTGGCCATTCTCCTTCGGCAAGTCGGACCGTATCGTCATCGCGCCGCAGGATCTGCGAACCAGCGATGCAACCCGGGCAAGCGAAATCTACGCAGGCCGCTTCGCGTTTGCGGGCAAGGTCGTTACCTGCGATTCCCGCTCCCCCTTCGAAATCTCACCGCCGTCCGAGGACTGGGCGGCGACGCTGTTCGGCTTCGGCTGGTTGCGCCATTTGCGCGCCGCCGGCTCCGGCATCAGCCGCGCCAACGCGCGTGCGCTGGTGGACGAGTGGATCACGCTCAACAGTTCCCAAGACCGGATCGCTTGGCGTTCCGAGGTGGTCGCACGGCGAATTATCTCGTGGCTCAGCCAGGCGCCGTTACTGCTCGACGATGCCGACGTCCGCTTCTATCGCCGGTTCCTGCGCAGCCTGACGCGGCAGGTCCGGCATCTGCGTCACACAGCTTCGCAAACGCGCGACGGCGTGCCACGCCTGCAGGCGGCGATCGCGCTCAGCTATGCGGCGTTGTGCATGGCGCGCCAACACCGTCATATCCGCGCCGCCAGCAAGCGACTTTCAGACGAGTTGGCGCGTCAGATCCTGCCCGACGGCGGTCATATCAGCCGTAATCCCGGTGCGCTTGTCCAATTGCTGATCGACCTCTTGCCGTTGCGGAGCGCGTTCACCGCCCGCAATCTCGTGCCGCCACCAGCGCTGCTCAATGCCATAGATCGCATGATGCCGATGCTGCGCTTCTTCCGGCACGGCGACGGCAACTTCGCGCTCTTCAACGGCATGGGGCCGACACCAACCGATCTCATCACCACCATTCTCGCGTACGACGACGCCCGCGGCGCGCCGCTCGCGAACGCGCCCCATTCCGGTTACCAGCGCCTGGAGAGCGCAGGCACGCTGGTGGTGATGGATGCCGGCCGCCCGCCGCCGATGGCGGTAAGCCAGCAAGCGCACGCCGGCTGCCTCTCGTTCGAGCTCTCGGCCAAGCAGAATCGCATCGTCGTCAATTGCGGATTGCCGGTGGCAAGTCGCGAAGGCTGGCGGCAAGTCGCGCGCACAACCGCCGCACATTCCACCGCCACGCTCAACGATACGTCCTCATGCCGCTTTATCGAGGCTGGTCCTGTGCGGCGCATGCTCTATGGCACGCCAATGATTGCCGGGCCACGCCAGGTGGCGGTCGCCCGCGAGGAGCAAGGGGGCGTCACCCTGTTGCGCGCATCGCATGACGGATACGCCGACATCTTCAATGTTGTCCATGAGCGGGTGCTCATGCTCTCGGGCGACGGGCGCAGGCTCGACGGAGAGGATTCGTTCACGCCGGCACGCGGTGAGCTGGTGCCGGCGGACCGCGATCAATTCGCTGTGCGCTTCCACCTGCATCCAACGGTCAAGGCCAACCGGCTGTCCGACGGCCACGGCGCCATGCTGGCAATGCCCAACAAAGAAGTGTGGACGTTCACCGCCTACGGGGACCGCGTCGAGGTGGAAGAGAGCGTCTATCTCGCCGGCCCGGACGGACCGCGCCGCACCGTGCAGCTCGTCATTTATGGTCGCGCGCGCAACGTGCCGAGGGTGCGTTGGACGTTCGCAGCCCACGCCGCGCAGGCCGGACCGGGCGGGCCGCGGCGCGGCCGCGATGACGAACCGCGGCTGCCGCTGTGATCCCGCGGCGTCCAGCTTTGAATGTTGCTGTCGCTATGATACCCGCTAGTCGATCATGACCGATCGCCTCCGCCGCGTCTGCCGCGCTCTGATCTCCGTTTCCGACAAATCGGGCCTCGTCGAGTTCGCGCGTGCGCTCACGGCAGAAGGAATCGAGTTGATCTCGACCGGCGGCACCCGCAAAGCGCTGGCCGACGCCGGACTTCCAGTTCTCGACATTTCCGAGCTGACCGGTTTCCCCGAAATGATGGACGGTCGGGTGAAGACGCTCCACCCGAAGGTGCACGGTGGGCTGCTTGCGATACGCGAGAATGAGGAGCACGCCGCCGCCATGCGCTCGCACGGCATCCGGCCGATCGATCTGCTCGTCGTCACCCTTTATCCGTTCGAAGCAACAGTCGCGAAGGGCGCAGATTTTGCGACCTGCATCGAAAACATCGATATTGGCGGCCCCGCCATGATCCGGGCCGCCGCCAAGAACCATGCCGACGTGGCGGTAGTGGTCGATCCAAGCGACTATGCAGTCGTGCTGGCGGAGCTCAGAGAGCATGGCGGGGCGACCACGCTCGCGCTACGCCGCAAGCTTGCCGGCAAGGCCTATGCTCGCACCGCGGTTTATGACGCGGCGATCGCCAATTGGTTCGCGGATCAGCTCTCGGATCCGGCGCCGGCTTTGCGAGCGATCGGCGGGCATCTCCTCGAGCCGCTGCGCTACGGCGAAAACCCGCATCAGTCGGCGGCGTTCTATCGCACCAGCGAGCTGCGGCCCGGCGTCGCCACTGCGCGGCAGGTGCAGGGCAAAAAGCTTTCCTACAACAACATCAATGACACGGACGCGGCATACGAGTGCGTCGCCGAGTTCGACCCCCGACGCACCGCGGCCTGCGTGATCGTCAAGCACGCCAATCCGTGCGGCGCGGCCGAGGGTGCAAGTCTCATCGAGGCCTATCACAAGGCGCTGGCCTGCGATCCCGTCTCGGCCTTCGGCGGCATCGTGGCGGTGAATAGGAAGCTCGACGCCGAGGCGGCACAGGCCATTACCGACATCTTCACCGAGGTCATCATCGCGCCGGAAGCGAGCGAGGACGCTATCGCCATTGTCGGGGCAAAAAAGAACCTTCGCTTGCTGATCGCCGGCGCCCTGCCTGACCCGCGCGCGACAGGGATGCTGGTGAAATCGGTTGCGGGCGGTTTACTCGTGCAGTCACGCGATAATGCGGTGGTCGATGACATGATGCTCAAGGTCGTGACCAAACGCGCGCCAACCAACGCCGAGCTGACGGACCTCGCCTTCGCTTTCCGCATCGCCAAGCACGTGAAATCGAACACTATCGTGTATGCCAAGGATTGCGCCACGGTCGGCATCGGCGCCGGCCAAATGAGCCGGATCGATTCTGCCCGTATCGCTGCACGCAAGGCGGAGGACGCCGCCGCCGCGGCGGGGCTCTCGGCGCCTCTGACCAAAGGATCGGTCGTGGCGTCGGATGCCTTCTTTCCCTTCCCCGACGGGCTTCTGGTCGCGATCGAAGCAGGCGCGACCGCCGTGATCCAGCCAGGCGGCTCGGTGCGCGATGACGAGGTGATCAAGGCCGCCGACGACCGTGGCGTCGCCATGGTGTTCACGGGCACGCGGCATTTCAGGCATTGAACTGCTGACAATAGCAGCGCGCGTCAATTCTTCGCCAAATCTCCCAGCAGGCTCGCTGCCACCGAAAGCTTGGACAAGGTCAGCCCCGAATTGGCGATCTCGTTGACCGCCATGCGAATGCGGTCGACCTCGGCTTTGCGCGGTGTGACCCAGGCCTCCACCGCCGCAGGTCCGGCCTCGCCGCTGCCCATCATGGCGGCGGTGAGACGCCGCTCGGCATCGCCAATGGAATCGAGCGCGCGGTCGAGCGCCAGGCGATCAAAATAGTCGGAAATGATGATGCCGCGCGCGCCATTGGTGATGTGATCCAGACGAAAGAACGCGGCAGCCGCGAAATACGTCGCCGCGACCTCGGCGATAGCTCGCCGGGTGCGGTCGGCGACCATGACGATGTCGGGCGCCGCCACGAGCGCGGGCAGCGTTGAGAGCCGCCGCGCCAACGCCTCCGGCACGTCTTGCTTGCGCAGTTCGGCCTCACGTGCGTTTCGTGCGGCGGCCGCCGCCTGCGGCAGCGACGCGTCGAGCGCGGCCTCGACCGCCGCAATCCCTTCGCGATAGTGCGCGACGAGCGCGGCCAGCCCCTGCGCGAGGTCGACATTCCGCAGGAACCAGACCAGCCGGTCGAGCAACAGATCCTGGACCCCGAGGTAGAGCTCGATCTGCAGCCGGCCGGAAATTTGGTTATCGAGCGCGTCAATCTCGGAGTTGAGCACAGTCATGCCGTAGCTGTCGCGCACCGCGGCGAAGGCAGCGGCAATCTGCGCCGCCGATGCGCCGGTCTGATCGCCGATGCGGACCAAGAGCGAGGGACCGCCGCGATTGATCATGGAATTGGCGAGCTGCGTGGCGATGATCTCGCGCCGCAGCCGATGCTGCTCGAGCGCATCGGGAAATTTGTCTGCGAGCGCCTTCGGAAAATAGCGGCCGAGCTCGCGGCCCAGATAGGGATCGTCCGGCACGTTCGATTGAACGAGCTCGTGATTGAGCGCGAGCTTGGCATAGGCGAGCAGCACCGAAAGCTCGGGCCGAGTCAAAGCCTGCGAGCGCCGTCGACGCTCGGCGATCTCCACATCGTCAGGCAGGAATTCCACAGCGCGGTCGAGCTCGCCCTCCCGCTCCAGTGTTTGCATCAGCCGCTGCTCGAAGCCGAGATCCTCGGTCCCCCGCCGCTCGGCGAGCGAGATCGCGAGTGTCTGCAGATAATTATTGCGCAGGACGAGCGCCGCCACCTCCTCAGTCATGTCGGCCAGGAGTGCGTTGCGCTTGTCGCGCGAGAGCCGCCCGTTGCGCATTGGCCGGGCCAACGCGATCTTGATGTTGACCTCGACGTCGGACGTGTTCACGCCGGCCGAATTATCGATGGCGTCAGTGTTGAGCCTGATGCCGCGCAGCGATGCCTCGATGCGGCCGCGCTGCGTCATACCGAGGTTGGCGCCCTCGCCGATCACCTTGGCACGGATCTCGGCGCCGGTGACGCGGACCCCATCATTGCCACGATCGCCGACCGCATCGTCCGCCTCCGACGAGGCGCGCACAAAGGTGCCGATACCGCCGAAGAAGAGAAGATCGACCGGCGACTTCAGTATGACCCTGATTACGTCATCAGGCGTTGCCTTTTCCGCTGCGATACCCAGCGCGGAGCGTGCCTCAGGCGAGAGCGCGATCTCCTTTGCCGCGCGGGAGAACACGCCGCCTCCTCTGGAGATGAGGCTACGATCGTAGTCCTGCCAGCTCGAGCGCGGCAGATCGAACAGGCGCCGGCGCTCGCCGTAGCTTGTTTCCGGATTTGGTGCTGGGTCGATGAAAATGTCGCGATGATCGAAAGCGGCGACGAGCTTGATGGTTGGCGCTCGCAGCATGGCATTGCCGAACACGTCGCCCGACATATCGCCCACGCCGACGACCGTGAACGGCGTCTTGGCAATGTCGACATCCATCTCACGAAAGTGACGCTTGACCGATTCCCAGGCGCCGCGCGCGGTGATGCCCATCTTCTTGTGGTCGTAACCGGCCGAGCCGCCGGAAGCGAAGGCATCGTCGAGCCAGAAGCGATGCTCGCGGGCGATGGCATTGGCGAGATCGGAGAAAGTCGCCGTGCCCTTGTCGGCGGCGACAACAAGATAGGGGTCGTCGTCGTCATGGCGCACGACATTGTCGGGCGCGATCACCCCCCCGTCGGCGAGATTATCGGTGATGTCGAGCAAAATTGAAATGAACAGCTTGTAAGCGGCCATTCCCTCGGCCTGTACCACCTCGCGCGTTCCCCCCTTGAGCACGAGCTTCGGCACGAAGCCGCCTTTGGCGCCAACCGGAACGATGACGGCGTTTTTGACCTGTTGCGCCTTGGCCAGGCCGAGAATTTCGGTGCGGAAGTCTTGCGGCCGGTCCGACCAGCGGATGCCGCCGCGTGCAATCTTACCGAATCGCAGGTGCAGACCTTCGACCCGAGGCGAATACACGAAGATCTCGTAGCGTGGTCGCGGCAGCGGCAAGGCGTCCAGCGCACGACTGGCGAACTTGAGGGCGATGAGCTGTTTTGGCTGCCCATTGGCGTCGATCTGATAGAAATTGGTGCGAATGGCGGCGGTGATCGCATTGACGAAGCGGCGCAGGATACGGTCCTCGTCGAGACTTTCGACTCCTCTAAGCGCAGATTCGATGCGGCCTGCGATCTTGGCCTCGCGCGCCTTGCGCTCGTCCGCCGAGACATCGAGACGCGGGTCGAAGCGGGCAGCGAACAGGCGGACGAGATCGGCGGCGATGGACGCGTGCTTGATCAGGGTCGCCCACATGTAGCCCTGGGAATAGGGCACGCGGATTTGCCGCAAAAAGCGGGAGATCGTGCGAATGAGCGCCACGTCGCGCCACATCAGCCCTGCGCTCAGCACGAGTGCATTATAGCCGTCGTTCTCTGCGCCACCGCGCATCACCACCAGGAAAGCCGCCTCGAGACTATGCTTGTGCGCCTCGAGATCGACGTCGAGGCCGTCGGCGCGCTCGAGCAGCATGTCGTGAAACCAGACGTCGACCCCGTGTAGCACGGCGCCCCGAGCATCATGTTGCGTCGTCTCTTTGGCATGGCGACCGATCTGATAGGTGCGCTCGTCAACCACCTTGAAGCCCATGTTCTCGAGCACAGGGACGCGCTCGGAAAGTGGGATCGGCCGCTTGTAGCTCCATACCTTCAGTCCAACGCAGTCGCTTGCGTCGCCGACACGCCGATGAAAGTCGACACCGAGCGGGCGGCTCGGCGAGAGCCCTTCGATGACCCGGATATCGGCGAGCGCCGTGGTGGGCGAATAACTCTCCCGATATCCCTCCGAGAAGGCGTCGCGGTAACGCTTGAACAGCGCGCGCCCCCTCGGCGCATCGTAGTTGCGCGCCAGTTCCTCGCCCAGCTCGTCGACCCAGGTGCGTACGATCGCCTCGACAGCGCGCTCGAGGCTGGCGCGATCCGGACTCGGCGCCTCGGCGCCCGACGGAAGCCCGATGATGAAGTGAACGCGGACCAGCTGTCCCTCGGGGAAGAACGGGTGGAACGCGCTCACGTGGCCCTTGTAGGTGTCGGCAAGATAATCGCCGATCGCCTTGCGCACGGCACTGCTGTAGCGCTCGCGCGGAACATAAACCAGGACGGAGACGAAGCGATCGAAGCGGTCGCGCCGCGGTAGTACCCGCACGCGCGGCCGCTCATCGAGCTGCAGTACCGTCAGCGCGAACTGGTAGAGCGTATCCTCATCAAGCTGAAACAATTCGTCGCGCGGATAATTCTCCAGCACGTTGGCCAGCGCCTTGCCTGAGTGCCCGTCCGGATCGAAGCCGGCACGCGTCATGACCGCGTCCACTTTACGGCGCAAGTACGGGATCGAGCGGATCGAACGCGTATAGGCAGTGGACGTGAACAGCCCCACGATACGGAATTCGCCCACGAGGTTGCCGTCGCGAGCGAAACGCTTCACGCCTACATAGTCCATGTAGACGCGCCGATGCACGCGCGAGCGCACTGCGGCCTTGGTAACGATGAGCAGCGTCGGCTGTTTGAGCAGCGCCCGGATCTGCGGCGTAATGACGAGCGGCTCGTTCCAGCGGCGCAGTACCGTCATATCGCGCGAACGCAATATCCCGAGCCCGCTGTCGAACACGGGCTCGAGCGCGTCCTGCCCGGCCGTGAACCTATAGTTGCGAATGCCGAGAAACGTGAAATTGTTATCAGCGAGCCATTCCAGGAAGGCGATGGCCTCGGCGATCTCGGCCGCCGGCAATGGCGGCGGATTTGCCTTGAGCTCGGTGATCGCCTCGGCCACGCGCGCGGTCATTGCTCGCCAATCGCGAACGCAGAGGCGCACATCGGCGAGCACCTGCTCGATCGCCTCGACAATCTCCGCGCGGCGCGCTTCTTCGTCGATACGCTCGATATGAATGTAGATGACGCTTTCGCGCAGCGCCCCGGCGGCGGCCTTCGTGCCCTTGAACGCGGTGAGACGGCCGATATCGTCGCGTTCCGCTGTCAGCACGGGATGCACGACGAAGCGGACATCGATGCCGCGCTCGGCGAGCTCGGCAAGGACCGAATCCACCAGGAACGGCATGTCGTCGTTGACGATTTCGAGTACCGAATCGGCGCGAAGCCGCTCGTGGCCAGGCAAGCTCGGCGTCTCGAGGCGAATCTTCGGCATGCCGGGCTTGCGTACGCTGAGCAGCGTCCACGCATCCGCGGCCAGGTCGGCAAGCTGACGCGGATCGTAACGCATGAGGTCTTCGGGCACCGCATGGGCGAAGAGGGCGGCGACGAAATCCTCGGGCACCTCGCGATGGCTGCTGCGCAGGATTTTGCCGGCGGCGGCGATCAGCGCCGCTTCCGCGCGTTGTTCATCGCTGCCGGGAAGGTCGGCGGCTGCCATGGCGTTGTCCCTCGGCGCGCATTTTCAGGGATACCCTTAAGCCCCGCGTCGCTTAAGTGCCAAATGTTTAGGTGCCAAAGTTTAAGTGCCAAGTGTGGAAAGGGTTGGGCGCCAGGACCCTTAATTCCCGCGGGCGCGCGAAGACGCCGATCGCTTGTCGCGACGCATCTGCGGCGCGCCGACATCGCCCAGCGTCAGATACCCATCCCGCGTCTGCGGCAACTTGCGACCGAGGATAGAGGACGCAACCAGCGTGCGCAGCACCTGCGCGGTGCCGCCCGCGATCGTAAACATACGTGCGTCCCGCAGGTATCGCTCGAGCGGATTGTCGCGGGAATAGCCGGCAGCGCCCCAGATCTGCAAAGCGTCGTTAGTCACCTTGATCGCGGTCTCGGCAGCAAGAATTTTGGCGCGTGCCGCGAGCGCGGCATCGGGGAAGCCGCCGG
>Ga0209382_10010380_pt1 | contig 11601 bp, 9 predicted proteins | sample SoiMetdeltSBSDD5_FD_187599 | JGI IMG/M metagenome (GOLD analysis project Ga0209382, IMG submission 187599) | Bulk soil microbial communities from a Populus tree surrounding site in Tennessee, USA - Soil MetaG P. deltoides SBSDD5 (SPAdes) (version 2) | ecosystem: Environmental > Terrestrial >...
GCGGCCGCCGCGGCCCGCGCTGCCGCGGCGGACGGTCACCCCGTCGACCAGGCGGCCCTGGTGCCGCTGGTGATGACGGTGATCAGCGATGCCGAGGCGTTCGAGGCGCTGCGGGCAGGTCACCTGGTCGAGGTCCCCGCGTCCGGGGGATTCGACGTCCTGGCCGGCACCCCACCGCGGGCGCCGGCGTCCCGGGCCCCGCGGGGCTCGACGGCGGTCGAGGAGCCCGGGGCCGAGGCCGAGGCGGCCGATCCGGCCGCGATCGCTGCTGCCGAGGGCGCCGTGCGGGAGGCCGAGGCGGCCGCGGAGGCGGCCCGCGACCGGGCCGAGGCGGCGGAGCAGACGGTGGCCGATGCCGAGCAGCAGTCCGACGAGGCCGAGACCCGGCTCCGGGCGGCCGAGGACCAGGTCCGGCAGGCCCGGGGGGTGCTGCGGCAGGCGCAGCAGGAGGCTCGGGCCGCCAACCAGGCGGCTCGCGACGCCGACCGCGCCGCCGCGCTCGCTCGCGCCAACCTCGACGACCTCACCCGCTGAGCCCCGCCCGCACCTCGGGCGCCCCGGGCTCCTCGCCCGTCCCGCCCGCTCTCGCCCGTCCGCCCGTCTTTGAAGATCGATGGCCCCACAGGGGCCACTCAGCTTCAAAGAGGGCGGAGACGACGGTCAGGGCCGCGGGGTCGGCGCAGTAACGTCGCTCCGTGGCCGCTGCCGACGCCGACCCCGTTGCTCCGCTGGTCACGGTGGTCGTGCTGAACTGGAACGGCAGCCACCTCCTCCCGGCGTGCCTGGACACGCTGGCCAAGCAGGACCTCGACCCGCAGCTGTGGCAGGCCTGCGTGGTGGACAACGGCTCGACCGACGACTCGCGGGACCTGCTGGCCCGCGCCTACCCCCAGGTCCGGGTCGTCGAGAACCGGGCCAACCTGGGCTTCGCCGGCGGCAACAACGTCGCCCTGCGGGCGGCGACGACGCCCTTCGTGGCGCTGCTCAACAACGACGCCTACCCCGAACCCGACTGGCTCCGGCGGCTGCTGGCCGAGCTCCAGGCGCCCGGGGCGGAGCGGATCGCGGCGGTGACGTCCAAGCTCCTGTTCGAGCCGCGCTTCGTGGCCCTCGAGCTGGAGACGCCGGCCTTCCGGGCTGCGGCCGATCCCCGCGACCTCGGCGTCCAGATCACCGCCATCGAGGTCGACGGCGCCGACGTGACCGGCGAGGTCCTCTGGGACCACGGGGCCTACGGCGCCGAGGCGCAGGGCTCACGGCAGTTCCGCTGGACCCGACCCCGGGGGCGGCTGATGGCGCCGCTGCCCCGCGGGTCCACCGGGGAGCCGTCCGAGCGGCGGCTGACGGTCGTCGCCCGGAGCGAGCAGCCCAAGCCGCTGACGATCCGCTTCGGGGACGCGGCCGACGCCGAGGCCCGGGGCGACTCCGGCCAGCCCGACGAGGTCCGGCTGCAGCTGACCACCGCCGACACCCGCTACGACATCGCCATCCCAGCCGGCAGCCGCGGTGTCGACGTGATCAACAACGTCGGGAGCTTCCTGCACCTGCCGGGCTACGCAGCCGACCGCGGCTACCAGGAGCCGGACATCGGCCAGTACGACGAGCCCGAGGACGTCTTCCTGATGTGCGGCGCGGCGGTCGGCCTGCGGACGGCGGCGCTGGAGGAGGTCGGCGTCTTCGACGATGACTTCTTCATGTACTACGAGGACACCGACCTCTCGTGGCGCCTCCAGGCCGCAGGCTGGCGGATCCGCTACGCGCCCGACGCCGTGGTCCGGCACCTGCACTCGGCGTCGAGCGGCGAGTGGAGCCCGTTCTTCACGTTCCACGTGGAGCGCAACCGGCTGCTGGTGTTCACCAAGAACGCGCCGGCCCGCTTCGCGGCCTGGCTGGTGCTCCGGTTCAACCTGACCACGCTGTCGATGGCCCGGCGGTCGCTGCTCCAGTCCGTGCGCCAACGCCGGCCCCCGGCCGTCCGTCCACTCCTGCTGCGCCTGCGCATCATGGCGTCCTACCTCCGCCTGCTCCCCTCGGCCCTCCTCGGCCGGCGCCGTAGCTCCCGGATCGCCCGCCACAGCCCCCGGGCGGTCTTCGACCGCTGGCTCCAGCCCGGGCGACCCTGACGCTCGCCCGGGCGACGTGAAGCTCGGAGGCCCTTGGGGGGCCTCCGAGCTTCGACCAACTGCAGCGGGGCCGATGTGCTCAGCCGCCGGGGGTGTACTCGACCAGCTCGGACACCTCGTCGCTGCCGGCCACCGCCTGCTCGGCGATGTTGCCGACGTCCGGTGCGTAGAACTTGTTCTCGACGATCTCGGGATCCAGGGGGTTCCACTCCTTGGTCACCAGGACGTCCTGGTAGTCGCCGAGCTGGACGCTGCGGGTCGCGCCGAGCTCCTGGATCTCGACCAGGTCCTCGGCGTGGTCCGGGTAGAACTCCTGGCGGTAGGCGTCGCCGACCTGGGGATCGGCCGGCATGACGATGCCGGGCAGGGCGCCATCGACCCCGGCCTCCCAGGAGCCCTCGGTGCTGGTGACCTCGCCGTTCTCGTACTCCTTGGTGTCCTCGCCCATGTACCAGACGTTGCCGTCGCGGTCCTGCGCATACCAGTCGTAGGTGTCCTCGGCCAGCTCGTCGTTGACGTAGACGCTGTCCCGGACCACCGTCACCGAGATGCCCATGACCTCGCGCTGCTCGTCGGTCACGACGATCTCGGTCCGCTCGGTGTCGCCCTCGGACTGGCCCTCGTAGACCCACCGGGCGCCGGGCATCCACGGCATGTACGGGTTGTCGACCACGTCCACGAAGTTCGCGGGATCGATGTCCGGGTGGTAGTTGCCGCCGTCGCCGGGGTCGATGACGGGCTCGCTCGTGTCGGGCTCGGTCGTGTCCGACCCGTTGGACCCGCTCGCGCCCGTGCTGGCGCTGTCGTCGTCGCCGCAGGCGGCCAGCAGCCCGGTCAGGGCGAGCAGGCACACCGCGGCGGTCGTTGTGTGCTTCCGTTCCATGGCGCGGAGTGTCGGACGCGGGACCTGACCGCGAGCTGACTCGCTCCGCCGTACCGTTCAGCCCGGGTTCAGCGGTCCTGGCCCACGATCGGCAACCGAGGAGCCAAGGCACCCGATGAAGCTGCTGCTGGTCGAAGACGACAAGAAGATCGCCACGACGGTCAAGCGCGGCCTCGAGGCCGAAGGGTTCACCGTCGAGGTGGCCTTCGACGGCGAGGACGGGCTCTGGCGGGCCCGCGAAGGCTCCTACGACCTGCTCATCCTGGACATCCTCCTGCCCCGCCGCAACGGCTACCAGATCTGCGCCGAACTGCGGGGGGCCGAGATCTGGACCCCCATCCTCATGCTGACGGCCAAGGACGGCGACCTGGACGAGGCCGAGGCCCTGGAGACCGGCGCCGACGACTACCTCACCAAGCCGTTCTCCTTCCCGGTGCTCGTGGCCCGGGTCCGGGCGCTCCTGCGCCGGGCAGCCGGGCGCAACCCGGCCCCGGTCGCCGTGGGCGACCTGCGCATCGACCCCGGCCGGCGCCGGGTATGGCGGGGCGACGTGGAGGTCGAGCTCACGACCCGGGAGTTCGACGTGCTCGAGTTCCTGGTCCGGCGGGCGGGGCAGGTGCTGGCCAAGGCCGAGATCCTGGCCGGCGTGTGGGACTACGACTTCGAGGGCGACCCCAACATCGTCGAGGTCTACATCCGACGCCTGCGGCGCAAGCTCGACGAGCCGTTCGACCGCCACTCCATCGAGACCGTGCGCGGCGCCGGCTACCGGATGGCCGAGGCATGATCCGGCCAGGGGGCTCCCGGCGGGTCACCGGCAGCGTCCAGCTCCGGATCACCGCCCTCGCCACCCTCACCGTCCTGGTGGTCCTGGCCGTGACGGGCTTCGCGCTGCTGGCCGCGCAACGCCACGTCCTCACGGCCGCCGTCGACGAAGGGGTGGCCGACAACGCCGACCGCATCGAAGGGCTCGCCGCCGCCGGTGAGCTGCCGGCGGCGATCACGGGGCTGGGCGAGGACGACACCGTGGCCCAGGTGGTCGCGGCCGACGGCCAGATCGTCGCCGCCAGCGCCAACGTCGAGGGCGAAGCGCCGGTGGGTGCGGCACCCGCCGGACAGGACGAGACCGTGCGGACGGTCCACGACATCCCCGACGGCGACGGCGCGGCCTACCGGCTCCTGTCCCGCCGCATCGACACCCCGGACGGCCCGGCGGTGATCCACGTCGCTGCGACCCTCGACGACATCCAGGAGAGCCTGAGCGCGCTGACCCGGTCCCTGCTGGTGGCCATCCCGGTGGTCGTCGTGCTGTTCGCGCTGCTCATCGGGTGGCTGGTGGGCCGGATGCTCCGGCGGATCGACCACGCAGCCGAACGCCAGCGGCACTTCGTCGCCGACGCCTCGCACGAGCTGCGGGGCCCGCTCACCCGGATGCGCTCCGCGCTGGAGGTCGACCTGGCCCACCCCGACCACGCCGACCTGGGCGCCACCCACCAGAGCGTCCTGGAGGAGACCGTTGCGCTCCAGCACCTGGTCGAGGATCTTCTGCAGCTGGCCCGCAGCGACGCCCGCACCATCCCGCCCGGCGAGCGCCGGCCCGTCGACCTCGACGACCTGGTGATGCGGCTGGCCCGGCGGCTCCGGGACGACGGCCGGGTCGCGGTCGACACCACCGGCGTCACCGCCGCGCAGGTCCGGGGCGACGCCGATCAGCTGCTGCGGGCCGTGGGCAACGTCCTCGACAACGCCGCCCGCCACGCGTCGGCCCGGGTGACGGTGACGCTGGCCGAGGAGAGCGACCACGCCGTGCTGACGGTGACCGATGACGGCCCGGGCATTCCGGCCGAGCACCACCGCCGGGTGTTCGAGCGCTTCACCCGGCTGGACGACGCCCGCACCGCCGGCACGGGTGGGGTGGGGCTCGGCCTGGCCATCGCCAACGAGATCGTCCACCACCACGGCGGCACCATCGCCATCGATCCCCACCACCAGCCGGGAGCCCGCTTCGTGATCACGCTCCCGCTGAACCCGCCGCCACCGGTGCGACCGGCGGGGCGACCGCCCGGCGCCGTCGGCTCGGCCGCGCCTCCCCGCGCGAGATCCGGCTGACGGAACCGGGCGCCGAGGCTCAGGCCTCGAGGCCGGCGCGCATGTCGGCGGCCGACACGCCCCGGGTCGAGTCGACGATGCGGATCGCGGCCCGCGTCAGCGGCACCAGGTTCTCCCGGTCGATCTTGTCGAGCTGGTCCATCTCGTCGAACAGGTAGAAGGGCGCTTCGAGGAAGTGGACGATCGGAACGCCCTCGTTGTGGTAAAAGGCGCCGTCAGTCGGGGGCTGGCTGCCGATCGCATCCGGGGCCAACAGCATCGAGCGGCTGAGCTCCTCGCTGGTCAGGGCGTCGATCACCGCCTGCTCCAGGGGCGGGATGCGGCTGACGAAGAACCAGCGGGGCACGCAACGCTCGGCCGACACCAGCTCGCCGTCGACCTCCTCGAACTCGAGGGCCGCGTGCTCCAGGTGCAGCTCGAGCACGACGTCGTCCAGCTCGGCCCGGTGGTCCTCGATGTACCGGAGCAGCCCTGCGCCGCCCGACATGTGCCCGGCGTGGAGCAGGAACACCAGCCGGTGGGGACGCTGCTCCACCGGTTGCGCCGCCCAGAAGGTCGCCTGGGCCAGGACGAGGCTGATCCCGGACCCGTCCTCCACCGCGGAGGCCCAGGGGCCGTCGTGGTGCGAGCCGATCATCACCACCTGGTCGTCGGCGCCCGGCAGTTCGCCGACCACGTTGTTGGACTCGAAAGGTTCGGCGGTCGAGTCGATGCGCAGCTTGATCCGTACCGGGCCGGCGGCCAGCTGGTCGCGGAGCCACTCGCCGTCGCTCCCCCGGATCCACACGCCGGGGATCGGCCGGGCCACGCCGTCGTACGGGACCATGTACTGGTAGGAGTCGCCGGGATAGTTGACCAGGGAGCCGATGAAGGCCGCGGCGCCGGCGTCGATCGCGGGCTCCATGACGTCCTGCAGGTGGCTGCCGAACGGGAGCACGTGCTCGGCACCCTCGAAGGTCCCGTCGGGGTCGATGACCCGGTCGGCAGTCTCGGCAGGAGCGCTGCCGCCGGCCACGAAGGCGGTCGGCGCCAGCCGGAGCAGCTCCTCCGCGGCGAACGACGCCTTGCCGGCTACAGCACCGGGGTTGGCTTCGTCGAAGGCCACCAGCTCGACGTCCAGCTCGTCGACCGGCGCCGAGTAGGGCAGGGGGAAGCTGTCCAGGGTGCGGGTCTCGCCGCCCTGCAGCGTGACCTCCAGGGACCACTCGCGGGGCTCCCACCGGGTGACCTGCACCGGCTCCAAGCGGACGTTCTCCAGCCCCAGCTCGCGGAACCGGTCCTCCAGGAAGCCCTCGACCCACACGTCGGCGTCGTAGCCCGGCCGGCGGACGCCCTGACCGAAGACCTCGTCGATCCAGCCGAAGATGGTCTCCTCGTCGGGCACGTCCTCGGGCCGGAGCTCGCCCGGCAGGGCCGCGAGCGGCGCGGTGCTGGCCGGTGACCCGCCATCCGATCCCGACTGGTCGTCGTCATCGCCGCCGCTGCTGCACGCCGCGACCACGACGGTGGCGACTGCGCCGGCCATGAAGGCGCGCCGGTCGACGCCGCGCTGGTCGAGCGATGACCCGTCCCCGTTCCCCATGAGCGCACCCTAGTCACGCCGCGTGGGCGGATCGTTCACCGGCTCGGATCGGGAGCGTCGAGCTGGTCCAGGGTCTCCAGGTCGGTCTCACCCGGGTCCATGTAGCAGGAGTCGGTCACCGCGTCCTCGTCGCTGCTGAGGTACTCGATGGTCAACGCCTCGTACTGGCGGTCGGGGTCGTCGGGATCCTGGAGGTTGGCGTAGCTCTCCAGCCGGTCGCGCAGGTCGTCCTGCTCGGCCTGGGCCGTCTGGCCGGGTTCGCCGGCGTTCACGGTCACGTTGCCTCGGGGCACCCCGAAGCGGTCGGCCAGCTGGCCCTCCATGTACTCGATCAGCTGGGGCTCGCCGAACTGGGCCAGCTCGTCGTTCGGGCAGGCTGCCGCGGCGGCGGTCGTCTCGGCCGCGCCGGCCACGAAGCTGACGAACCGCCCGTGGAAGTCGTTGGGGGTGTCGTCCTGCTGGAAGGCCGAGTCGTTGGCGACCGTGTGCTCCAAGGTCGTGTTGCAGACGAACAGGTGACCCAGGTCGAGCTCGATGGTGGTCACCATGCCCTGGCCGTCCTCGTCGGGCGTCCGGGTGGTGGTGATCGTGCCGTCCGAGCAGTAGTCGGTCTTGACCTCCAGCCGCGCCGGCTGTCCACGGTCGTCGGGGTCGGCGACGCTCGAGGTGCCGTTGGTGGGCTGGAAGTCGCCGCTGAAGATGTTGCCCGGGGTGTCGTGATCCTGCTTGGCCTGCACCGACACGATCGCCGTGCCGTTGCCGATGTCGATGAGGAAGTTCTCCGACGCCGACTCGGCGGTCTGGCCCTCGTAGATCACGGTGCCCCGCGGCGCGCGATCGCTCTCGCCGCCGCCGAACCAGTCCGGCAGGTCGAAGTTGAAGAAGGCCCGCTGCAACGTGAACAGGACGAGCGCGCCGAGCACGGCGATGCCCACCACTGACACGAACGAGGTGCCCAATCCGCCTCGCCGCGCTCTGCTTTCGCCTCTGAGTACCACCAGCCACGGCGTACCCCGGTCGGCGGAGGTCAAAACGAGCGGGTTTCTCGATCTGGTTGCGGCAGTCGCCGCGCGGCCCGATGCCGGGGCGCCCGCGCCTACCCGCCCGTGGCTTCGGCGGCCCGCTTCGCCATGTCCTCGGGTGCCACGTCCTCGACGTGGGTGGCGACGTGCCAGTGGTGCCCGAACGGGTCCTCGATCTGGCCCACGCGGTCGCCGTAGAACTGGTCCTGCACCGGGCGCAGGACGGTCGCGCCGGATTCCACGGCCCGGTCGACGGTCGCGTCGACGTCGTCGACATAGATGCTGATGCTCACCGGCGTGCCGCCGACCGTCTTCGGGCTGACCGCCCCCATGTCGGGGAACTCGTCGGCCAGCATGATCAGCGAGTCGCCGAGCTCCAGCTCGGCGTGGCCGACGGTGTCGTCCGGGCCGGGCATGCGCATGCGCTCGGTCATCCCGAAGACCTGGGTGTAGAAGTCGATGGCCCGGGCGGCACCCTCGACCACCAGGTACGGCGAGACCTGCGGATATCCCTCGGGAACGGGGTTGACCATGGGACTCTCCCTTCGTCGGGACGGAGCGGGACCGTACCTCTCGAACGGGCTCGCGTGGCGCCTATGACCACCTAGGTCGACGTAGTCACCGGACGGTCCTGATTTAGGTACCTACCCAGCGCGGGAATGCCGATCCTGACCGATGTGGCGAGGTACTTCAGAGGCGCACGCTGATCCCATGATGAACGACGACCTGACCCGGACCCTGGTGCGGGAGCGGCAGCGGGACATCGCCCGCCTCGCCACCAGCAGCCGATTCACCCGCCGCGTCCGCCGCGTCCTGCGGAAGCGCAACCCCACCGAGGCTTCCCTGACGCCCTCAGTGACCAGCTGACCGCCCCCCTGTCCCACCCCGACAATTACCGAGCCACACCGACCGTGTACCCGTACGCTCACAGCATGCTCGTGGCGCGCGCGGGTCTGTCGCCGGTCATGGTCGGACGCTCCGCCGAGCTCGACCAACTGGCCGGGCTCATCGGCACCGCGGGGGCGCCCCGCATCGCGTTGATCGCCGGCGAGCCCGGCATCGGGAAGACCCGCCTGCTCCGCGAGTTCGTGACCCAGGTCCCGGCGGACACCCTCGTCCTGGCCGGCCAGGCCGAGACCGAGACCCGGGGACGGCCCCTCGTCCTGTTCGCCGACCTCCTCGACGGCATCCCCCCGGCCGACGCCGACTCCGAGCTCGCCACCACGGTGCGCGATCCCGACCTGCCGGCCGACGCGAGGATCCAGGCCGCGGTCGACCTGGTCCGCGGGCTGACCGCCGGCCACCGCGCCGTCCTGGTCTTCGAGGACCTCCACTGGGCCGACCCCGAGAGCCTGGTGGTCTTCGAGCGCCTCGCCGAGCCCGACGGGCGGGCGCTGCTGCTGCTCGGCACCTACCGGCCCGACGGCCTCTCCCGACGGCACCCGGCCTCCGAGCTGCTCCCCCGGCTCGAACGCCGCCACTCGGTCACCCACCTGCACCTGGAGCGGCTGACACCCACCGAGGTCGGGAACTTCCTCCACGCGGTGTACGGCGAGCCGCCGTCGTTCCGGCTCGTCAACGCGCTGCACACCCGGACCGGCGGGAACCCGTTCTTCCTGGAGGAGCTGATCGCGAGCTCGCCCTCCATGCCCTGCGAGGACCTCGACTCCATGCCCCTGCCGTGGACCATGGCCGAGCTCGTGCGGGCCCAGCTCGACGAGCTCGACCCCGAGGTCCGGCGCATCGTCACCGCCGCGTCCGAGCTGGGACGGCGGGTGTCCTTCGACATCCTCGCCGCGGTCACCGGCACGTCCGAGGACCAGCTGATCGACCTCCTCCGGGCGGCCGTGGACGGCGGCCTGCTGGTCGAGATCGAGCCCGACGTGTTCGGCTTCCACCACGAGATCGCCCGGGAAGCCATCGCCGCGGGGATGCTCGGCCGCGAACGCCGCCGCCTCCACGAAGCCGCGCTCGACGCGCTCCGTCGCATGGCGCCCCCGGATCAGCTCGACCATGCCGCGCTCGCCCGCCACGCGCGGGGCGCCGGCCGGTTCGACGAGATGGTCGAGGAGGCCCGGGTCGCCGCCCACTCATTGCTGAACCACGGATCGAGCTACCAGGCGCTGCAGATGGCCGAGTGCGGCCTGGAGGAGGCCGAGGCCGATGTCGACCTCCTCGCCATCGCGTCCCGCGCGGCGTGGCTGGCCGGGCTGGCCGACGACGCCGCCGGCTACTGCCGCCGCTGGCTGCGGTTGGCGCGGGAGGCCGACGACGTCAGCCAGGAGGCCGCGGCGCTCAGCACCCGGGTGCGGGTGGCCTACGAGCAGGGTGACCTGGAGGCCGTAGGGCGGACCTCCGACGGGTTGGTCGATCTCATCGACCGCCTGCCCACCGACGAGGAGCGGGCGCAGGCCATGGCGACCGTGGCCCAGTCCTACATGCTGCGCGACCAGGTCGAGGCCAGCTGCGAGTGGGCCGACAAGGCCCGCGAGCTGGCCGAGGCCCACGGGCTGACCCGGGTGCGGCTGGCCGCGATGGTCGAGAAGGGATCCGCGCTCATCCAGGACCCGGCCTCGGTCCGGGACGCGCAGCAGCTGCTGGAGACGGCCATCGAGGAGGCCGGGCGGGCCGGTGAGCACGTCCTCGCGGCGCGGGCGCTCAACAACCTGCTCTGGCGGGCCATCGGCTCGGAGAGCGCCGACGAGGTCCGCCACCTCATCGACCACATGCGCAGCCACGAGAAGGCGGCCGGCTGGCTGCCGGGCATCGGGCACACCCAGCTCCTCGCCATGCTCGCCGCCGTGGAGGGCGACCTCGACGCCGCGATCGCCCAGGTTGCGGCGGAGGAGGTGGCCATCGGGCACATGGCCTGGAGGAAGAAGCGCTGGATGGCCGTGCTGCGGGCCGGTTTCGCGCTCGAGGTGGGCGACCTGGAGGCCGCCACCCGCTACACCGCCGAGGCCAAACCGGTCACCAGCCGGACCGCGCCGGGGGTCGTCGGCCTCGACGTCCACCTGGCCTGCCGGCGGGGGGACCTGGCGGCCGCCCGGGCCGGGCTGGCCGAGCTGCTGGTGGCGGCGGAGGCCGAGGGCTACGCCTCCCCGTCGGCCACCCACGACATCGTGACGGCCGCTCTCCGGGCCGGTCTCGCGCCGGCCGAGCTGCGGCCCCTGGTCGATCTGGTGGGCTCCTTCGCCGGGAACCGGTTGGAACCGGACCATCCATGGCGCCAGTTCCTCGACGCCCAGCTGGCCGAGGCGGAGGGCCGCATCGAGGACGCCGCGTACCTCTACGCCGAGGGCGCGGTCGGTCTGAGCTCCCCGCACCGGTCGGGCGGCAAGGGGGTGGCCGAGATGGTGGTCCTGGCCGGGCCGCGGGGCACGGTCCACGTCGGAGCCGCACGGTGCTTCATCGCCCTCGGCGAGCTCGACCAGGCTCGGGAGCACGCCGTGGCCGCGGCACGCGACCTGGCCCGCTGGCGGGGCTGGCGGGTGGACGAGCTGCGCTTGGTCGAGCGGCGGCTCGGCCTGGGCGCCGAGCCCAGCGGCCCGGACGCGCTCACGCCACGCGAGCGCGACGTCGCGGCGCTGCTGGCCGAGGGCCTCACGAACTCGCTGGTGGCCGAGCGACTGTTCATCTCGCCGCGCACCGCCGCGGTCCATGTCTCCAACATCCTGGCCAAGCTGGGGATGTCGTCGCGCACCGAGGTCGCGGCCTGGGTCGCCGGCGGCGGTCTCGACACCCTGGCTGACCGAGCGACCCCCTGACCGACTCCCCCGCCGTCGGCCGTCCCCCGTCCCTCGGCCGCCGTCGCCCGTCGCCCGTCCCCCGTCCCGAAATCTCGGCAGAAACGGCCGGATTCCAACGCTCGCTGCCGAAGTT
>Ga0209382_10010381_pt1 | contig 11600 bp, 8 predicted proteins | sample SoiMetdeltSBSDD5_FD_187599 | JGI IMG/M metagenome (GOLD analysis project Ga0209382, IMG submission 187599) | Bulk soil microbial communities from a Populus tree surrounding site in Tennessee, USA - Soil MetaG P. deltoides SBSDD5 (SPAdes) (version 2) | ecosystem: Environmental > Terrestrial >...
GGGGGAGCTGTTCCGCGCCCAGATCTCTCCTCTGATGATCGAGCGGCTGGTCCCCTTCGCCACCGCCGGCGTGAAGATCGCGCTGGTGATCGCCGCCCGCTACGGCAAGGTGCGACGCCAGTTCGGCCCGCGCGACGGACCGGAGCGGCCGATCATCGAATACGGCAGCCACAAGCGGAGGCTGCTCCCCGCGGTCGCCGAGACCTACGCCATCTCGCTGATGCTGGAGCGGCTGCACCTGGAGGCGGACCGCACGCTCCCGGAGCCGCTGCAGACGCCGGTGCTGCCGCTGTGCGCCTCGTTCAAGGCGTACTCCTACGACACCTCGTGCCGCGTCATCCAGACCGCGCGCGAGTGCTGCAGCGTCCACTCGTTCCGGCACATCAACAAGATCGCGCGGGCCCAGCTGGACATGCAGGGCTTCGCGCACGCCGCCGGCGACAACATCGTTCTCTACCAGTACGCGGGCCGCTACTTGCTGGAGGACTTCGCCGGCGGCAAGGGCCCGTTCAAGGACGCCGGCGATCCCGAGCCCGACCTGTCCGTCCTCTCCGCCGTCTGCCGCAGGCACCAAGCGCTCCTGGCGGGCCGGTTCGCCCAGCTCCTTGAATACACGCGCGGCGAGTACCTCAGGCACGTGGAGGCGGGGAAGGGCCGGGCGGACGCGTGGAACGAGATCGTCACCTTCGCCATCGAGCTCGGCCGCGCCTACGCGATCCGCGAGACGCACGCGCAGTTCCTGCGGGTGCTGGGCCGCTGCCCGCCCGGCGAGGCCAGGGACCTGCTGATGGAGGTCTGCGAGCTGTACGGCTGGTCCGCCATCTCCCAGAACCTGGGCTGGTACAAGGACCTGGGCGACGCCCAGCTGGACTTGTCCGCGCTGGCGGTGGAGAGGACCCTGCTGGAGTACTCGCAGCGGCTGGCCCCGAAGCTGGACCTGCTGGTGGACTCGTTCGGGATCCCCGAGGTGCTGCTGCCCTCGCAGGACCTGATGGGCGACCTGCCGGAGAAGTTCAGCTCCTCGGCGGGCTCGCCTCGCCTGAGCTGACCTGGCCGGCCTCGCCGGACCGCCCGCGCTCCCGCACCTGCTCCAGCGCCTGCCGCTGGTACTCGGCGAACTCGCGGCGCGTCACCCCCAGGAGCTTGAGCAGCGGCATCCACACCTTGAGGAAGAACCCCCAGCGGTCGAAGCTGTGGTGGTCGCGGAGCGTCTCCACCCGCCGGTCGGACCCCGGCAACAGGTCGATGGCCGGCATCCGGAAGGTGGTCGACACCAGCGCCAGGTCGGTGAGCGTCTCGTGGCGGTTCTCCTCCAGCTCCAGCTTGAGCACGGCCCGGTAGAACGTCTGGTGGGCGGCCTCGTCGCGGGCGATCAGGCGGTAGACGGCGGCCAGCACCTCGTCCTTCCCGTTCTTGGCGTCCTCGATCTGCCGGAGGTACGCCAGCAGCGTGCTCGCCTCCTGGATGGAGCCGTAGCACGTCATCCGGCGCGGTGTGTCGAACGGGAGGCGCCACGGATTGGCGGCGATGGCGTCCTCCAGGGCCATCATCTGCTCCGGCGTGCGCTGCCCGCTCTTCAACAGATACATCCGCAGCGCCAGGCCGTGTTTCGACTCCTCGTATCCCCAGTTCGCCTGGAACCAGGCCCGCCCGAACTCCTCCCGCACCAGGTTGATACCCTTGCCCACGTAATCAGGGAGGTAGAGCTCGACGCCGCAGAACGTCTCCGCGTTCAGCGCGCGGCCCTCGTCGTAGACGGACGGATCCAGCTTGTCCCAGGGGATGTCGTCGTGGACGCTCCAGCGCCGCTTCTTCTCGGCGACCTCGAAGAAGTCCATGTACATCCGGTAGATTTCTTCCCGGAAGCGCGCTGTTGAGCTCACGGCACCTCTCCATGGCGGGAAACTCTCCTACCATCAGGCCAGCCTCCTGCTAGTGTCAAGGACCGCATGCACGACAGCAGCACACTGCACGAGGCGCTGCTGCGCCTGGAGGCGGCCCCCCCGGATCTTGGCTTCACGTTTCAAAACGAACGCGGTGAATCGCGCTTCCTGAGCTTCAGCGAGCTCAACGCCGAGGCCCGGCGCAGGGGCGCCGCGCTGCAGGGCCTGGGGATGAAAAAAGGAGATCGCCTGGGGATGGTGGTCGTCGACCCGGAGGATTTCGTGTCGACGTTTCTCGGCGCGATGCGGGCCGGCGTGGTGCCGGTGCCGCTCTATCCACCGGTCCACCTGGGAAACCTGGAGAGCTACACCCGCCAGGTGGCGGCCATCCTCGGCTCCTCCGGCTCCACCGTGCTGGCGGTCAGCGCCGGGCTGGCCGGCATCTTCTGGGCCTTCGTGGACCGGGTCCCCAGCCTGGAGCAGGTGGTGGAGACGCGGTCGCTGGCCGGCGACGGGAAGGCGCTCGAGGAGGTCCAGGTCGCCCCCGAGGACCTGGTGTTCCTCCAGTACACCTCGGGCTCCACCGGGACGCCCAAGGGCGTGCGCGCCACCAACCGCACGCTGATCGCGAACATCCACGGGTTCATGGGCGCGTCGCTGGACGCCAGGCCGGTGGCCGACCACGGGGTGAGCTGGCTCCCGCTCACCCACGACATGGGCCTGATCGGCTTCGTGCTGGGGCCGCTCTACTGGGGCGTCTCGATCACGTTCATCCCCACGCTGCGCTTCCTCAAGCGCCCGCAGGTGTGGATGGAGACCCTCCACCAGCAGAAGGCCACCATCTCCTTCGCGCCCAACTTCGGGCGCTTGAGGAAGCGCAGGGTGGTGAAGGACGAGGACCTCGAGCGGTGGGACCTGTCGCGGGTGCGGGCGCTGGGCGTGGGGGCGGAGCCGCTGCACTGCGACAGCCTGAGGCGCTTCACGGATCGCCTGGCGCGGACCGGGCTCCGCCCCGACGCGCTCCTCCCCGCCTACGGCCTGGCGGAGTCCATGCTGGCCATCACCATGAAGGTGGCCAGCGAGCCGATGATCGTCCGCACGCTGGACGCGAAGCGCTTCCGCGACGAGGGCGTCTCGGCGGCGCCGGACGGCTCCGGCGCCCAGGAGGTGGAGCGCCACGTCGGCTGCGGGAAGGTGATCCCCGGCCACCAGCTCCGCATCGTGGACGAGAAGGGGGCCGTCCTGCCGGACGGGACCCGCGGGCAGATCCTGTTCCGCGGCCCCTCCGTGATGGAGGGCTACATGGAGGGCGGCTCCGGCGGGATGGTGGACGCCGAGGGCTGGCTGTGGACCGGCGACCTCGGCTACGTCGTGGACGGCGAGCTCTTCGTGGTCGGCCGGGAGAAGGACCTGATCATCATCCGCGGCCGGAACATCAGCCCGCAGATCATCGAGTGGGAGGTGGACCGGCTGCCCGGGGTGCGCACCGGCAACACCGTCGCCGTCTCCGTCCCGGCCGGCGACACCGAAGGGGTGGTGGTGCTGCTGGAGACGCGGCGCGCGGACGTGGAGGCGCTCAGGACGGAGGTGGGGGCGGTGGTCAAGCGCGCCACCGGCGTGTATCCCGCGGACGTGATCTGCCTCCCGCCCGGGACCATCCCCAAGACCTCGTCGGGCAAGCTCCAGCGCGCCAAGGCCCGCCGGCAGTACCTGGAGGGCAAGCTGGGCCGGGAGGGATCGCGGACCTCCGGGTCGGTCCTCTCCCGCCTCCACCTGGGGCTGCAGCTGGTCCGCTCCGGGTGGTCGCGCGCCAAGTTCATGACCAGGGGTTCTCCAAAATGACGGACCGAGAGATCGTCGAGCTGGTCAAGGGCGCCCTCAGCAAGGCCCGGCCGGACCTGAGCGGCCAGTTCGAGTCGGTGGGGATCGACACCCGCTTCGAGAACATCAAGATGGACTCGATCGACACCCTCCAGATGATCACCTTCCTGGAGGACAGGCTGGGCGTGGTGTTTCAGGAGGAGGAGCTGAGCAAGATCGAGACGGTGAAGGACCTCGCCGGGCTGATCAACGGGCGCTGAGGTCCCGGACCGCGGCGGCGATCTCGTCCGGCACCTCCTCCTGGAGGAAGTGGCCGGCCTGGGTGCGCTTGATCTCCGCGCGCGGCAGCATCCGCTGGATCCAGCCCACCACGCGCCCCAGCACCGGATCCCGGTCGCCCCACACCACGCGGACGGGGCCGCCGAACGACTCCACGAACTCCTGGCAGCGGCGGAGCGGCGCGATCGACGGATGCGACATGGAGTCGGGCACCATGCGGGCCAGGGCCAGCGGCGCCATCCGGTCCGCCAGCCTGCGGAGCGGCCACCGGTAGGCGCGCGCCACGTCGCCGCGGATGCTGGTCCGGTCGCCCTGCGCCATCCACAGCGCCAGCTGCGGGAACTGGAGCCCGCGGAAGAGGACGTCGCTCACCACCGGCATCTGGCTCAGCCGGTGAAACAGGGTGGGACGGAAGTCGGGGCGCGGCGGCCCGACCACGGTGTTGAGGATCACCATGGAGGCGGTGCGCTCCCGCCGCTCCGCCAGGGCCAGCAGGCCGATGGGCGCGCCCCAGTCCTGCCCGACGAAGATGATGTCCTCCAGCCCGAGCGCGTCGATCAACTCGCCGATCCAGCGGGCGTGGCTCTCCAGCTGGTGCGCGGCCGGGTGGCGCGGCTTGTCGGACAGCCCCAGGCCCACCAGGTCCGGCAGGATGCAGCGCACCGGCTGGCCCTGGAGCGCGGCGACCACCCGCCGGTAGAGGAACCCCCAGGTCGGGTTCCCGTGGAGCATCAGCACCGGCCGCCCGGCGCCCGCCTCCATGACGTGGATGGCCGGCCCGCCGACCTGCACCCGGTAGCGCTCCATTCCCGGAGGGAGCATGCGGGCGATCCACGGGGGCAGCTCCGGAGCCGGGAGTCGTTCCATCGCCCGGAGCATGGCATCGCCGCCGCGCGCGCGACAGCGTCCGTTCTCACCGCGGCGTCGCCGTCGCCTCCCGCAACCGGGCCGCGTCCGTTCCCGCCAACAGCGAGGCGATGCGCGCGCGGAGCAGGTCGGTGCGGGCCTGGATGTCGCCGGACCGGTCGCCCGGGATCGGCGCGCCGGCGCGGACGGCCACCGGGTGGAGGCCTCGCGGGCCGCGGCCGCGCGGCAGCACGCGGAAGGTGCCGTCGATGGCCACCGGGACGATGGGCGCGCCGGTGCGCAGCGCGATGGTGGCCGCGCCGTGGCGGAACGTCCCCAGCTCGCCGTCCCAGGACCGCGTGCCTTCGGGGAAGACGATCAGCACCGCGCCCTCCCGGAGCAGCGCCACGCTCTCCTCGATGGCCGCGGGCAGGTTGCGGCTGGCGTCGACGGCCATCACGCCGATCCGCCGCAGCAGCGGGTGCAGGAGGGCGCCGCCGGCGTACTTCGGCTTGGTCACCATGGCGGTGCGGCGAAACACCGGCCAGGGCAGCACGGACAGCATCAGGAGCGCGTCGAGGATGGACTGGTGGTTCGGGCAGATCAGCGCCGCGCCTGGCGGGTTCAGGTGCTCGGCGCCGGTGACGCGCAGGCGCAGCAGCCCCTGCTCCAGGAAGCGGACGAAGCGGAACAGCGCGAAGGCCACCGCCGTGAGCGCCATGGAGCGGGGCGCCCGTCGCCGGGGCGCCGGGGCCACAGCGGCGGAGGCGTCGCCCGCCGCGGGCCGGGCCGCCACCGCGCCGGCCAGCTCGCGCACCGTGTGCACCGAGGCCAGCACGTCGCCGGGGTCGCGCACCGCCAGATCCGACAGCAGGGAGAGGCGCGCCATCGAGTCGAGGCCGAGGTCGAGATCGAGGTGCAGGTCGGGGTGGATCTCGGCGCGCGGGCGGCTCACCCGGGCCGAGAGCAGGTCGAGCACGCGGGCGTTCGCGGGCTCCCCCACCCAGGCGCGGTCCGGTTCGCGCCACGCCGGCTGGAGCGCGACCCGCCCGGCGGCGTGCGACGCGTTCACCCAGGCCTGCAGCGGCTTTCGCTTCAGCTTGCGCGTGGTGGTGCGTGGCAGCGGCTCGCGCGTGATGGTGACGCCGGCCACCTGCTTGTAGGACGGCAGCTCGGCGCAGAGGCGCGCGACCTCCTCGCGGATCGTCTGCTCCACGTTGCCGGTGCCGGCGGCGTGGATCGCCTCCAGGTCGGGCACCACCACCGCGTGGAGCTGCGGATCGCGGCCGTTCCCGTCCGCCAGCGTGACGCCCACGTCGGCGATGAACGCGGAGCGCGCCAGGTGCGATTCGATCTCCTGGGGCTGGATCTTCTTGCCGCTGGGGAGCACCAGCGAGTCGCCGGCGCGCCCTTCCACGTGGAGGAAGCCCTGCCGGTCCAGGTAGCCGAGATCGCCGGTGTGGAACCAGCCCTCCCGGTCCAGCGCCTCGTCCTTCGGGCGCTGGTAGTAGCCGGGCATCACGATGGGCCCGCGGACCAGGATCTCGCCCGGCTCCTCAGCGCCGGCGCGGCCCTCCGGGACGTCGATGCGGACCTCGGCACCCGGCATCGGCCTGCCGACGGTGTCCAGGACCGTCTCCCCGGGCCGGACGATGGCCACCGTACCGGCGGTCTCGGTGAGGCCGTACACCTGGAGGAGGTCGATGCCCAGCGCGTGGAAGGTGCGCGCGACCTCCGGGTCCAGCCGCGCGCCGCCGGAGATCAGCACCCGCATCTGCGGCCCGAGCGCCTCGTGGATCCGCCGGAACAGCTTCTTCCCCGCGTTGAGGCCGACGGAGCGGAGGCGCCGGTTCAAGCCCAGCAGCACGGGGAAGAGGCGCCGCAGCGCGGGCGACGCCTCGACCTGCGCCCGCACCTTGCGCAGGAACATGTGAAAGAACTGCGGGACGCAGAAGAAGATGGTGATCCCGCCGCCACGCAACACCGCGGCGATGCGCGTGGGGTCGACCTCCGGGAGGAGGGTCACCGTGGTCCCGGTGGCGAGCGGGGCGGCCATCCCCCCGATCTGCGCCAGGATGTGGAAGAAGGGGAGCACCGACAGGACCACGTCGCGGCGGTCCGCGCGCAGCGCCGCGACCGTGCCGTTCACGGCGGCGATCAGGTTGGCGTGGCTGAGCATCACGCCCTTCGGCTCCGCCGTCGTGCCGGAGGTGTAGAGCAGCGCCGCGAGGTCGTCCCCGCCGCCGACCAGGTCCCCGGGCGCGCCCGCCCCGGCGCCGCCGGCCTCGCCGGAGAAGAGCCCGTCCGCCCGGTCGTGGAGCCCGAACACCCGCTCCAGCGCCCAGCCTCCGCTCATCGCCTCGGCCCGCGCGTCGACCACGGCGAAGCGCGCGCCGGAGTCCTTGATCAGCGCGCCCAGCGCCGCCGGAGGCAGCTGCGGATCGAGCGTCACCGCCACCGCGCCGTGGCCGACGATGGCGTACCAGGCCGCGCACCAGTCCGGGTGGTTGCTGCCGATGAGCGCGCAGCGGTCGCCGGCGGCCAGGCCGCGCGCGGCGAGGAACGACCTGGCGAGCGCGACCCGTTCCACGAACGCGCCGAAGGTCACCACGGTGCGCGACTCCGTCCCCTGCACCACGAAGGCCGCGTGGCCCGGGTCCTCGGCCGCCCGCGTCATCAGTGCGGCTGCGGCGTGGTCGTTCGGTGGCGCGCTCATACCCAGGTCCTATTCCTCTGCACCCGCGACTACCAGACCATGGTGTGTAGGTCTTCCCGTGACCAGTGCCTTCCGTCGAACGGGCGTCACAGCGCGCTGGTACTGACTCTTTCTGACAATCCCGAGAAAAGGGTGGCCGCCATGCACAGAGCCTCGTTCGTGGTCCTCGCTGGGATGCTGGGCACGGGATGCGCCACCCTGGCTCCGGTCCCGCCTCCCGCGCCCGGAACGCCGGTGTACGACCTCTCGAAGAACGAGGTCGTGGTGACCGGCAAGGCGCCCGCGAAGATGCCGGGGATCAAGCCGGAGGACGAGGGGACGGAGTTCATCGTCTTCCATGGCAAGACCTACCGGTGCACCAGGGTGGGCAAGGCCGGGGGGTCGTCGCTGGCGTCGCCGATCTCGGAGAACCCCCGGGGCTTCGCGAACTGCCGGAGCCTCTCCCAGAACGAGAGCCGCGTGCCCGACCCCGGGAAAGAGACGAGGGCCGGGACCCAGGGAGTACAGAGGTAGGAGCGCCATGAACCGCGTGACGACGATGATCCTGGTGGGGGCGCTGGGCCTGGGCTGTGCCGCCATCGCTCCGGTCCCGCCTCCCGCGCCGGGGACGAAGCAGCATGACCTGAAGAAGAACGAGATCGTGGTGATCGGCAAGGGCCCCATCCCGATGCCGGGGATGAAGCCGCAGGACGAGGGGACGGAGTTCGTCGTCGTCGGGCGCGAGACCCTCCGGTGCACCAGGGTGGCGAAGTCGGTGCGGAACCCCAAGGGCATCGCGAACTGCCGCAACCTCACCAGGAACGAGAGCCGCAACCCGGACCCCGGGCGCGTGGCGCGCTACCCCACCCAGGGCGGGTGGAGATAGCCGGCGGGCCTACTTCCCCCCGCCCTCGAGGGCGTCCAGCTCCTTCAGCATCCGCCCGCCCTTCTCCGGGTCCACCATGTAGAGGTAGGCCAGCTTCCCGCGCAGCCACGCCTCGAAGTGCGGGTGGTTCTCGCGGTTCTGCGCCTTGAGCCCGGTCTTCCTCGCCTGGTGGAGGATGGCCCGCAGCCTGCGCACCTCGGCGCGCGGGACCCCGGGCTTCTGGTTGACCACGATCCCGGTCACCGTCTGCCGGCTGGCCACCGACTGCACCCGGCCCTTCTTCGGGTTGAGCTCGAAGCCCTCGTCCTCCAGCGTGTGCCGCACCATGGCGTGCAGCCGCCCCAGCTCTCCGCGCTTGCCCTCCTCGGCGGAAAAGGTGAGGTCGTCCGCGTAGCGCGTGTAGCGCCAGCCCAGCTTCTTCGCCCGCGACAGGAGCCGCCGGTCCAGCCTCCGCGATACCTGGTTGGAGATCGCCGGGCTGGTGCAGGCGCCCTGGGGCAGCGCGCGGTCGCCGGCGCTCACGTGGAGCTTCTGCCCGTACAGCTCCACCTCCCGGCGCGGCGCCTCCGTGCACAGCAGCCCCAGGATGGTGGCCACCGCGGGCGAGTACCCCATCCGCTTGAACACGCCCCGCACGCGCCAGAAGTCGATGGTGGGGAAGAAGTCCTTCAGATCCAGGTTCACCACCAGGTCGCGCTGCAGGTGCTCGCGCGCGTTGGTCACCGTGGAGCGGCCGCGGATGAAGCCGTGCGCCGGCGGCTCGGAGGGCAGCTTGTCCAGCACCTGCCGGAGGATCCACTCCTGCGCCCTGGCCAGCTTCGGCATCGGCGCCGCCAGCGCGCGCGTGCCGCCGGAGCGCTTCTTCACCTCGAAGCGGACGTAGTGCGGGCGGGCCACCGCGTCGGAGTGGAACGCCAGCCACCTCAGCTCCTTGATGGAGATCCCCAGCGCCGCCGCCACGTCCTTCGCCGTGGACATCACCGGCAGCCCGGCCTGCTGCAGCTTCTCCACGTTCGACCGCCGGTCGTGCAGCCCCCAGGACACGCCGCGCCCCAGGTAGACGATGTCGTTGGCGCGCCGCTCCGCCACCGCCTTGGCGCGGGCCTCCTTGCGCGCCGCCGACTCCGCCTTCTTGCGCTGCTTCACCGCCTCGCGCTCGGCGCGGAGCTGGGCCACCGCCTCGTTGGCGGTCTTCGCCGCGAGCGCCGCGGCCATCCGGTCCGAGTCGTGGTGCTTGAGCCAGAGGTCGCCGACGGTGTGGATCTCCGCCAGCTGCGCCTCGGTGAGGCGGCCGGTCAGCACCAGCCCGCGGTCGATCAGCGCGGTGCGCTCGTCGCTCTGCGGCGGGATGGTGTCCACGCGGCCGATCCACGCCGTCTGCATGGGGTTGATCCGCAGCGCGCGCTTGCGCATCTCATCCGCGGACAGCCCCAGGATCTCCGGGTTGGCGGCGTAGGCGTTCTTGCCCGCCGCCCTCGGCGGCTCGGGCGCGGGCGCGCGGGCGGGGGCAGGTCGCGGCGGTGGAGCGGATGGGGCCGGTGGCGCGGCCCCGGCCGAAGCGGGGACGTACATGTAGACGTCCGAGGACAGCTGTCTCTGGCCATACCCGAACGGCGCCAGCAACCCCTCCGCCCAGAGCGCCTGGACCATGGCCTCCGCCGCCCGCCGCTCTCCCTCGTGCCCGCCCACCTCCGGCCGGCACGCCTCGGCGGCCACCTGTCCCGCGGTGAAGGTGATCTGGCGCTGGGCGCGCGCCAGCATCTCCCGCATCACGCGCGAGCGCAGGTCCCGGCCGCCGCCGTCGCCGCCGAGGAAGAAGCCCTTCAGCTTGTCCCAGAAACCGGACATCCCCTCCCCTTCTCCGCCGCCCGGAGCGTCACGCCCTTCAAGGAGGACCTTCCAGCCCGACTTCAACCCATGGACCGCGGACGATCACGAAGCGCCGGCGCCTGCTGCCGCGCCAGACGTTCGCGTCGCCCTTGGTACCAGCGCGGCAGCAGGCGCCGGCGCCAAAAGAACATCGGGCGCGGGGATGAATGATGCTCAATGCGACCGCCACGGCGGAACGCCGTGGCATGACGGGCTCGGGTTGTGGAAGGTCCTCCTTGAAAGGCGCGACGGCGGGTTTGAAAGCTCAGTGCAGCAGCCGCCCTCCCGGCGGCGGTGAAGCTTCGGGCTCGGACGAACGGTTGAAGCGAAGGCGCAGGGCCAGCAGGTGGCGGCAGGGGCCGCGGCGCAGCCCACCCTGGCGGAAGAAGCCGCAGGAACACTTGGCCTTGGTGAAGCCGCCGTCCGCGTCCAGGATCCCCTCGCAGGCGGTGGAGCCCACCTTGGCGGAGATGAAGCGCCGCGCGCCGGGGAGGAGCTCCTCCCGGTCCAGCTTCACGCTCCCGGAGCGGGCCAGCCGCTGCCCCTCCACCACCTCCGGGTTCTCCGGTCCCAGCACCGAGCCGGCGAGCGCGAACGGCATCGCCTGGCGCCAGCGGTAGACGCCGGCCGAGAAGTCGAAGACCAGCTGCCCCTGCTTGGCCAGCCGGTGGAGCGAGCCCAGCAGCACCTCGCGCGGCTGGTCCGGCGCCACCTGCCCCAGCTGGGCCAGGGTGGCACGCTGCTCGGCCTGGAGGTGGCGCGCCAGCGCGTCGATGGTGCGGAGGTCCTCGCGGAGGTCGCCGGCCAGCATGTCCAGGCTGGCGCCCGCGCTCCAGTCGTTGGTGGTCCACCCGGAGAGCGCCAGCACCAGCCGCATCGGCCCCAGGCGCGCCACCCACACGCTGGGCAGCCCGGAGCCCAGCAGCTGCACGTCGAACCGCTCCACCAGCGGCAGCAGCCGCGCCAGCGCCATCAGGCGGCGGCGGCCCCAGACCTTGATCGTCTCCGGCTTCTCGCCCTGGTACGCGGGGCCGCGGCTGGGGATCTCCACCCCCCACGGCTCCAGCACCAGCAGCGGCGGCTGCCCGGGGGTGAGCTGGAAGCGGATGGACCGCGGGCCGGTCTTCTCCCGGTGCCGCTTGAGGTACGCGAGGATGGAGTAGACGACCTCCACGCCCAGCTCCACCCGGCGGGAGGGCAGCGCCATCGCCGCCTGGAGCTGGCCGAAGCCGCGCAGCCAGGAGGGCGGCAGGTCGATCTTCTCCTCGCGCAGGCTGGCCGCGCCCTCCACCTTCACCTCGAACCCCCTGGGGTCCACCAG
>Ga0209382_10010383_pt1 | contig 11598 bp, 11 predicted proteins | sample SoiMetdeltSBSDD5_FD_187599 | JGI IMG/M metagenome (GOLD analysis project Ga0209382, IMG submission 187599) | Bulk soil microbial communities from a Populus tree surrounding site in Tennessee, USA - Soil MetaG P. deltoides SBSDD5 (SPAdes) (version 2) | ecosystem: Environmental > Terrestrial >...
CAACAACTGAATGTTCGTAGCGACCAGTTTGGCCCAGATCGTGAATTTGGCGGACGCGCTCGGCAAGTCCATCTTCCTGAACCGCAACCGCACCGCCATCACCCAGAGCACCAAGATTCTTTGTTGGATAGAAGCTAAAACTGGCGATAGGAGTCAGGCTACCGACTTTTTGATCCCCGATCATAGCGCCATGTCCTTGAGCGGCATCTTCGATCACAACCAGATCGTGCTGATCAGCGAAGGCTTGGATGGCGGGAATATCGGCGGGAAGGCCGTACAGATGAACGGGCAGAATCGCGCGGGTGCTGTCGCTGAGGCAGGCGTCCAGCTTGCGCGGATCGAGGGTGTAGGTTTGAGCATCGATGTCCGCGAAGACAGGCGTTGCACCCGCCGCCATGATCGCAAGGGCAGTCGGAGCGGCGGTCAGCGCAGGGCAGATTACTTCGTCTCCTTCGCCAATGCCGAGAGCCATCAGAGCGATCTGAATTGCGTCTGTGCCATTCCCTACGCCGATCAGGTAGTTGACGCCGAGATAGGCGGCAAATGCCTGCTCGAAGGCTTTGACTTCGGGGCCGAGAATAAAGTAGCCACGATCCAAGACGCGGGCGACTGCCGCGTCTAGCTGGGGACGCATCTTCTTTATAGCGCGGCTCAGATCATTGGCAGGAATTGTGGGAGACATAAAGAAGCTATCCTATGAAAGTTGATGTTAGACAGATAGATAGTGATCGCGGTGATCGTTGTAAAAGGCGAGGGTGTGCTGCAAGCCCTCGCGAAGATCGACGCATGGCTCCCAACCTATCTCGGTGCGAATCTTGGTGTAGTCAGTGTAGAAGTCGCCAATGTCGATATTCTTGCGCTCCGGCGGGAATGGGACGGTTGTGAGCGTGCTCTTGCCAGTGAGGTCGATCAAGGTCTCCGCGATCTCACGTAGAGATATGGGGCGCAGGCCACCGATGTTGTAAATCTGGCCGATGGCGTCATCTCTTGCCCCCGCTAGTAGAAATGCCTCAACTGTATCATCGACGTAGCACATATCCCGAAGCTGGCTGCCATCACCGAAGAGTTGAATCTGCTCACCCAGTAAGGCCTTGCGGACAAACCACGCGATGAATCCCTGGCGATCATGGGCGATCAACTGGCGGGGGCCGTAAGTATTGGTGAGACGCAACGACGTGGCGCGCAGGCCGTAGGTACGATGGTAGACCATATAGTACATCTCGCCCGCCGCTTTGTGGATCCCGTTGACATCGGTTGGTTCGATGAGATGGGTCTCATCGACGGGGAGATACTTGGGTTTTCCGTACTGCTGGCGGGTGGCAGCATGGACGATCCGAATGGTGGGGTTATAGTGGCGGCAGCTTTCGACAATGGCAAGCTGGGCGCGGGCATTGATCTCAAGGTCAGTGAAAGGGTCAGTCATACTATCGATATGACTGACCTGCCCAGCGAGATTGAACAGGTAATCCTGATCGCGAACGAGATAGCGCATCGAGTGGATGTCACGGACATCAGCGATGTTCACCTTGACACGATCTTCTATCCCCTCAATATTGTGGAGATTGCCGCCGTAATCAGGGATGAGGGAGTCGATAATCATGACCTTCGCGCCGAGTGATACGAGGCGATGCGCGAGGTTGCTGCCAATGAAGCCCAGCCCTCCGGTAATCAGGACGCGCTTTCCGATATACGAAACTGAGGGCATGGGAAATCCTTGTGACCGTTGAAGCCCTGACAGTGGGAATCGAATGAGGTTAATTATAGACGCGGGTATTGGTCGGGCGAAAGATTCGGAGGGATTTCGCTACCAACCTGTCATTTCAATCATCAGACTGGCAGCGGTGGTTCAACGGGAGGTTGGGGTGGCGGCTCGACGGGGAGCTTCAGAGGAGGTTCATATGGAATCTGAGGCGGCGGGATGATTGGCATCGGATCAGGTACAGGCTGATCGGGAGGCGGCGCAGGTCGGGGGATCGGCGTTGGTGGAGAGGGAGGGTTCACAATGTTGTACATTTGGAATACCTCAATTGAACTTTGTCTTCGTTTATCGAGCGTTCAAAGTATCTTGCGCTGGTAATTGAGAGATTAGCGCGGCGCTATGCTAATATCGAGATATGCGGGATGGTGAGCATCGCAAGGGGGGTTTTCGATTTGGCATCTTGACGCGTCCACGTTTGCCCTTATAATCAGGAATAAGTCGCCATATTCACTAATATCATAACTTATATCCCTACGGAGAGGCTTCCTTGAATGAGGATATCATCACCTCTAAGCGCCGTGTTAGAAAACAGCGCGGTGAAGTTGTCGAAGGAGAAGTGGTTGAAGAGCCGAAATCATCGGCGCTTGCAATGGTTCCTTCAACGCAGAATGAAAATCTGCGAAAGTTATTCAAGCAAGCGGTTGATACATATATTGCAGGGATGGCTCCCAACTCCCAAAGGGCCTATGAAAGCCGACTACGGGCCTTTCTTGACTGGCAGCATCGACAAGAAGATGCACATCTTGTTACACATCTAAAACAGTACGTTGGTCATCTGCGTGATGACCGCGAACTTGCTCCCCGATCTGTTCAAGCACACATCAACACGATCAAAGGGATGCTCAAGACGGCTGCGGCGCTTGAACCCTCGTTGGCAGCAGGTATACCGCAACTGCAACTGGTCAAGGCTCCGGTGGTGCGCGGTGAACTACAGGGTAAGCGTCTCAATCAGCAGCAGGCGAAAGAACTGCTGGCTGCGCCGGGAATAGATACATTGAAGGGAGTTCGAGACTCAGCCATTCTAGGGCTGCTTCTAGCGCTTGGATTGCGACGATCTGAGGTGTGCAACCTGACTTGGGGGCATCTGACGGAGATGGAAGGGCATAATGTGATTGCTAATCTAAAGGGGAAGCATGGACGTATCCGCACGTTGAAGGTTCCGGTGTGGCTATGGCGGGCGATGATGAAATGGGGACGGGAATCAGGATTGGATATGACCGACCCGGAGCGGTGTATCTTCGTGCCAATTACAAAAGATGGATACGTGCTGCGAACTCGAAAGGGTGTGACACCTCACGCAATCTATAAGATGCTGAATTATTACACCAAGCTGGCGGGACTTCCGGCAGTAAAACCACATGACTTGCGGCGCACGGCGGCGCTGCTCTCTCGACGCGGCGGAGCTACTATCGAACAAGTGCAGTTGATGCTCGGACACGCCAGCCCTCAGACCACCAGCAACTATATCGGTGAAACGCTCAATCTTGATGACAACGCTGTGGATTACAACCCATTACGCCTGCAATCACAGGAGTAGGGAATGCCGCTCGAATTACAATTAAATGATTTGCTGGTATTGAAGAAGCCTCATGCATGCGGGGCAAACCAGTGGGCGATTTATCGATTGGGGGTAGACATCGGTTTGCGCTGCCAGTCATGCGGTCGGCTAGTGATGCTGCCCCGGTCTCAACTTGAGCGGCGTATCCGCACGATCACGCGGGAAGGTCGGACGTTTAACCCGCGATCACCGAAGCAGATGGCAGATAGCGGATAGCTCCGCTTTGCTTGATAGCAAAAACAGAAGACAATCAGCGTATCAGGATGTCAGGCCCCGTCAAAATTCTTATTGTGAAGCCACAATTCAATAAAATCAATATTATTATTGACAAAATCAAAACGAGGATTTATTATTTGCATACGGGCAAAATAAAACCGTATTGTTTGACGAATTATCAGTATAGGGGATTAGTCAATGTATCCGATGCCCGGTCACTGCCCGGTTTGCGGTGATACACTCAACGTTACGAAACTACACTGTCCGAACTGTGACACGTCGCTAGAAGGACATTTCATGCTGGGGCGGTTATCCAGGTTGAATGCCGAGCAGCTTCACTTTGTCGAGACGTTTCTGCAATGCGAAGGGACCTTAAAGCGCGTCGAAAAGGAACTGGGAATCTCCTACCCTACTGTGCGCGCCCGACTGGAAGATGTTATCCGAACAATGGGGTTTGAAGTGGTGAGTGATTACGCCGATCAGCCCAGCCGGATGTCGGAAGCAGAGCGCGGCGAAATACTCGATCAACTAAGTCGCGGAGATATTAGCTCGGAAGAGGCGCTGACAATGCTTAGGGGTAGCTAATAGCGGCTAGCTGATGGCAACGATAAAAGAGCAACTCAGCATGTCAGTAGTTCAGTACATCAGCTAACGGCAAAGGCAATAGCAAAAAGCAACTAGCAGGTAGTGAGTGACTAGCTCAAGGCAAACAGCAGGAAAGCAAAACTACAAAACGGCTGCTGAATCCGATACTGGAAGATATGCGGGATAAGGAGTGCGGTAATGGCGGTGACGCGGATCAATCTGGGGGCAGAACCCCATGTGGAAATCAAGCGGTGCGAAGGGAACCTCGAAATCCGGGGATGGACGCGTGAAGAGACGATCATCGAAACAGGCGACCTGCAAGATACAGTCATTAATGAGAATGTCGCTCAGGTCGAGACAGATGGAAACTGCGGCGTGCGTATCCCGGAAGGAGGGAGCGTTCACATTCTGCGGCTAGATGGGAACTTAAGTCTCAAGGATGTGCGTGGAAGCATTCAGATTGATCGGATGGATGGATCAGCATCGGTTCGGCACGTTGGGGAACTGCGCCTCGGCAGAGTTGAGGGGATGCTCAACGTGCGGGATTCAGCCGGAATGTTAAGCTTCGAGAAGATTGGCGGCCATGCTACCTTACGGGATGTGCAGGGCGAAATTAAGGGAAGCAAGATTGGCGGCCATTTCTCCGCAAAGAATATCCCGATGGGCGCGCAGATCGAGCGGATTGGCGGCAATCTAGCAGTACGCACCGAAGTGCTCCCGGAAACTACGTCGAACTACCGGGTTGATGGAAGCGTCGAATTCAGCGTCCCTGAAGCCGCCGATGTGCGCTTTATGGTTAAGGCCGATGGATCAGTCAAGGGAGATAGCAGTCTCCAGACTATGCGTGAAGGTGACTGGACGATTTTCCTCGCAGGATCAGGCTCATCACAGATACAAATTGAGGCAGACGGGTCTGTTCGGGTTAAGCAGCGCAGCTACTTTCCCTCCGAGGATGAATTTGCGGGAGGGTTCGAGGATTTCAGCGATCACCTTGAGGACACGTTTATCCACCTCGACGCGCAATTCGGCAATCTGGAATCGCAGCTTGATATGATTCCTCCCCATATTCGGGGACAGGTATCGCGGAAGCTGGACGCGGCTCGGCGGAAAATGGGTGAAGCACAACGCCGAGTGGAGCGATCCGTTCGCAGCGTGACAAAGGATATTGGCGATATGGATTGGGGCACTGATTTCGAAACGGGTGTTGCGCAAGCATCGGCTGAACCTGTCACTGAGCAGGAGCGGCTGTTGATCTTACAGATGGTTGAAGAAGGTAAGATTTCTGTGACAGAAGCACAAAAGCTGCTGGATGCTTTGGAAGGGCGTGTCGGCTAAATGGCTGCTGCACTCATCCGGCGGAGGCAGGTCGAGAGGCAACAGGGCGTACTCCGCCCAACCAATCTTGCGCGGGATTTGTACCAACTGGCGGAACTTGTCGAAGTCTGTTTCGGCCCTAACCTGGATGCGAATGGCCGCGCTTCAATCAGCGAGATGAAAGCATTGGGGCGGCTTGGCCCCCTACTATGGCTGATTGACCTGCTTGAAAATGTCGGACTTGGGATGGGGCGGGGATTCGTATGGCGCATCGGAAACCGGGTGATCGGGAATGTGAGCATGTACTCCGGTGGAAACCACCCATCACTGGGACCGGGGTGGTTGATCGCTAATGTAGCTGTACATCCTGATCATCAGCGACAGGGAATTGCCCGGAACCTGATGATCGCGGCAATGGGGCTGATCCAACAAAAACTGCATGGTCGTTGGATAGCATTGGAAGTCGAGGCTAATAACCAGGCTGCCAAGCGGCTCTACGATTCATTGGGGTTTGAGACCTTTGAAACAGTGAATCACTGGGAGAGTAATACTGGACTGCGCTCATCAACTATTGCCCCACCTTCCGCAATGTGGGGTGTCCGGCCTCGCACGGCGGGAGATGGATTGGCGGAACTCGAACTGATCTTCAACCGGGCGCGTATCGGCGGGATGGCGTGGACTCAGGTGCTGACACGGAACGAAGTCGCAGGGAGTCTGTTTGCCGGATTCAACACCTGGATGAACTCGCTGCAAAATCGGGCTGTTTTGCCTGACCCTGCACATCCGCATGATTTGCTCGGCTCTGCATGGATCGAGGCATCTGCATGGCGCAACACACGGGTTACATTGTTTCTTGATCCGGCGCTGTATGATCCGGCAGGACGGCAGGCGCTGGTACGGTACGCGCTGCGTTCAGATGATCTCGATGGGAAGATCGTTAAGGTTGAAACCACAGCAAGCGATGAAGCAGTAGAGAAGCTGCTGCAAGAGTGGGGATTCCGGCGAGTACGCTCGCTGACTCAGATGCGGTATGTGTTTCAGCAAGGGCTGAATACACCATCGTAACAAGTTGTAAGTAGTAACGGCATGTGATAGCTGCATCGATATGCAGCATTGTAGACTGATCTAAGTTAAGGATATGTAGGATGACAACGGCAGACGAGCGCTTAAAAATTCTCAATATGGTGGCTGAGGGCAAGATTACGGCGGAAGAAGGCGCGCAGCTTCTCAGTGCCCTACGCAGTACGGATCGACGCGCGGCTGGAAGCGGAGGGATGGAATCCGGCAGCCCGCGCGTGCTACGAGTCCGTGTGACGGACAGCCGCACCGGTCGCACGAAGGCGAATATCAACATTCCCGTGAGTCTGCTGCACGTCGCCGTGCGGATTGGCGCAAAGTTTGCCCCCGATCTGGAAGGTGTGGACTTCCAAGAACTTATGGAGATCATCAACCAAGGTGGGCGCGGCAAGATCATCGACGTAAGCGATGAGGATGGCACGGAGCGAGTCGAGATTTACGCAGAATAGATTTGTACCAAATGCTCTATCAAACTTCCCCAACCCGACCTCTTCCCTAACCCCTCCCTGATTTCAGGGAGGGGAATTTGTACCCAAATCCATGTGACACTTTTTGAGAAGTGTCAGACGCCGAACAAACTGCACTTCGATTCCTGAAATCGCCGTACAATAGAAAGGTACGCGAAAGATACCTCGCCAATCAGGAGGGGAGATGCAGAGCTATCAGCGCAACACCTACGAGTGCAGTTTCCATGAGCTACAGTTTGAGTTGATCGAGTCGATCCGTGAGCACATGATGCAGCATCAGCTTGGCAGCGTCGAGAGAGAGCTGCTGATCTGCTGCGAGACCGCAAGCTACAACAGGAAAGTCACAGGTTTCCTCGGAAGTCCTATTGCTGGCGTTACCGATCCGGTGCGCTACACCGCCATTTTGGTATCGCCGGAATGGTTCCTTGCAGCGCGGACAGGGAGCGAATCAGGGACTTATACTGTCTCGGCGCGGCTGGCGGATATTGAGATGCGCGAGTACGAGATGAATCACCCCGAATCAAATATGGGCATCGTGATTTCTGGCTATTTGACGGGGGTTCCAGAACCTGCTGAGAGCATCTGGGGGCTAGGGCCGGGTAAAGGCTCGGATAAGCTCAAGACAATTCTACGCGGGGCCATTGAACAAGCTCGTGCGGCGAAATCGGTGTGACGAAAACTGATCTTGGTCAGGCATTTGTATCAAATCTGTATTAAAATAGTTTTGGTGCATCTTGATCATTAGCTGGACATGCATACAGATTCGACTATAATGTCGGAGATTGGCCCGCTACCTAAGGAGCAATGTTATGCCAGAAGCAATCGGAGGGCTGGTTTGTCTCGCCCTAGGGGTTCTAGTGGTAGGACTTGGATTGCTGGCCTCGGCTGTGCGCGTGGTTCAGGAATACGAGCGGGGCGTGATCTTTCGATTGGGCCGCCTCGTCGGCGCCAAAGGCCCTGGTCTATTTTTCATCGTCCCCTTCATTGATCGGATGGTGAAGGTTGATCTCCGCACAATAACACTCGACGTTCCAACTCAAGAGGCAATCACCTCTGATAATGTCACAATCAAGGTCAACGCTGTGGCGTACTTTCGGGTAATCGACCCACAGTTGGCAATTGTGCAGGTCGAGGATTTCCGCCGTGCAACATGGCAGATCGCGCAGACCAGCCTGCGGAGTGTCATCGGTGAAGCACATCTCGATGAGCTTCTGGCACAGCGAGATCGCATCAACGACAAGCTGGCAACGATCATCGATCAGGCTACCGAGCCGTGGGGCGTCAAAGTCAGCCAAGTCGAAGTTAAGGACGTTGAGCTTCCGCCCACAATGCAGCGCGCAATGGCTCGTCAAGCAGAAGCCGAGCGAGAGAAGCGGGCCAAGATCATTCATGCAGAAGGTGAGTTCCAAGCCGCACAGCAACTTCGCGAAGCTGCATCAACAATGGCAAGCGAACCTACGGCGCTTCAACTGCGCTATCTGCAAACGCTCACGGAGATTTCGGCGGAGAAGAACAGCACGATCATCTTCCCTGTGCCGATTGACATCCTAGATGCGTTCCTGCAAATTGGGCGTAATCTCAGTACCAAGCGGAGCGATAGGGGCTAAGGAAGCAGCGTTTACAGATAATACAAATGAGGGGATACCATGTTTGGCATCCCCTCTTTGTTTTGTAGAGGCGGGTGCAGCACGCTGCGCCCCTACAAATTTAATTGGTTTTACTCATCCAGCCATTGAAGGGCCATCTCGGTGCGGTGGCGGTGAACGTCGCGCATCTCGATCAAATCCTGCGCCAGGGCGAAAGTTGGAGCCTTGCCTTCGTCGCGCTGCTTGATCAGCCATTCGGCAATCGTCCAGTGCTGAAGGGGCGCGACGATCATATGGAGGGGTGGACCGCTAAACTCGCGACTACTATAGTAGAGATAGGCGGCAAGGAATTCATCGGCGGCATTGGCAGCATCGAAATCGACAAGCTGGCTGTAGGCATTCGCAACATCCCAGCGTGGATCACCCCTGGCCGCGTATTCCCAATCGATAATGCCGCTTATCTTTCCCTCCTCAAGCAGGGCGTTTGAGAAGTGGTAATCGCCGTGAAGCAGCACACGGTCAGTTTCGGTTACACGGTAGGATTTGCTGAGAACGGCATCCACAATTTGGATGAGTTCTGGCATACGAATTTTGATCGCCATTGCCATCAGGTTTGCGAGTGCGGCAGTCAGAGTCACGTCGGGGGTCACATTGAAAATTTCCGGCGGCGGAATCAGGCTGTGCAGCCAAGCCAACAACTGCGCGAAGCGATCTACATGAGGTCTGACGACCTCCGGGAAAGATAGACCAGTTTCCGACCAATCCTCGCCAGGGAGACGAGAGAATAGCGCTACATCGCCAAGAGCACCAAACTCGCGGGCGTAAACTTTGGGAACCGGGAAGCCTTGATCAAAGAGCCAGCGTGTTACGGTAGTTTCACGCTGGGCCTTCGCCAGATCATCGGGACGCCACCAACTGAGCGTACTTACATAGCGGCGCGCGATTAATTCCTCACCCTGCGCACCTTCATCCGCGACCCATGAAAGGTGAAAAGAGACGACTTCGTGTTGGCGACTCGGAAAGTGAGTAATGGCAGCAATCTGCTGTTGTGGGCGATCAGGGAAGGCCCGGAGGCAGATGGCCTCCAAGTCGCGCTCGGATAGGCTGACAGTCTGGCTCACGGCAGATTAACCGTCGAAACTGCGCCCGGAACTACTGGAATCGGCAAGCTGCCATCCTTCGCCGGAATCTGGCTCATCGCGTACTCGGCAAGGGCGGTGATGGTCAGACTTGGATTGAGACCGGGGTTCGCAGGAACGATAGAGCCATCGACTACATAGAGGCCGGGATAGTTGTGAACTTCGCAATTGATCCCGATCACGCCTTCTTCCGCATCACGGCCCATCGGAACGCCACCCAGAATATGTGCCGTAGCAGGGATGTTAAAAAGACCCTCGAAGATGCTGGTCTGCGGGACACCCTGAGTCTTGCGGGCAAAGGCATTGGTCACTTCGTGACCGATCTCGACTTCGGCAAGAACGGGTTTAGACTCGTCACGGTCGCAGACGAGATCGCGGCGGAACACAGTAAATAGGCCACGCTTCCAGCGAATCCGCATCAGGTTATCCTGGGTCTGCATCACGAGGAGGATCGTGCTACGCTCCGGCCAGCGTGAAAAGACTTTGGTGTGCAGAAAGTCAACGGGATGGCGCAGAATTTTCGCGGCTATTTTGAGCCAGCGAATAATCACAGCATCGCCCGCATGAATCAAGGGGATGCTGAGCGTGCGCATAAAGCTGTTTTTCCTGGGATAACGTACTGGCTCAATCCCGGTGATCGCATCCGCCTGAAAGAAGGAAGTGATCGCGACGCCCTCGGAATAGTCGGTTGTACGATCCCAAGAGGTTGAGCCGAGCAACGCTTCGCTATTTGTACGCACTCGATCTCCCAAGCAGGCTGAAAGGTGTGGCAGGGATTTCGTCTGTTCGCGGCATTGGAAAAGGATGCGAAGAGTTCCAAGCACACCCGCCGAAATAATCACATTGCGAGTGCGAAGTGTTTGCTTACCAAAAGGCAGGCAGGCAGTAGTTTTGCCGTAGATTACTTCATAGCGCGCACCATCCAGTTGATCGTCGGTCAGAGGCCGGATGTCGTGGACTTTTGCTTCGGGGCGAATCTCAACACCCCAATTCTCAGCGAAATAGAGGTAATTTTTGACCAGTGTATTCTTCGCATTGTGGCGGCAACCGACCATACACCCGCCACAGTGGATACACCCCGCGCGGTCGGGGCCTTTGCCGCCGAAGAACGGATCAGGCACAGTCTGGCCTTCCTGTCCTGGCTCGCCAAAGAATACCCCGACAGGGGTTGGGCGAAAACTCTGTTCACGGCCCATCTCTGCTGCTATCAATTTCAAGATGTGATCGGCGGGGGTCATGCGAGGATTAGGCGTTACACCCAACATCCGGCAGGCCGAGTCAAAGTGCGGCCTCAGAGTTGATTTCCAATCCCGGAGATGACTCCAAACGGGAGCCTCGAAGAAAGAGTCGCCGGGTTCCATCAGAACATTCGCGTAGACTAAACTACCACCGCCGACCCCGCTACCATGCAGAACCATAACACCGTTTAGCACACTGATTTGTTGAATCCCGAAGCAGCGCAGGGCTGGCATCCAAAGATATTTCCAGATGTTCCAGTTGGACTTCGCGAAATCATTATCACGATAGCGTTTCCCCCGTTCCAGAACTACGACGCGATAGCCCTTCTCGGCAAGGCGCATCGCAGAGACGCTGCCGCCAAAGCCTGAGCCGATCACTACGAAGTCCACAACGCTATCCGAGGCTACCAACATATTTGTCACCCACCTTACATCTGGCGATGGCGGAAGTCTACAATGAGTGGGCCCTAGTTGTAAAGTTTGATGACTAATAATTCACAAAGGGGCGCACGGCGCGATGGCTTGCCATCGGAGAGAGCGCCCCTACAGCCGGCCTAGTTTTAATGAAAACGCCCGCTTGGGCGGGCGTCTTTCTAACGATCAGGTGGTTTGGCTAAACGCCTATCATTTCGACGATGCGGCTGAATGCACCCGGATCA
>Ga0209382_10010384_pt1 | contig 11598 bp, 3 predicted proteins | sample SoiMetdeltSBSDD5_FD_187599 | JGI IMG/M metagenome (GOLD analysis project Ga0209382, IMG submission 187599) | Bulk soil microbial communities from a Populus tree surrounding site in Tennessee, USA - Soil MetaG P. deltoides SBSDD5 (SPAdes) (version 2) | ecosystem: Environmental > Terrestrial >...
GGGGCCGATCCGGCGGTCATCGCCGAGGGCGTCGGCATCAACCCCCAGGCGGTGCCGGCGTTCCTCGAGGTCGCCCACGGCAAGCTGGTCCGAATCCTCCGCGGCGACGGCACCTGAACCCCCCCCGGATTCCGACCGCCGCGGCCCCGCCCCGCCCCCTTGACTGTCACAGGCCACAAGTACTCTCGATCTTCGAGGCAGCCCCGCGGACAGAGGGCTGGTCAGCGACATCACAAAGGGCAGGATGGACCTACTCCTGGAGCTCAGGTGCCGTCACGGCGGTGCGGTCACGTCGGCGGACGTCGTCGTCGACATCGACCCCGATGACACTGTCCACGCCCTGACCCAGGCGCTCGCCGAGTACGCCAACCGCCACAGCCCTGCGCCGCTACCGGCCAACGTCGTGCTGATCCGCGGCGTCGCCGGCGCCTCGCCCCGTCCCGGTGACCCGGGCCTCGACCCCACCGCGCGGATCGTCGACTCCGGGCTGGTCAGCGGTGAGACTGTCCTGCTCACCACACCGCAGCGCCCCGAGGCGGTCCATCCCGACCTCAACCTGTCGCTCGACATCGCCTCCGGGCCCCAGTCGGGCCGCTCCGTGCCCCTCACGCCCGGGCGCCACACCGTCGGGGGCGGCGTGGGTTGCGAGGTGGTCGTCGGCGACCCGCTGCTGGCCCGGGAGCACTTCACCATCGAGGTCACGGCCCAGGGCGAGCTGCGGGTGGCCCCCAATCCGGCCGCCGAGACCGGCACCCGGGTGGGCGGCATGCTGCTCGACGGCCCCGAGTTCGTCATGCCGGGGGAGGAGATCCAGGCCGGGGCCACCATGTTCGTGGTCCGGCGGGTGTTCCCCGACGAGACCCGGCGCCGCGACCGGCTGGGCCAGATCCCGTTCAACCGGGTGCCCTACCGGCGGGCGATGGTCCCGAAGGAGGAGTTCGAGACGCTCCCGGCCCCACCGACGGCGCCGGACAAGCGGCCGCTGACGATGATGACCGTGCTCACGCCGGCCATGTCGTCGCTGCCCATGGCGATCATGTTCCACAACCAGCTCTTCCTGCTGGTCGCCCTGGCCACGCCGCTGCTGTACGTCTTCAACCACTTCTCCGAGCGCCGCGGCGGCCGCAAGAAGTACCTGCGGGACCGGACGGCCTTCTTCGACAAGATCGAGTCGCGGGCCGCGGAGATCGACGAGGCGCTGGTGCGGGAGCGCCAGACCCGCCTCGAGGCCGCGCCCGACCTGGCCGACCTCGGCCACCAGGCCTCGTTCCACATGCCGCGGCTGTGGGAGCGCAACCGGTCGGCGGGCGACCTGCTGCAGCTGCGGCTCGGCCTCGGCGACCAGCCTTCGCTGATCCGCCAGCAACTGCAGCGCACCGGCGACGAGGAGCTGCAGGCCCACGCAGAGCGGATGGTCGCCCACCACGCCAGCGTCTTCGACGTGCCGGTCACGGTGAACCTGGTCGACGACGGCACCATGGGCTTGTGCGGCGACCCCATGCAGGTGGCGGCCACCGCCCGCTCGTTGATCACCCAGGCCGCCTGCCTGCACAGCCCGGAGGACCTGGTCATCGCGGCGGCGCTCAGCCCCGGCAAGGTCGCCAGCTTCGACTGGCTGAAGTGGTTGCCCCACGTGCGGTCGGCCACGTCACCGCTGGACGGCGACCACGTGGTCGTCGGGGCGGCCGAGGCCCGCCGCCTGCTGGTCAACCTGCTGGCGGTCGTCGGCAATCGGGCCGAGCGCAAGAAGAGCGTGCACAGCGGCGAGCAGCCGGTGTGGCCCCGGGTGCTGGTGGTCATGGACGAGGGCGTCGAGGCCGACCGCTCGCTGCTGTCCCAGCTGCTCGACACGGCCCCCGACTTCGGCATCCACTTGATGTGGCTGGGCAGCTCCGAACTGCAGGTGCCCCGGCAGTGCAAGGCCGTGGTGCGCTGCGCCGGCGTGGGCCAGGCCAGCGTGGTCCGCTCCACCGATCCCGCAGTCGCGGACCAGGTCGTCGAGCCCGACGGCGCCGGACCGGTGGCCGTCCGCACCGTCGCCCGGGCGCTGGCTCCGCTCCGGGACGCTTCGGCTGGCAGCGCCACCACCGCCATCCCGCGGATCGTGCCGCTGCTCGACGTCGTGGGCCTCGACCGGCCGGACGCCACCTCGATCGTCGAGCGCTGGAACACGCCCCGGCCCTACAGCCTCGAGTTCGCCATCGGGCAGTCGGTCGAGGGGACGTTCGCCCTCGACCTGGTGGAGCAGGGCCCGCACACCCTCATCGGCGGCACGTCGGGCGCCGGCAAGTCGGAGCTGCTGCAGACCCTCGTGCTGTCGCTGGCGGCGAACTACTCGCCGACGATGCTGAACTTCCTGTTCGTCGACTACAAGGGCGGCGCGTCCAGCGCCGAGTTCCGCGACCTGCCCCACACCGTCGGCTACGTGACCAACCTGTCGGGGCGGCTCAGCATGCGAGCCCTCACTTCGCTGCGGGCCGAGCTGCAGCGCCGCATGCTGCTGATGGAGGGCCGGGCCAAGGATCTCCGCGAGATGTTGGAGATCGCGCCAGACGAGGCGCCCCCCAGCCTGGTCATCGTCGTCGACGAGTTCGCCGCCCTGGTCAAGGAGATCCCGGACTTCGTCGCCGGCATGGTCGACATCGCCCAGCGGGGTCGGTCGCTCGGCATCCACCTCGTGCTGGCCACCCAGCGGCCGACCGGGGTCGTCAACGACAACATCCTCGCCAACACCAACCTGCGCATCGCCCTGCGCATGCTCGACTCGGGCGACTCGGACAACATCATCAACTCCCGCGAGGCTGCCGACATCCCGGTGCCGCTGCGAGGTCGGGCCTACGCCCGCACCGGGCCCCAGACCCTGGTGCCGTTCCAGTGCGCCTGGTCGGGAGCGCCGTACCAGGTGGCCGGGGCGGGCGACCAGCGGCGCATCGTCGACGTACGGCCGTTCGTCCTTCACCCCGACCTGGCCGTGGCGATGGCAGGGTCTGCCGGCGCGGGCGGCTTCGAGCCGGAGCCCTCAGCCGCGGCGGCCGGCGGGGGCGACGAGCCCGAGACCCACCTCGAGGTGCTGGTCCGGGCGTGCGCCGACGCCAACGAGCGGCTGGGGTTGCCGCCGGTACGGCGGCCGTGGGTCGAACCGCTCGCCGATGTCGTTCCGCTCGACGACGTGCTGGCCGAGCTGCCGCCCGGCGAGCTGCGTCGGGACCCCGGCCGCTACGCCGTCCTCGGCCGGTACGACGACCCGGAGAACCAGGCCCAGCACCCCTCGCTGGTCGACCTGGAGACCGCCGGTGGCCTGCTCGTCTACGGCACCGGCGGCGCCGGCAAGACCACGTTGCTGCGGACCCTGGCACTCGGCATGGCAGCTCAGGGCGACGCCGACCAGGTCGTCCTCTACGCCCTCGACTACGCCAGCCGGTCGCTCGATCCGCTCGGCGACCTGCCGCAGTGCGGCGGGGTGTTCCAGGCCGACGACAACGAGGGCGTCACCCGGCTGCTCACGGTCCTCGAGCGGGAGATCGAGAGCCGGCGGAGGGCGCTGGCGGCGGAGCGGGCCGAGAGCCTGGGCGCCCTGCGAGCGCGCACCGGGGAGATCCACTTCCCCCGGATCGTGGTGCTGGTCGACGGGTTCGGCACCTTCCACGAGATGTTCGACAAGCCCGAGCTGTACCAGTGGCAGACGGCGTTCCAGCTGATCGTCACGGCCGGGCGCCAGGTGGGCATCCACTGCATCCTCACCAACGACCGCCGGATGGGCGTCCCTGCGGCGCTGCAATCGGCGATCTCGGCCCGGCTGGTGCTGCGGATGTCGTCGGTCGACGAGATGGCATCACTCAACGTGCCGAGCGCCGTCGCCAAGGACGCCGACCTTCCCAACGGGCGGGGCTTCGCCTCGTGGCTCGGCGGCGGCACCACCGAGGTCCAGGTGGCGTGCCCCGGGCACGACCCGTCGGGCCTCGCCCAGGTCGAGACTCTCGTGGCCCAGGCCGAGGTGCTGCGGTCGCAGAGCCCGGCCCGGGCGCCGGAGCTGCCCGAGCTCCCCGAGCACTTCGTCGTCGAGACCGAGCAGGTCGGCCCGCCGCTGACCGCGACGCTCGGCATCGCCGACATGACCGCTGAGCTCGTGGAGGTCGACCTGAGCCGCCAGAACCTGGTGGTGCTCGGGCCCCCGCGGTCCGGCAAGTCAGCCGCCCTCGCGACCATCGCCCAGGGGATCCGGGCCTCGACCGGGGACAAGGTGCGGCTGCTGGGCATGGGCAGCGCCTCGAGTCCGCTCGCCGACCTCGACCTGTGGGACGTGGCGGCGTTCTCGCGGGCCAGCATCCCCGTGCTGGGCGAGAAGCTGTGGGACAAGGTCGCCGGGATGGAGACGGTCGACGTCAAGTACGTGCTGTTCATCGATCCCGCCGAGGACCTGGACGACTACGACATCGAGCGCTCGCTGGAGAACATCGTCAAGCGGGAGTGCGTCCGGCTGGTGGTCGCCTGCGACGGCGACCTGCTGGCCAAGGCCTACAGCGGCTGGATGTCGACGCTGCGGCGCAACCGGACCGCCATCATGTTGCAGCCCGAGTCCCGGGTCGAGGTCGACTCGGTGCTCGACATCAAGGTCTTCTTCCGGCCGGGCCAGACCTTCCCGCCTGGTCGCGGGATCGTGGTCGCCAACCGGCAGTGGCAGCTGGTCCAGGTCGCGTACCCCGGCGGCGGCTGAGGGTGTGAAATAGAGGCCTGGGTGATGCGTTTCCGGGCTTCTCGCTGTGCATCTCCTATGCAGAAGAGGGATCTCACAAAGAGAGGGATTGCACCATGTCTGGTGGAGAGATCGTTGTAGACGCGGCGGTGATGGAGGACATCAGCCGGCGGATCCAAGCGGCCGCCAACATGTTCCTCCAGGAGATCGACAAGCAGCGGAACGCTGTCACGACCATGACGTCGACGAGCTACAAGGGCAAGGCCGCCGCTGCCTACGGGCGGGTCTTCGACGACCTGCACCGTGACTTCAGCAAGTTCGTCAACGGCGAGATCGCAGGCATCGCCAGCCTGCTGAAGGGTCACGCCAACAAGTGGGTCGAGATGGACGGCGGCCTCGTCGTCTGAGTCCCCCCAAACGGCCGAAGGCCGGGCGCTCGCTCCGTGCGAGCCCCGGCCTTTCGTCGTTTTGGCTTTGGATGTGTGCGTGCGAGGGTCTCAGGTCAGCCCGAGCTCGGCGAGCACGTCACCGAGCGCTTCCTCACTGGGGCGGACCATCCGCACCCCCGTCGGCATGACGACGAACTGGGCGTTCATCCCGCCCGGAGGCGTGAAGATCCAGGCGCCCTGACCCGCGTCGATGGCGGTCCAGGCTGCGAGGGCGGCATCCTCGATCGTGTGACCGTTGTCCCGCAGCCATGCGGCCAAGCTGGTCTGTGCGTCGTCCTGGGTCATTCGGCGCTCCACGGTAGGTCGGCGCGCACACGGTAGATCGACTGCGCCGACACGATCGGGCTGTGGTACTTCGGGGGCCACGGCTCGTAGAACCCGGATTGCGCGTCGACCCACCGCAGCCCCTTGGGGGTGACCTCGATGTTGAAGAAGTGCTCCGGGCCTCGGACCCAATGGCCGTTGACGTGCGTGGGAGCCCACTCGATGTGGACGATCCCAACCGTTCCGGGCGGCTTCCCATCCAGCTGGCTCGCAACGCGGCCCCAGGCGTACTGCTGGAAGCGGGGAATGTCAGCGACGGTCGGGGCCGCGACGAAGTTCCTCGGCTGTGTCCCAGCCCAGGTGTACAGCTGGAAGTTGGTGTTCGGTGCCTGGGGGTTCCCCATGCCGGTGTAGCCGGCAGCAGCCGTCGGGACGCCTGTCTGTCGGGTGGTCGCGTAGGAGATGGAGGCATCGGCGCAGTTGACGCCGTGAGGCCCGAAGGGGCTGCGGTGGAACTCGGGGTTCATCGCCCGGATCCACATCTCCGGCTGGTCGGCGCCGAACCTCCTGAGCGCGATGCCCAGATCGGCTATGTCGCCACGCGGCGGGGCGGGGTACAGGTGGGGATGCAGTCTGCGCGGCGGGATGTTTCGCAGCGCCGGGGGAAGGGACCATGGGTCGGGGGGCAGGACCCCGAGGGTCTCGATCTCCCCGGCCACGCCGCGAGGATCGACTTCGATGACCTTCCTCGGGACGACCGCGAACTCCGGAGGACTCATAGGCGCTGGTGGCGCCGTAGGAGCCGGGGGCGGAGGAGGCGGCGGCGATGGCGGCTGCTGCGAGGGTGGCGGCGGTTGGGTGGGATGGGTCCCCGCCGTGGGACCGCCGTGGCCCGGCTGGGGGTGGCCGGTGCCGCTCGGGACGTCCGACGTGGCCGGGTGCGGCTTCGCCGCCCCGGTGGGAACCTCGGCAGCGCCGGCGGCCGGCTTGGCCGCCGCCGGGACGTCACTGCCCGGATGCGGCGCCGCGCCGGCATCGCCCGGCCTGACGTTCTCCGTAGCCGCATCGCTTGGCCGGCCCGTGCCGGGTGTGTCGCCGGGCTTGACGGCGGGGACGGTAGGTGCGTCGCTGGCCCGGACTGCGCCGCGTGCCTCCCCGGGCTTGACGGTGCCGGTCGGCGTGTCGATCGGCTTACCGCCGGGGACGGTGGGTGCGTCGCTCGGTCGAACCGCGCCTGGTGTCTCGCCGGGCTTGACGGTGCCGGTCGGCGTGTCGATCGGCTTACCGCCGGGGACGGTGGGTGCGTCGCTGGGTCGGACCGTGCCGGGTGTCTCGCCGGGCTTGACCGGGGCCGTGCCCCCTTCACCAGGTTTGACGGTGCCGGGCGTCTCGCCGGGCCGGACCGCGCCGGGCGTGTCGCCGGGCCGGACCGTGCCGGGCGTGTCGCCGGGCCGGACGGTGCCGGGCGTGTCGCCGGGCTTGACGGTGCCGGGCGTGTCGCCGGGCTTGACGGTGCCGGTCGGCGTGTCGGTTGGCTTGCCGCCGGGGACGGCAGGTGCGTCGCTGGGCCGGACTGCGCCGGGTGTTTCCCCGGGCTTGGGGGTGGGGGTGTGGCCGGTTGGCTTGCCGGCGGGGAGGTCCGAGGTCCTGGGTCCGGTGGAGTGGGGTTGGGCGGTGCTCGTTGGGACGTCCGACGGAGCTCCCGGGTGGGTCTGGGTGTCAGTTGCTGGCTTGGGTGCCGTCGCCGGGAGGTCGGTCGGGGCGCCGTGACCCGGGGCGGTCTTGGGTGCTGGCCTGACGGTCGGCACCTCGATCGACCTGGGGATCTTGCCGTGCTGCTGGATGTACCGGAGAACGTCGAGCGCGGGGTCGACCGCCTCGGGCGAGATGCCGGTGTCGAGCCAGTCGGCCCGGAGGGCATCCACGTCGACGGCGCGCACGTTGGCCATGGTCTCCGGGGTCAGGGGCCGGTCCCGGAGGGTCAGGCGCGTGACGAAGGGGGATTCGCTGCCGTGCGTCTGACCGGGAGGCCGCAAACTGCTGCTGTTGTCGACCGAGACCGGGCTGCCATCGGGATGGGTCCGCCAGTTCGTCGCCAGGTTTCGATCGGTGACGTTCAGCACAGCATCTCGGACAGCCATCTGCTCCTGGTGCTGCAACGAGTAGGTGCCCGGGTCCCTGCCCCGCGTGGTGCCCTCGACCCATCGTTGCACCGAGCCTGGCCCGTGAGGGAGGTCGGGGCGGATGGTGGTCTCCGGGACGCCGTCCCAGCCGAGGTGACGGTCGAGCCGGTAGGCGGCGACCTCCCGTTGAGCCAAGCCGCCGCGCGGGATGTCCGAGCTGGGGTGCTCGCCCGACACCGGCTTGTAGATCGCGCGGTCGACATCGTCCAACGTCACGATGAAGCTCTGGTTGCTTCCTGGCCGAGCCTCGGCCGCCAGCGGCTGGATGTCGGTCGGTCTCTGGTTGCGCAACGTGGCCTCTGCCTCCGCGGTCACCGGCGGGCGCGGCGGGGCTTGGGCTCCGGCGTGAGGTGTGGTCGTGGCGACGTGGGGTTGGGCCGGCTTGGGGGCGCCGTTCACCGGCGTCGTCTCGCCGGTGATCATGCCGTTCCGCTGGATCTCCCGGATGCGAGCCAGTGCCGCGTCCACCGCCTCGGGCGGCACGCCGGTGCTGGTGAGGTCGGCCCGCAGACCGTCCATGTCCACGGCGCGCACGTTCGCCATCGTCTCGGGGCTGAGCGGCTGGCCGATGTTGTTCCTGACGAACTTGGAGACGATCGGGTGCGCGTCGGGGTCGGGCACCCGCAAGCTGTTGCCGTTGTCGACCGAGAGGGGGCTGCCGTCCGGGCGGGTGCGGTAGTTGATCTTGTACCGGTCGCCGACACCGAGCGCGTAGTCCCGTACGGCCATCTGCTCCTGGTGGGGTCGTGAGTAGGCACTGACGTCCTGGCCAGGGGTGGTGTCGTCGACCCAGCGCTGCACCGAGCCGGGCCCGTGGGGTAGGTCGGTGCGGAAGGCGGTCTCGGGGACGCTGTCCCACCCGAGGTGCTGGTCGAGCCGGTAGGCGGCGACCTCCCGCTGGGCCAAGCCGCCGCGGGGGATGCCGTCGAAGAAGGGGTTCTCGCCAGCGACCGGCTTGTAGATGGCACGGCCGCCGTCGTCGAAGGTGGCGATGAAGCTGGCATTGCCGCCGGGCTCGGTGACCGTGCGGAGCGGCTGGACGTCCGCGACCGGCTGATCACGCAGGACGGCTTCGGCTCGCTCGGTGATCGGCGGCCGACCTCCGACCGGCGGGGGCGGCGCGACCTCCTTCATGGCGCTGAGCGACATGGCGCGCCCGGTGCCGGTGCCGGTGCCCGTGACCGAAGCCGCCTCCGGGACGCCGGCCGACCTGGGACCAGTCGGGCTGCCCGCCCCGCCGTGGCCGAGTTGGCCCGTTGGCGCCGACGAGTAGACCTTCGTCGCCGTCGGCACCTCGGCCGTGCCCCCGGGCCCACCGGCCTTGACGACGGGCTTCGTGGTGGGCGCGCCCGTGACGTCGGCGGGCTGGGTGGGCAGGTCGGCGGCCTCCGGCTTCCCGCCTGGGACCTTCGGCTGAGCGCCGGAAGGATCCGCTCCGGCCTCCGTCGGCTTGGCCGCCGGCAGGTCGCTCCCGGGGTGTTGCCCTCCCGGTCGCCCGTCATGCGCCCCACTGGCGTCGCCGGGCTTGACCGGAGCCGGGCCCCCTTCACCGGGCCTGGCGGTGCCGGTGGGCGCATCGCCGGGCCGGACAGTGCCGGGTGCCTCCCCAGGCTTGGCGGTTGGGGTGTGCCCGGTTGGCTTGCCGGCGGGGACGGTAGGTGCGTCGCTGGGTCGGGCCGTGGCGGGTGGCTCGCCGGGCTTGGCGGTTGGGGTGTGCCCGGTTGGCTTGGCGCCGGGGACGGTTGGTGTGTCACTGGCCCGGACTGTGCCGGGTGTCTCCCCGGGCTTCACGGTGGCGGTCGGCGTGTCGGTGGGCTTGGGTGGGGCGCCGTGTACATCGGCGGGGCGGACGGGGGCGCCGGGGGTCTCGGCGGGCTTGACGGTGCCGGCGGGTAGGTCGGTTGGCTTGCCGGTGGCAGGGGCCGCAGGGTCAGGGTGGGGTTGGGCTGAGCGAGGTGGGACCTCGGAGGTGGGGCCCGGGTGCGGTTGGGTGCCGGCCTGGGGCTTGGGGGCGGTGGTCGGGAGGTCGGTCGGGGCCGCTTGGGCGGTGCCGGGGGCCGGGTTGGTCGGCTTGGCCGTCGGGACGTCCCCACCAGGGTGGGGGCCGCCGGTCGGGCCGGTCGGGCGCACCGGGGAGCCGCCGTCGGGCGGCGGCGGGTCGGTCCAGTGTGTGGCCGGGCGGTTGCCGGTGGTGGCCCGGTAGTTGTCGAGGTGCCCGAGCGTGTCGTTCAGCGCCTCACCGCCGCCGCCGTCATTGCCCCCGGAAGGGCCCTGCTTGCCGCCGCCGCCGGTGTTGCCCAAGCGGTACTCGCCCGGCTTCGGCTGGTACACGACGACCCGCACGCCGGCCTCCTCCAGTTTCAGGAGGTCGCCAGTGGTGGTCGGGCCGGCTTTGCCCTCATACGCGTAGGGGGCGTGCACCTCGAGGTCGACGTTCTTCATCGCCTCGTCCCACTCCGCAGGGGAGATGTGAGGCGGCCGCTGGAGCTCGTTCTTCAGGCCGTTCCGGACGTACGACGAGATCTTGTCGGCACAGCTGCCGACTGGAACGCCTTGTGGATCCGGGACGCCGTGGCATGGCGATCGGTTGATGACGACCCGGACCGTGACTCGCTCACCTGTGCGGGCGGCGTCCTCGATGGCGTCCTGCACGGCGTTGCGGAAGTCACCACTGTTGATGATGTTGCCCTCGGCGTGGGTGCTCGGGTCGCTGAACCGCACGGCGTTGGCCGGGTCGGCCTTGACCTCCGGCCGGGCGGCGATGCTCCTGGGCACCCGGCCGTTGTTGGTGACGAACGCCGCCGTCGAGTTCTTCTCGCCCTGGGTGAGCTTCGGACGCCCGCCGCCGGGCCCCTGGAAGTGGGCCGCGATCTTCGGATCGCCCGCGAACGACGGGTCGGCGATGTCCTTCCACTGGCTCGGCACGCGAGGCGGCTGCGGTGGACGGCCACCGCCGCCCTTGCCAGGCGGCTTGCCGCCGCCGGGCCCCTTCGGGCCACCGGTCCCGCTCGGCGTTCCCGACCCGCCGGTCCCGGTGCCGCCGCCATCGATCTCGGCTGCGGGCTTCGGGGCGGCCTTCGGCGAGGTCGACGGGTGGACCGGGGCCGGGTCAGCGACCTTGCCCTGGGGTGTGTCGAGCCTGGCGGCCGGGGCCTTGGTCGGGGCGACCTCGGGCTTGGCGCCTGCGCCGGGGATCGGCCGACCGTCGGGCGCCGCCGGGACCTTGGCCGGGATGGGCGTGGCCGTCGGGTGGGCCGTCGGATCGACAGTCGTGGCGACCGGCTTGGGGGCGGGCGCCGGGGCCGTCTCGCTGAGGTCGAGCTTGGGCTTCGCCGGCGGCCTTGCCGTGGTGCTGACGTTGTGGACCGCCTCGGCCCCGGGCTTGACCGTCGGTGCCGACGAGTGGACCCTCGTCACCGGCGTGGCGTCGACCGGCGCTGTCGCGCCATGCCCGGTCGGGGTGTCGGTGGCCTTGACGGTTGGGGTGTCGGTGACCGGCTTGGCGGTGGGCGCGTGCCCCGTTGTTGTGTCGACGCCTGGCTTGGCTGTTGGGGTGTCGACGGTTGGCCTTGCGGTCGGGGCGCCGGTTGGGGTGTCGACTGCCGGCCTTGCGGTCGGGGTGTCGGCGGCCGGCCTTGCGGTCGGCGTGCCGGTTGGGGTGTCGGCGACCGGCTTGGCGGGTGGCGTGCCGGTTGGGGTGTCGGCGACGGGCTTGGGGGTCGCGGTTGGGGTGTCGACGGCTGGCCTTGCGGTCGGCGTGCCCGTTGGGGTCTCGGCGACCGGCCTTGCGGTCGGGGTGTCGGCGACGGGCTTGGCGGGTGACGTGCCCGTTGGGGTCTCGGCGGCCGGCCTTGCGGTCGGCGTGCCGGTCGGGGTGTCGGCGACTGGCTTGGCGGGTGACGTGCTCGTTGGGGTGTCGACGAGCGGCCTTGCGGTCGGGGTGCCGGGGGCGTCGCCGGGCCTCGCCGTTGCGGTGGGGACCTCCGGTTGCGACGGGGCGTGGGGGCCG
>Ga0209382_10010387_pt1 | contig 11596 bp, 15 predicted proteins | sample SoiMetdeltSBSDD5_FD_187599 | JGI IMG/M metagenome (GOLD analysis project Ga0209382, IMG submission 187599) | Bulk soil microbial communities from a Populus tree surrounding site in Tennessee, USA - Soil MetaG P. deltoides SBSDD5 (SPAdes) (version 2) | ecosystem: Environmental > Terrestrial >...
CCAGCTCGTTCGCCATCTGCGACCACACCGCCGGGTCGTAGCCCTCGGTGGTCTCCATCAGCCGGCGGACCTCCGCCTCGGGGGACTTGGCCTCCAGGAACTGGCGGGTGATGCGACGCAGCTCGTCCTGCTCTTCGGAGAAGGCGAAGTTCATGCCCGGGACCGTACGACGCGAGCGCGGTCGCCGCCAGCGAGTCTGTGTACACGCGTGCTACAGTCGAGCTCCGTGGATCCGGCGGACCCGGCGCGCCAGCTCGATCGAGCCGTCACCCGGGTCGGCGTCCGGGAGCTGCGCAATCAGGTCGCGGCGGTCGTCCGCCGTGCGGCCAGGGGCGAGCGGATGGTGATCACCGTCGACGGGGTCGCCACCGCGCAGCTGGGGCCGCTCACGCCCACCGACGGCCACCTGACCCTCGACGACCTGGTGGCCGCCGGCCTCGCCCGTCCGCCGGCCCGCCTCGATCGACCGCCGGCCGATCCGGACGCCGAGGACGTGGCCGTCGACATCCGCCCCGACGACGTCCTCGACGACCTCCGCGGCCGCTGATGGCCCTGTTCCCCGACGACCTCCGCGGCCACTGATGGCCCTGTTCCTCGACACGTCGGCCCTGGTGCGCCGGTACGTCCGCGGGCCCGGGCACGAGCTGATCCGGGCGGCGATGGCGGCCGACCCCGACTGGTGCGCCTCGGCGCTGTGCCGCAGCGAGGCCCTGCTGGCCCTCCATCGGCTCGCCGCGACCGCCGGCCAGCACGAGCGGCTGTGGAGCCGGCTGCGTGACGACTGGGACGCCTTCCTCGTCGTCCCGGTCGACGATCGCTGCCTGGCCCGAGCCGTGGAGGTCGGCGCGACCTACGGCCTCCGCACGGTGGACGCCCTGCACCTCGCCGCGGCGGACCGCCTCCCCCGGCCGCTGACCTATGCCACCTTCGACCGGCGCCAGATCCCGGCCGCCGCCGCCCTCGGCTTCGAGGTCCGCTCGCCGACCGAGTGACCGCGCCCCGCCTCACCGCGTGAGCGTCGCCGAGGTCGCACGCAGGGTGGGCAGATGAGTCGTCCAGGCCGCTGGCTACGCTCGGTGGGAGACCGTGGGGTCGCGCCCGACCTCACGACCCAGTGAAGGGGCTGGCCCTTGTCGCAGAACCCTCCGTACCCGCCGCCGCCATCGGGCCCGCCTTTCCCGCCCGGACCCCCCGGCCCCCCGGGTCCGTCGGGCCCGTCGGGCCCGTCGGGCCCACCCGGCTATCCCGGGCCCCAGCCTCCGCCGTCGGGATCCGGCCGGAAGACCGGGGTGATCGTCCTGGTCGTCGTCCTGCTGGTAGCCGCCGCGGCGGGCGGCGCGTTCCTCCTCCTGAGCGATGACGACGACCGCTCGCCCGAGGACACGGTCCGGGCCCTGTTCACCGCCATCCAGGACCAGGACTGCGAGGCCCTGGTCGACCTCTACACCGACGACTCGTGGGCCTACCTCGCCTCGTTCGACGAGGACACACCGGACGACATCGGCCGTGACGAGGCTCTGCAGCTCTGCCGCGACCAGATCGAGGAGGACGGGGACGAGGAGTTCACCGACACCCTCGACGAGGTGCAGGTGACCTCCCAGGACGGCGACCAGGCCGTGCTCGACGTCACGACCACCACCGCCGACGGCGAGCAGTCGACCGACACCGTGGTCGTCACCCGTGAGGACGGCGCCTGGCGCTTCGACCTCCCCGCGACCGACGAGCTGGCCAGCAACGCCTCGACGGAGTCGACCGAACCGTGACCATCCACTGCTCCGACACCGGCTGGGAGATCCACAAGGTGGTGGTGGGGCCGGTGGACAACAACGTGTTCGTCCTGCGCTGCCGGGAGACCGGCGATGCCGTGCTGCTCGACGCGGCCAACGAGCACGACCGGCTGCTCGAGCTGTGCCGGGCCCTCGGCGTCCGCTCGGTGCTCGAGACCCACGGTCACTGGGACCACATCCAGGCCGTGCCCCAGCTCCGGGACGCCGGCTACGAGGTCCACGTGACCGCCGAGGACGCCGACCGGCTGCCGTCCTACGACCAGATCCTGGACGACGACGCCGTCATCGAGGTCGGGCGGCTCAAGCTGCGCACCATCCACACGCCGGGCCACACGCCGGGCTCCATGTGCTTCGCTCTCGAGGGAGCGCCGATCCTGTTCAGCGGCGACACCCTGTTCCCTGGCGGGCCGGGGGCCACCAAGTTCCCGGGAGGCCACTTCCCGACCATCATCGAGTCGATCGACCGCAAGCTGTTCACGCTGCCGGCGCAGACGCTGGTGCTGCCGGGCCACGGCGACGACACCACCATCGGCACCGAACAGCCCCATCTCCAGGAATGGATCGACCGCGGCTGGTGACACCCCCGTGACCTCGCCGCTCCGCTACGACCAACGGCCGCCCGACGACACGCCGCGCCATACGGCCGACCTGCCAGCGACCCCCACCCGGGACCGCAACATCCTGGCCACGGCCTGGATCGAAGCCCCCGACGAGCTGCGGACCCTGGGAGACGACCTGCCGGACCGCCCCACCGCGGAGTACAAGCGGCGGATCGGGCCCTGGCTGCTCTGGCGCGCCGGGCCCGCCTCCGGCGGCGACGCCCGCTACTGGGCGGGGCTGGCCGCCGACCCAGCGACCTCGTTCACCTTCCGGCTCCACCCCACTGGTGACGGCTCCGGCACCGGGCCCAGCGGCGCCACCCACACCCGGTTCCGCACCTGGAAGGAAGACCTCCGGGACCACGAGCCCTGAGGACCCGCACGGATCCCGAGGGTGCCCATGCCCCGCGGGATGGGGGCCGCGGGGCATGGGCTGGGCGGCGGCTACCCGGGACCTGAGCTGTCGTCGGCGGGGCCATCGTCGTCACGATGGCTGGGCCCGGAGCTCGCCGACCCGGGGCCCGAGTCGTCGCCACGGTCGTCATCGCGGTCGTCGCGGTCGTCGCGGTGTTCGCGGTCTTCATGGTCGTCACGGTCGCGGGCGGCAGCCTCGTCGGCGGGCTCGTCACGAACGACGACGCCGTTCTCGATGCGGACCTCGGCACCGGTGGCCTCGTCGCGGACCCGGACCCGCTCACGGACCTGGCCGTCCTCCAGCTCGACGTTGGCCTGCACGCGCCTGGTCCCGGACCGGAAGTCCACCTCGATCTCGGGCCCCGAGGCCTGCTCGACCTCGACGGTCCAGCCACTGGCGGGGGCCGCGTCCACGAGGGTCAGCGTCGCTCCGTCGACCGTGTAGGTCACGGTGCCGCCGACGGTGCGCAGCGAGTGCTGGCCCGCCGCGGCGGCTGATCCGTCCGGAGCAGCACCGTTCGGTACCGCGGCGCCCGCCGGAGCCGCCGCTGTGCAGCGGGGATCGTTCGCGTGCTCGGCCTCGTCGCAGGGACCGCTCACGTCGGCGGGACCGTCGTCGGCGGAGCCGTCCGCGGCCGCGGCGAGCCGAACGGCGCTCGCCGAGCCGGAGCCACCGGCCCCGGCCACGGTGACGAACGCCAGAGCGGACGCACCGCCGAGCGCCGCCGCCGCGATCCCGAGGCGTGCCTTCGACAGGGGGAGGTTCATCGCAGCGTCCTTTCGTCGGGTGTGTGCGACGACGCCACGTTCCGCGGACCTGGCCTTAAGGCCGCCTCCCGGTTGCGCTAAGAACCGCACAAACCTGACCGCCCCCTCACCCGCCATCGTCGTCCTCCCGCGTCCGCTCCTGCGGGCCGCCGTCCCACCAGCCCTCGACGCGGCTGCGGTTGGACTCGCTCTCGAACTCCACCCGGACCCCGTTGCCGTGGTCGGCATCGACGTCCACCTCGAAGCCGGCGTTGGGGATGGCGAACAGCGCCGTCACCGCCGAGGGTGTGAACCGCAGGGCGGTCGTGCCTCCGACCATGCGGTAGGTGATGGTGACCGGTTCGACCTCGGTGGTCTCGGTGGTAGCGGTGGTGCTGGTCGTGCCGCCGGTGGTGGTCGTGGTGGTCGCACCCGAGCCGGGCGGCGCCGTCGAGGCGGTGGTCGTCGTGGCGACCTCGTCCAGTGCGGCTTGGACCTCTGCGGCCTCGAACGGCGCCGGCCGGTTGTCGGTGACCTGGTTGGTCACGATCGCGACGCCCTGCCATGCGGCCACCGTCGCGACGCCGGCTGCCACCAGCCACGCAACCGCCAACGTCATCGAGCGGCGCATCGGCCCATCATGCCGGCCGGTGGCCTAGGCGCTGCTCAAGGCGGTCCTAAGCCTCGGTTAAGCCGCACCCGGCGTGAGGCCGGATCACTTACCGTTCATCCTGATATGGCGTCGGTCCTGGTGATCGAAGACGACCAGCGGATCCGCGAGGCCCTGGCCCGCGGGCTGGCCGAGGCCGCCACGCGGTGCGCACCGAGGCGACGGGCGGCGCCGCCCTCGCCGCCGTGGTCGGCTGGCAGCCCGATGTCGTGGTGCTCGACCTGGGCCTTCCCGACCTCGACGGCCGCGATGTCCTGCGGATGCTGCGCGGCGTGTCCGCGGTGCCGGTCATCGTGGCCACCGCCCGCGACGACGAGGCGCAGATCATCGATCTGCTCGACGCCGGTGCCGACGACTACGTGGTCAAGCCCTACGCCACAGCGCAGATGGAGGCCCGCATCCGCGCCGTGCTCCGCCGGGGCGGCCAACACGACGAGCCCGAGACCGAGATCCGCCACGGCGGACTCGTCCTGGACCTGGCCCGGCGGGCCGCCAGCCTGGACGGCCGGCCGCTCGACCTCACCCGGCTGGAGTTCGACCTCCTCGCCTACCTGGCCCGGCGCAGTCCCGAGGTGGTCAGCCGGCGAGAGCTGCTGGCCGAGGTGTGGCGGCAGCCCTATGGCGGCGCCGACAAGACGGTCGACGTCCACCTCTCCTGGCTGCGCCGCAAGCTCGGGGAGTCCGCGTCGGAGCCCCGCTTCCTCCACACGGTCCGGGGGGTCGGCGTCAAGCTCGAGCCGCCGGGACCGGACGCGTGAGACGGCGCCTGCTCGGGATCACCATCGCCACGACGGCCCTGGTGGTGATCGCGTTCGCGATCCCGCTGGCCGGGCTGGTGCGGTCGGTGGCCCGCGATCGAGCGGTCAGCGGCGCCGAGCGGGACGCTGCGGCGCTGGCACCGGTGCTCGCGCTGGCCGAGAACGCCCAGGCCACCGGCAACGCGGACGACCGGACGCTCCTGCTCGCCGCCATCGAGCAGACACCGACCGGCGCCGACCGCCGGCTCACCGTGTGGCTCCCCGATGGCACGCAGGTCGGCGACCAGACGCTGAGCGACGAGAGCGCCGTCACGCTCACCCGGGAGCGGCGGACAGCGTTCAGTCAGCGCCGCGCCGGCGGGCTCGAGATCTACGTCCCTGTCGTCACCGGGACGGACGAGACGTCGGTGATACGAGCCCGGCTCACCGACCGCCAGCTGGAGCGCGGGGTGACGACGTCGTGGTTGGCGCTGGGTGGCATCGCGGTCACGCTCGTCGTGGCGGCGGCGTTCGTCGCTGACCGGCTCGCCCGCTCCCTCACCCGCGAGGCGAGTGCTCTGGCCAGCACCGCCCGGACCCTCGCGAGCGGCGACCCCGAGGCGCGGGTCCGACCCGGCACCACGCCCGAGCTGGCCGACGCGGCGCGGGCGCTGAACCTGCTGGCCGACCGCATCGACGAACTGCGGGCGGCCGAGCGGGCCCGGGTCGCCGACCTGTCGCACCGCCTCCGCACGCCGCTGACCGCACTGCGCCTGGACGCCGAGGCCGCCCGCGACGAGGAGCTGGTGGCCGACGTCGACCGGCTGGAGGCCGCGGTGACCGACCTGATCCACGCCGCACAGCGTCCGCTCCACCAGCGATCGGTCCGCGCCCGCTGCGATCTCGCCGCCGTCGTGCGGGAGCGCGCGGAGTTCTGGGGGGCGCTCGCCGACGACGACGAGCGCTCCTGGCGGCTGGACCTCGCGGTGCCCGGGTCGGTCGAGGTGGAGGTCGGGGCCGACGAGGTGGCCGCCGCCGTCGACGCCGTCCTCGACAACCTGTTCAACCACACACCCGACGGCACCGGCTATGCCGTGGCGCTGGCGGTGGAGGACCGGATCGCCGTGCTGCGGATCGACGACGGCGGCCCTGGCATCGCGGATCCCGGCGCCGTGCTGACCCGGGGTCACACCTCGGCCCGGTCCACCGGGCTGGGCCTGGACATCGCCCGGCGTGCCACCGAGGTCGCCGGCGGCGAGCTGATCATCGACCGATCGGCCCTGGGTGGAGCGTCCATCGTGATGCGCTTCCGGGTGGTGGAATGACCCGCTGCTTCGCTCCGCGCGACGCGCAATCGACCCCTCGTACCTATTTCTCCTATCCGCGTAGTGCGAATAGACTGCCGCCATGCCCCAGGCGAATGCCCCCGCTCCGCCGCTGTTCCAGATCGACGACCTCCACGTCCGCGTGGCCGACGGCCCCACCGCCCGCAGTGACCAGGCGATCCTCCGCGGGGTCGACCTCACCATCGGCCCCGGTGAGGTCCATGCCCTGATGGGCCCCAACGGTTCGGGGAAGTCGACCCTGGCCAACACCCTGCTGGGCAGCCCCGAGTACGAGATCACCGGAGGACACCTCCGCTTCCGGGGCGAAGACGTCACCGACTGGGACACCGACGTCCGGGGCAAGGCAGGCATCTTCCTGGCCTTCCAGTACCCCCAGACCATCCAGGGCGTCTCGGTCATCAACTTCCTGCGGCAGGCGCTGTCGGCCCGCAAGGGCATCGATCTGTCGGTGCTCGAGCTGCGGCTGGCCATCATGGAGTGGATGGAGCGCTTGGACATGGATCCGTCGTTCGCCGACCGCTACCTGAACGAGGGGTTCTCGGGCGGCGAGAAGAAGCGCAACGAGATCCTGCAGATGGCCATCCTCGAGCCCGAGATGGCGATCCTCGACGAGACCGACTCCGGCCTCGACATCGACGCCCTCAAGGTGGTGGCCCGGGGCGTCGACGAGGTGCGCAAGGACCGCCCCGAGCTGGGGATCCTGGCCATCACCCACTACCAACGGTTGCTCGACTACCTCCAGCCCGACCGGGTCCACATCCTGGTCGACGGGCGCATCGTGGCGTCGGGCGGGCCCGAGCTGGCCCAGCAGCTGGAACGAGAGGGTTACGAGGCATGGCGTTGACGATGGATGGCTCGACCGGCCCGACCGAAGAGGGCTCCGAGCGCTTGGACGTGGCGACGGCCCGCAAGCGGTTCCCGATCCTCGAGCGCACGGTCAACGGTCGGCGGTTGGTGTACCTCGACTCGGCGTCGTCGTCCCAGAAGCCGACCTCGGTGATCGAGGCCATGAGCACCTACTACGAGACCACCCACGCCAACGTCCACCGGGGCGTCTACGCGATCGCCGAGGAGGCCACCCGGCAGTACGAGGCGGCGCGGGCCAAGGTGGCGCGCTTCATCGGCGCACCGTCGCCCAGCGGCGTGGTGTTCACCAAGAACGTCACCGAGGCCATCAACCTGGTCGCGCAGACGTGGGCCCGGGCCAACCTCCGGCCCGGCGACGCCGTCCTGCTCACCGAGATGGAGCACCACGCCAACCTGGTGCCCTGGCTGATGCTGGCCGAGCGGCAGGACATCGAGCTGCGCTACCTGCCGGTGGGCGAGGACTACCTGCTCGACGCGTCCCAGCTCGACCGGCTGGTCGACGGGGTCAAGCTGGTCGCCGTGACCGCGGTGTCCAACGTCCTCGGCACCATCACCCCGCTCGATCGGCTCCGCGCCGCGGCCGACGCCGCCGGCGCCCTGCTGCTGGTGGACGCTGCCCAGCACGTGCCCCACATGCCCACCGACGTCCGGGCCCTGGGCTGCGACTTCTTCGGGTTCACCGGCCACAAGATGCTCGGCCCGACCGGCATTGGCGTGCTGTGGGCCCGCGAGGAGCTGCTGGAGGCCATGCCGGCCTTCCTCGGCGGTGGCGAGATGATCCGGGACGTCCGGCTCGACGGCTGGACCCCCAACGACATCCCCTGGAAGTTCGAGGCCGGCACTCCACCGATCGCCGAGGCCATCGGCCTCGCCGCGGCGATCGACGAGCTGGAGGCATACGGGATGGAAGCCATCCGGGCCCACGAGGTCAGCCTCACCGGCTACGCCCTACGCAGCCTGACCGAGCGCTTCGGCGACGAGCTCGCCATCTTCGGACCGTCCGAGCCGGGGCAGCGGGGCGGTGTGGTCTCGATGGCGCTGCGGGGCATCCACGCCCATGACGTGTCCCAGGTGCTCGACGAGCACGGCGTCTGTGTGCGGGCCGGCCACCACTGCGCCAAGCCCCTGATGCGGAGGCTGGGGGTGGCGGCCACGGCCCGAGCCTCGTTCTACGTCTACAACGACCGCGACGACGTCGACGCTCTGGCCGATGCGCTGGAAGCGACGCGAGACTTCTTCGCTGTCTAGCAATCTCGAAGGGAACCCCCCGCATGCCTGGTCTCGAAGACCTCTACCGCGAGATCATCCTCGATCACTATCGGAACCCCCGGAACCGCGGTGAGCTACCGGTACCCCCGAGCACCCGGGTCGAGGGGTTCAACCCGCTGTGCGGCGACGAGATCGTCGTGTACCTCGAACTGGACGGCGACGTCGTCCGCGACGTCCGCATCGGCGGGCAGGGCTGCTCGATCAGCCAGTCCTCGGCCTCGATGATGTCGGCCGCGGTGAAGGGCAAGACCCTGAACGAGGTGCGGAGGCTGTCCCGCGCGTTCAAGGCGATGATGTCGATCCACGAGCAGTCGCTGGACGACGCCCGTGACGACGGCGCGGGTGGCGAGGTCCCGCCCGGGGGGTCGAACGGCGCCGACGGCGACCAGGAGGTCAAGCTGGGCGATCTCGAGGCGCTGCGGGGGGTGGTCAAGTTCCCGGTGCGGATCAAGTGCGCCACCCTGTCCTGGAACACGCTCCTCCAGGGGATCGACGAGAGCGCCGCCGCCGGCTGATCCGGGCCGCGCCGCACCCCGCGGCCAGCCTGGGCGCCTACCCGCCTACTCGCCGAGGGCCCGGTTGATGGCCGCCGCGAGGGCGAAGCACTTCTCGGTGATGCCGCCCTCGGCGTGGCTGGAGATGTCGATCACCACCCGGTTCCAGGAGTTCGACCAGTTGGGGTGGTGGTCGAGCTTCTCGGCTTCCAGGGCGACCATGGCCATGAACCCGAAGGCTTCCACGAAGTTGCGGAACTCGACCTCCCGGTGCAGCTGACCCTCGGCCATCCCCCAGCCGGGGATGTCCGTCAGCTGGGCTTCTGCTTCGTCGTGGGCTAGGCGCGTCATGCCGTCATTGTTGCGCCACATGGCGCCCGGTTATGCGACGGATCGCAACAAGCGCTCCCGCAGCGCGGCGACGGCCGGCGGAACCGGGTCGCCCGCGGCGACCACCTCGATCTGGCGGGCGGCGAGCTCGGGGCACGGCGCGGCCCGCAGCCGGGGGTTGGCGTGCGCGCCCAGCGTCGACCGGGGCATGGCCGCGACCGCGAGACCCGCCGCGACCAGCGCCTGCTGGGTCACGAAGTCGTCGGTGGTGAAGGCCACCACCGGATCGAACCCGGACTGCTGGCACGATCGGACCAGGTGGGCCCGGCACCGGTCACAGCCTGCGACCCAGGTCTCGCCGGCCAGGTCGGACAGGCGGTGCTCCCGGGCCGCTGCCGCTGGATGGTCCGCGGGCACGACGATGTCGATCGGGTCCTCCCCCAGCGCGGCCGACACCAGGTCGCGCTCTGGGACCTCGTTCGCCTCGGCGTAGCGGAAGGTGACCGCCAGGTCCACGTCGCCGGCCCGGATGGCCGCCAGGGCCTCCGGCGGTTCGAGCTCCTGCAGCGACACGGCGATGGCGGGGTGCTCCTCGCGCAGCGCCGCCAACGCCGGGGGCACCAGCGTGGCGGCGGCGGTGGGGTAGGCGGCGATGCGGACCCGGCCCGCGTCCAGCCCGGCGATCGCCGCGACCTCCTCCTGGGCCGCCGCCAGCCGGGACAGGATCGCGTCGGCGTGCGCGGCCAACGCGGCGCCGGCATCGGTGAGCCGGACGCCCCGGCCGTGCCGGACCACCAGTGGCGTCCCGGCCTCGCGTTCGAGCTCGGCGACGTGATGCGCGACCGCCGGCTGGGTGTAGGACAGGGCCCGCGCCGCTCCGGCGAGGGACCCATGCCGTGCGACCTGCTGGAACACCCGCAAGCGGTTGGTGCCGAGCACGACACCGGAGGCTAGACCCAAAGGATCTTTGGGTTCAACCAAAGTCATACACATCTTGTCTTGATCCAGTCGGGGCCTCAGGCTGGACGTCATGCGGCACCACTTCGCCCCCGGCCTGACGTTCCTCAACACGGCGACCTACGGACTGGCACCGCGCCTCGCCTCCGATGCCGTGATCGCGGCCGAGCGCGCCCGTCTCGAGGGCCGGTTCGACCCGCTGGCCGTGGACGAGGCGATCGCCGCGTGCCGGAGGTCGTTCGGCCAGCTCGTCGGCGTGCCGGCCGACCGGGTCGCGGCCGGGTCCCAGGTCTCGCAGCTGGTCGGGCTGGTCGCGGCGGCACTGCCGGCCGGAGCCACCGTCCTGGTCCCCGAGGGTGAGTTCACCTCGGTGCTGTGGCCCTTCCTGGCCCGGGGCGACGGGGTGCGGGTGCGCACGGTCCCCCTCGACCGCCTGGTCGACGCCGTCGCCACCGCCGCCGACGTCGACCTCGTCGCGACGTCCATCGTCCAGTCCGCCGACGGCACGATGGTCGACCCCGTGACCCTGGTCGAAGCGGCGCATGCCCGCGGAGCTCGGGTCCTGCTGGACGCGACCCAGGCGGCGGGATGGCTCCCCCTCGACCGGTGCGGCGCGGCCGACTGGCTGGTCTGCGGCGGGTACAAGTGGCTGCTGGCACCGCGCGGCACCGCCTTCCTGGCCGGGACGGAGGATGCTCTGGCCCTGCTGCAGCCCACCGCCGCGGGCTGGTATGCGGGCGACGACCCCTGGGCCAGCTGCTACGGCGGCCCGCTGCGCCTGGCGGCCGACGCCCGCCGCCTGGACGTCTCGCCGGTCTGGCCGGCCTGGATCGGGCAGCGGATGGCGCTGGAGCTGCTCGCCGACATCGGCATCCCCACCATCCACCGCCACGACGTCGGGTTGGCCAACCGGCTCCGCGCCGGCCTGGGCCTCCCGCCGAGCGGGTCGGCGATCCTGGCCCTGGACGCGCCGCCCGGCACGGCGGACCGCCTCCAGGACGTGGGGATCGTCGCCGCCGTACGAGCTGGCCGCCTACGGCTGTCGTGCCACCTCTACAACGACGAAGCCGACGTCGACCGGGCCCTCGACGTCCTCGCCGAGCTCTCGGCCCCGCACGCCGCGTGACCTTCGGGTTGGCCGGGCGATTCACGTAGGGTCTCCCCTGCCGGCCGAGGCTCGCGGGGGTGACGGATGGCATTCGAACATGACGCGCTGGTCGAGCAGCTCGCCGTCGTCGTGGGGACCGCGAACGTCCTGACTGGTGACGCCGTCAAGGAGGACTACGGCCACGACGAGGCCCTGACGGCCGTCCCCCAGCTGCCGCTGGCGGTGGTGCTGCCGTCGGCCACCGCCGAGGTGGCCGCGCTGCTGCAGGTGG
>Ga0209382_10010388_pt1 | contig 11596 bp, 7 predicted proteins | sample SoiMetdeltSBSDD5_FD_187599 | JGI IMG/M metagenome (GOLD analysis project Ga0209382, IMG submission 187599) | Bulk soil microbial communities from a Populus tree surrounding site in Tennessee, USA - Soil MetaG P. deltoides SBSDD5 (SPAdes) (version 2) | ecosystem: Environmental > Terrestrial >...
TAGTCGCCGACCTTTTGCGCATCGGAGCCGGGCCTGGCGCTCGCGGCGGCGCCTTGAATCAGATCGACGGTGCGCTTGTTCGTGTCGTCGACCAGGATCCTTGCGACGCCATAGTCGCTGCGGTCGGCTGGAATGGGATGGGCCTTGATCCAGGAGCCGTTAGCGTAAGTCCAGAAGTCGTCGCCTGGCCCGACGGAGGTGTCCATTGCCGCTCGATCGATGCCGCCGGCATCTGCGGCAAGCGCGCTCACCGACGCGAGGGCGCAAAGGGTGACGTGGATGAGAAGACGGTTGGCAAGCACGAGCTTCGATCCCGGCTGTACCGGCGGTGGGGATACTATCTGGTGGCCCGTTGCAGGGAAACCGAGCGCGTCACCGAGGCCTCGACGGCGTCCAACCGTGCAGCAAGCCGCGCGCGGTATTCGTCGAGCGGCCACAGTTCGACCTCGGCCCTTCCGCTCTGCCTGCCGTCCGGGGAATATTCGAACGGATTATCGATGTCCCGGATGAGCCGGAGCATGTAGACGTTGACGAGCGTGACGAAGGGCACGATGACGCACTCGACGAGCAGGCTGCTGAACTCGGCGATAAGCATCAGGCCGATCACCATGACTACCAGCACCTCCAGCAACGCGTACGCGGGCGGGAGGAAGCCGGTTCGGGCGATGACGTCTATGCGCGCGACGTTCCTGCGTACCGCCATTAGCTGCGGAACCGCACGTGAGGCGTACGGCCCGGCACCCTCGTGCTCAAGGCAGCCGATTACCTCGCCCATGCGCGACAGCGCGCCATACACGGCATCGGTGTCGCGACGGTGCATGAGCCAGTGCTTGATCTCGTCAGTCAGCTCCAGGACGCTTCGACGCAGCGCCGGCAGCTTGAGCCCCGGACGATTGATCGCCGCGAGCGCGAAAATCTCCTCGATGGTTTCGAGCGTCGCGGCGATCTCCGCGGGGAGCCGCTCGCTCTCCTTGTAGTCGGCCATGGTTCCGGCCAGCAGAAAGCCGATCAGAAATACGCACGCGGTGAGGATCACGCCGACGTCCGCGAACGGGACCAGGCCGGGGAACTCGAAGTACAGGTCCAGCACCAGCTTTACACCTGCCATTACCAACACGATGGGCAGGGTCGAGATCATCAATTTCCACTTGAGCAACCGGGCAACCTCCTTTGGTCGGCGCCTATGTTAGCGGGGTCGTCTGGGAATGCGGTGAATCTTGATCACTCTTTGACGGATCACGGGGCCCGAGGTAAACGACTCGAGGTCGCGGGCAGGCTACACTCGCAGCGACAGTTGACTGTCTGGGGGTTGGTTGGCAGAGCTGAAGGCCTGGTGGAAGGCGGTCGCATCCGGTGTCGCAGTCGGTGCAGTCTGCGCCTCTCTGCTTTGGATCCCGACGGTCCGCGACCTGGAGCAGGACGTCGGGTTGCCGTGGCTTTTCAAGGTGCGCGGTCCGATAAGGCCACCCGACGACGTCGTGATGGTGGTCATGAGTCAGCGGGCCGCCTCCAACATCTCCCTTCCCCGAGACCCGGAAAGGTTTCATCGCTGCCTGGACCTGGTCGTCGGGCCTGCGCCTCCGACCCACGTCACCTTGCCAACGATGCCTTCGCGCTGGCCAAGGTGTCTGCATGCCCGGCTGGTGCACAGGCTCGCGGAGGCGGGCGTCGCAGCGATTGCGTTTGACGTGCTGTTTCGCGAACGACCGCCGCTCCCCAGCGCTTCCGGGGACCTGTATGCGTGGCAGGACGAAGACCTGGCATCGGCTCTTGATGGAGTTGATCGCGTGCTCGTTGCGCGGAAGCTGGAGTCCATCGACGGTCGCGAGGAACTCAACGCGCTCAGCCCGCCCATCGCGAACGCAGCGCTTGGAGCGGCTCCATTTCCACTCGTTGCCGGTAGAGGCAGACGAGTAGACCAGTTCCTCGCATTCAAGGAGTCGGGGCAGGTGACGCCGACACTTCCGGCGATCACCCTCCAGGCTTACACGCTGAACGAGTATCCGCAGCTTGCAAGTCTGCTGGCCCGGCATGCCGGCGATATCGCCGCATTTCTGCCGACGACCGCCGACGAGCTGCGCTCGAGCGGGGAACTCCAGGCAACCTGTCTGTTGATCCGTCGACTGTTCCGTGAGGACCCGGCGCTCGCTGGCCGGGTGCTCGATGACCTGGATGGGCCGAGCTCACGCTCAACCGACGCGCAGTCAGCCGCACGGTTGCGCACGCTCGTAGCGATGTACGGTGGGGATGACGCGCGGCTGCTGAACTTCTACGGGCCGGCCGGAACGATCCCGGCCGTTGCCTTCGACCAGGTACTGACCTCTGATTCGGATGCCGTGTCTCTCCGTTTCAAGGGCCGTGCAGTGTTTGTCGGGTTTGCCGAGACCGAACAGCCGGAGCAGATCGAGCATTACGCGACCGCCGTTTCGTCGGGGAATGGGCTCGATCTCAGCGGCGTCGAGATCGCGGCCACCGCGTTCGCAAATCTCCTGCAGGACAAGACGATCCGCGCGTTGCCGTTCGCGTCCTGGCTGGTCATCGTCTTCCTGAGCGGGTTGCTGACGACAGTCATTTGCGAGCGCCTGGATTACAGAGTGGCGCTCGCCTTCGCGGCTCTGGCGGTCGTCGCATATCTCGCGACGGCGTCATACCTGTTTGCAAACCGTGAAATGTGGATGCCGCTCGTCATTCCGATCTTGATCGCCGTTCCGGCGGGCATGCTCTACAGCTTTAGCTGGAAGTACTGGACGGCCCGGCGCGAGCGGGGGCAGCTACGCCGCGCGTTCAGCTACTTCGTTCCCCGCGAAGTCGTGGACAGGTTCGAACACAACAGGGGACGGATCGGAGATACGAAGGAATTGATCGAGTGTGCCTGTGTGGCGACCGATGCCGCGAACTTCACGCCGCTCGCGGAGTCGATGACGCCGGAACAACTCTCGGATTTTCTGAACCACTACTTCGAGACATTGTTCGGGCGCGTAGCGGATCATGGTGGCTTCGTTTCCGATGTATTGGGCGATGCGATGCTGGCGATCTGGCCGCATCGCTCGGCCAACACACACACGCGTCTGCTGCACGCCTTGCTGGAAATGCGTAACGCGGCTCAGCAGTTCAATGAGCGACTGGCAGGGAACCGCCTGATGACCCGCTTTGGTGTGGACTGGGGGCGGGTGGCGCTGACCACCGTCGGAGCACACGCGCACTACGAGTACCGCGCCGTCGGCGACGCCGTGAACACGGCGACACGAATCCAGGAGCTCAACAAGAAGCTCGGCACGCGCGTGCTCCTGTCCCGACCGGCGATCGGCGAAGCAGGGGACGAGTTCCTGGTTCGCGATCTGGGCCATTTCCTGCTGCGTGGCAAGAGTCACGCAGTGCATGTTTATGAGTTGCTGGAGCACAAGGCCATCGCCACGCCGGAGCAAGCTACCCTGTGCGCGCGATTCGCAGGCTGCATCCGCGCAATCAGCAACGGAGAAAATTCCGCGGCGCTGTCGCTGTTTCAGGAGCTCCAGGCCGATTTTCCGTCGGATGGCCCGACGGCGTTTTATCTACGGACGCTGGAATCGGGTCTGACCCTGCACGAGGGGGCTCTAAGAGTCGACTAGCTAGTCTGGACCCAGTCTGGTTCCATCAGGCAGTACTTTCTCGTGAGTTTTCTTGCACTTCCGGTTACAAACGACTAGGTTCGGATAGCAGTCGATCGCAACAATAACCAGGCGCCTCTAAATCTGGGGGTGTGTGGACACGAGAATTCGGGGGGTCGCAAGGATCGCGTTGCAGGGGAATCGCTGCGGATGGTCGTTTCCCGCGGTGTGCGGGCTCGTTATTTTCACAGCCACAGGCGCCACCCCTGCTCACGCCCAGGAAGCTGCAGCGTGCGCACCGGCCGTTGCGCGCGTCGTCTCGATTCAGGGCCCGCTCGAGGTCCAACGCGCTGAAACCAACGCCTGGCTGCAGATCAAGCGACTTGATACGTCTGTATGTGCCGGGGATCGGTTGCGGACCGGCCCGCTCGCTCGGGCCGCGTTGTTTGTCGAGCCCGAGACCCTGGTGCGGGTGGATCGGAACACGACCATCGCGCTGAGCGTCACGACAGCGGAGATCGTCGTCGAGTTCTTCCAGGACGACGTCGCACGAGCCAGCCTCGATACGCATTCCTGCGGTGCGGGGTACTTCATCACCCGCTTCCCGAAAAAGTTCAGGGTCAGTGCGCCGCACCTGAATGCTGCAGTCGAGGGCACCGAGTTCCAGGTGGCATTGCGCTGTGACGCCACTGAACTAGCGGTGCTGGAGGGCGCAGTACGGTCTGAAACTCTGCCTGCCCGCGAGGAGCGGGTTGTGACCAGCGGCCAATTGCTCGTCGCCGGCCCCACCGCCCCGGCTGCCTTCAGTACGGTCGTCAAACCGACTGACGCCGTGCAGTGGGTTTTGTATTACCCGCCGCTCAGCGACGCCACGGCCGAGGCAGAAATCCCAAGCGCAGAGCAGTGCCGCGGATTGCCCAGTCCGTCGAACCAGACGTGCCTGACCCAGCGCGCCGAAGTGCTGCTACGCCTCGGTCGGGGCGAGGCAGCCTTGCAGGACATTAATGCGGCGCTCGCACTCGATCCGGCGAACGGGGATGCCAACGCCTTGCGTGCCATCATCCACATCGCGAGGAACGACAAGGCCGCCGCGCTGGGGTCCGCAGAAGCTGCCACCGCTTCGTCGCCGAATAACTATCGTGTATGGCTCGCACAGTCCTACGCGCAACAGGCGTCGTTCGAGCTCGATCAGGCGCTGGAAAGTGCAAACAAGGCCCAGGTACTGGAGCCGAATAGCTCGCTGGTCAGCGCTCGAGTCGCCGAACTGCTGATGTCGCTCGGACGGATCGATGAAGCCGAGGCGGCGGCACGCGCTGGTGTGGCGGCGAATCCGGCCGAAAGCCGCGCGCACTCGATGCTGGGGTTCGTCCACCTGGCGCAGATCGACACTCGGCAGGCGCGAGCGGACTTCGAGGCCGCGATCGAGGGTGACTCGTTCAACCCGCTGGCGAGGCTGGGTCTCGGGCTCGCGATGATCCGTGACGGCAAGCTCGTCGAAGGTCGCGAGCAACTCGAGATCGCTGTCGCGCTCGATCCGATCAACTCGCTTCTTCGCAGCTACGTCGGCAAGGCGTATTACGAAGAGAACACCAAGGAGCGCGACGAACTCGCGGCGACACAGTTTGAAATGGCGAAACAGCTTGACTCGAACGACCCCACACATCGGTTCTACGCTGCGATCCTGAAGGACAGCCAGACGCGGCCGGCGGAAGCCTTGGAAGATCTGCGCGAATCCACGGATCTGAACGATGGCAGAGCCGTCTATCGATCACGACAGCTGCTCGATCTGGATCTCGCCGCCCGCAATACAAGCCAAGGGACCATCTACAACGAGCTCGGCTTTCATCAGCTCGGACTGACGGAGGCGGCCCGATCCTTGGCCGTCGATCCTGCCAGCACGTCCGCCCATCGATTTCTGGCCGATATCTACGCGTCTTTGCCTCGCTACGAAGTCTCGCGCGCCAGTGAGCTCTTGCAGGCGCAACTGAGGCAACCGTTGGGAGCGCCACCACTACAGGCTCAGCTGGCCAACGACGTCGTGTTCAAGAACGCGTTCTCCGGGCCCGCGACCGTCGGGCTGAATGAGTTCAATCCGTTGTTCATCCGAAATGGACACGATCTGCAACTCTTCGGATTCGTGGGTGATAACGAGACTTACGGAGATCAGGCGATCCTCAATGGATTGCATGGGCCTGTGTCATTCAGCTTGAGTCAGTTCGCTGCAGATACGGATGGCTATCGCCCAAATAATGATGACAGCCGGCGGCAATATGACGGTTTCCTGCAGGCGCAGTTCGGTGCCGCCACGAGCGCCCAGCTCGAGGTCACGAGCGCTGACCGAGAATCCGGAGACCTGCAAAGTGCGTTCGATCCGACTTTCTTCAGCGAAGTCGATCGTAACGAGGAGGATCTCGATACGCAGAGGCTCGGTGTGCGTCAGGTCATCAATGCCCAATCGGACGTTCTGCTATCGGTCATCCGCCAGGACCGACATGGGTCATTGGACATACCGGACCCCGATTTTCCAGCAACCATTTTCAGCGATCAGGAGAGCTGGAAGGCTGAAGCACAGTACCAAACGAGCCGCGGCGGTCTTGACGTGATTCTTGGGGCCAGCTATTTCGAAGGGGAGACCCGAGAAGAAGTGGTATCTCCGTTCTTCTCGTTTGCCAATGAGTTCCCTCCCCGTCACGTCAATGCCTACGGCTACGTCTACTATTCTGCAGGCGTAAATCGGCCGCAGATTCAACTTGGGGTTTCGTACGACGACCTGAGTTCCAACGTCGGAGACCAGTCCGAGGTCAACCCGAAAGTAGGCCTGATCTGGAAGATTACGGATGCCGTGACCCTGCGAGCAGCCGGCTTTCGGGTGCTAAAACGACGGATCAATTCGGATCAAGGCCTGGAACCCACGCAGCTCGCAGGCTTGACTCAGTTCTTCGACGACCAGAACGGTGCGGTGTCGGAAGGGGGCGGCTTGGCTGCGGATTTCGCGTTTTCGCCAGAGGTTCACGGCGGGGTGGAGGTGACACGGAGGGACCTGACCGTGCCGTATTTTGATTTCGAAGGGCAGGTATTCTTCCAGCAGCAAAGAGAAGACGTCGCAAGCGCCTATCTGTACTGGCTTCCGAGCAAACGGCTCTCAATTGCCCTGGAACCTCGATACCACGACTTCGAGCATGGCGCCACGTTCGACAACCTGGAACTCACCGAGATACCGCTTGCAGTCAGATTTTTTTCGCCGTCGGGACTCTGGATGGGCGTATCGGCGACCGCTGTGGAACAGAGCGGCGCGTTCGATGGACCAGGGGGAGTCGTCGCCGAAGGCTCGGATAATTTCTGGCTGCTCGATGCGCTCGTGGCCTATCGCCTCCCGCGGCGCTTGGGAACTGTAAGCCTGCAGGGGACGAATCTCTTGAGCGAGGAGTTTCAGTTTCAGGAAATCGCGCAGGCGGTTCCGCCGCGCTATGTCCCAGAGCTGCAGGTACTCCTGCGCTTCTCGGTCAGCTTCTGATCGAGGACGAAGTTGGCGTGATCGTTAGTTCAAATGCAACCAGAAGGAGAATGAAAATGAGCGCTTTGATAGCACGTGGAACGACACTGCTGCTTCTCGGATTGCTCGTTGGTGGATGCGTGGCGAACCGAGGGGAGTTTGGCGACAGCGCCTGTCCAGAAGGAGCTCGGGTCGGTCCTCCCACAGGCTCGGCCTACGCGGTTTACCTTGACAAGGACTTCAATGTGCTGGGTAGTGGGTCGCCCGCGACGGGGAGTGCTGAGGACCTGCAGGGCACCAGTGACAACAAGATGTGCCCGACTCCCCCTGTCGGTCCAGGTGCCTGCCCGACCGGCTATTGCGCGAAGCAAATTGGGGGTGTGACGTTCTGCAAGCGGTGCTGAGTGTAAGTAGGGCGAGTGCCCAGGATGTGCAACGAGTAGCGACGGAGGCTTTGCTTGTTTCTGCGGAAACATGTGGCACGCAGTCCATGCGTGTCGCGGGAGGATGGGCGGTGAATGCGGGCGCTCGGCTGGCTTGCTGCGCATGGTTAGCAGCTACGGTCGTCGTTCTATTTGCGCTCGCTCCGTCTGTGGCTCAGGCGCAGCCGATTGCCGGCGTGGCTCGAGCGCAAGTGTTCGAGGCGGGTACTGACTACCAGGGTTTGGTTCAGGGCATCGCCTTCGATCGCTCGGGAGACGCGTGGATGGCGACGCGCCAGACACTGTACCGCGTGCAGGGCGGACGCGTGCAGCCAGTGGCGGCAGCGGGGAGCAAGGGCACGCAGCTGGCATTGGCACCTGGTGGCCGGTTCTATGCCTGGCTGGTACCCGACAATGTTCCGGGTGGGTTGTACACGGTTCAGCTGGTACAGATTCCGGACAAGCCGATCGCGGAGCTAAGGCTTCCTGATTACCCGTACGGTTTCGGCGCGCTCTACCTGGGCGGTGCCGGCCAGCTTATCGTTACTGTTACGCCGCTCGACAATCGGGAGGGAATCGGCAACGCCTTCCAGTATTTCTTCTGGTCCAGCAAGGGCCGATTGCGCTCCAGCGTCGTTCTCCCAGGGCGGCGCGTTGGCGTCGTAGACGCGGGCGGCACTGCCCTGCTTCTCCTCGGCGAGTCGGATGCGATCGCGTTTGACAGCGATGGCCGGAAGTTGTGGAAACTCGACGGAAGCTTTCGCAAGGCCGCTCTTGCCGCGAATGGGAAGGTCGCTCTCCTCAATCCATCGCAACCAAACGCGATCGGGGAAGTTCATGTCTATCGGAAAGGCACCGTAACGCGAGTCGCGATGTCCTCGCCGGTGCATGACCTGGCTCTCGCAGCAGACGGTTCTGGCGGTGCCGTGGCGATTGATCGGGGTGAGCTCGCGTTCCTGACACCTCGGTCGTGTGAGCACGGGCAGTGTCAGCTCAGGCCGGTTTCTTCCCTGCCCGTGCCCGGGACTTTTTTTATCAGCGAGATGCGCTTCGTGGATGCAAAGACGCTGGCGGTCGGTGTGATCCAGCGGACTGGGGCCGGCCCGCCCTATACCTATCCTGCCGGCGGAATTCTTGCCGTGACCGACGCGGGCAGGGTCGCATTCAATTCTCCCGTTACGTTGGTGCAGCCCGCACCGGGGAGGCCATTGATCGATGTGACCTACGGAGTCCGGGCTTTCGCGGCTCATACGCCCCATCGAGCGCTGTTCGTAGACCTTGCTCCCTAGCGAGCTTTCATGAGTATCGTTCATTCAACGTGCGCAGGCGTGATTCTGGGCATCCTCGCCCAGAGCGCGAGCGCACAAGTGCCACCAGTCTGGCCCATCGAACCCACCGATGGTGATCACCCGCTCGGCGCCACGCTCGGCGAATTCCAGGACATGATGACGGAGCAATGCCCTTGCCCTAGCGTTTATCAGCACACTGGGCTCGATATTCTGGCGCGACCTTGGAAGGGCGTTGCGGACGACAACATCGCGCCCTGGGTTGTCGTGACTGTGGGGGGAAAGGTTGTGTGGTTCAATGACCAACCCTACACCCAGTGGAATGGTACCGACATCGTTGCGGCCGATGGCAAGCGCTACCGGTACTATCATCTCGCGCACGGGTCCTACGACAATGACTACTTCCTCGCCTACCAGAACAACAGTACGGAGGTCGTCGTCGGCGACGCGAAAATTGCTCGAGTAACGGCGTGGGGGAAGTGCGAATACGACCACCTGCACTACGACGTGGGCGACGGCGTGAACTATCAGAATCCCGTGGTCGCCATTGGCGTTGAAGCGAACCCTGACTGGCTCGCCCCCGAAATTTTCGATATCGACCTGGCAGACTACGACCAGGCTCGGTGGGCCCAGTTCAGCGCTGCGGGTGTCGCGTGCACAAGCGTCAAGGGGAAGGTTGACATCATCGCGCAAGTGCGCGACCGCGATGATGCTGGCTCGACGCTCCCCGGCGCCAGCAACATCGGCGTGTACCGTCTCCGCTGGCGCGCTTGCCCGAAGGACACGCCTGAATGCGGAACCTGGAGCGCTGCTCACACGTTCGCAACCATGCCGATTGCGTGGGAAAGGCTGAACAACGATGCGACCAAGGCCCAGTTCAGCACTGATCTTCCGTGGGAGAGTGACTTCGACGAATGCTCTTCTACTGTCAATCAGACATTTATGGTGGCGACCAGCCCGCCGTCCGGAACGTGGAACACCATGAATGGCGCGTACCCGAACGGTAGCTACTCCGTGAGTGTCGAGGCGATCGACTTCGCCGGGAACGTGACGGTTCGGAACCTTCACGCGTGTGTTCAAAACGGACCGGGTTGCACGCCGGATCTGACGGTTCGGGATGGGGCAACCGATACTGGTGCCGTGCCGTACATCGGATCGGATGACTTGCTGTCGCCGGACATCAGAGCCAACCCCGGGACGCCGGACGAGAATGTCAACGTCAACGTGGGTGCAGCCAATGTAATCGAGGTGCGCGCCTGGAATACGGGAACTTGTCCGCTGGCATCCGGCACTACATACAACGTTTGTATCGGCTGGAATCAGTCATCTGCCCCACTCAATACGCCTGTTCCGGCGAGCCAAACTGTCGGCTGCCAGGCAGTGGCGGTTCCCGCAGGCGGCTGGACGCCTGGGACCAGCCGTGTGACAACCTTCAATTGGACTCCAGCCGCGAGCGTGCCAACCGGCCCGATCAGGCTGGAAGCATGGTCGAATATGGCCGCCGATCCGGTTCAGAACTCTGTTGCGCTGACTCACGACAACAATCGAGCAGCGCGTATCGTGTCGGCCGCGCCGTAGGCTCCGGCGAGTCAGTAGGCGCGCATCATCCCGGATATTTCTTGGATTTCGGTGACATCAAGATCGAGTTGGACGAAGCACTGGCGAATGCATGGTCGGCGAGTGGCTCAAACCGCAAGGGGCTCGAAGTCGACGGCAAGGCCGTACGCTGCTTCCTGTCATCCTTTACTTGAACTCCGAGGTCGCTGAGGATTCTGGTGTTGGGGTGTATTTGGCGCCCAGGTACGTACGGGTAAGCCCCCAGGTCCCAGCCTTGGGATAGGCAACATAGATCCTGTCGTCGGCGGCAACGGGTATTGATGCCCCCACGAAATCCGGTGTCGCGGGGTCCCCGTCACCCGTATGGTCGTCGATGCGTAGGAGGCTCATGGTTGCGTGATACGTGACACCGGAGAGTTGCACGATTTCAGCATCGGTAGGCGGAGAGGCATCGTCGACGGTCTTTTCGAGTTCCGCGTGTTTTAGCTTCGGTGTGGCACAGCCGCCAAGCCCTGTGATGATCAGGATCAAGCAAATGTGGCCGATTCTCATGTGGGTAACCTCGCGCGGGAATTGCTGCTATCGACAAGTGCAAGGAGTTCCCCCAGCCTCGCCCGCCGCTCCGGCGGCAGATAGGCGAAGTTCGCTCCGCGATCGGTGATCTCCCAGTACTGAGGCGACACCTCCCGCTCGAGTTCTGCGCGCGCGGCGAGCAACAGCCCGCGCCCTTCGGTGGCAAGATCGGCGGCGATGCGCCGCGCGGGCGCTTCTTCGCCGCGAGCGAGGAAGAACGTCGCGAGCTGCATCTGGGCGCGTCGAACGCCCAGCGGGTTCTCGGCGCCCTCGTAATCGGTTGCGAGCAGCACCTCTAGCAGCGAATCTCGGGCGGCCGGCTTGTCGGCCGCGGCCTCGACCATATGAGCGAGATCGTAGGCTGCCACCTCCAGCAGGAATGGCAACCCGCTCGTGCCCGCTAGCCGGCCGTAGAAGCGTATCCGGCCCGCCACGTCGAGCGCGGCGGGCACGAGGTCCTTCGCGAGCAGGTCCTCGCCGAGCATGCGGTACTGGTGCAGTACGTAATAGGCGGTGCGCGAATCGCGTGCATTGATCGCCGCGCGCAGATAGCTGTGAAACGCGCGCTCGCACTGCTTCAGCAAAGGCGGATACTCGGCGGCGTAGCGCCCGGCCAGGCGCTGCGTGCGAATCGCGATCATGCTCGCGACGTCGCGCGCGCTGCCGGCCGCATCGCCG
>Ga0209382_10010394_pt1 | contig 11592 bp, 10 predicted proteins | sample SoiMetdeltSBSDD5_FD_187599 | JGI IMG/M metagenome (GOLD analysis project Ga0209382, IMG submission 187599) | Bulk soil microbial communities from a Populus tree surrounding site in Tennessee, USA - Soil MetaG P. deltoides SBSDD5 (SPAdes) (version 2) | ecosystem: Environmental > Terrestrial >...
CCGAGGCGAGACCGTTTCGCCAGCTCAGCCGCCGTAGACGGTCGACCGGTGGCGTACGTGGATCACCCATATGACAAGCTCGCCATTGTCCACTGTATAAATCACGCGGTAGTCGCCGACGCGTAACCGGCGCCGGTCTGGTTGGGACGCCATCGCCGTCGTGTTGAAACCGAACGGGTTGGTCTCCAGCTCGGCGAGGTTGGCGAGGATTCGTAACGCTATGGCCCGGGGGATTTTGCGCAGCTCGTCGCGGGCGGCCGGGTGGAAGATCGTCATGAACTTACTCACTACGCGCCAGCGTCTCGGCGATCACGTCTTCGATGGGCACGGCTCCCGCGCGGTTGGCCATGCGATCGTCGATGATCCGGTTGAGTTCGCGCTCCTCCCATTCCTGGAACTTGCGCAGCACATCAATCGACACCACCGCGGCGACCGGCTTGCCACGCCGTGTGATGACGGTTGGCTGGTCGTCGCGATCAGCACGCTCGACGACGTCGGCGAGGTGCGCGCGAAGGTCGCGGATAGACTCGGTCGGCAGTTCCGTCATGTACCTAGTGTACACTAATGTCCAATGCGTACACAAAGGTGCTGTTGCGTTTCTAGGTCGAGGAACGAAGAACGGGCGAGGCCTCGGCTGGCCGCTGCATGATCGCCGGGGTGCCGGATCGGCTGTGGAGCACGCGTGATCTCGGCACGCCCGGCGACCCGGTCGTTCAGCCGGCGTCGTCGGTCAGCGGCTGACCGGCCGCGGGGTCAGCAGCCGCCGCAGTTGTAGTAGGTGACGTCCCAGTGATTGCTCTCCCGGAAGTAGATGTTGCCCGAACCGGACCGCCACTGTGAGCCACCGATATAGGTGAAATGGCTGGTGATGTAGTTGGAGACGCCGGTGTAGGGGCTGTAGTCGAGCTTGTATCCGTTCCAGTGGCTGTAGGTGCCGCTGGCGTGGCCGACCTCGGTGCCGCCGGTGATGTTGAGTGCGCAGCCGCATGCGCTCTTCAGCGTCTGCGCGCCCTGGATGGTGGCTAGGTTGACCTGCTCGAACGAGGTGCAGGTCGAGTTGAGTCGGTTGCTGCAGTTGCCGCTGGAGGACCAGGTGATGCCGGACGATCGCAACATCGACGTGGCCTGGGCGTGGGTGAGCTTGGTGACCAGCACGCCGGGGTCGCCGGCCGGTGCGGTGGACTGCACGGGGTCGTGCTCGCGTGGCGCGGCGGATGCCTGGGCGCCGGTCGCCGCCAGCAGCACGGTGGATACGACGGCCGCGACCACGAGCAGGGTGCGGAGCAGGGCCGTTCGCATGGGAGGCTCCTTCCTGAGCCGCTCCGGTCTGAAGCCGCTCAGCTGCGGACGGTAATTGCTGCTAGCGGGATAGCACAGGTTTTCGTTGGGAATTCACCGGCGTGCCACAGTGCCCGGTACCTACCGATGGTCTGCCAGCCGATCTGCCGTCCTCGCTCTCGTCGATCCGCCGCCTCGCCAGGTGCGGTGCTCGGCTGATCGGCGTCTTGACGGCGGCTCGGTACCCGGCAGAGTGGGTGGTCGGGGTCATCGCCCGCCGTACGAACAGTCGGGAGCCGCCATGTTCTACGCCCGCCGGGTTCTTGCGTGCCTGGCCGCCATCGTGGCGGTGCTGGCGGTGGTCCAGGTGCACGTGTTACCGGCGGCGGCCGACCACACGCCACCGCCGTCGGCGGTGTCGGTGCCGGGCTCGCACGGCACCGAACTGGGCTGCCCGGGCGACTGGCAGCCGGAGTGCGCCCAGGCCCAGCTCACCCGTGACGCCGCCGACGGCGTCTGGAAGGGCACGTTCACGGTGCCCGCCGGCACTTACGAGTACAAGGCGGCGCTGAACAACTCGTGGAACGAGAATTACGGCGCGGGCGCCACGCCGGGCGGCGCCAACATTCCATACACATCGACCGGCGCGCCGGTGTCGTTCTACTACGACCATGCGACGCACTGGGTGACCAGCGACGCGCAGGGCCCGATCGTCACCGCGCCCGGCAGCTACACCAGCGAGCTGGGCTGCCCCGGCGACTGGATGCCCGAGTGCATGCGGACCTGGCTGCAGGACCCCGACGGCGATGGCGTGTACACGTTCACCACCACGGCCATTCCGGCCGGTGAGTACGAGGTGAAGGTGACGCACGGGCTGTCCTGGGCGGAGAACTACGGCGCCGGCGGCGTGCCCAACGGCCCGAACATCCCGTTCTTCGTGACGGCCGACGGGGACACCACGACGTTCTCCTACGTGCTGGCGACGCACGTGCTGACCGTGACGGCCGGCACCCCGCCGCCGAACCTGCGCGAGCAGCGGGCCCAGTGGCTGCGGCGCGACCTGCTGGCCTGGGACCTGCCCGATGACGCGAGTGGCTGGACGTTCCGGCTGTTCCACGCGCCGGACGGCGGCATGGCGGCGACCCCGGACGGGGTGAGCGGCGGCACCGAGCTGCCGCTGAGCCTCGACCCCGACGGCCTGCCGCCGTCGCTGCGGCAGCGCTACCCGCACCTGGCCGGCTACCACGCGCTGCGGCTGGCTCCCGCGGATCTGTCCGCCGTGGCCGGCATCCTCACCGGGCAGGTCGCCCTCGCGGCGTTCGACGCGAGCGGCCGGCTCGCCGACGCCACCGGGGTGCAGCTGCACGGCGTGCTCGACGACGTCTACGCCGAGGCCGCCGCCGCCGAGCTGGGCCCGACCTGGCGCGGCGCCCGGCCGTCGCTCGCGCTGTGGGCGCCGACGGCGAAGAACGTGACGCTGCTGCTGCGCACCACGGCCGCTGCCGCCGAGGAGCGGGTGGCCATGGACCGGGGCGACGACGGCGCGTGGCGGGCGAAGGGGCACCCCTCGTGGCGCGACGCGCGCTACGCCTACGAGGTGACCGTGTACGTGCCCGGCGAGGACGCCGTGCTCACCAACGTGGTCACCGACCCGTACTCGCTCGGCCTGACCACCAACGCCGGGCGGTCCATCCTGGTCGACCTCGACGACGCCGCGCTCACCCCGGCCGGCTGGGACCGGCTGGCCAAGCCGCGGCTGGCGCAGCCGGCGGACTCGACCATCTACGAGCTGCACGTGCGCGATTTCTCGATCACCGACGAGAGCGTGCCGGCCGCGCACCGCGGCGGCTACCTCGCGTTCACCCACCCGGACAGCGACGGCATGCGGCACCTACGCGAGCTGGCCGGCGCCGGGCTCAACTCGCTGCACCTGCTGCCGACCAACGATCTCGCCAGCGTCGAGGAGCGGCGCTCCGCCCAGCAGGAGCCGGCGTGCGACCTGCCCTCGTTCGGCCCGGCGTCGGAGGAACAGCAGGCCTGCCTGGAGCCGATCCGCGACACCGACGGCTTCAACTGGGGGTACGACCCGCTGCACTACACCACGCCGGAGGGCTCGTACTCGACCGACCCGGACGGCACCGCGCGCAACCGCGAGTTCCGCGAGATGGTCGCGGGCATCAACGGCGCCGGCCTGCGGGTGGTCATGGACGTCGTCTACAACCACACCCCGGCCGCCGGGCAGGACACCGACTCGATACTCGACCGGATCGTGCCCGGCTACTACCAGCGGCTGTCGGCGACCGGGCGGGTGGAGACCTCGACCTGCTGCGCCAACACCGCCTCCGAGCACGGCATGATGGAAAAGCTCATGGTCGAGTCGGTGGTCACCTGGGTGCGCCAGTACAAGGTGGACGGCTTCCGGTTCGATCTCATGGGGCACCACTCCAAGGCGAACATGCTGGCCGTGCGCGCGGCGCTGGACGAGCTGACGCCGGCCAAGGACGGCATCGACGGCCGCGGCGTCTACCTCTACGGCGAGGGCTGGAACTTCGGCGAGGTGGCCGACAACGCGCGGTTCGTGCAGGCCTCGCAGCTCAACCTGGCGGGCACCGGCATCGGCACGTTCTCCGACCGGCTGCGCGACGCGGTGCGCGGCGGCGGCCCGTTCGACGGCAACCCGCGCATCCAGGGCTTCGCGACGGGGCTGTTCACCGACCCCAACGGCGACCCCGTCAACGGCACCCCCCAGCAGCAGCTGGCGCGGCTGCTGCTGCACCACGACCAGATCAAGGTCGGGCTCGCCGGCAACCTGCGCGACTACCCGTTCGTCGACCGCACCGGCGCGCTCGTGCGCGGCTCGCAGGTCGACTACAACGGCCAGCCGGCCGGGTACGCCGCCGAGCCGGCGGAAACCATCACCTACGTCGACGCGCACGACAACGAGACGCTGTTCGACGTGCTGCAGTACAAGCTGCCGCAGGCCACCCCGATGGCCGACCGGGTTCGGGCGAACACGGTGGCGCTGGCCACCACCGCGCTGGCCCAGGGGCCGTCGTTCTGGCACGCCGGCAACGACCTGCTGCGCTCCAAGTCGCTGGACCGCAACAGCTACAACTCCGGCGACTGGTTCAACCGGGTCGACTGGTCCTACCGCGAGAGCACCTGGGGTTCCGGGCTGCCACCGGCCGGCGACAACCGGTCCAAGTGGGACTTCATGCGCCCGCTGCTTGCCGACCAGGCGCTGGCCCCGAGCCCGGCCGACCTGCTGGCCGCGCACGAGCGCGCCCTGGAACTGCTGCGGATCCGGTTCTCCTCGCCGCTGTTCCGGCTCGGGTCGGCCGAGCTGGTGGGGCAGCGCGTCGCCTTCCCGACCGGCGGGCCCACCCAGACGCCCGGCGTGATCGTGATGAGCCTGGACGACCGGGCCGGGCCGGACCTCGACCCGGGCTGCGAGGGCATCGTCGTTGTCTTCAACGCCTCCGACGAGGCCACCACCCAGACCGTGCCGGCCCTGGCCGGCGCCGCCTTCCGGCTGCACCCCGTGCAGGCCGCCGGCGGCGACCCGGTGGTGCGCGCGTCCCGCTACGAGCCGTCGACCGGGGCGTTCACGGTGCCCGCCCGGACCGTCGCGGTCTTCGTCACCAGCTGACCGCTGGCGAGCCGCGGGCGTCCCCGGTGTCGTTGGGCGAGTCGTGGGACGCCCACGTTGCGGTGGGCGGGGGCCCTTGGCGGCCCGAGGCAGCCGCACGGCCCGTTCGCCACCTCGGTAGTGTCCACGCCGGTTCGGGCCGGGTCGGTGCCCGGAGGCCGGAACCGGGCAGGACTAAGGGGCGGCGAGGTGAGAGCGGGAGCGCGGGCCGCGCTGGCGTTGCTGGCGCTGGGAACCACGGCGGGCTGCGCGGTACCCATGGCCGGTTCGGCGCTACCGGCCGCCGCCCGGGCGAGCACGGCGATGGCGCCTGGCCCGGCCGGCACCGTGACCGAGGCCGCGCCGGCGCCGCCGACCACCGCGCCGCCGACCGCCGCGGCGATGGTGACCACGGTGACGCCGTTGCCGCTGGTGGATTGCCCGCTGCCGGCCAGCGGCTTCGACTGCGATTTCCAGCGCCGCTTCGTGGCGGTGCAGGCCTACGTCCGGCAGCGGCCGGGGGTCGTCGGCGTCGTGGTGCGCGACCGGCGGACCGGCGCGGTGTGGCGCAACGACGGCAGCGGCCGGCTGGTCTGGACCGCGTCGACGGTGAAGCTGGCAATGACCGTCGACCTGCTGCTGCGTGACAGAGCCGGCGCGATCGCGTTGACCACCGAGGACCGCGTCCTGATCCGGGCCATGCTGCACAGCTCGGACGACGGCGCGGCGGACACGCTGTGGAGCCGGTACGGCCGCGACGGCTACGCGACCCGCTTCCCCGACTACGGCCTGACGTCGATCACGTTCGTGGCCGGCTACCCCCGGTACTGGGGCTTCATGAAGTGCACGGCCGACGACCTCGATCGCCTGGTCGGCTACGTGCTCGGCAAGCTGCCCACCGACCTGCGTGACTACGTCGCAGGCGAGATGCGCGCGGTGGCCGCCAACCAGCAGTGGGGCGTGTGGGGCGCCGGACCGGCGGCCAGGCCGGGTACCAAGAACGGCTGGTCGGAGGAGGACACCGGCTGGGTGATGAACACGGTCGGCTTTGCCGGTCCGGACGGGCGGTACACACTCGCGGTGATGAACGACCTGCGCGGCCGGGGCGGCTACGGCGAAGGCAGGGCCACCGACACCGAGGTGGCCAGGCTGATCTTCGCCGGCCGGTTCTGATGCCGGGCCGCTCGGTGCTGGTGCCGGGCTGCGCGGTTCTGGTGCCAGGCCGCTTGGTGCCGGGCGGCTCGGAGCTCTGATGCCGGGCCGTGCTCAGCCCGGCAGCACGCCGTTGATCTCGCGCGCCAGCGCAACGTCGTGTTCCGTCACGCCACCCGCATAGTGCGACCAGCAGCGGAAAGTAACCGTCCGCCACCGGATGTCAATGTCCGGATGGTGGTCGCGGGCCTCCGCGATCTCCGCGACCCGCCGCACGGCCTCGATCGCGGCCGGGAAGCTCTCCAGCTCGGCTGCTCGCGCGATCGCGTCACCGTCCCGCTCCCAGCCGTTCAACCCACTCAGTGCCTCGGTCAGTCGCTCGTCGCTCAGCAGGTCGCTCATGCCGCCGATTCTCGGCCATGTCGCCGAACTCGACACCACGGGGCTTCGATCATGCTGTGACCCCGCTGCTGTCGAGTTCGGCGACGGCAGCGGGTTCGGTGGCGACGGCGGCGGGGTTCGGCGGCGGCGTGCGCGCGGCGGGGCGGTGCCTGGTTTAGGCGTCGCGGGTGACCATGCGGGCTGTGGTGAGGGACAGCCCGATCAGCAGATAGCAGGCGGCACGGTAGCTGCTGGAGAGCAGCGTGTCCCACGGTAAGGGATCGCGCAGGGTGTCGGCGATCGCCGTCCAGCCGGTCGGCAGGAGCACCGGTTGCAGCCAGTCCAGCGCGGGGATCAGGGACAGCACGCCGATCATGATCAGGCCGCCGACGGTCACTGCGAGGACGACGAGCGGGTGCTCGGTCACCGAGGACACGGCGAGCGCGACAGCCCCGATGGCGGACAGCTGCACGATGGTCCAGGCCGCCGCTAGCAGGACCCGCCAGAGCGACGGCAGCAGGGGCACCGAGGTGCCGGACAGGGTGAGCACGCCGTCGCCGTCCACGCCGACGACGAGCAGGCCGGTGGCCACGCCCGCCACGCAGATCAGCGCCACCGCGGTGGTCGCCACAGCGAGCACCCCGAACGCCTTGACGCCCACCAGCCGGACCCGCCCGAGCGGGGCCAGCAGCAGCCCGCGCAGGGTGCCGTGGGCCGACTCGCCGGCCAGCGCGTCCGCGGCAGACATCGAGACCACCAGCGGCAGGAGTAGGAACAGCGCGCTGGACAGCGCGGCGACCGGCAGCACCAGCCCGTTGCCGGCGACCTGCGCCACGAGCGACTCGTTGGCGCCCGACGGCGGGCCGCCGGAGATCACCACGCCGACACCGATGGCCACCGGCAGCCCGGCCAGCAGCAGCAGCGCGATGATCGTGCGCGGCCGGCGGAACACCCAGCGCAGCTCGTTGCGCAGCAGCCGGCCGGTCGGGGCGCTCGTGCGGCCGGCAAGCATGGTGCCACCCGCGGTCACTGCGCACCGTCCTCGGTGAGCGCGGCGAAGAGCTCTTCAAGCCCGGTGCGCCGCCGGCGCGCCTCGCTCACCTCGACGCCGGCCCGCACCAGGGTGGCGATCACCGTGGGGGCGGTGGTCCCCAGCAGCTCGGCCTCGATGCCGCCACGGCAGGTCCTGGCCGGCACGCCGGCCGCGCGCAGCGTTCGCAGCGCCAGGTCGGGGTCCGTGGTGATCACCTCCAGCACGGGGTGGTCGCCCTCGAGCAGCCCGGCGAGCTCGCCCTGCGCGATCACCACGCCGGACTGCAGGACCGCGACGTGCGTGCAGGTGGCCTCCACCTCGGAGAGCAGGTGGGAGGACACCAGCACGGTGCTGCCGGCCCGGTGCAGCTCGCCGATGATCCGCCGTACCTCCCGGGTACCGGCCGGGTCGAGGCCGTTGGTCGGCTCGTCCAGCACCACTAGGTCGCGCGGCACCAGCAGGGCGGCGGCCAGCCCGAGCCGCTGCTTCATGCCGAGCGAGTAACCCCGGTAGGCGCGCCGCGCCGCGCCGGCCAGCCCCACCCGCGCCAGCGCGTCGTCCACCACGGCCGGCATCAGCGCCGTCGGCACCGCCGGCTCGAACGCCGCGGCGCGCAGCAGGTTCTCCCGCCCGGACAGGAACGGGTGGAAGCCTGGGCCCTCCACCAGCGCGCCGACCAGCGGCAACGCCTCGCCGGCCTGCTCGGGCATCCGGCGGCCGAGCAGCTGCACCTCGCCGGCGGTCGGCCGGCACAGCCCGAGCAGCATCCTGATCACCGTGGTCTTGCCGGAACCGTTCGGTCCGAGCACGCCGAGCACGGCACCGGCCGGCACGTCGAGATCGACGCTGTCCACCGCGACGGTGCGGCCGAACAGTTTGCGCAGACCCCTGGCGCGCGCCGCATACTCCGGCTGCGCCGGCAGCGGCGCGTCGTCCTGGCCGGCAGCCCGGCCGGCGGCCCGGCCGGCGGCCCGACCGGCAGCCCGACCGGCGCCGCTGACGCTGTCGTCGGTGATGCCGGCGCCACTAGTGCTGCCGAGCGCGACGGCTCCCGCCTCCTGCGCCGGCGTCACCGGGTCAGCGCCTCGGCAAGCACCTGCTGGGGGACCGCGCCGGCGGCCACCCGCCCGTCATCGGTGACGATCGCCGAGACGACCGTGGTGCTGATCAGGTGACCGGAGCCCCACGGGCCGCTCACCCGGGTGCCGAACCGGTCGAGCAACGCCTTCGGGTCGAGGCCGGGTCCGCCGCGGCGGTGAGGGAAGTCCGCACCGCCGGGCATGATGCCGTCCGGCAGCTCCATGACGATCACGGTGTCCCAGCCATCACCGACTACCGCCGGAGCCGGTCCACCGAACGGCCCGGTGGTGTCCGGTCGGCCGTGCGGATCCGCCTCCGTCACGATGACGCCGTCCGGCGGGCTGTACCGGAACAGCGCCGCGTCCTGCGGCTCGAACGAGATCCGCGAGAAGCCGGCCGAGAACACCGGGTCGTCGGTGCCGTTGGCCAGTACCGTCAGCCGCAGCGGCAGGCGGGTCTGCGAGTCCAGCGCGACCCGGATCTCGCGCAGCAGCGTCCGTTCGGTCGGCGCGGGCGCCAGCACCAGCTCGTACACCGGCCGGTCGGCCACCATGGCGGTGCCGTCGACGGCCACCGTGCTGGACGGCCGCACCATCGAGAGCAGCCGGGCGGCGGCCGTCGCGGGGTCGAACGTCTCGCCGCCCGCCTCGACGGACGGGCCGGGGGCCGGCGGGTGCGCGAGCTTGGTCACGGTCCGGCCGGCCGAACTCCATCGCCACACCGTGGTTCCGTCGAAGACCACGGTCTGCTCGCCGCCCGGGCTGGGCACCGCCACGCGGCTGCGCCCCTCGCCGTCGAACCACACCCGCGGCTCGGTGTCGCCGTTGGACGCCCAGCGCGGCAAGCCGGGCAGCGCCGGCAGGCCGAGCGCGTTGTCCACCCGGACCGTGCCGGCCATGGCCGGTGGCCGGGCGGACAGCGCCGAGGTCAGCAGCTCCTCCGCGGAGATGTCCGGCAACGACGGCCGCGTCCCGGCACCGGCCGGCAGCGCCATGACGGCCAGGCCGGCGGCGCCGACGGCCGCCGCAGCCAGCGCGGAGACCAGGATCACCCGGTTGCGGCTCGTCGGGTTCCGGTGGGCCGGTTGCTGACCGGCGGTTGCCGAGGCTGTCATACCGGCCACGATCCGGCACCCGCACTGAGAACGCACTGAGAACGCGCTGAGACTATCCGGTCAGCGCAGAGTCATGGTCGACACTGGTTGCCGTGATGGCCGCGAAGAAGGTCAGGGTGCTCGTCGTCGACGACGAGGCCGGCATCCGCCGTGCCATCCAGCGCGGGTTGACCGCGGAGGGCATGGAGGTCGTCACCGCCGGCGATGGGTCGTCGGGCTTGCGCGCGGCCCTGTCCGGCACGTTCGACGTGATCGTGCTCGACATCATGCTGCCCGGGCTGTCCGGCTACCGCGTGCTGCAGCGGCTGCGCGCGGATGGGGTGAACACGCCGGTGCTGCTGCTCTCGGCCAAGGACGGCGAGTACGACCAGGCCGACGGGCTGGAGCTGGGCGCGGACGGCTACCTGATCAAGCCGTTCTCCTTCGTGGTGCTGGTCGCGCAGCTGCGCGCGTTGCTGCGCCGCGGCGACGGGGCGAGCCGGCTGGTGATCGGCGAGTTGGTCGTCGAGCGCGCGGCCCGCGCGGTGACCTGGGGCGGGGTGCCGGTCGAGCTGTCCCCGCGCGAGTACGCGCTGCTCACCGAGCTGGCTAGGCGCGCGGGTTCGGTGGTAGGCAAGGACGAGCTGCTGGTCGCGGTGTGGGGGGACGAGCAGGCCGCCACCCGCAATGCCGTCGAGGTGTACGTCGGCTACCTGCGCCGCAAGCTCGACGCCGTCGGTGCCGGACACCTGCTGCGCACCGTCCGCGGGCATGGCTACCTGGTCGAGCCGCCGGAGCCGGACGAGCCGCCGGAGCTGGGTGGGCCGCCGGAGCTGGGTGGGCCGCCGGAGTCGGGTAAGCCGCCGGAGCTGGGTGGGCCGCCGGAGCCGGGTAAGCCGCCGAAGCTGGGTGGGCCGAACGGGCCGGGCGTGTCGTGAGCCGCTGGCCGCGCGCCGCCGGTGCGCGCACCGTGGCGGCGCGGGCCGGTGGCTGGTGGCGACGGCGCACGCTGGCCTTTCGCGTCACCGCGGTGGTCGGCACCCTCATGCTGGCGGGGTTCGGCGTGGTTGCTGTCATTGCCGTGCGCGCCGTGGACAACGAGCTCACCGGCACGGTCGACGCCGAGCTGCGGGCCACAGTGCGCGGCGCTGCGCCGCTGGTCACGGCGGGCCGGCCGGGGCGGTTCGACGGCAACCCCCAGGTGCGCCTGCTGGACACCGCGGGACAGCCGGTGGACGGCGCGCCGGGCCTCGGGTTCAGCCGTCGCGATGTGCGCGGGTTGCTCGCCGGCTCCGGCGTCTTCACCAATGTCGGCGGCACGACGTGGCGCTGGGTCGGCGAGGTGGTTCCGGCGCAGGACGGTTCGCAGCGGCTGGTGGTGGCCGGCACCGACCTGATCGGGCAGGTGACGCTGCTGCGCCGGGCGGCGTGGGTGATCGGGCTGTCGCTGGTGATGTTCTCGGTCGGAGTCGCCGCGGCAACCTGGCTCGCGGTGCGGCTGGCCTTGCGGCCGGTGCGCCGGCTGCGGCAGGCCGCCGCGCTGTTGCCGGAGGGCCAGCGGCTTCCGGTGCCGTCGGCCGACGACGAGCTGCGCGGGCTGGCCACGGCGCTGAACGACCTGCTGGCACGCCGCGACGAGTCCACCGAGAAGCTGCGCCGGTTCACCGGGGATGCCGCGCACGAGCTGCGCAGCCCGGTTGCCGCGATCCGGGCGCACGCCGAGGTCGCGGTCGCGCACCCCGACCCCGAGCTGTCCGCCGAGACGCTGGCCGAGATCGTCGCCGAGTCACAGCGGCTGACGGCGCTGCTCACCGACCTGCTGGCGCTGGCCCGTGCCGATGCCGGCGAACGCCAACCGGCCGGGCCGGTCGATCTCGCCGCCGCCGCCAGGGCGGCCGCAGCCAGAGCCGCCGACCGGATGTCCGGCAGCGGTGCCGCAGACCGGGT
>Ga0209382_10010395_pt1 | contig 11591 bp, 10 predicted proteins | sample SoiMetdeltSBSDD5_FD_187599 | JGI IMG/M metagenome (GOLD analysis project Ga0209382, IMG submission 187599) | Bulk soil microbial communities from a Populus tree surrounding site in Tennessee, USA - Soil MetaG P. deltoides SBSDD5 (SPAdes) (version 2) | ecosystem: Environmental > Terrestrial >...
GCCTGTCCCGATGCAGCGGCACTCCCCACTCCCGATCGTGGTAGGCGATGTCGAGCTCTCCCCGGGCCCAGTCGCAGCGTCGCTTGTCCACCGAATCCTCCGGGGCCCGATGGTACTACCGGTCTCGCCGACCGTCACCGAACGGCGACGACTTGAACCTTGACCTCGGTCGCGCCCGCGACCGTGCGGTAGAGCGGTCAACGTCCGCGGTAGGTCGCGACAAGCTCTTCTGCCTGAGCCTGGCTGACGCCGGCGATCTCGAACGTCATCGTCACGTTGGCGAACCGGTTCGGCTCGGCCGCCGTGCGTGCGCCCTCGATCGTGACGTTGATACCGGTCATCGGGATGCCCGAGTCCTTGGCGTGGCCCTCGATCAGCGTGACGCCGCAGGAGGAGACTCCCGCGAGGAACGCCTCGCTGTTCGTGAAGGCGTCCGCCTGGGGCCGCGACGACGAATCGAGAGCGAGCTGGTGTCCACGGGCCCGGCTCACGGCCCGACCGATGACCCCGCTGCTGGAGGACCGAACAGCATCGATCTTCATGTCGCTCACGTTGATCCCTCCTCTGAAGCGTTGCCGTACTACCTCGCGATATATCACATCTCGGGGCACACCGGCTCGGGCCGCCCTTTTTCCTGAAGGCGCCGGGCTCTTCATCCCCTACGATGGATTTTGATGCCGACTGCACCCCGCCCGAACTCGCTCCAGCAGGCCGCCTCGGCCGTGTTCGCGGTCACGACGGTCGTGCCGCTCCTGATCTTCGTCTGGACGCTTCACCGGCTGGGCTCGCTCTCCCGCTTGCAGTCTCAGATCGGGCTCGGGCTGGCGCTCGCCATCGCACTGTTGGGTTACTACATCTTCCGTCGACTGATGGGCCAGATGTCCGAGCTGATCCGAGGGCTTGGACGCGCTGTGGAGCGCGGCGCGCGCTCGTCCGATGGGCGACTCGCGTCGGCCGCACAGGATCGGGCGCCCGGACTGATCGCCGAGTACAAGCCTCCCGCCGTCGGCACCGACGCCCATCAGGCTGCGGCAACTCCCGCTGTCGCGGCCGCTTCGTCGGGCCCCACCACGCCGCCACCGACCCTCCCGCGTCCGGAGCCGGTCCCTGCCCGGATGGCGATGGCGGCACCTGCTGCCGCGACGGTGACCGTGGTGCCTCAGGTCGAGTTCGAGTCCGCCCGCCCCCAGAGCGTCCCCGGTCTCGGGATGATCCAGGAAGTCGACGACCTGAGCCGCGCGATGGCGAAGCTCTGGATGAGCGAAGCCGCGGCCTACCAGGGTCAGCGGGTCGCGCTGTCGATCATGAACTCGCGGGCTCCGATCACCGGCACCCTGATCGACCTCACGCAGGACGGGCTTCTGATCGAACAGGACGGCGGCGGCCAGGTCGCCGTCAGCTACGCTCGCCTCTCCGGAATCGACGCCGCCTAGTCGCCGCACTTCGTCTGGCTGCACGCCACGAACTGACGTACGATACCCGCACGTTCGCTTAGCCTGCGCTGTGTCTTGCGAGCCGCAGCACGTCGCGGGGGCTGGGGCCCCGCCGTCCGAGGCGAGCATACAGATAGGAGCGCGCGATGCCACCGTACGACCTGGTGATCAAGAACGGCACGGTGATCGACGGATCCGGGCTTCCCCGCTATCGAGCCGACGTCGCAGTCCGCCACGGCCGCATCGTGTCGATCGGGCGCATTCGCGAGGGCGCGCGCGAGGTGATCGACGCCGACGGCCAGGTCGTGACGCCCGGCTTCGTCGACGGCCACACGCACATGGACGCGCAGGTCTTCTGGGATCCCATGGGCACGTGCTCCTGCTGGCACGGCGTCACCACGGTCGTGATGGGCAACTGCGGCTTCACCTTAGCCCCGTGCGGCAAGCCGGAGCGCCATCTCGTCGTACGTAATCTCGAGCGCGCCGAGGACATCGCCGCCGAGGCGATGGACGCGGGGATCGACTGGACGTGGACCACGTTCCCGGAGTTCCTCGACCGCGTCGACGCGCTCCCCAAGGGCATCAACTACGCGGGCTACATCGGCCACTCCGCACTGCGCACCTACGTGATGGGCGAGCGCGCGTTCGAGAAGGAAGCGAGCGAAGACGACCTGTCTGCGATGGAGCGCGAGCTGCGCGACGCGATTCGCGCCGGGGCCATCGGCTTTACGACGTCTCGCTCGCCGAGCCACGAAACGCCCGACCACCGTCCGGTCGCCAGCCGCCTGGCCTCGTGGGACGAGGTGCGCCGCCTGGTCGGTGTGATGGGAGACATGAACGCCGGCGTGTTCGAGCTGGCCGGTGAGCGCGCGGGCGGCGATCCGGAGAAGCTGCGCGCCTACCACGTGCGGCTCCGCGATCTGGCGGTCGAGAGCGGCCGGCCGATCACGTGGGGCCTGTTCAGCCGGCGCGAGGAGCCCGAGCTCTGGCGCACGTATCTGGCCCTGCTCGAGGAGACCGCCGCGCGCGGCGGTCGGATGTTCGCGCAAGTGCACAGCCGCGCGCTCACGGTCGTGCTCTCGTTCAAGACCAACCTACCCTTCGATCGGCTGCCGGTGTGGCGCGAGCTGCGCGCCCTGCCGCTCGATCAGCAGAAGGCGCAGCTCTCCGATCCCGAGGTGCGCCGGCGCCTGGTCGAGGCCGCGAAGGAGCGCGACGAGCGGCGTCCGGTCGGCGCCGAGGCGCGCCTGACCTCGTACGAGTGGATCTTCCTCATGGACACGCCCCAGGGGCCCCATCGCTCCGTCGCCGAGATCGCGCGCGAGCGCGGCGTCGATCCGGTCGAGGCGATGATCGAGCTGGCGCTGGAGAAGGATCTGGACCGGTTCTTCCTGCAGCCGATCGCCAACGAGAATCAGGAGCACGCCCTCGAGCTGATCAAGCATCCGCGCACGGTCGTCACGTTCTCGGACTCCGGCGCCCACGTCTCTCAGATCATGGACGCCTCGCTGCAGACGCATCTCTTGAGCTACTGGGTACGGGAAAAGCAAGCGCTCACGCTCGAGCAGGCCGTGCGCATGCTGAGCTTCGAGCCCGCGACGCTCTGGGGCTTCGCCGACCGCGGCCTGATCCGCGAGGGGATGGCCGCCGACATGCTGGTCTTCGATCCCGAGACGATCGCGCCGGAGATGCCGGAGGTCGTGCGCGACCTGCCGGCCGGCGCGCGACGGCTCACCCAGCGCGCTCGCGGGATCGCGGCCACCGTGGTCAACGGCGAGGTCGTGCTGCGCGACGGCAAGCCCACGGGTGCCTTGCCGGGACAGCTACTGCGCGCCGGCGCCCGAGCAGGGGCACGCGCATGACGATCGCCGAGCCGAACGAGGACAGACCGAGGAGGTCATCGCGATGAGCTGGACTCTGGAGCAGTTCGCGGCCGCCTGTCAGCACGCCCTCACCGACGATCCCGGCCCCGCCGGCCGCAAGAAGGTGTGCGAGATCGTCCAGGAGGTGCTGAAGGACGAGGCGTTCGTCGCCAAGCACGTCGGCGACGACGTACCCGAGCGCAAGATCCTCTACGAGGATCCCAAGCTCGGCTTCTGCATCCTTGCCCACGTGTACAACGGCAAGAAGGAGAGCAACCCGCACGATCACGGGCCGTCGTGGGCCATCTACGGCCAGGCGCGCGGCGAGACCGTGATGAGCGACTGGGCCCTCGTCGAGAAGGCCACGCAAGACAAACCGGGCAAGGTGCGGCTCGCGACGAGCTACACGCTCAAGCCCGGCATGGCCCACGTCTACAACGAGGGCGACCTGCACTCGCCCCGGCGCGAGGGACCGACGCGACTGATCCGCATCGAGGGCACGAACATGGACAAGGTCAAACGCCTCGCCTACGAGCGCGTGTGAGCGGAGGAGGAATCCGATGGCGGTGAGCTACGGAGTCGTCGAGGGCTGGGAGCAGCTTCCCAGCGGGTTCGCGCACAAGGACGTCGCGGGGGTCGCGGTCGATGGCGAGGATCGCGTCTACCTGATCTGCCGCGGCGAGCAGCCGATCATTGTTTACGACCGCAAGGGCAACTTCCTGAGCTCGTGGGGACAGGGCCTCTTCACCCTGCGCACGCACGGCATCAGCGTCGGGCCGGACGGCCTCCTCTACTGCTCGGACGACGGCAACCACACCGTGCGGAAATTCACGCCGCAGGGCAAGCTCCTGCTCACGCTCGGCAACATGAACAAGCCCTCGGACACCGGCTACGACGGCAAGAACACCGCGACGGTCACGAAGGCCGGCGGGCCGTTCAACCGACCGACGAATCTCGCGATCGGCCCCAAGGGCGATCTCTACGTGTCGGACGGCTACGGCAACTGCCGCGTCCACATGTTCTCGCCCAGCGGCGAGCTCAAGCGGTCGTGGGGCGTGCCGGGTCAGGGGCCGGGTGAGTTCTTGTTGCCTCACGGCATCGCCGTCGCGTCCGACGGGCGCGTGTTCGTCTGCGATCGCGAGAACGACCGCATTCAGATCTTCAGCCCCGACGGCGAGTACCTCTCCGAGTGGACCGATACGCGGCGCCCGACACACATCGTCTTCGATGGCCAGGGCCGCGCCTACGTCTCCGAGCTCTGGTGGCAGCCCGGCCAGACGTCGCGTCGCTACGGCCCGGCCGGCGACATCCGCTCCGGCCGCGTCAGCGTCTATGACAAAGAAGGCCGGGTGCTCGCGCGCTGGGGCGGGCCCGACCCGACGGCGGCCGGCAGCTTCGCGGCGCCGCACGGCATCGCCGTGGACTCCAAGAACGACGTGTACGTGAGCGAGGTCACGTGGACGTTCGCCGGCAGCCGCGGCTACGTCCCCGAGAGCTGCCACTCGTTCCAGAAGTTCGCGCTCCAGTCCTGATCGTCGAGCGACTTCGCTGAGCACCGGGACCGGCGGCTCCAGGGCCGCCGGTCCACCGCCCTCTCCGGACCGTGCCCTAGTGCCGACGCGGTGGCTTTTGCTGGCAAGGCATCCTTCAGCGCCGTCTCCGTGCAACTGGCCGGTGTGCCGTTGCCGACGAAGATCGGAGGGGCAGCCAGAGCGGGTTGCGACAACGCGAGCAGGAGGACGACGAAAAGAACCGTGACGAGTCTCTCGATCGCTGTCATAAGGCGCTCCCTGTCGACAGACTGGTGAGCTGCGTTACGCCACCCGTGAGAAAGCCGACACCACGACAGCGGTCGTGCTCTTAGCACGCCCCTAATAGGTGTCAATATGAAAACGTTTGCAACTGGTCCCGGCTCGCCGCGAAGGCGTGCGGACACTATGAGCATGCTTCGCCTCCCACGCGGATTCGAGCTTGAGGACAGCAGCTGGAAGGCGAGTCGGCTTATGGCGTCGGCGAGGATATGGCGCTCACGTCGAAGGAAGCGGCAGAGAGACTCGGGCATAACGGTCTCGCCCCTGTATCAGTCCACGTGCGTTTCGCTGCGACGGCGGGCGAAGCCCAGCGGAAGGGGTCTGGTACTACGACCTCTAAGAATTGAGCACCCGCAAGGAGACGGCCTCCGGCCGACAGGGACCCACGCGCACTCGGCGGCGGCACCTGTCCCGTTGACCCTCTCGGATCGCAACGCTACAGTGCGCCGAGAATGAGCGCACCCGATCGCATCGCCGTCGTCGTTGTACACGGCATCGCCGATCAGCGCGCCGGACAAACGGTGCGTGACTTTGTGCGGCTGCTCTGTCACGGCGGCGCAGGCGAGCCGCGCTACGTGCAGGGCGAACTGCACGAAGTTCTGGTCCCGGTCGCCAAGCTCGAGCCCGGCGGCTCTGCTTCACGTCCCGCGACGACATCATCGACTGGCGACGGACGAAAGGCCGAAACCTCGAGGCCGAAGCCGGGAACACCGAGCGGCTTTTACCAGGCGCAGAAATCTGTTCCCGCTGTTGGCCCCGTGGAGACCGGTAGGTGTGATCTCGGCATCGCGCTCAACGACTATTTACTTGGGCGACTTGAACTGTCGGATCGCGATGCCCTGTATGAGTCCACGCGCGTTTCGCTGCGGCGGCGGGCGAACAATCGCCCCGTCGACATCTTCGAGCTCTACTGGGCTGATCTCTCTCGAGTCGGCGAGGGCGGATTGCGGGCGCTCTCCGCGCTCTATCAATTGTTCTTTGGCATAGGTACGCTCGCGCCCGATGTTGTCGATCAAATTTTACTCAGCGTAGGAGGCGGCAGGGCCTGGCGACTGTTGCAGCGCATGCACGCATGGCTCGCGTGGTTGATGAAGTGCCCGGTTGCGCTCGTGCAGTTGTCGATACTCCTGCTTGCTCTGTTCGGCGCAGCGACGCTAGTGCCGCTTGACTGGCAGGAACAATTCGTCCCTATGCTGTTCGCGATCGGCGCGATCCTATTGTCCGCTCTGGCTCTCCTGACCTGGCTACGCGGCACATATCCAGCAAGGCGACGGACAAGGCTCATGTTGCTGCTGGCGGCCGCCGTCGCCTGCGCAGCGGCCGCTGTAGCCTCGAGCGACGGCACTCGCTTGATTGTGATGTATTTTGCCGCCAATGCACTCGTTATCGCTGTGCTAGGCGCCTGGCTGATCGAGAGCTACTCGCGGGTTACCCATGGCGTGCGCGTCTTTGGGCATCTTCTCATTTCTGCGACAGTGATCGGCCTGTGCCTCGACGGCTACGCGCTGTTACCACACGTCGCTACGCAGAGCGAATGGATGCTGACCGCCGCATTGAATATGGGCGAATGGCTGCTTGCCGCCATGCTGCTGGTGTGGGCTGTGTACGTCACCCTACAGGCATTGGTGCTTGCGCTTGGTTTGTGGCTTGGCCGAGGTGTCGACGACAATGTAAGAAAATCACTGGAAACGTCGAGCCTGGCCGTCGTCGCGTCCACCGCCCTCTTTGCCGTGCTGGGCGTTGTGCTGTGCTCAGTGATCAACTACGTCGCTAGAGACCAACTGGGCGATTTCCTCTATCTGCCGGTGATATTCGGTAGCGGCTATCGCTCGGGTCAAATCTTTCTTGATGATCGCATCCTGACTCTTGCTGGGTTCTTTATGCCGCTCGTGCTGGCCTTCACGATGCTCGCCCTGGTCACGCTAGTGGTGTTGGCGCCGTCGCTCGTCGAGGAGATCTTTCCGACGACGAACATCGATGCGCGCGGGCGACGGCGCGAGGCGGCCGTGTGGTCACAACGCCTCGGCAAATGGCTCGATGGGGGAGTGTGGGGACTGAAGCAGACATTCGCGTTGGTCGTGCAGCCCGGCGCAATTATTGCCGGGGCGCTGTACCTGGCTTTCGTGTACCGGCACTTCGCGTTCTCGACAGGCCCGACGGGGGAATGGGCAAAGTGGGCTGCCAGCTGGCTCGACTATATGCTTGGCGGGGGAAAATGGCTGGCCGGAGCCTCATTGATGATCGCGGCACTCGGTTCGCGATACACGCGGACGTTCCTAAGACTGCGTGTCGCCATCGACGCCGCACTAGACGTCCAAAACTACTTCAGGGATCCGCCCAACCGCCAGCCACCACGTGCGCGCATCTATTCCCGGTACGCTTCGTTGTTGGCCTATCTGCGTGATCGCGGCTATGTGCGCATCGTCATCGTGTCGCACAGCCAAGGCACCGTGATCAGTGCCGACCTGCTGCGCTACCTGCATGTGCAGGGGCGCTTGCCCGAGCTCGTCGGCGGGATTCCGATCACGCTCGTGACCGTCGGCTCGCCGTTGCGCGACCTGTACGCCGAACGCTTTCCGCTGCTGTATCGATGGATGGGCTCGAACGACACAGGCTTCGCTACCGCGGCACCGAGAACATCGGACATCGGTGCAATCGAATGGGTCAACGCGTACCGCTCGGGGGACTACGTGGGGCGTTTTCTGTGGACGCGCGAACCGGCGTACCGTATCGCGGTGGTCGGCGCGGACGGCCGGATCGAGTCGGAGCGCGCGGGCGGCCGCGCAGAGTTCTGCCTGGGCGCCGGCGCCCACACGCGCTACTTCAGCAACGACGCCGTGGCCCTGGCCGTCGAGATCGACCGTCTGGTCGAGGGGGAATGAACGTCGGAGTCCCGACGGCGCTTTCGGCTCCGCCGGGTTCCTCCAGACCCATGAACACGCTGAGACCAGGTAGAAGAGCAGTCCTTGACGACCGTCGCATCTGTTCCGCAACTGATGCGCCGTCAGGCGGCGCTTTTGCCCAGGATGGGGACGCCCTTTAGCGCTTCGCTGGTCGTGGGGTCCGCGTATACGCCGAAGGCGTCGACCAGGACGCCGCGGACGCCGCTCGTGGTCTCGATCGCGTAGGCGATCGCCATGTCGTCGGGGTCCGACGTGCCCTCGAAGCGATAGTAGCCTTGGATCGTGAGATCCTTGGGAGCGAACCGTTGACCGCTCCCCAGCGCCTCGAGCCCGCCGTCGATCGCCTTGAAATGTTCCGTGTAGCCGCGACGATTCAGCTCGTCGACGACCCGCTTGAGCGTCTCCTCGCGCTTGGGAGTCTCTTCCATCTATCTTCTCTCAGCCGCTCAGATCGGACAGATGAGCTGTCCGAGCCCCGCGGTCAGCTTGGCGTGTTCGTAGTCGATCGGCACGTCGACGACCGACGGGCCGGGGTGAGCCAACGCCTGGGTCAGGATCGGCCGCAGATCTCGCGCCGACTCGACGCGGAAGCCCTTGGCGCCGAACGCCGCGGCCAGCGCCACGAAGTCCGGGTTGCCGAACTTGACGCCGGATTCGCGTCCGAGATGGGTCTGCTGCTTCCACTGGATCAGGTTGTAGCCGCCGTCGCGAAAGATCACGTTGACGACGGGCAGGCGCAGCCGGCAGGCGGTCTCGAGCTCCTGACTGTTCATGAGGAAGCCGCCGTCGCCGCTCACCGCCACCACCTGACGCTCGGGGTGCACGAGCTTGGCCGCGATCGCGGCCGGCAGCGCGAAGCCCATCGCCGCGTAGCCGTTGGAGATGAGCACGGTGTTCGGCTCGTAGGCCGGAAACGTGCGGGCGATCCAGAGCTTGTGGGTGCCGACGTCCGAGATCAGGATGTCCTCGCGGCCCATGACGGCGCGGAGGTCTCTCAGCACGCGCTGGGGCTTGAGCGGAAAGTCGGCGTCGTCGGCCCCCTCCGCGAGCTCGCTCAGGATGTAGCGCCGGAGCGTCTGGTACGGCGATGGATCCTTCTGGCTCTTCACGAGCCCGCCGAGGAGCTCGATCGCCTCGCGCACGTCGGCGACGACCTCGACCGCCGGCTGATAGAAGCTGTCGACCTCGGCCGGCGTGAAGTCGATATGGACGATCGACTTCTTTCGCTCCGGGTTCCAGAACTTCGGCGCGTACTCGACCGGATCGTAGCCGACCGCGATGATCAGGTCGGCCTTGTCGAAGCCGCACGAGATGTAGTCCCGCGCCTGCAGGCCGACCGAGAGCAGGCACAGGTCGTCGTCGTACGGCATCGAGCCCTTGGCCATGAACGTGTGGGCGACCGGGATGCCGTGCGCCCGCGCGAACTTCCGGAGCTCGTGGGACGCCTGGCCGCGGATCACCCCGTTGCCCGCGAAGATCAGCGGGAACGATGCGGCGTCGATCAGCCGGGCGGCAGTCTCCAGCGCCTGGCGATCGGGCGATGGGCGCCGGGCACGCTCGGTGGAAAGCGGCGCGCCATCGGTCGCCTCGCGGGCGACGTCCTCGGGCACTTCGATGTGACAGGCGCCCGGCTTCTCGGATTCGGCGAGCTTGAACGCCTTGCGGATCACCTCGGGGATGACCCCGGCGGTCTCGACCCGCGTGTTCCATTTGGTGAGCGGCCGGAAGTGCTCGACGATGTCGACGCGCTGGTGGGACTCCTTGTGGACGCGGTCGCGCCCGGCCTGCCCGGTGATCGCCACCAGCGGCGCGCGGTCGAGGTTCGCGTCAGCGACGCCGGTCGCGAGATTGGTCGCGCCCGGGCCGAGCGTGGCGAGACAGACGCCCGCACGGCCGGTCAGTCGACCGTAGGCGTCGGCCATGAACGCGGCACCCTGCTCGTGCCGCGTGGGGATGAACGTGATCGGCGAGTCGAGGAAGGAATCGAGGATGTCGAGAATTTCCTCGCCCGGCAGACCGAATACGTAGCGGACCTGCTCGTTCTCGAGGCACTGAACGATCAGGTCCGCCGCTTTCATACGTCGCTCAGGCCATCCAGACCGACTTGATGTTGACGAACTCGCGGATGCCGTACTCCGAGAGCTCGCGTCCGTAGCCCGAGCGCTTGATGCCGCCGAACGGCAGCCGCGGGTCCGACTTCACCATCCCGTTGACGAACACCGCGCCCGCCTCGATCTCGGCGGCGAGCCGCTCAGCCCGCGAATGATCCCGGGTCCACAGCGACGCGCCCAGGCCGAACTGCGAGTCGTTCGCGAGCCGGATCGCGTCGGCCTCGTCCTTGGCGCGGATCACCGCCGCCACCGGCCCGAACGTCTCCTCGTCGAAGGCCGGCATGCCCTTGTCGACCGCGGCAAGCAACGTGGGCGGGTAATACGCACCGGCGCCGCGGGGGATCTCGCCGCCGAGCAGGAGCTTGGCTCCCCGTTTGACCGACTCCTCGACCTGCCGATGCAGGTCGTCGCGCAGATCCACGCGCGCCTGCGGACCTACCTGGGTCTCGCGGGCGAGCGGATCGCCCACCCGGCGCGACCGCATCTGGTCGACGAACTTCGGGATGAACTTCTCGGCGATCGCGTCGGCGACGATGAAGCGCTTGGCGCAGATGCAGCTCTGGCCGCTGTTGATCAGCCTCGCTTCGGCCGCGATGTTGGCGGCCTGGTCGAGATCGGCGTCTTCCAGCACGATGAACGGGTCGCTGCCGCCGAGCTCCATCACGGTCTTCTTCAGCATCTTCCCCGCCCGCTCGGCCACCTTGCTGCCGGCCAGCTCGCTGCCGGTGAGCGTGACGGCGACGATCCGCGGGTCGTCGATGAGCCCACCGACCGCCGAGGAATCGATCAGCGCGGTCGCGAAGAGCCCGCGTGGGAACCCGGCCTCGCGGAACACCTCCTCGATCTGCAAGGCGCAGCGCGGAACGTTCGAGGCGTGCTTGAGCACGCCGGCGTTGCCGGCCATGAGCGCGGGCGCGGCGAAGCGGAAGACCTGCCAGAACGGGAAGTTCCACGGCATCACCGCGAGCACGACGCCGAGCGGGTCGAAGCGCACGAAGCTCTTCTTCGCGTCGGTCTCGCGCGGCTGCACGGCCAGGAAGCCCTCGGCCGTGTCGGCGTAGTAGTCGCAGACCCAGGCGCACTTGTCGGCCTCAGCTTCGCCCTGCACGATCGGCTTGCCCATCTCGAGCGTCATCGAGCGCGCGAACTCGGCCTTGCGGCGCCGCAGCACCTGCGCGGCCTGGCGCATGAGCTCGGACCGCGTCTTGAACGGCACGGTTCGCCACTCGAGAAACGCGGCGTGGCTCCTGGCCAGGATGCCATCGAGCTCGCGGGACGAGGGCTGGGTGAAGGTCTCGAGGACTTCTCCGGTCGCAGGATTGACCGATTGCAGGCTCATGGCGCCCCCCTCTTCCTTCCATGCTCTACCCGGACCGGCCAACGCGCAACGAGACGTCCCCGGTCGCGGAGGGGATCACAAGTGTCGGCGGGCCAAGCTCTCGGCGTAGACGTGCAAGAGACGGTGCATCTC